>Ga0207976_100049_pt1 | contig 168367 bp, 162 predicted proteins | sample LakWasMe94_HOW11_2_FD_183916 | JGI IMG/M metagenome (GOLD analysis project Ga0207976, IMG submission 183916) | Freshwater sediment methanotrophic microbial communities from Lake Washington under simulated oxygen tension - Sediment Metagenome... | ecosystem: Environmental > Aquatic > Freshwater...
CAGAAAATGCAGCATAACCCTTCGGTTAAGAGGGGCCGTCTCCCGGCGTGGCGCCACCAGACGGTTCCTCACCTTCAACATTAAACGTCTGCTTTTGCAGACCGGCTACTTCCGTTTTGGGTCGAGAGTTGCCTGTCAGAGGCGATGCTGTTCAGGGGGCGTCGTTCTTGCCGGCCAAGCCGCCCACAACGCTGCCAGCAGAATCAACGCCCCACCCAGCAGCGTGCGCCCCTGCAACTCTGCCGCCCCCATCAGCACCGACGACACGCTGGCAAACACCACCTCGGTCAGCATCACCAGGGAGGTGGTGGCCGCCGGCAGACGGGCAGCGCCGAATTGCAGGCCGAGGTTGGCCGCAATGAAGGCGAGGCTGGTGGCCAGCACGAGCCACAGCCAGCCATTGGCCAGCGCCGGCAGCGGCGTTACGAGGCCCGAGGGCTGGCCGCCCAGCGCGGTGAGCAGCGCCAGCAAGGCGCCGCCGGCAAACATGGCGACCATGCGTGCTTCGTCCGGCGTGTCGCGCAACTTGCGCAACAGCACGTTGGTCAACGCAAAGCTGAAGCCGCCCATCAGCGCCAGCCAGTCGGGCAGGCTGTGGGGCACGGGCCAAGGCGATTCCGGCGTCTTGAGCACGATGACCACACCGGCCAGCGCCAGCAGCAGGCGCAGCAGGGCGCTGACGTGTGGCCGTTCACCCAGCAGGGCCCAGGCCAGCAGCACCGACCAGGCCGGCATCAGGTAGAACAGCAGTACCACGCGCACCACGTCGCCCACTGTCACGGCCCAGTTGAAGCCGACGTTGGTCAGGCCCGATGCCAGTATCAGCAGCCAGAGCAAAGGGTGCCGCAGCAGCGCACGCCAGCTGCTTGGGCGCCACACCAGCAGCGCCAGCAAGGCCAGCGCGTAGATGATGAAGGTGGACCACAGCGGGTGCAGGCCCTCGGCCTCCAGCAGACGAAACGGATACCAGGACACGCCCCAGACGAAGGCGTTGAGTACCAGGCCCCATGCGGCGAATGCGGAACTCATGGTGAGATGACGCGGCCGCTGTGCGCGACCGCGGGGTCGGGTGTTGCCACCATCAGCTGTGCAGATGGTCGTTGCGGGCGATGGCGATGAGGTGTTCCAGCTCCTCGGCATGCTCGCGGCAATTGCGCGCATGCCAGCGCTTGATCAGCCACATGAAGCCGGCCACCACAATGCCGAAGGCGGTGATGGCGCCGAAGGCCGACAGCCCCATGCCGGTGGACAGGCTGTAGAAGGCGCCCAGGCCCAGGATGCAGGCCTGTTCGTTGAAGTTCTGCACCGCGATGGACCGGCCGGCGCCCATCAGGTTGTGGCCGCGGTGCTGCAGCAGTGCGTTCATGGGCACCACCAGGAAGCCGCCCAGGCCGCCCAGCAGCACCAGGAAAGGCGCAGCCAGCCAGACGTTGTTGATGAAGTTGAGCAAGATGACCAGCAGGCCCATGGCAATGCCCAGCGGCATGACGCGTGTGGCGTGTTCCAGCTTCATGCGCATGGAGGCCACCACGGCACCGACCGCGGTGCCGATGGCGACCACGCCCACCAGCGACGAGGCCTGCGTCACGCTGTAGCCCAAAGCTGCCGCGGCCCAGGCCAGCACGATGTAGCGCAGGTTGCCGCTGACGCCCCAGAACAGGGTGGTGGTGGACAGCGAGATCTGGCCCAGCTTGTCGCGCCACAGGCGGGCGTTGCAGGTCCAGAAGTCGGGAATCAGGGACACCGGGTTGCTGGGCATGGGGCGCATTTCCACGCCGGTGTGGGGAATGCGCGTGTTGAACCAGGCCGCCAGCAGGTAGACCACGATCAGCACGGCGATGGCCGCTTCCGGCGCCGTGTCGATGCTGGTGTTGACGAAGGGCAGGTCGATCGACAACAGGGCAGCGGAGACCGAGTGGCCGACCAGTTGGCCCCCCAGCAGCACGCCCAGGATGATGGAGGCAATCGTCAGCCCTTCAATCCAGCCATTGGCCTTGACCAGTTGCGAAGCCGGCAGCAGTTCGGTCAGGATGCCGTACTTGGCCGGCGAGTAGGCGGCAGCGCCCAGGCCGACGATGGCGTAGGCCATGAGCGGGTGGGTGCCGAACAGCATCAGCAGGCAGCCCACGATCTTGATCGTGTTGCTGATCAGCATGACCTTGCCTTTGGGCAGCGCATCGGCAAAGGCGCCCACGAAGGGCGCCAGCACCACATAAAACAGCGCGAACATCGGCACCAGCGCAGCCTGCTGCCATTCGGGCGCAGCAGAACTGCGCAGCAACTGCACGGCCCCAACGAACAGGGCGTTGTCGGCCAGCGAGCTGAAGAACTGCGCCGACATGATGGTGTAGAAACCGCGTTTCATGGTCTACGGGTGGGCCCCAGTGTGACTGATGGCAGGTGTTTTGTGATGGATATCCAAGCGACAGCGGGTTATAGCACGCTCGGCAATGTCAAAATCGGCGTACTCATTTGCTTACGCCCCCATAATGTCGCGCCCCATCCAAGCCACCATCCATACCGCCGCCCTGCGCCACAACCTGCAGCGCTCGCGTCAGGCCGCTGCCGATGCCAAGGTGTGGGCCGTGGTCAAGGCGAATGCCTATGGCCATGGCATTGAACGCGTGTTCGAAGGGCTGCGCGGCGCGGACGGTTTTGCCCTGCTTGATCTGAGCGAGGCCGAGCGCGTGCGGGCCTTGGGCTGGCGCGGCCCCATCCTGCTGCTGGAGGGCGTGTTCGAGCAGCGCGACCTGGAACTCTGTTCCCGCCTGGACCTCTGGCATGTGGTGCACTGTCAGGAGCAGATCGACATGCTGGCGGTGCACAAGACCCATGTGCCGCACCGTGTTTTTCTCAAGATGAACAGCGGCATGAACCGGCTCGGTTTCCGCCCGGAGCACTACCGTGCGGCCTGGACGCGGCTCAACGCCTTGCCGCAGGTGGACGAGATTTCGCTCATTACCCACTTCAGCAACGCCGACGACGCCCATGGCATCACCCGCCAGGTGGCCGCTTTCAATGCCGCCACCGAAGACCTGCCCGGCGAACGTTCCCTGAGCAACAGCGCGGCCATCCTGCGCCACATGGGCACGAATCCCTGCCCCGGCCTGGTGTCGGACTGGGTCCGTCCCGGTGTGGTGCAGTACGGATCGGCCCCTGATTTCCCTGAACACAGTGCCGCCGACTGGGGCTTGCAGCCCGCCATGAGCTTGCGTTCGCGCATCGTGGGCGTGCAGTCGCTGCAGGCGGGCGACACGGTCGGTTATGGTTCCATCTTCACCGCGCCGCAGCCGATGCGCATCGGCGTGGTGGCGTGCGGTTATGCCGACGGCTACATGCGCAGCAGCCACGGCACGGTGGCGCAGGGCACGCCGGTGCTGGTGGACGGCGTGCGCACGCGCACGGTGGGCCGCGTCAGCATGGACCTGATCACGGTGGACCTCACGCCGGTGCCGCAAGCCGGCTTCGGTAGCGAGGTCACGCTCTGGGGCCGGGCCGCCAATGGCGCGTTGTTGTCGATCGACGAGGTGGCCCAGGCGGGCGGCACGGTGGGGTATGAGCTCATGTGCGCGCTGGCCACACGGGTGCCGGTGGTGGTCGAGTAAGCGCCGGCGTTCAAGCCAGCTTGATGACCACTGCCCCCGCGCACACCAGCAGCACCGCTGCCAGTTGCCACCGTCCCAGGCGCTCCTTGAGAAACAGCACCCCGATCAGTGCGGCAAAGACAATCGAGGTTTCGCGCAAGGCGGCCACCGCAGAGATCGAGGCCTGGGTCATGGCCCACAGCGCCAGGCTGTAGGCGCCCAGGGTGCCGGCGCCGCCCAGCAGGCTATTGCGCCAAGCGTTGGTGGTTGGTTGCAGCAGTTGGCGCCCGCGCAGCACCAAGGCCAGGCCCAGCATCAGCCCGGCCGTGAGCAAGAAAACCCAGGCGGTGTAGCTGAAGGCATGGCCGGACAGGCGGGCACCCAGGCCGTCGACCAGGGTGTAAAGAGCGATGACGCCGGCATTGCCCAGGGCGCTGGCCAGCGCCCGCAGGTGGCCGCCGCCGGGGCGCCAGGCGCTGCCGGCCAGCGAGAGCACACCGCCGCAGATGAGTGCGATGCCCAGCCAGCCGCCGGGTGTGGGCGCCTCGCCCAGCAACCATGCCGCAGCGAGCGCCGAGAGTGCTGGTGCGCTACCGCGCATCAGCGGGTAGGCAAAGCTCAGGTCGGCGCCGCGGTAGGCGTACGCTACCAGCGTGAAATAAAGCACGTGGATCAGACCCGAGGCCACCACGTAGGGCCAGCTGGCAGTCGCTGGCAGCGGCAAGCCGGGCAGCAGCACGACGGCGAGTGCGCCGGCTCCGCAGACGATGTGCAGCGTGCTGAGAAACTTGTCGGCAGACGACCGCACCAGCGCGTTCCAGCTCGCGTGCAGCAGGGCCGACAACAGCACGACGAGCATGACTTCGAAGGTCATTTCAGTTGTTCCACCGCGCCTCGCAACGCATGAAGATGCCCGATCGGGGGGTGTTCATCTCTTCCGTAAACCGAGTGCCATGACAGCGCCCACCACGATCAGCGCGCCGGCCACTTGCACCGGGGCGATGACCTGGTCCAGCAAGGCCCAAGCCAACAGCAGCGCGGCCACCGGCTCCACGTTCATGATCGGTGAGCTGCCCACCACGCCGAGCTTGGGTAAGAGCGTGAACATGATGGTGAAGGCGGTGCCGTAGAAGAAGGTCAGCAGCGCCAGACCCCACCAGCCGGCCGCGGCCTGTGGCAGATGAAAACCACCTTGCACACCGACGCCCACTAGCGCCAGCAGGCCGACCAGGCCCATGGTGATGGCGGTGCGAACGCGGCCGTCCACCGCCGCTACTTCATGTTGCGTCAAGACCAGTGCGGCACCAAAGACAGCCGCCGCCGTGAGGGCAAAGGCCACGCCGGCACCGATGTGGCTCCATTGACCTGCCGCACCGAGACCGGACGCAGCGCCCAGCACATCAAGCGCCAGCGCCAGCCCGAACAGCAGCACCGGCATGGCGATCAGCACGGCCCGTTCCGGACGTCTGCGGTAGAGCAGCCAGGCAAAGCCGGCGGTCCACAGCGGGTAGGTGTTGAAGGCCAGCAGGGCCAGTGCCACCGGCAGGCGGGCCACCGCGGCGTACAGGCTCAGGCTCTGGATGGCGACCAGCGTGCTGATGAGCAGCAGGTAACGACGTTGATGGGCATCGAGCACACGCGGTACGCCCTGCAGCAGCACTAGTGCGGCCACCACGCCCGCCGTGACCAGGCTGCGCACCGCGACAGCGGTGGCGACGTCGAGCCCGTGGTTGAACGCCAGGCGCGCTGCCACATGGTTGGCGCCGAACATGCAGGCCAGCAGCAACAGGGTGAGGAAGGCGGCGCGGCTGAGCGCGCGTTGGGGCGTGGTCATCAGCTGCGGCGCGTCAGCCCGCCCGTCCGAGGTGCAACGGCCATGTCAGTAGAGATCTCGCACCCGGGCATGCAGGCGTGACAGCCCAAGCAGGGCATCGGTGAACGGGGTGGGCACGCCTGTGAGGGTGCCGAGCTCCTTGACCACCGTTACCAGGGCATCGAGCTCTACCGCGCGGTTGGCTTCCACGTCCTGCAGCATCGAGGTCTTGAAGGCGCCGAGCTTGAGCGTCACGGCGTGGCGGTCTTCGGGTTGCTGCGCAATCGGGATGCCGATGCGCGCGCCAATCTCCTTGGCCTCCAGCATCACGCTGGAGATGAAGCCGCGCACCAGCTCGTCACCGAGGATCAGGTCGGTGGTGGCGCCGGTGAGGGCGCTCACCGGGTTGACCGTCATGTTGCCCCACAGCTTGTACCAGATGTCCTTCTGGATCTGCTCCGCCACCTCAATCTCGAAGCTGGCCTGGGTCAGCAGGGCGGCGAGCTGCTGCACGCGCTCGGTTTTCTGGCCCGAGGGCTCGCCGATGATGAGTTTGTTGCCGAAGTGGTGCTGCACCCAGCCCGGCAGCCGCAGCGAGCAGCTCGCATGCACCACGCAGCCGATCACGCTGGCCGCAGGAATGGCGGCGGCGATCTCGCCACTGGCATCCACCGCCTGCAGCTGCGTGCCGGCGAACGTGCCGCCGAAACCCTGGAAGAACCACCACGGTACGCCGTTCATGGCGGTCAGCACCACGGTGTCAGGGCCGATCAGCGGGGCGATGCGGCGCGCCACCTCCGGCAGGGCCGGTGCCTTGACGGCAATCACCACCAAGTCCTGCACGCCCAGCTCAGCCGGCTCGCTGCTGGCGCGCACGGTGACGGTGGTTTCCACCTGGCCGTGCTGGCAGCGCAGGCCGTGGCGTTTGAGGGCATCCAGGGTGGCGCCGCGCGCCACCACACTCACCTGACAGCCGACGCCGGCCAGCCGCACGCCGATCCAGCCGCCGATGGCACCAGCGCCAAAAATGCAAACCTTGTTGAATTTTTTCTGAGGCATTTTGGCCTGTAACTCCCGTCAATATTGCGCCAACTGCTCTAGTTTTGATAGCTGGTGTCGAGTCGGTCGACCTGTCGCACCAGCGCGTCGAACACGTCCTGTCCGGCGCCGTGGTTCGGGTTGAACTGTAGCGCGTCGCGTGTGCATTTGATGGCAATTGCTTCCGGCACGGGAATGGCTGGCCCCATGCTCAAGGTGGCCATCTGGATTTCGCAGGCGCGCTGCAGCGTCCACAGGATGGCGAAAGTTTGTGGCAGGGTGCCGCCCCAGGCCAGCAGGCCGTGGTTGCGCAGGATCACCGCCGGTTTGTCACCGATGCTCTTCAGCAGGCGCGGCGTTTCCTCGGCATGGATGGTGATGCCTTCGAAGGTGTGGTACGCCACCATGTCGTGCAGCTGGGCGCTGTAGAAATTGGTCTGCTGCAGGCCGCCCTGCAGGCAGGCCACCGCCACGCCGGCAGTGGTGTGGGTGTGCATGACGCAGTGCGCGCCGTCGACCGCCGCATGGATGGCAGCATGCACCGTGAAGCCGGCCGGGTTCACCGGATGGGGTGAGCCGTCGAGCACCTTGCCCTGCAGGTCGATCTTCACCAGGTTGCTGGCGGTGACCTCGCTGTAGTGCAGGCCGAAGGGGTTGATCAGGAAATGTTTGTCGTCACCACTCACGCTGGCCGGCAGGCGCAGCGTGATGTGGTTGTAGATCATCTCGGTCCAGCCCAGCATCGCGAAGATGCGGTAGCAGGCGGCCAGTTGCAGGCGCGCCTGCCATTCATCCGGGTGCATATGCGCCGGGGTGGCGGGTTTCAGCATGGCATTCATGACAGGCGCTCCTGGTGCGGGTGATCAGGCATCGGCGGTGAAGCCGATCGTCTTGACGATCGGGGCCCACTTGGCGGTGTCTTTCTTCAGCAGCGCAGCCAGTTCGGCCGGCGAGCTCGACATGGCTTCCAGGCCGAAAGTACCCAGGCCGTCGGCCACGTCCTTCGATGCCAGAGCCGTCTTGAGGGCCGCGTTCAGGCGTGCCACCAGATCCGGCGCGGCCTTGCCGGGCAGGAAGAAGGCGAACCACTCGCTGTGCTCCATGTCCTTCAAGCCCTGCTCGGTATAGGTCGGCACGTCGGGGGCGAAGCGGTTGCGCTTAGGCCCTGATGTGGCCAGGATGCGCACCTTGCCGGTGGGCAGGTGCTGCGTGATGTCGCCGATGGGGCCGGACACGGCGGCAATGTTGCCACCCAGCAGGTCCAGCATCGCCGGTTGCGTGCCGCGGTAGCCCACGTGCTTGAGGTCGACGCCGGCGTGGCGGCCCAGCAGCGCGCCGACGAAGTGGGGCGTGGAGCCGGCGGCCGGCGAGCCGAAGCTGGCCTGGCTGGGGTTGGCCTTGATCCAGGCGATGAAGTCGTTGATGTTCTTCACGTTGGCCGGCACCATGGGGCCGACAGCGAAGCCGAAGTCGAACACGCAGGCGAGCGAGACGGGCGTCACATCGTTCACCGGGTCGTAGGGCAGCTTCTTGTAGATGTGCGGGTAGATGGTGAACATCGAGGTCGGCGATTGCAGCATCGTGCTGCCATCGGCCGGCTGACCCTTCACGTACTGGATGGCGATCTGGCCGCCGGCACCGGTCTTGTTCTCGACCGTTGCCGTCTTGGCGAAAGTGCCGCCGAGTTTGGTGGCGACGCGGCGGCAGGTGGTGTCGGACGTGCCACCGGCTGCGAAGCCGGTGATGATCTTCAGGTTTTCAATCTGCGCTTGCGCCATGGCCTGTTGGCCGACGCTGGCCAGCAGGGCCGAGGCGCCAGCGGACTGGATGACTTGACGACGTGAAATGCTCATGGGGTCTCCTTTGAATAATTGAACGAGCGGACTCAGGATGCATCGCGCAACCAGACCACGGCCCCGGAATGGGTGACCGCGCCCTGGTGGCTCGGGCGGACTGTCAAAGCATATTTTTCCAGCAGGCCGCCGCGCGCGCTACCCGTGTTTACCTGCACAGCCGCCAGGCGTTGCGCCAGCTCGGTCGGGCTGAGCTCAACGCTGATGCTGCGTGCTTGCGGTCGGGCATCAATGGTTATCACGTCGCCGTCGCGCAGCGCGGCAATCGGTCCGCGGTCGGCGGCCTCCGGGCCGGCATAGCCGATGCACAGGCCGCGCGTGGCGCCGGAGAAACGGCCGTCGGTCAAGAGCGCCACCTTGTCGCCCATGCCTTGGCCGTAGAGCAGGGCGGTGATGCCCAGCATCTCGCGCATGCCGGGGCTGCCTTTCGGGCCTTCGTTGCGGATCACGATCACGTCGCCCGGCTGGTAGTGCATGGCCTGCACCGCGGCTTGCGCTTCTTCTTCGGATTCGAACACGCGTGCCGGGCCGCGGTGCACCAGGGCCTTGAGGCCGGCGGTTTTCAGCAGCGCGCCGTCCGGGCAGAGGTTGCCCTTGAGCACGGCGAGGCCGCCGTCCTTCGAGATGGCGTTTTCAAAGCGACGCACCACCTGGCCATCGGGTGCATTCGCGCCGGCCAGTTCCTCGGCCAGGGTGCGGCCGGTCCAGGTGAGGGCATCGCCATGCAGATGGCCGCTCTGGAGCAGCTCGTGCAGCACCACGGCCGCGCCGCCCACGTAGTACATGTCGCGTGCCAGGTACTTACCGCCCGGGCGCAGGTCGGCAATCAGGGGGGTGCGGGCAAAGATTTCGGCCACATCGTCCAGATGGAACTGGATGCCGGCCTCGTGCGCAATGGCCGGGATGTGCAACGCGGCGTTGGTGGAGCCGCCCGTGGCCGAAACCACGGCGCAGGCGTTCTCCAGGGCTTTACGTGTCACGATGTCGCGCGGCAGCGGGGCATCGCCCATCACGGCCTTCATCAACTGCTTGCCGGCGCGACGCAGCAGCGGCGCGCGTTCGCTGAAGACGGCCGGCACCATGCTGGAGCCGATCGGTGCCAGTCCCAGCGCTTCCGACACCATGCCCATGGTGTTGGCGGTGAACTGGCCGGCACAGGCGCCGGCGGTCGGCAGGCAGGCGCGGCTGATGGCGTCTAGCTCGTCGTGGGTGGCTTCACCGGCCAGCACCTTGCCGATGGTCTCGTAGGTGTCGACTACGTTGAGGTCGCGTCCGTTCACGCCAGGTGCCTGGCCCGGCAGCGCCGAGCCGCCGTGCACGAAGACGCTGGGCACATTGCAGCGCACCATGCCCATCATCAGGCCGGGCAGGTTCTTGTCGCAGGCGCCGATGCCGAAGATGCCGTCCCACTGGTGGCCGCGCACCGAGGCCTCCACGCTGTCGGCAATCAGCTCACGCGAAATGAGCGAGAAACGCATGCCGGAATGCGCCATGGTCAGGCCGTCGGAGATCGACACCACCGGGCACTCGTGCGGTGTACCGCCGGCGGCGTAAATGCCGGTCTTGGCGTGCTGGGCCTGGTCGCGCAGATTGAGGTTGCACGGGCTCATCTCGCCACCGGTGTGGAAGACGCCGATGTGCGGGCGCGCAATGTCGTCCTCGTCCTGGCCCAGTGCATGCAAAAAGCTGCGTGTGGTGGCGCGGATGGTGCCTTCGACCAGCGTGGCGGAGCGGAATTTGCGGGGTGTTTTGTCGTTGCTCATGGTGTGGGTGTCGCTTCAGCCGGCATTGAGGTGCAGGCCGTTGTCCATCTGGATGACTTCGCCCGTCATGCCGGGCGCACGTTCGGTCAGGAAGCAGGCCAACGCGGCGACCTCTTCCGGTTGTGACACGCGTTGCAGCACCGAGGCGGCCGTCTGCGTCTGCACCACCTCGGCGTGGCGCACGGCGTCCAGCACGCGGCTGGGCAGGCCGCCTTCGACAAAACCCGGGGCAATGGCGTTGACGCGGATCTGGGGTGCCAGCGCACGCGCCAGCGACAGGGTGAGTGTGTTGACGGCACCCTTGGAGGCGGCGTAGGCCATGGACGAGCCGCGCCCGATGGTGCCGCCGATGGACGAGATGTTGACCACGCTGCCGTGGCCCGAAGCCTTGAGCGCCGGCACGCAGGCGCGTGTCATGCGGTACAGCCCGACGGTGTTGACGTCATAGGTGCGGTGGAACTCTTCCGGCGTGAGGGCGTCGAGGTCGGTGTGCGTTATGAAGCGCGTGGTGCCGGCGCAGTTGATCAGCGCATCGATGCGGCCGAAGCGTTGCAGCGCCGCCTGGCTGAAGGCCTGGCAACTCGCCTCGCTGGTGACATCGAGCCGTTGCACCAGGGTGCTGGCCCCCAGGGCCTCGCAGTTGGCCGCCACGTCCAGCACGTGCACATGGGTAGCGTCGTCCAGGTAACTCAGGCCCAACTGCCAGCCGTGCGCCGCAAACTCGCGCGCGCAGGCAGCGCCGATGCCGGTGGCCGCACCAGTGATGAGGCAGACGCGTTTGGTTTTCATCGGGCTCAGTAGGTTTTGTCGCCGGCGGCAAGCGGTTGGAGGTTGGTCTTAAAGACCGAGGCCAGCGCGCTGGTCTGGCGCACCAGGATCTGCGTGTCCAGGCCGACGGCAACGAAGCTGGCGCCCAGCGCCAGGTAGTGGCGTGCCAGTGTTTCGTCGCTGACCAGGATGCCGGCCGCCTTGCCGCTCTTGACGATGCGGCGGATCGCGTCGTCGATGGCCTGTTGCACTTCCGGGTGCTGGGCATTGCCCACGTGGCCGAGCGAGGCCGACAGATCGGCCGGGCCGATGAAGACCCCATCCACGCCCGGTGTGGCGGCGATCGCCTCCAGGTTGTCCAGCCCGGCTTTGGTTTCCACCTGCACCAGCAGGCAGACCTGCGCGTTGGCCTCTTTGGCGTAGTTCGGGTAACGGCCCCAGCGCGAGGCGCGCGCACCCGCCATGCCGCGGATGCCGCCCTGGCCGTCGTCCTGCGGGTAGCGCATGGCGCGCACCAGCGCGGCGGCCTGTTCGGCCGTGTCCACCATCGGCACCAGCAGGGTCTGGAAACCCAGGTCAAGGAACTGCTTGATCAGCGCGGTGCCGGCCTCGCCATGGCCCAGCGGCACGCGGCCGATGGCGTGGGTGCCGGGGTAAGCCGCCACCGCCTGCAACTGGCCGAGCAGGGTGGTGAGCGTGTTGGGTGAATGCTCACCATCGAGCAGCAGCCAGTCGAAGCCGGCGCCGGCGCAGATCTCGGTGCTGATCGGGTTGGCCAGGTTGACCCACAGGCCGATCTGGGCCTGCTTGCTGGTGATGGCTTGTTTGAAAAGGTTGGTGGGTGTCTTCATGGACGTGTTCAGGTAAATCGGAATTTCAGGGTGCCGAGTGGGCCATAGTCTGCCTCGAACAGGTTGCCGGCCTGGCCGGGCACAGGGCGCGTGAAGGAGCCGGCCAGCACGATCTGCCCGGCTTCCAGATGTTCGCCCCAGGGCGCCAGCTTGTTGGCCAGCCAGGCGATGCCGATGGCCGGGTGGCCCTGCACGCCGGCGGCCAGGCCCGTCTCTTCCACCACGTCGTTCTGGCGCAGGATGGCGCCGACCCAGGGCAGGTCCACCTCGGCGGGCTTGGCGCGTCCGGCACCGACCACGATGCCGGCATTGGCGGCGTTGTCGCTGATGGTGTCGAACACCTTGCGCATCACCTTGCTGTGGCGGTCGAACTGCTCGATGCGCGCGTCGATGATCTCGATCGCCGGCGTCACGTAGTCGGTGGCGGCCAGCACCTGTTCCAGGGTGACATTCGGCCCTTTGAGCGGCGCCTTCAGCACGAAAGCCAACTCGACTTCCACCCGCGGCGCGATGAAGCGTTGAGTGGGAATGTCCAGCACCTGGCCCGGTGTGCAGGTGAACAGCATGGAATCCAGCAGGGTGCCGTAGTCGGGCTCGTCGATCTGGCTCGACTGCTGCATGGCGCGCGAGGTCAGGCCGATCTTGTGGCCGATGACCTGGCGCCCCTGCGCCAGTTGCAGCGCGACCCAGGCGCGGCTGATGCGGTAGCCGTCATCGATGGTCATGCCGGCAAAGCGCTTGGAGAAGTGCTCCAGTTGCGTGCGTGTGTCCTGCGCCTGTTGCAGCTCGGCGGCCAGTTGTTGGGTGAGTTCGGGGGTGAACATGCGATGTGCTCAATGAGGAAACAGCGGATGGATGTTGCTGTGTTTGGCGTTGTAGACCTCGGCGCCTTCGTCGATCTGCAGCGTGATGCCGAGGTGGCGTTTCGAAAATATTGGGTCGAAATGGGCTTTGGTTCTTGCCAATAAAGCGTCACCCGCTCTTGTTTTGATAGCGTCCGAGCGGCCGTAACCCATGCGCAGATTCAGGTAGACGAAGGCGTAGTCGTGCCGGCTGTCGGCCACCGCGTAGTGCGGCGCCGGGTAGGCCAGCACGCGCGTGCCGCCGGTGGGGAAGACCGGTTCGCCGGTTTCATCGCGTTGCTGCACCATGGTGTCGGCCAAGTCGCGGCACAGCGCGGTCATGTCGGTTTCCTTATCGAGATTGGCGGTGTAGAGGATGACAAGGTGCGGCATCGTGGTGTCCTTAGAGTCTCGGGAAGGCGCGGTAGCCGCTGGCGTTGCTGGCTTGTGCGGCCGGAATGGCCTGGCCGCTTTGCGGCGTGACCGGAAACACGGCATTGAGCTGGCCGGTGCCGGAAGCGCCGAAGTAGGGCGTGACGATTTCGGCGCGGCCGTCGTAGTCGGACCAGCCCAGCGCCCCCAGCAGCATGGCGGTGTCGTGCATGAAGCCCTCGCCATGGCCTTTGCTGGCGTACTCAGGCAGCATGTCGCAAAAGGTTGCCCAGTCGCCGGCCTGCCACAGGCGCAGCACGTCGCGGTCCATGTTTTCGAGCAGCGGGCTCCAGATCTTGAACGCGTATTCGGGTGCCAGTCCGTTCTGCGCGAAACGATGGCTCAAGGAGCCGCTGGCGAAGAAGGCCACGGTGCCGTCGTAGTGCTCTTCCACCGCACGGCGCATGGCCCAACCCAGGCGCGCGCTGTCGGCCAGGTAATGCACCTGGCACAGCGCTGAGACCGAGATCACCTTGAAGTGCTGGTCGGCGTTCATGTAGCGCATCGGCACCAGCGTGCCGTACTCGGGCGCCAGCGTGGTGGCCGGGTGGGCCAGGGTCTCGACGCCGTGTTCGTTGCACACACGCGCCAGCAACTGGCCGAGTGCCGGGTTGCCGGGAAATTCGTAGGCGAGGTTGCTGATGAAGTGCGGCAGCTCGTTGCTGGTGTACAGGCCCTTGAAGTGCGGCGCGCAATTGACGTGGTAGTTGGCGTTGACCAGCCAGTGCGTGTCGAACACCACGATGGTGTCCACGCCCAGTTCGCGGCAGCGCCGGCCGATTTCCTTGTGGCCGTCGATGGCGTCCTGCCGTGTGCCCTGGCGTGGGCCGGGCAGCTCGCTCAGGTACATCGATGGCACGTGGGTGATCTTGGCGGCAAGAGCTAATTTACCCATGGCGTGGTCTCCGTGTGGGGTCAGCCTTCGAGCGTGATGCGGGCCTGGCGGATCACCTGGGCGTAGCGGGCGATCTCGCTCTGGATGAAGCCAGCGAACTGTTCCGGCGAGCCGGGTTGGGCAGCGATGCCGCCCTTGGCGAAGGCCTCCTTCACGCTGGCAGCGTCCATGGCGCGCTGCACGTCGGCGTTGAGGCGCTGGACCACGGCGTTCGGCGTGCCAGCCGGGGCCAGCAGGCCGTTCCAGGAATTCGATTGCACCGGCACGCCCTGTTCGGCCAGCGTGGGCAATTGCGGGGCGTAGACGGAGCGCTGGGCCGTGGCCATGCCCAGCGCCACCAGCTTGCCGCTTTGCACGTGGCCGCGGAACTCGGGCCAATTGCCAAACATCAGCGTCACCTGGCCACCCAGCAGGTCGTTGAGCGCCGGGGCCTGGCCCTTGTAGGGCACATGCACCAGGTCCAGACCCATTTGGGCCTTGAGCATCTCGCCGGCCAGGTGGGCCGAGGTGCCGTTGCCAAACGACGCGTAGCTCAGCGTGCCGGGCCGTTCGCGCGAGACGCGGGCGAGATCGGCCAGCGTGCGGATGCCACTGCCCGGGTGGGTGCACAGCACGTGTTCCGACAACCCCATGAGGGCGACAGGCCGCAGGTCCTTCAGGCTGTCGTAGGGCAGGTTCTTCACCAGCGTGTGGTTGACGCAGAAGCTGTTGGCCACGCAGACCAGGGTGTGGCCGTCGGGTGTGGCTTTGGCCGCGGCGTCAACGCCGATCACCGTGCCGGCGCCGGGCTTGTTGTCTACCACCACGGGCTGGCCCAGCGTCTTGCCCAGTTCCGTGGCCACCAGCCGGCTCACGTGGTCCGTGGTGCCGCCGGGCGGGAAGGGCACGATCAGGCGCAGGGGGCGGGCGGGCCATGATTGCGCGCGCGCGGCCAAGGGCAGAACCGCAAATGCGGCCGCCTGGGTGAGCAGATGACGACGCTGCATGGTCAGACGCCCCAATGCGGGATGTGATGGGAACCCATCGAGACCGCCACGTTCTTTGGCTCCAGGAACACCTCGTAGCTCCAGGTGCCGCCTTCGCGCCCGGTGCCGCTGGCCTTGGTGCCGCCGAAGGGCTGGCGCAGGTCCCGCACGTTCTGGCTGTTGACGAAGCACATGCCGGCTTCGATGGCAGCCGCCACCCGGTGCGCGCGGCCGAGGTTTTCGCTCCAGACGTAGCTGCTCAAGCCGTATTGGATGTCGTTGGCCAGGCGAATCGCATCTGCTTCATCCTTGAACGGAATCAGGCAGGCGACCGGGCCGAAGATCTCTTCCTGCGCAATGCGCATGCGGTTGTCGACGTCGGCGAACACGGTGGGCCAAACGTAGTTGCCATGCTTCACACGCTCGGGCAATGCCGGGGCATAGCTGGGGCGATCCAGCCCGCCGCACAGCAGGGTCGCGCCCTCCTTGGGGCCGAGTTCGATGTAGCTGCGCACCTTGGCCAGGTGGTTCTTGCTGATCATGGGGCCGATGATGGTGCCCTCGTCCTGCGGGTCGCCCACGGTGATGCGTTTGGCGCGCTCGGTGAACTTCTGCACGAAGTCGGCGTAGATGCTCTGCTGCACCAGGATGCGGCTGCCGGCGGTGCAGCGCTCGCCGTTGTTGGAGAAGATCATGAACACCGCGGCATCCAGCGCGCGGTCCAGGTCGGCGTCGTCGAAGACCACGAACGGGCTCTTGCCGCCCAACTCCATGCTGAACTTCTTCAGGCCGGCGCTCTTGACGATGTGGTTGCCGGTGGCGGTGGAGCCGGTGAAGGAGATGGCGCGCACGTGGGGGTGGGCGCACAGCGGCTCACCGGCCTCTTTGCCGTAACCCTGCACCACGTTGAGCACGCCAGGGGGAATGCCGGCTTCCAGCGCCAGCTCGCCCAGGCGCGCGGCGGTCAGCGGCGAGAGTTCGCTCATCTTGAGCACGGCGGTGTTGCCGAAGGCGAGGCACGGCGCCACCTTCCAGGTGGAGGTCATGAATGGCACATTCCACGGCGAGATCAGCGCGCAGACGCCGACCGGGTGAAACAGTGTGTAGTTCAGGTGGGTCGGTGTCGGGTAGGTGTGGCCGTCCACGCGTGTGCACATTTCGGCGAAGTAGTGGAAGTTGTCGCCAGAACGCGGGATCAGTTGTTTGGCCGTTTGCGCGATCACCTGGCCGGTGTCGTCGGTTTCGGTGCGGGCAATCTCGGGCACGTGCGCGGTGATCAGGTCGCCGAGCTTGCGCATCAGTTTGGCGCGCTCGGGCGCCGGCAGGCCGGCCCATTTCGGGAACGCGTCCTTGGCCGCTGCCACGGCGGCATGCACTTCGGCGGCACCGCCGGCGGCGACTTCGGCCAGCACCTTTTGCGTGGCCGGATTGACGGTTTCGAAGTAGTCGGTGCCGGCGACCGGCTTGCCGTCGATGAGGTGGTTGATGACGGTGTTCATGGGGTGCGAATGGTGTTGACGAGGGCGCCGATGTTTTCGATCTCGGTGACGACCACATCACCCGGCCGGCAGTCAACGATGCCGTCGGGTGTGCCGGTCAGGATCAGGTCGCCGGGGTTCAAGGTCATGAAGCTGCTGAAGTACTCGATCAGGTAGGGCACGTCGAAGATCATGTCGCGCGTGTGGCCGGCCTGCGTGACCTTGCCGTTCACCGTGGTCTGCAGCGCCAGGTTCATGGGGTTGGGCACATCCGCGGTGTCGACCCGCCAGGGGCCCAGCGGGGTGCAGGTGTCGCGGTTTTTTACGCGCAGATTGGGGCGGTACCAGTTTTCCAGGTAGTCGCGGATCGCGTAGTCGTTGGCCACGGTGTAGCCGGCCACAAAGTCATAGGCATCGTCACGCTTGACCTTCTTCGCTGCCTTGCCGATCACCACAGCCAGTTCGCACTCGTAGTGCATGTAGTCCACACCGGCCGGCCGTACGGTATGCGCGCGGTGGCCGATCAGCGAGCCTTCACCCTTGATGAAGACCAGCGGCTCCTCGGGGGCCTTGAAGGCGAGTTCTTTCGCATGATCGGCATAGTTCAGGCCCAAAGCCAGCACGGTGCGCGGCCAGGGCACGGGGGCCAGTGGCGGCAGCCAGGTCACGGCATCGAAGTCGACCAGGCGGCCATCGGCCAGCAGCAGGCGGCCGTCGCATTCGATGGCGTCATGGATGGCGCCGTCATAGGCCACGCGGGCGTGTTTCATGGAGTTTCCTCCACTAGCGTGTTAGTCAGTACGCCCAGGGCGTCAAGCCCGGCGGCGCAGATCTCGATGCGCTGGCCCGCGTGAGCCAGTGGCCGGTGAGCCCCCAGGCCCAGCAGCAGCACGTCGCCGTGGCGCAAGGTCATGAACGCGCTGACGTCGGCGATCAACTGCGCTGCCGGGCGCAGCATCTGTCCCAGATCCACGGTCTGCTGCAGGTGCCCATCGATACGCACCTCCAGCCGCAGCCGGTTCGGGTCGCCCACCTCGGTCGGCGTCGCGCAGCGCGGCCCAATGCCGAGGAAACCATCGAGGTTCTTGTACTTGACGGGAGGGCGGTAGTAGCTGGTGTGCGGCAGCGACAGGTCATTGACCAGGACGTAACCGGCCACGTGCTGCAGGGCTGACTGCGGACTCACCTGATGCGTGGGCGTGCCGATCACCAGCGCCAGGCTGGCGCCGATCTCGACCTGTGGCGCGCGCGCGGGCACGGCAATGGCGGCACCACAGGCACTCCAGGTGTTGGCCGTTTTCACATAAAGTACCGGCGCTTTCGGCGCGGCCTTGTAGGGCGCTTCGCCCATCTGTCCGGCCCAAGCCACCCATTCGTCTTTCGAATTGAGCAGTACACCATAGACGGTGCCGGCGGCGAGCACGGGGCGCCTGTTCATGGGAAACCTCCGCCCTGATGGGCTGCGGTGCGAGCACCTTCGGACGGCCGTGCGGTGCTCATGCGGGCTCCTCCAGTGCAATCAGTTCGTCGAGCAGCGCATAGAGCTGACCCAGTTTTTCCTTGCCCAGGCCGCGTTCCAGGCGCTGGTAGTGCGCCCCGATCGAGCGCGACAAGGTTTCGACCAGCGCCAGGCCCCTCGGCGTGGCACGTACCACGCTGCGCCGCTGGTCTGCCGGATCACGTTCGCGTTGTACCAGCCCGTCGCGTTCCATGCGCGTCAGCACGCCGGTAAGGCTGGGGCCGAGGATGTAGGCCTCGCGTGCCACACGGCCGGTTTCCACCACGCCGTGCTCACCCAGCACACGCAGCACACGCCACTGCTGGTCGCTCAGGCCCTGCTCACGCAGGCCGGGGCGGTAGTGCGTCATCACCGCTTCGCGCGCTTGCAGCAGCAGGCGCGGCAGGTTGCGGTGGCGAAAAGGGGTGGACATACGACAGGGCAGAGCGACAATTTATTTAACATGTTAAATGTCAGATGCACTTGATGCGCCCGGATTTACCCGATCTGTGAATTCATACAGTATTCGGGTACCATTCCTCAATGGCCAAGGAAAAAACCATCTACACCTGCAACGAGTGCGGCGGTACCAGCCCCAAGTGGCTGGGCAAATGCCCGCACTGCAATGCCTGGAACACGCTGATCGAATCCGTGGCCGAGAGCGCGGCGCCGGCCAAGAACCGCTTTGCCGCCTTGGCGAAAACGGCGGAGATCACCGCGCTGGCCGACATCGAGGCCACCGACGTGGACCGCACGCCGACCGGCCAGGATGAGTTGGACCGTGTGCTGGGCGGCGGCATTGTCGAAGGTGGTGTGGTGTTGATCGGTGGTGATCCCGGCATCGGCAAGTCCACGCTGCTGCTGCAGGCGTTGGATGCGCTGCAACGCGCTGGGCAGAAGACCTTGTATGTGACGGGCGAGGAGAGCGGTGCCCAGGTTGCGCTGCGCGCACGGCGCCTGGGGCTGGACGGCTCGCAGGTGCAGGTGTTGGCCGAGATCCAGCTGGAGAAAATCCTCGTCACGCTGGAAACGCATCAGCCGGCGATCGCGGTGATCGATTCGATCCAGACCGTCTATTCCGAGCAGCTCACTTCCGCACCGGGATCGGTGGCGCAGGTGCGCGAGTGCGCCGCGCACCTGACGCGTGCCGCCAAGGCCAGCGGCACGGCCATTGTGCTTGTGGGCCATGTGACGAAGGAGGGCGCACTGGCCGGTCCGCGTGTGCTGGAGCACATGGTGGACACGGTGCTGTATTTCGAGGGCGACACGCACTCCAGTTTCCGTCTGATCCGCGCCATCAAGAACCGCTTCGGCGCGGTCAACGAGATCGGCGTCTTCGCCATGACGGAAAAGGGCCTCAAGGGCGTGACCAACCCGAGCGCCATCTTTCTGTCGCAACATGCGGAGCCCGTGCCTGGCAGCTGCGTCATGGTCACGCTCGAAGGCACACGGCCAATGCTGGTGGAGATTCAAGCCTTGGTGGACAGCGGTGGTCCGTCGCCGCGGCGCCTCTCCGTTGGCCTGGAGCGCGACCGGCTGGCCATGCTGCTGGCGGTGCTGCACCGGCATGCCGGTGTGGCCTGTATGGACCAGGATGTGTTCGTCAACGCGGTGGGCGGGGTGCGCATCACCGAGCCGGCAGCCGACCTGGCTGTGATGCTGGCCATCACCTCCAGCTTGCGCGGCAAGCCGCTGCCCAAGGGCTTCATTGCCTTTGGTGAAGTGGGTCTGGCGGGTGAGGTGCGGCCGGCGCCACGTGGTCAGGAGCGGCTGAAGGAAGCCGCCAAGCTGGGCTTTTCCGTGGCGGTGGTGCCCAAGGCCAATGCGCCGAAGAAACCGATCGAAGGGTTGACCATCCACCCGGTGGAGCGGGTGGAAGAGGCCATGGAAGTGGTGCGCTCACTCACCTGAGATGAGCGCAGGGCAAACTCAATCGCGGACGATGCTGTCGCCCGAGTTGCGAACCTTGTCACCGGTGAACAGGCCGGGGTCCTGGCTGAACTCGAAGCTGCGGCGGCTGCCGTCGCCGTACTGCACGTGGACCGTCCACACCTTGTGCGTGCGCACCTTCTCTTCGATCTTTTTGCCGGCATAAGCGCCACCCACGGCGCCGGCAATCGTGGCCAGATCTTTGCCGGCACCTTGGCCAACCTGCTGGCCCAACAGCGCACCCGCGACACCGCCACCGATCACGCCAAGGGCGCTGCCTTCGCCCTGTTTTTCCGTCACGTTGACCGACACCACCTTGCCGCAATCGGGACAACTCGGCTGGCTGACCGGGGTAGGCGCCGGTGCCGGTGCTGCGGTTGCGGGGCTGGCCACCGACATGCGGGCCTTGGCCTCGGTCAATGCCTTGTCGTACTCGGTTTTGGCATCGCGTCGGCACTGCAGCCGGGCATTGGATGCGGTCTCGTCAGCACAAAGTTTCAGGTCACCGTCGTAACGGGTCTTGGCCGCTTTGGCGTCGGCCGCGTATTGAGCCTTGGGGCTCAAGGTCGTCTGGGCGGTGGCACCAAAAGACAACGATGCCAGCGCAACAGCACAGGCCAAGGTGAGGGTTTGCATTTTCATGGGGTGACTCCTGAAACTGGGATTTAGGATTTGAGGATAGTCCTTGCTGACGTAAAGACCAAGCAGGGAACGTGGGTGGATTGACATTGATCAAGCAAGAGCAGGGCATTGTTCGCACAATCAAAAGGTTCTTCAACAAAGGCGCTCCCATGAACTGGCTGCGAAAAATCCCTGGCTCCCAGCGGGCCGCCACAGGCCTGGAGTGGGCCATCTGGCGCAAGCTGCCGCTGTTTTTTGCGGTGGGCACGGTGCTGCCCTTGGCCGCCTTGGCCGTGCTGCACTGGCAGGTGGATGTTTCGACGCCGGCCGGCGAGCGCTGGCTGCAAATGGCGGACTACATGGTTGTCGGGGTGGTGCTGTTTCATTGGACCGCTGTGGTGACAGTGGGTATTGGCTGCGTCATCGTGATGGTGATGAAGGGGCCGGCCTATGCCGCCGACAGCTACGCGGTGTCGCACAGCGAGCGACCGCGAAGTACCGGGCCGGACGACAAGGCCTAGCCACTCACCGGCTTCGCTGGAGGCCAGGCCTCGTTAAGAAAAGCTTAATCCGGGCTACCTACGATGACGTCCATGGAGGTTCCATGGATCACTTGACATTGTGGGTACGTATCGGGCTTTGGGCTGCTTTGATGCTGAGCCCGTTGGCCTACGCGGCGACACCCGCCGAGCAATTGGCGGCCTACACCGCGCAGGCGGGTGCTGCCGCCCAGCCGCAACGCGGCCAGCAGTTCTTCATCAGCCGGCATGGCAAGGACTGGAGCTGTGCCTCCTGCCATACCGACACGGCCAGCGCCGAGGGCAAGCACGCCAGCACCGGCAAGCCGATCGCGCCGCTGGCGCCGGCCTTCAATCCGGATCGTTTCACCGACGCCGCCAAGACCGAGAAGTGGTTTCGACGCAACTGCAATGACGTGCTGGGACGCGTCTGCACACCGGGGGAAAAGGCCGATGTGCTGTCCTGGTTGCTGACGCTCAAGCGTTGAGCCATGGACCCACGCAACCGAAGGACCCGTATGACACATTTCAGCATCAAACCGCTTGCACTGACGGCACTGCTGCTGGCGTGCGGCGCTGCCGTGCACGCGGACTCTGGGCGGGCGAGCGTGCCGCTGCTGCCCAAGTACCAGCAGGAGTGTGCGGCCTGCCATATTGCCTACCCGCCCGGCATGCTGCCCGCGGCCTCATGGCGGCGTCAGATGAGCACACTCGACAAACACTACGGCACCGATGCCTCTCTGGATGAGGTCAGTGTGCGCGACATCGGCACCTGGTTGCAGGCCAACGCAGGCACCTACAAACGCGTGAGCGAAGAACCGCCGCAAGACCGCATCAGCCAGTCTGCCTGGTTTGTTCGCAAGCACCGCGAGGTGGCGCCGCAAATCTGGAAGCAGGCCGCCGTCAAGAGTGCAGCCAACTGTGCCGCGTGCCACACGCGTGCGGACCAGGGCAGTTTCCGCGAATCCGAAATCACTTTCCCCCAAGGCCTGGATGCGCGCTTTCGCCGCCATTGGCCGGATTGAACCTGAAAGAACACCATGAACGCGAGTACCTCACTGGACACATCGGCGGCCTCAAGCCGCCCCATGACGCAACGGACGCGCCGGGTGGTGGATGCCCCCACCCGCGTGTTCCACTGGCTGTTTGCCCTGAGTTTTCTCGGGGCCTATCTCACGGCAGATGGCGAGCGCTGGCGGCTCTTGCATGTCACGCTGGGCTACACCATGGCCGGGCTGCTGGGCTTTCGCGTGATCTACGGACTGCTGGGTCCGCGACAGGCGCGCCTGTCGCTGCTGCTGCGCAAACTCGCAGGCGGGCCACAGTGGGTGCGCTCGGCGCTGTCGGCGGCACGGGGCGAATCTGCCGGTTCGGTGAACTGGCGCCAAGGCCAGTACCTGCTGATGGCCCTGGCGGTGGTGAGCTTGCTGGCATTGGTGTTGCCGCTCACCTTGTCCGGTTATGCCACCTACAACGAGTGGGGGGGCGACTGGCTGGAGGAATTGCACGAGTTTGTGGGTAACACCTTCCTGGTGGTGGTGCTGGGACACTTGGCCCTGATTGCCGGCCTGAGCTTGCTGCGCCGGAAGAACCTGGCCATGAACATGGTGAGCGGCCGGGTGGAAGGCGCCGGCCCCGATCTGGTGCAGCGCAACCACGGGCTGCTGGCCATGCTGCTCTTGGCCGCTGTGCTGGCTTTCTGGGCGTGGGAATGGCAACAGTCGCCCAAGGGCCTGGTGCCGACCCAGGTTTGGAGTGGTGCATCAACCCATAACGTCAATGCTGAAGATGACGATTGAGGGCGTGGCCCCGCGCAATGCAAAAATAGCGTTTCATTGAACAACTGCGGAGGCATGGGATGCGAATCCTGCTGGCGGAAGACGATGCCATGCTGGGCGATGGCTTGCTGGCCGGCCTGCGGCAGTTGGGCTTTCAGGTCGATTGGGTGCGTGACGGCGAAGCCGCCGAACGGGAACTGATCTCCGGTGCATACGCTGCGGGTGTGCTGGACCTCGGCTTGCCGCGCAAGGACGGGCTGGATGTGCTGCAGGCCTTGCGCGCGCGCCGGGTGGCCACGCCGGTGCTGGTGCTGACCGCGCGCGATGCTGTACCCGACCGCATTCGCGGTCTGGACCTGGGCGCGGATGACTATGTGATCAAGCCGGTCGACTTGCATGAGCTGGGGGCCCGGCTGCGTTCGCTGGTGCGTCGCGCGCACGGCCAGATGCAGGACAGTTTGCGCTGCGGCGAGGTGTTGCTGGAGCCGGCGGCGCGCCAGGTCAGCCTGAATGGCCAGACCGTGGCCCTGTCGACGCGCGAATTCGATTTGTTGCATGCGCTGATGCGCAACGCGGGCCGCGTTATGTCCCGCGAACAGCTGGAGGAGCAGCTTTACAGCTGGGGCCATGAGGTGGACAGCAACGCGGTCGAGGTCCACATCCACCACTTGCGCCGCAAGCTGCAGCCGGACCTGATCCAGACCGTGCGGGGCGTGGGCTACGTCGTGCTGCGCGACCCGGAGGCGGCATGACGGTGCGGCCCTCTCTCCATTCCCTGCAGGCACGCCTATTGGTGTTGGTGCTGGGGTTTGCTGCTGTGGTGTGGCTGGCCGCGGCCGTGCTGATCTGGCGTGATGCGCGCCATGAACTCGATGAGTTGCTGGATGGCCATCTGGCCCAGGCGGCTGCCTTGCTGGTGGTGCAGCAGGCGGCGTACCACGATGACGACAAGGTGGCCGATGCGCCTTCGCTGCACAAGTATGCGCCGCGCGTGATCTTCCAGGTGTTCCACGAAGGCGAGCTGGTGCAGCGCTCCGCCCAGGCCGGTGCCGGGCCGTTGAGCGAGACCGAGCGTGGATTTTCCACCGTGCACCTGGCCGACGGTTCCGAGTGGCGGGTGTTCGCGACCCAGGGGGCCGAGCGCGACGTGCAGGTGTTCGTGGGCGAACAGATGGCGTCGCGCAGCGCGATCCTGCGTGCTGTGCTGCGCAGTGTGTTGCTGCCGCTGATGTTCGCCCTGCCCTTGCTGGCGCTGGCCGGCTGGCTGGCCGTCCGGCGCGGCCTGCTGCCGCTGCGGCATCTCAGCGAAGTGCTGGGCCAGAGGCGGCCCGAGGCGCTGGAGCCGTTGGTGCTCCAGGATGTGCCGGCTGAAATGCAGCCACTCGTTCAGGCGCTCAATGGCCTGTTCGGGCGCATTGAGCGCATGCTGGAGTCGGAACGCCGCTTCACGGCGGATGCAGCCCATGAGCTGCGCACACCGATTGCCGCCATCCGGGCCCAGGCCCAGGTGGCCTTGGGCGCTGGTGCCGATGCCGCACAACGCCAGCAGGCCCTGCAGACCACGCTGGCCGGCTGCGACCGTGCGACCCATCTGGTCGAACAGTTGCTGACGCTGGCGCGGCTGGAGGCAACACCGGCCGGTGCGACCGATCTGGTGGATCTGACAGGGCTGGCCCGTCGTGTTCTGGCAGAACTGGCGCCGGCCGCCCTGGCGCGCCATCAACAGCTCGAACTCGATGCGGGCGAGCCATGCCGGGTGGCAGGCAGCGAGCTGTTGCTGGGTGTTCTGTTGCGCAATCTGGTCGACAACGCCATGCGTTACAGCCCGGACGGCGCCACGGTCCAGGTGCGCGTGGCGCTTGAGAAAGGGCAGCCGCTTTTGCAGGTGGAAGACAGCGGTGCCGGCATGACGGCGCCGGAGATGGCGCGGCTGGGCGAGCGGTTTTACCGGGTGCCAGGCCATGCGCAGCCGGGCAGTGGCCTGGGCTGGTCCATCGTCAGACGCATTGCCCAGGTGTGCGGTGCCCAGGTCCAGACGGCGGTTTCGGCCCGATGGGGCGGGCTGGCTGTGTCGGTGTCCTGGCCGGCGCCCGCGCAGAGCCGGGGTGACTGATGCCCCAGTGCGTCAAAATCGGGGGTATGCAATTCCAGAAAATCTTTGTGCCGATCGCCAGTGTGGTGCTGGTCGTCGTGGCGTACCGGGCGTATGGTTGGGGCGGCGTGGCCATCGCCCTGGGGGCGTTGGTGATGTGGCTGCTGCTGCACTTCACCCGCATGATGCAGGTCCTCAAACGCGCCACCGACCGGCCGATCGGTTTTGTCGACAGTGCCGTCATGCTCAACGCCAAGCTCAAGCCCGGCGTCAACCTGTTGCATGTGGTGGCCATGACGCGCGCCTTGGGCGAATTGGTCAGCCCCAAGGACAGCCAGCCTGAGTTGTTTCGCTGGACCGACGCCTCCGAGTCCTTCGTGACCTGCGAATTCCGGCAGGGCAAGCTGGTGACCTGGGAGCTGGTCCGTCCGACACAGCCCGTGGATGCCACCACAACCACCCCGCCCGCACCCGCGCCGTAAAATCAACGTTTTTGCAAGTTCGCTTGCCTCGCCCTTCTAAGGAAAGTACCGATGAGTCCCCTACCTACCTCGATGTCCGACCGTGATGGAAAAATCTGGATGGATGGCCAGATGGTGGATTGGCGCGATGCCAAGATCCACGTGCTGACCCACACCTTGCACTACGGTTGCGGCGCTTTCGAGGGCGTGCGCGCCTACAACACCGTCAACGGCACGGCGATTTTCCGGCTACAGGACCACACCGAGCGCCTGTTCAACAGCGCCAAGATCCTGCGCATGAAGATCCCGTTCACCCAGGAGCAGGTGAATGAAGCGCAGAAGGCGGTGGTGCGCGAGAACAAGCTGGAGAGCTGCTATCTGCGTCCGCTGACTTGGATCGGCGACAAGAAGTTGGGCGTTTCGCCCAAGGGCAACACCATCCACGTGATGGTGGCGGCCTGGGCCTGGGGCGCCTACCTCGGCGAAGACGGCATCACCAAGGGCATTCGCGTCAAGACCAGCAGCTACAACCGCCACCACGTCAACATCACGATGACGCAGGCCAAGGCGGTGAGCAACTACAGCAACTCCATCCTGGCCAATACCGAAGCCACCGATGATGGCTACGACGAGGCACTGCTGCTGGATTCTGCCGGCTTCGTCTCCGAAGGCTCGGGCGAGAACGTGTTCATCATCAAGGGTGGCGTGGTCTACACCCCCGACCTGTCGGCCGGTGCGCTCAACGGCATCACGCGCAACACGGTGCTGCACATCTGCAAGGACCTGGGGCTGGAAGTGGTGCAAAAGCGCATCACGCGCGACGAGGTCTACATTGCCGATGAAGCCTTCTTCACTGGCACGGCGGCCGAAGTGACACCGATCCGCGAGTTGGACCGCGTCGAGATTGGCACCGGCAGCCGCGGCCCGATCACCGAGAAGATCCAGAACGCGTTCTTTGACATCGTCAATGGCCGCAATCCGAAATACGCCCACTGGTTGACGAAGGTTTAAAGAAATAGACGCGCACCCCCAGGCTGCGCGCACTGCGTGTCGCTGCGCCACCCCCCTTGCAGGGGGCAACGCCAGTGGACCGGCAGAGCCGGTTCCACGGCGTTTCGCGACGAAGCCCAAGGTGCGGTATCCATCAAAAGCGAGGCATTTATGAGCAAGCAAACGGTTGAACTGCTGGCCAAGGATCTGAACCACCAGGGTGGGGTCTTCTGTCCCAACCCCCAGGCCAACATGAAGCTGTGGAGCAGCCACCCCAAGGTGTATCTGGACGTAGCGCGAACCGGTGAGGCCAAGTGCCCTTATTGCGGCACGGTCTATAAGCTGAAAGCGGGTGAGCACTTCGGTGCAAGCCACTAACGCCCTCATCATCGCGCCCCAGTGGATTGGGGATGCGGTGATGACGGAGCCTCTGCTGCGTCGCCTGCACGCGCGCGGCGAGCGGCTCACGGTGGGGGCGCTGCCTTGGGTGGCGCCGGTCTACCGTGCGATGCCGCAGGTGGCGGAGGTCATCGAGTTGCCTTTTGCCCACGGCGGCCTGCAGCTCAAGGCGCGGCGCGCGCTGGCGCGGCAAATGCAAGGCCGCTTCGACGTGGCCTATGTGCTGCCCAACTCGCTCAAGAGCGCCTTGCTGCCTTTTCTGGCCCGTATTCCGAAGCGCGTCGGTTATCTGGGCGAAGCGCGTCTCGGCCTGCTGACGCATCGGCTGAAAAATCCCCCGAAGCAGCAACGCCCGCCCATGGTGGCGTTCTACTCGGCGCTCAGCGGCGAGCCGGACGTGGCGGGCGACCGGCCGCACCTGCAGGTCGAAGCCGCCCGCTGCAACGCCGTGCTGGATCGCCTGGGCTTGTCGCGCGGCGCGTACTACGTTTTCGTGCCGGGCGCCGAGTACGGCCCGGCCAAGCGCTGGCCCGCGGCCCGCTTCGCAGAACTGGCGCAACGGCTCGATCTGCCGGTGCTGTTGCTCGGTTCGGGCAAGGAGGCGGCACTGGGCGACGCGATCATCCAGCTGGCCCATGCCAGTCAGCGTCAGAACGGCCGCAATCTGGCCGGCAGCACGGATTTGCTGGACGCCTTTTGTCTCATCGCAGCAGCCAAGGCCATGGTGAGCAACGACACCGGCCTCATGCATGTGGCGGCAGCACTGGACGTGCCGCAAGTGGCCCTCTTTGGCTCGAGCAGCCCGCTGCACACGCCGCCCCTGAGCGACCAAGCGCGGGTGATCTGGCTCAAGAACGACCCAGCTTACCAGCCGCCGCTGGACTGCGCGCCCTGTTTCCAGCGCGAGTGCCCGCTGGGCCACCTGCGCTGTTTGAACGACATCACCGCCGATCGGGTGCTGCAGGTTTTGTAGCCAGGTCCTGACCGCCAACGCCAGGCAAAAAAAAGCCACCTGGAAGGGTGGCTTTGAAAAGTCCTCGAAAGGACGTCGTTGGGATTCTTTGATTCCGGATCGGCCTGCTGCTCTGAAGGCGGCATGGTCTGCGGAATCTTTCGTATGACTGTGACAGCAGTTGGATGCAACTTTACCGAGTCAGAACGAGTTGGGATATCCCACAAATGGGGGATATGACCCCGGTTTTGTCCAAAAATGCGACATTCAGCCTTTCCGGGCAGCGGCTGAGGGCGGACTTTGGCGGTGAGGCCCCGTTCGGGGCTCAGGCGGTGGCAGGCAGCTCGACCACAAAACAGGCACCGCCGCCGGGGCGCTCTTCACAATGCACGCTGCCGCCATGGCGCGTGGTGATGGACTTGACCAGGGCCAGACCCAGCCCCACGCCGCCGTCGCGCTCGGACGCGCCGGGCAGGCGGTAGAAGGGTTCGAAAATGCGTTCCCGTTGCGCGGGCGGGACGCCAGGGCCGCGGTCACAGACGCGGATCGTGACCTGCTGGCCGTTGGGCTGCAGGCTCAGGCTGATGTCGCCCGCCGCGTGGCGGCGCGCGTTTTCCAGCAGGTTGCGCACCACCCGACGCAGCAGTTTGGCCACACCTGGTACCGGCAGACTGCTGCAACCGGCCGGCACCTCGAATTCGGCACCGGTTTGCGCGCATTCTTCGGCGCACAGACCGACCAGGTCCACCGATTCCAGCGTGCCGATGTCGATCGGGCTGGCTTCAAGCCGGCTGGCCAGCAGGATCTCGTCGATCAGCTGATCGAGTTCGTGGATATTGCGGGCGATTTCCTCGCGTGCCGTGGCGCTGGAGTGTTCGCCCATGAGCTCCAGGCCCATGCGGATGCGCGTCAGTGGCGAGCGCAGTTCGTGCGAAGCGTTGGCTAGCAATGCCTTTTGTGACTGCAGCAAAGCCTGCACCCGTGCGGCCGCAACGTTGAAGCGCTGGGCCAGGAAGGCGACTTCGTCGCGCCCGTCTTCCGGCAAACGGCGCGTCAGATCACCTTCGCCCCAGCGTTCCACGCCCTGCTGCAGTGCTTCGAGCCGTTTGGTCAGGCGCCGCACGATGGGATAGGCCCCAAGGGCGACGGCCAGCGCCACCAGTCCGAGCAGCCAGACAAAATCAAACGGCGGGCGCCACCAGGGCGGCGCCATCATCGGGGGCGGCCGGTTGGGCCGCGGCAGCTGCACGAACAGGGTCTGCCCATCGCGGGTCGGCACCTCGAATTCAAAACCCTGGCCGGGCAGACGACCCGGACGCACCACGGCCTGGCCGATGATGTCGCCGCTGGCGTTGCGCAACACGATCTCGCGCCCGGGGCGCTGGGCGCGCTCGCGATCGGCCTCCTGGCGCCAGAGCCAGCTGAACACCAGGGTCAGCATGACCACCGTGGCGACCACGGCCAGCCAGATGCGCAGGTACAGGCGTTGCGTCAGTGGCGTGCTCATCGGGGCTTGCACTCGGGCTTCAGTCTTGCTGGCGGGCAAAGACATAACCGACACCACGCACCGTGAGGATGCGTTTCGGATTTTTCGGATCGGCCTCGATGGCGGCGCGGATGCGACCCATGTGCACGTCGATCGAGCGATCAAAGGCTTCCAGTTCGCGCCCGCGCACCGCTTCCATGATCTGGTCGCGCGTCAGCACACGACCGGCCCGTTCGGCCAACGTCACCAGCAAGTCGAACTGGTAGGAGGTCAGTTCGCAGGCTTGCCCGTTGACTGTGACGGTTCTGGCATCGCGGTCGATGGTCAGCGAACCGAAATTCAGTTGACTGCCTGCCGGCGCTTCGTTGTCGCCGCGCCGGCGCAGGATGGCGCGGATACGGGCCAGCAACTCGCGCGGCTCGAACGGCTTGGGCAGGTAGTCGTCGGCCCCCATCTCCAGGCCGATGATGCGGTCCATCGGGTCGCCCTTGGCGGTGAGCATCAGGATCGGGGTCTGCGCCAGGCCACCCGGCAGGGCGCGGATGCGGCGACAGACTTCGAGCCCATCCATGTCGGGCAGCATCAGGTCGAGGATGATGAGCTGAGGCGGCGTCTCGTGGCTTTGCAGGCGAGCCAGGCCGGCGCTTGCGTCGGCCGCATGCGCCACCGCAAACCCCGATTGCGCGAGGTACTCGCTGACCATGCCCGCCAGGCGGGCATCGTCTTCGATCATCAGGAGATGCTGGCTCATGTGAGAGGTCTGTTCATGCAATGAACTCCATGATGATGCCTGGCCGTCAAATGCGCTTGAATCCGCGGTAAAGATAAGTAAATCGGGATCTTTATTTGCTATAAAAAGTATAGCTTTTTGCGCATATCTGACAAGGTCGCTAAGCCGATTTCATGCGAGATGCCAGCCAGACCAACAGCAGCACCGGCAAACCCAGCAAGGCGGTGGCCGTGAAGAAGTGGGTGTAGCCGAAGGCGTCCACGTAGTCACCGGAAAAGCCGGCCACGAACTTGGGCAGCAGCAGCATCATGGAGCTGAACAGGGCGTACTGGGTGGCCGAGTAGCTGACATTGGTCAGGCTGGAGAGGTAGGCGATGAAGGCGGACGAAGCGATGCCGCTGGCCAGGTTGTCGGCCGAAATCACGGCGATCAGCGCCGTCACGTCGTGACCGCGCGAGCCAAGCCAGGCGAACAGCAGGTTGCTGGCTGCGCTAAGGATGGCGCCGAGCATGAGCACGCGCATCACGCCCAGGCGCATCGCCAACGCGCCGCCGATGAAGGCGCCCGCCAGCGTCATGATGACGCCGTAGATCTTGGTGACCGCTGCCACCTCGTCCTTGGTGTAGCCCATGTCAACGTAGAACGGGTTGGCCATGATGCCCATCACCACATCACTGATGCGGTAGACCGCGATCAATGCCAGGATCAGCGCCGCCTGCCATTTGTAGCGGCGGATGAAGTCGGCAAACGGTTCGACCAGTGCGCTCCGCAGCCATTCGCCCAGGTTCTTGGCCGGGGGCAGTTCACGGCGCGCCGGCTCAGGCGAGAACAGCACGGTCAGCATGCCGGGCAGCATGCTGGCAGCCATGGCCAGGTAGGCCATCTGCCAGGCGGCGTTCTGGTAGGTGATGGCGCCCGCGACAGCGGGCGCCACTTCGGCGCGTGCCGCGATCCACAGCACGCCGGCGCCGGCCCAGATCATGGCCAGGCGGTAACCGGTCTGGTAGGCCGCAGCCAGCGCAGCCTGGCGTTCGGCGCCCGCCGATTCAATGCGGAAGGCGTCCAGCGCGATGTCCTGCGTGGCCGAGCCGACGGCCACCAGCAGCGCGCACCACACCAAGGGCTCCAGCCCGAGGCGCGGGTCGTTGAACGCCATGCCCGCCAGGCCAGCCATGATGACGGCTTGCGCCAACAGCAGCCAGCTGCGGCGCAGGCCGAGCCAGTGGGTCAGCCCCGGCAGCGGCAACCGGTCCACCAGCGGTGCCCACACCCACTTGAAGGCGTAGGCCAGCCCGACCCAGCTCAGGTAGCCGATGGTGCTGCGGTCGACACCGGCCTCGCGCAGGCGGAAACTCAGGGTGCCCAGCACCAGCAGCAGCGGCAGGCCGGCAGAAAAACCCAGCACCAGCATGCGCAGGGTCGGGGCTTCGAGGTAGACACGCAGGGAGGCAAGCCAGGAGGTCTTGATTTGGCTGGTTTCAGCGGCATTTGAGCTCATGCGGGAATAATAAGCGCTGCCTTGCCCTGTCCTACCCATGTCGAAACGTGAACCTTTGAACTTATGGCGTCAACCCCAGCGCTGGCTGGTGTGCGGCCTGCTGCCGCTGGCCCTGCTCGCGCTGCCAGCGCTGGCGCGCGAAGGCGTGGAGGTGGGCAAGAACTCGGCCTTCAGCAAACTGGTGCCGGCCGAGGAGGTGGAGAGCAGCGCCGGACAGCAGTACAGCCAGTTGCTGGCGCAGGCACGTGCCAAGAATGCCCTGGCCCCGCGTGAGCACCCGCAACTGCAGCGCTTGCGCGCCATTGCCCGCAAAATCATTCCCCAGGCCCTGGCCTGGAACCCGCGTGCCCGCGACTGGCAGTGGGAGGTCAATCTGATCGCATCGTCGCAGGTCAATGCCTTTTGCATGCCGGGCGGCAAGATCGCCTTCTACACCGGCATCCTCGACAAGCTTCAGCTCAGCGACGACGAAGTGGCCATGGTCATGGGCCATGAGGTGGCTCACGCCTTGCGCGAGCATGCGCGCGAGCGCATGGGCAAGAGTGCGGTCACGCATGGCGCTGCGCGCATCGGCGGCGTGCTGGCGGCCGGCATCTTCGGCATCGACCCGCGGTTGACGGACTCACTGGCGCGCGGCGGGGCCAACCTGCTGACGCTGGAGTTCAGCCGCGAAGACGAGTCGGAAGCCGATCTGGTGGGCATGGAACTGGCCGCACGCGCCGGCTATGACCCCCGCTCGGGCGTTACCTTGTGGCAGAAGATGAGTGCGGCCAACAAGGGCGGGCCGCCGCAATGGCTGTCCACCCACCCCTCGGGCAAGACGCGCATTGCCGACATCGAGAAAAACCTGCCCCGCGTGCTGCCGCTGTACGAGCGCACGAAGAAGTAAACACCCCCGACTCTCGCCCACTGCGTGTGGCTCGCATCCCCCCTCAAGGGGGCGACGCCAGTGGCCCGGCGAAGCCGGTTCCACGGCGTCCTGCAGTTGGGTTTCGTCAGGTCGGCGGGGTGACGCGCTCAGGTGCCGCCCACAAACGGGTTGGTCTTGCGTTCGCGGCCGAAGGTGCTCTCCGGCCCGTGGCCGGGAATGAACACCGTCTCGTCCCCCATCGGCCACAGGCGCTGCGTGATGCTGGCAATCAGTTGCTCGTGGTTGCCCTGCGGGAAGTCGGTGCGGCCGATTGAGCCGGCAAACAGCACGTCGCCCACAAATGCCCGTTGGATCTCCGGCGAATGAAATACCACATGGCCGGGCGTGTGGCCTGGGCAGTGACGCACCTGCAGCGTGCTGTGGCCGATGCTGACCGTGTCGCCGTCATGCAGCCAGCGCGTGGGCGTGAACGATTCGGCATGCGGCAGCCCGAAGCGCTGGCCTTGCATGGGCAGGCCGTCGATCCAGAACTGGTCACCCGGATGCGGCCCGATGATGGGCAGCCCCAGTTGTTGCGACAGCTCGGCCGTGCCGCCGGCGTGGTCGATGTGAGCGTGCGTCAGCCAGATCTGTTCCAGCGTGACGCCCAGCTTCTGCACGGCATCGAGCAGCACATCGAGATCGCCGCCCGGATCGATGATGGCGGCCTTCATGGTTTCGTCGCACCAGACGATGGAGCAGTTCTGCTGGAAGGCGGTGACGGGGATGGTTTCGTAGTGGAGCATGGTGGCTGAATTCTGGGGTTTACCCTTTGAGCAAAGCACTATACATTCCGTAACAATCTCACGTTATGCTGTGCAGACAGCGCTATCGGTCATGGTGTCATTCTCGTCGCTCTCCCTTATTCAGGCTAGAAGTCGAACAAGCGCCAGACGCTTGCACCAAGCAACTCAAACAGGGACACGCAGGGAGTATTGATGCAGTCAACGGAGTCGACGATTTCGTCCGCCGACCAAGAGAAAAATAGGCGATTGGCACTGACCGGGGTGGTCGCCATGGCACTGCTCAGTTCCCTCTTGTGGGCCGGGGTGCTTGATGCCGATCTGCCGGTTAAGCATTTCCTGACGCTGCACACCACGCTGGAGGTGGCCTCCATCATCGTCGCCATGCTGGGCTTCGGCATTGCCTGGCATGCCTATTCGCAAGACCGTCCGGGCAATATCGCCTTGCTGGGCGCCGTGTTGTTCGGGACGGCGCTGCTCGATTTCGGGCATACCCTGTCCTATGCGGGCATGCCGGATCTGGTCACCCCTTCCGGCCCCGGCAAGGCCATCAGCTTCTGGCTACCCGCGCGGTTCCTGGTGGCTGTGGGTCTGCTGGTCATCGCATTGCGGCCCTGGCAGCCCCTGAAAAATCGCTACACGCGCCATGCGCTCATGGGGGCGGTCTTGCTGTATGTGGCACTGATTTACTGGGTGATCCTGTTTCGTCCCGATCAGGTGCCGGTGTTCTTCGCGCCCGGGCAGGGGCTGACGCCGCTCAAGGTCAAGGTCGAATACCTGCTGGTGGCGATCTACGGTACCGCGGCCTGGCTGTTCTACCGGCAGTCCCGCCGCAACGTGGGCTTCAACGCGGCCGATCTGTTTGCGGCCGCCGCCATTGCGGGGCTGTCCGAGCTGTTTTTCACGCGCTACGGCAGCGTGACCGACCTCGTCAATGCCTCCGGGCATGTCTACAAGATCGTCAGCTACTACTTCATTTACCGCGTGGTGTTCGTCGACAGCGTGCACCTGCCGTTTGATGCCTTGCACCAGGCCCTGAGCAAGGAGAAGGTAAGGGCGGCCGAGCAGCACTCCTTCGTGAGGACGCTGGACCTGCTGGAAGAGGCAGTGCTTGAGCTCGATCGGCGCGGCCGCATTCTGAGCGCCAACAGCGGCTGGTGGCTGCTGGTGGGCACGGCACCCATGGTCGACACCAGCTTGCTGGCCCATGTGCACGAGGAGGATCGCAGCGCCTTCGAGCTGCATCTGGTGGGGCTGGTGTCGGGGCAGAAGGACGAGTTCCGCGGCCGCTACCGCATCCAGACCCATGCCCGCCCCGAGCAATGGATGGAGTGCCGCTTTGTGGTCGAGCGCGACGACGATGGTGAAGTGACCGGCGCGCGCGGCGTGCTGCGCGACATCACCAAGAGCTATCTGCAGGAACGCCACATCACCTACATGGCGCTGCACGATGCGCTCACCAGCCTGCCCAATCGAGTGTTGCTGGAGGACCGCATCAAGCAGGCCATCCAGCAGGCCTCGCGCACCGGCAACCGCGTGGGTGTGTGTTTCATCGATCTCGACCACTTCAAGAACATCAACGATGCCTACGGCCACAAGGCGGGCGACGCCTTGCTGCTGACCTTGTCCCAGTTGCTGAAGGACTGCCTGCGCGACGGCGATACGCTGGCCCGTTGGGGCGGCGATGAGTTTGTGGTGCTGCTGCCCGACCTGACCACCGCCGATGCCGTGCGCCAGGTGGCGCAGAAAATGGTGGAGGCCATGCGTCAGACCGTGATGCTGGAGAGCCTGGCCATCAATGCCACCTTCAGCATGGGCATTGCGGTCTACCCGGATGACGAGAGCAGTGGTGACATCGACAGCCTGCTGGCGCAGGCCGACCGTGCCATGTTCTATGCCAAGTCGCAGGGGCGCAACAACTTTCAGCTCTTCGCCGACATGTCGAGCAAGGGGCTGGGCAAGAAGGAACTCTACATCCAGACCCGCCTGGCGCAGGCCATCCGGGACCAGCGCATTGCCGTCTGGTACCAGCCGCAAGTGGCGGCCAGCTCCCATGCCGACGGACGCCAGCGGCTGATCGGGGTGGAGGCGTTGGCGCGCTGGCATGACGCCGATCTGGGCTGGATCTCGCCCGGCAGCTTCATTCCGATGGCGGAAAACCTGGGCCTGATTGGCGAGCTCGGCCATCTGGTGCGGCGTCAGGCGTTCGAGCAGTTTCGCGAGTGGCGCCAGACGCATCCCGACTTGACGCTGGCCATCAACATTTCCAAGAGGCAGCTGTTCGCCTCCGACTTCATGCTCGTGCTGTTGGCCGACGTGGAGCGCTACGAGCTCGACCCACGCAGCCTGGTGCTGGAGGTGACGGAATCCGTGGCGCTGATGGATGTGGAGTTTGCCGAGGAGCGGCTGCGCCAGCTTTCCAACGCCGGCTTCACGCTGGCCATCGATGATTTCGGTACCGGCTATGCCTCGCTGTCACAACTGCATGAACTGCCGATTGGCGAATTGAAGATTGACATCTCGTTCGTGCGCCGTGTGCACACCACGGAGGGCCTGCGCATGGCCCAGGGCATCATCAGCCTGGCCCAGGCGCTGCGTCTGCGCACCGTGGCCGAGGGGGTGGAAGACGAGAACACGGCGGGCGTGCTGCGCGACCTGGGCGTGGATGTGCTGCAGGGCTACTTCTTCGCACGTCCTTGCCCGGCTAGCGAGATGTCGGCGCTGCCACTTTTTGTGAACGGGGAAACGCTGGCCGACTGAAGCAGGTCAGAGCACGCTGTCGTAGTCGATCGTGATCGGCGCGTGATCGGAAAACTTCTCGCCTTTGTAGATCGCCTCGCGACGCGCCCGTGCGGCCAGCGCCGGCGTGGCCAGGTGATAGTCCAGCCGCCAGCCCACGTTCTTGGCATAAGCTTGGCCGCGGTTGCTCCACCAAGTGTAGGCGGCCTCCGTCGCGTCGGGCTGGAGTTGGCGGTAGACGTCCACCATGCCGCCTTCGCTCAACAGGCGCGTCATCCAGGCGCGCTCTTCGGGCAGGAAGCCCGAGTTCTTCAGGTTGCCCTTCCAGTTCTTGAGGTCGATCTCTTTGTGCGCGATGTTCACGTCACCGCACAGGATGAACTCGCGCTCGCGCTTGAGCTGTTGGAGGTGGGGGTAGATTTCGTCCAGGAAGCGGAACTTGGCCTGCTGGCGCTCCTCGCCCGAAGAGCCGCTGGGGAAGTAGCAGCTGATGAGCGAGAGTTTGCGCTGCGGCGTATCGAAGCGCAGCTCGACGTAACGGCCTTCGGCGTCGAACTCGGGTGAGCCGTAGCCGATGCGCACATCGCTCGGCTCGTGCCGGCTGTAGATGCCGACACCGGAATAGCCTTTTTTCTCGGCGAAGTGGAAGTGGCCGCGCAGGCCGGCCAGGCTTTCGAAGCGGCCGGCCACGTCGGCCGCCTGGGCCTTGACTTCCTGCACGCAAATACAATCGGGCTTGGTGGCGTCAAGCCAGGCTTCAAGCCCCTTGCTGGTGGCGGAACGAATGCCATTGAGGTTGAGGCTGCTTAATTTGAACAAGGAATTTCCCATGGCGAACGGTGTGGCAAGCGGTGAGGTCAAGCAGGCCGGGCAGGACAAGCTGGCCCAGGATTTTGTGCAGTTTGCCGTGGATTGCGGCGTGCTGCGTTTTGGCGAATTCAAGACCAAGGCGGGCCGTCTGTCGCCCTACTTTTTTAATGCGGGTCTGTTTGACGACGGCGCCAAGCTCGGGCGTCTGGCCGAATTCTATGCGCAGCGCGTGATCGCGTCCGGCATCGAGTTCGACATGATTTTCGGCCCAGCCTACAAGGGTATTCCGCTCGGCGCGGCGCTGGCGGTCGAGCTGGCGCGGCGCGGCCGCAACGTGCCTTTTGCCTACAACCGCAAGGAGGCCAAGGACCATGGCGAGGGCGGCACGCTGGTGGGCGCCCCGCTCAAGGGCCGGGTGCTGATTGTGGATGACGTGATGTCGGCCGGCACGGCGGCGCGCGAGTCGATTGCCATCATCGAGGCCGCTGGCGCCACGCCGCACGCGGTGGTGATTGCGCTGGACCGGCAGGAGATGGCCACGGAAAACGGCCAGGACGTACCCTACAGCGCCGTGCAGTACGTGCGTGAGCGCCTCGGGCTGCAGGTTGGCGCCATCGCGAAGCTGGCGGATTTGCTGCAGTACCTGGAAGCCCACAGCAGCACCGGGCTGGCCACCGACCACCAGCGCGTGCTGGCTTACCGGCAGCGCTACGGCGTGAATGAAGGCTGAACATGGGCAGGGCTGCGGGCCAGGCACTGATCAGTGCGGTGCTATTCAGCGCACTGGGGGATGGGTGGGCCCAGGCGCCGGCGCAGAACATCTATTCCTGTACGGATGGCCAAGGGCGCAAGCGCACCGCCGATCGGCCGATCGCGGAATGCGCGGACCGCGAGCAGCACCTGCTCAACCCCAGTGGCACCGTGCGTGCCACGGTCGGGCCGTCGCTCAATGCACAGGAGCGCGCCCAGCAAGAGCTTCGCCAGCGTCGGGAGGCCGAGGCGCAAGCCCGGCAGGTCGAGGCGGCGCGGCGCGAGCGGGCCTTGTTGTTGCGCTATCCGAATCAGGCGGCACACGACAAGGAGCGGGCCGAGGCACTGGCCCAGGTTGCCGTGGTGCAGCAGGTGGCGCGCCAGCGCGAGGCCGAACTGGTGCGCCAGCGCGAGGGCCTGCTGGCCGAACTGGAGTTCTATCAAAAGGATCCGGCCAAAGCACCTCTGGCGCTGCGCCGGCAGCTAGATGAAAACAGCCGCAACCAGGCGGCACAGAAGCGCTTCATTGCCGAGCAGGAGGCCGAGCGTGGCCGCGTCAACGCGCGTTTCGATGCCGAGCAGACGCGTCTGAAACCCCTGTGGGTTGCCGCCGCGCCAGCGGCCAGCAAAGGCCGCTGACGTCCGTTTTCAGCCCAGCTTGCTGCGCAACAGGTCATTGACCTGTTGCGGGTTGGCCTTGCCCTTGCTGGCCTTCATGACCTGACCGACCAGGGCGTTGAACGCCTTGTCCTTGCCGGCCTTGAACTGCGTCACGTTGTCGGGGTTGGCCGCAATCACCTCATCGATGATCTGCTCCAGCGCACCGCTGTCGTTCATCTGCTTGAGGCCCTTGGACTCGATGAGTGCATCCACGTCCTGGCCTTCACCGGTCCACAGAGCGTCGAACACCTGTCGACCCGCGTTGTTGGAGATGGTGCCGTCCGCGATGCGGGTGATCAGGGCAGCCAGTTGCGCTGCACTCACCGGTGCCTGCTCAATGCCGATCTCGCCGGCATTGATGCGGCGTGACACTTCGCCCATGATCCAGTTGCTGGCCAGTTTGGGCTGCTTGCTGGTCTGGGCGGCTGCCTCGAAGTAGGCGGCCATGGCCTTGCTTTGCGTGAGGGTGGTGGCATCGTACTCCGGCAGGCCGTAGTCGGTCACGAAACGGGCCGCCATCACGCGCGGCAGCTCGGCCATTTCCGAGCGCACGCGCTCGATCCACTCGGATGCAATCACCAGCGGCGGCAGGTCCGGATCAGGGAAGTAGCGGTAGTCGGCCGCGTCTTCCTTGGTGCGCATGGCGCGCGTCTCGCCGGTGTCCGGGTCGAACAGCACGGTGGCCTGCTGGATCGCATGGCCGTCTTCGATCTGTTCGATCTGCCAGCGCACCTCGTAGTCGATGGCCTGTTGCATGAACTTGAAGCTGTTCAGGTTCTTGATCTCGCGGCGTGTGCCCAGCGGCTGGCCGGGTTTGCGCACCGAGACGTTGGCGTCGCAGCGGAAGCTGCCTTCCTGCATGTTGCCGTCGCAGATGCCGATCCAGGTCACGATCTTGTGCAGTTCCTTGGCATAGGCCACGGCCTCTTCGCTGGAGCGCATGTCGGGTTCGGTCACGATCTCCAGCAGCGGCGTGCCGGCACGGTTCAGGTCGATGCCGGACTGGCCGATGAAGTCTTCGTGCAACGATTTGCCAGCGTCTTCTTCCAGGTGGGCACGTACCAGGCGCACGGTTTTCTTCTCGTCACCGAGAAAGAAGTCGACTTCGCCGCCTTGGACGACCGGGATCTCGAACTGGCTGATCTGGTAACCCTTGGGCAGATCGGGATAAAAGTAGTTCTTGCGCGCGAACACGCTCTTCGGTGCGATGTGCGAGCCGATGGCCAGGCCGAACTGGATGGCGCGCTCCACGGCACCCTTGTTCATCACCGGCAGCGTGCCGGGCAGGGCCAGGTCCACGGCGCAGGCCTGGGTGTTGGGCTCGGCGCCGAAGGCGACCGAGGCGCGGCTGAAGATCTTGCTCTGGGTGGAGAGCTGGGCATGGGTTTCGAAGCCGATCACGACCTCATAGCCCTGGACGAGTTTGGGTGCGCTCATGGTCAGAAACCCTCCGGTTGGCGGAGGTGGAAATCAGTGGTTTGCTGCAACTGGTGCGCCACATTCAGCAGCTTGCCTTCTTGCAGGTAGTTGCCGATCAGTTGCAGCCCCACCGGCATGTTGCCTGCGCCAAAACCCGCCGGCACGCTCATGCCCGGCAAGCCGGCGAGCGAAGCCGGCAGGGTGAAGATGTCGGCCAGGTAGTTGGCCACCGGGTCATCGGCCTTCTCGCCGATTTTCCAGGCCACCGTGGGCGCTACCGGGCCGGCGATCACGTCGCACTGCTGGAACGCCTGCTGGAAGTCGTCGGCGATCATGCGGCGGATCTTCTGCGCCTGCAGGTAATAGGCGTCGTAGTAGCCATGCGACAGCACGTAGGTGCCGATCATGATGCGGCGCTTGACCTCGTCGCCAAAGCCTTGCGCACGCGTTCTCTTGTACATGTCGAGCAGGTCGGTGTAGTCCTTGGCGCGGTGGCCAAACTTCACGCCGTCGAAGCGGCTGAGGTTTGAGCTGGCCTCGGCCGGCGCGATGATGTAGTACACGGGAATCGACAGTTCGGTGCGGGGGAGCGAGATCGGCACCAGCTTGGCGCCGAGCTTCTCGTATGCCTTCAGCGCGGCATCCACTGCGGCGCGCACGTCGGGCGCCAGGCCTTCACCGAAGAACTCCTTCGGAATGCCGATGCGCAGGCCGTCGAGCTTGTCGTTCAGCGAACGGGTGAAATCTTCGGCCGGTGCATCGAGCGAGGTCGAATCGCGGTCCGGGTCCGGGCCGCACATGGCGGACAGCAGCAGGGCGCAGTCTTCGGCGCTGTGTGCCATCGGGCCGGCCTGGTCCAGGCTGGAGGCGTAGGCGATCATGCCGTAGCGCGAGGCGCGGCCATAGGTGGGTTTGATGCCGGTGATGCCGCAGAACGAGGCCGGTTGGCGGATCGAGCCACCGGTGTCGGTGCCGCTGGCCGCCGGTGCCAGACGCGCTGCCACGGCGGTGGCGCTGCCACCGGAGGAGCCGCCGGGGATGCGGCTGGTGTCCCACGGGTTGCGCACCGGGGCAGGGGTTGGGTGGCCCAGGGCTGGCACGGCGACGTTCTCATTGGCCGAGCCCATGGCGAATTCGTCGCAGCTCACCTTGCCCAGTGTCACAGTACCGGCTGCCGCCAGGCGGCTCACCACGGTGGCGTCGAACGGCGAGCGGTAACCGGCCAGCATCTTCGAGCCGGCCGTGGTGGCGAAGTCCTTGGTGACGAAGATGTCCTTGTGGGCGATCGGCACGCCGGCCAGCGCGCCGGCGTTGCCGGCGGCCAGCGCGGTGTCGGCCGCGCGCGCCTGGGCCAGCGTGGCCTCTTCGTTCATGTCGACGAAGGCGCCGAGCGTCTCATGCGCGCGAATGCGGCCGAGGAAATGCTGCGCGGTCTCAACAGCGGAAACCTTCTTTTCGCGCAGCTGCCGGGCCAGTTCGGCCAAGGAGAGTTGGTGCAGTTCGGTGGACATCATTCAATGACTTTCGGCACCAGGAACAGACCGCGCTCGACGGCGGGGGCGCTCTTCTGGTTGGCTTCACGGTTGTTCGGTTCGCTCACGACGTCGTCGCGCAGGCGCAATGCGACCTCGGCGACCGTGGCCAGTGGATGGGCCAGGGGTTCGATGCCGCTGGTATCGACCGCGCGCATCTGCTCCACGATGTCGAAAAAACCGTTGATCTGGGTCAGCATGCGCGAGCTCTCCTCCGGCTGGAGCTCCAGCCGGGCGAGGTTGGCGATGCGCGAAATATCGGCAGATGTCAGTGACATGGTGAAATCAGGGGTTGAAACCGTGTGTAAAGCGCCCCGAAGGCGGGGGACTACAGCCGGCTTATTCACAGGGGATAGGGTATTATCCCGCCTTTGGCGCCACGCTTGTAATTTCTCGGTATTTCGCGGAATTCTGAGGTGTCGGAAGCGATTTTTGAACCGTAATCCGGTGGTGGTGAACCGAAGCGTTCGCCATGCCAGCAGAGAGGACATGTGATGTTTGGATCATTCCGTCGGTACTTTTCCACCGACTTGGCGATCGATCTGGGGACTGCCAATACCCTGATCGTGGCCCGCGACAAGGGCATTGTGCTGAATGAGCCGTCGGTCGTGGCGATTCGTCACGAAGGCGGCCCCCAGGGCAAGAAAGCCATCCAGGCCGTCGGCCACGAAGCCAAGGCCATGCTCGGCAAGGTGCCGGGCAATATCGAAGCCATCCGCCCGATGAAGGACGGCGTGATTGCCGACTTCACCGTCACCGAGCAGATGCTCAAGCAGTTCATCAAGATGGTGCACCCGCGCGGCATGTTCAAGCCCAGCCCGCGCATCATCATCTGCGTGCCCTGCGGTTCGACCCAGGTTGAACGCCGTGCCATCCGCGAGTCGGCACTGGGTGCCGGCGCCAGCGAGGTGTTCCTGATCGAAGAGCCGATGGCCGCAGCCATCGGTGCCGGCTTGCCGGTGAGCGAGGCCAGTGGCTCGATGGTGGTCGACATCGGCGGCGGTACCACCGAGGTCGGCGTGATTTCGCTTGGCGGCATGGTCTACAAGGGCAGTGTGCGCGTCGGCGGCGACCGCTTCGACGATGCCATCATCAACTACATCCGTCGCAACTACGGCATGCTGATCGGCGAGCCGACTGCCGAAGCGATCAAGAAGCAGATCGGTTCTGCCTTCCCCGGCTCCGAAGTCAAGGAAATGGAAGTGCGTGGCCGCAACCTCTCCGAAGGTGTGCCGCGCAGCTTCACCATCTCGTCCAACGAAATCCTGGAAGCGCTGACCGATCCGCTCAATAGCATCGTGTCGGCCGTCAAGAATGCGCTGGAGCAGACGCCGCCCGAACTGGGTGCCGACATCGCCGACCGCGGCATGATGCTGACCGGTGGTGGTGCCTTGCTGCGCGACCTGGACCGACTGCTGTCCGAGGAAACCGGCCTGCCGGTGCTGGTGGCCGAAGATCCGCTGACCTGCGTGGTGCGCGGCTGCGGTATCGCACTGGAGCGCATGGAGCGTCTGGGCAGCATCTTCACCAGCGAATAAGTCGCAGGTACAGCGATGCCCCTCGGTACGCTGGACAGGAACCCGCCGCCCTTCTTCCGACAGGGTGCGTCGGCCTTATCCAAACTCATGGTGTTCAGCGCTCTGGCGCTGTTCCTGATGGTGGCCGACACGCGTTTTGCGTTGACGCAACCCTTGCGCATGGCTGTGGCCACGGCGCTGTACCCGGTGCAGTGGCTGGTGATGCGGCCGGTGCTGTGGACGCAGAACGCCGGCAGCTATTTCGAATCGCTGCAGTCCGCCCAGTCGGCACAGGAAGCCGCCAAGCAAAAGCTCGGTCTGTTGTCCCAGCGTGCCAACCAGGTGGAGCAGCTGATGCTGGAAAACAGCCGCCTGCGCAAATTGCTGGTGCTGCGCGAGCGCTTTGCCGCGACCGGCCAGGCGGCCCAGGTGCTGTATGACGCGGCGGATCCCTACACACGCAAGGTGGTGATTGACAAGGGTATGTTGAGCGGCGTGAGCGCCGGCTCGCCGGTGCTGGATGAGTCCGGTGTCCTGGGTCAGGTCACCCGTGTCTACCCCTTGGTCAGTGAAGTCACGCTGGTGACGGACCGTGACCAGGCCATTCCGGTGCTCAACGCCCGCACCGGCGCGCGTGCCGTGGCTTTTGGCGACCCTGGCGCGCATGCCGGCGCGCTGGAGTTGCGCTTCATGGCCGCCAATGCGGACGTGCAGGCCGGTGACCTGCTGACCACCAGCGGTGTTGATGGTGTGTACCCGCCGGGCTTGCCGGTGGCGCGCGTTGAGAAGGTGGAGCGCCGGGTTGAGTCGGCGTTTGCGCGCATCTACTGCACGCCGGTGGCATTGGCCGCCGGGGCTGCGCACGTGATGGTGCTGCAGCCGGTGTCGAGCCAGATCCCGGCCTTGCCGGAGCCTGAGGCTGCGCCCGAGCCGGGCAAGAAGGGTAAGTCCAAATGATCATGCGTCCGGGTCAGCAACTGCTGCTGCCAGCGAACCCGTTGTTCATCTGGAGCAGTCTGGTCGTGGCCCTGCTGTTGAACATGTTGCAGAACATGGGGCTGTGGGGACGTGCCGCCTGGACGCCGGACCTGCTGGCGCTGGTGCTGGTGTTCTGGAGCGTGCATCAGCCGCTGCGCGTTGGCGTCGGGGCAGCCTTTGTGTTTGGCCTGTTGATGGATGTGCACCAGGGCAGCGTGCTCGGCCAGCATGCCCTGGCCTACACCGTGCTGGGTTTTTATGCCATCACCATCCACCGTCGCCTGCTCTGGTTCAGTGTGCCGCAGCAGGCACTGCAGGTGTTGCCGCTGCTGCTGGTGGTCCATGCGGTGGAGCTGGCGGTGCGCATGCTGGTGGGCGGGACCTTCCCGGGTTTTCTGATCCTGCTGGGGCCCGTCATCGAGGCGCTGCTGTGGCCGCTGGTCACGGTCGTGCTGCTGCTGCCGCAGCGGCGCGCGCCGGATCCCGATGCCGACCGTCCCCTGTGAGATGCCAAGGTGCCTTTGTACGCCTTGCGAGCGTTGACTGGATGCGATGACTGAACTGCGCAACGTTGAAGCCGATCTGACGCGCTTTCGTGCCCGCGTGCTGGCGGTGACGTTTGTCGTGCTGGTCTGCTTTGCGCTGTTGGCCATGCGCTTGGTCTACCTGCAGGTGGTCCGGCATGAAGACCTGAGCGAGCAGGCCGAGAACAACCGCACCGCCATCGTGCCGGTGGTGCCCAACCGGGGTCTGATCCTCGACCGCAATGGCATCGTGCTGGCGACCAACTACTCGGCCTACACGCTGGAGATCACGCCCGCCAAAGTCGAAAGCATCGAGAAGACCATTGAAGAGCTGTCCAAGGTGCTGGACATCACGCCGCGCGACAAGCGGCGTTTCAAGAAATTACGCGAAGAGACCAAGGGCATCGAGTCGTTGCCGATCCGTACCCGCCTGAGCGACGAGGAAGTGGCCAAGTTTGCGGCGCAACGCTTCCGCTTTCCCGGCGTCGAGATCAAGGCCCGGCTGTTCCGCAACTATCCCTGGGGTGAGCTGGCCAGCCATGTGATCGGTTACATCGGCCGCATCAACCAGGCCGAGAAGAAAGTCATTGAGGAGTGGTCTGACGAAGACATCGCCAACTACCGTGGCACCGAGTACATCGGCAAGCTGGGCGTCGAGCAGAGCTTCGAGAAGGAGTTGCACGGCCTCACCGGGGTCGAGCAGGTCGAGACCTCGGCCGGCGGGCGCGCCGTGCGCAAGCTGGCCAGCCACCCGTCCACCCCGGGCAACACGGTCCAGCTGTCGATCGACATCAAGCTGCAGAACCTAATCGAGGAGATGTATGGCGATCGCCGTGGGGCACTGGTGGCGCTGGATCCCAAGACCGGCGAGGTGCTGGCCTTCGTCAGCAAGCCGACCTTCGATCCCAACCTGTTTGTCGAGGGCATCGACTCCGACAGCTGGCAAGAGCTCAACGAGTCAATCAACAAGCCGCTCTTGAACCGAGCCTTGCGCGGCACTTATCCGCCGGGCTCCACCTACAAGCCGTTCATGGCCATGGCGGCACTGCAAAGCGGCAAGCGCTCGCCTTCGTTCATCGTGAATGATGCCGGTTCCTGGGCCTTTGGCGGTCACGTTTTTCGCAGCCACGGCGACCACGGCCTCGGTCCGGTGGACATGTACCGCGCCATCGTCAAGTCGAGCAACGTTTATTTCTACTCATTGGCCAACGATCTCGGCGTTGATGCCATTCACGACTTCATGGCGCCGCTCGGCTTCGGCCAGTACACCGGCATCGACATCCAGGGCGAGGTGCGCGGCGTGCTGCCCAGCCAGGCCTGGAAGCGCAAGACCTACAAGAAGCCGGAGCAGCAGCGGTGGTACGCCGGCGAGACGATTTCGCTTGGCATCGGCCAGGGCTACAACACCTTCACCATGCTGCAACTGGCGTCGGCCACTGCCACGCTGATCAATGGTGGCATCAAGCACACGCCGCAGTTGGTTGTGGCGACTCAGGACGCGGTGAGCCACGTCCGTGTGCCGGTGGTGGCGAAGCCGCCGCAGGATCTGGGTTTCAAGCCCGAACATGTGGAGATCGTGCGCCGTGCACTGGTCGGCGTGACGCAGGAGGGCACGGCAACACGGATCTTTGCCGGTGCCGGCTACCTCAGCGGTGGCAAGACAGGCACAGCACAGGCGGTGACCATCGGCCAGAAGGAAAAATACAACGCCGCCAAGATGGAAGAGCATCAGCGCGACCACGCGCTGTACATGGCCTTCGCCCCGGCCGACGACCCGAAGATCGCGCTGGCGGTGGTGGTGGAGAACGCTGGCTTTGGCGGCGAGCATGCCGCGCCGTTGGCGCGCCGGGTGTTCGACTACTGGCTGCTGGGCCAGTACCCGAATGAAGAAGACCTGGCGGCCGTCAAGCTGGGCCGGGCCGGGCCCCCGATCGGCAAACCGCGTGTGGCTGCGGAAGTGGCCTGGCCACCCAAGGGCCGCACCTTGCCGACGACTCAGACGCCCTGACGCAAGAAGGCGTCAAAGCCGGTCTTGAGGATCAGCGCGCCGACCACCACAATGAAGACGCCGCGCACGAAGCCGGTGCCATGCTTGAGCGCCAGCCGCGTGCCCAGCAGGCTGCCCGCCACGTTGGCCAGCGCCAGTGGCAAGGCGTAGTGCCACCAGACATGACCCTTGAAGGAAAACAGGATGATGGCCGCGAAGTTGCTGGCTAGGTTCAGCAGCTTGGCGCCAGCCGAGGCGTGCAGGAAGTCATAACCCAGCCAGCGCACCAGCAGGAAGATGAAGAAGCTGCCGGTGCCGGGGCCGAAGAAGCCGTCGTAAAACCCGATGCTCAGGCCGACTGCGCCGGCCGCCAGCAGCTCCTGGCGGCCGGAGAAGCGCGGTGCATGGGTGTGCCCCAGCTCCTTCTTGGCCAGCGTGTAGAGCAGCACGCCCAGCAGGATCAGCGGCAGCAGCTTGCGCAAGAATTGCGGTGAGACCAAAGTGACGACCCAGGCGCCGGCAAACGAGCCGAGAAAGCTCATGGCAATGGCCGGCAGCATGGCGCTCCAGCGCATCTCGACATGGCGGCTGTATTGCCAGGAGGCGAAGGCCGTGCCCCAGACCGAGGCCGATTTGTTGGTGCCGAACAGGGTGGCGGCGTGGGCGGTGGGGAAGGCGGCGAACAGCGCGGGCACCAGCACCAGACCGCCGCCGCCCACGATTGAATCGACAAACCCGGCCAGCAGCGAGGCCAGCGATACCCAAAGAAGTTCCATGCGGAATTGTCGCATCCATGCCGGCTTGCAAAATGCTATCGAAACAGGAGCTGCTCGCGCAGATTCGATAAGGGCCGGGCCTGGATTTCGTTCGGAAAATAAAAAGGCACCGGGGTGTCCGGTGCCTTGCAAATGCCATCTACTCTGGATGGTAAAAATCTTGTTGAGATTGTCGGTGTCTTCCTCGGCTCCTCCCGTGCCCGGCGCCATGGCAGCCGGCTGGTGAGTGGCGTGAGTTTACTCTGCTGCAACGCGACGAAAATGCGGGTTTTCCCTGTCTTTCCGTCGTGTTGTGCAGGCGCGTTTTTCAGTCGCGGCTGGCGTCCTCGATGATCCAGCGCGCTGCCTTCTCCGCCATCATCAACACCGGTGAATTGGTGTTGCCGCTGGTGATGGTGGGCATGGCCCCGGCATCCACCACGCGCAGGCCCTGGATGCCGCGCACGCGCAGTTGTGCGTCGAGCACCGCCATCGGATCATCCGCGCGGCCCATGCGGGTGGTGCCGACCGGGTGGAAGATGGTGGAGCCGATGTCGCCCGCCAGGCGGGCCAGATCCTCGTCGCTCTGGTACTGCGTGCCAGGTTTGAACTCCTCCGGCTGGTACTTGGCCAGCGCCGGCTGCGCCACGATGCGGCGCGTTACGCGCAGCGAGTCGGCCGCCACCTTGCGGTCTTCCGGTGTGCTCAGGTAGTTCGGTGCAATGGCCGGCGCATCCTCGAAGCGTGGGCTCTTGATCTGCACCGTGCCGCGGCTGGTCGGGTTCAGGTTGCAGACGCTGGCGGTGATGGCGTTGAAGTCGTGCAACGGCTCGCCAAAAGCGTCGAGCGAGAGCGGCTGCACGTGGTACTCGATGTTGGGCCAGTGCTGGGCCGGGTCGCTGCGCGTGAAGGCGCCGAGCTGGCTCGGCGCCATGCTCATCGGCCCGCTGCGCTTGACGGCGTACTCCAGCCCGATCTTGGCCTTGCCCCACAGGGAGTTGGCCATGGTGTTGAGCGTCTTGACGCCCTTGACCTTGTAGATCGAGCGGATCTGCAGGTGGTCCTGCAGATTGGCACCCACACCCGGCAATTCATGCACCAGGGGAACGCCGTGTTGCTGCAGCAGTGCCGCCGGGCCAATGCCCGAGAGCTGCAAGATTTGCGGTGAACCGATGCTACCGGCTGACAGCACCACTTCGCGCTTGGCGGTGACGGTGACCATCTCCTGCCCGGCCCAGACCTGCACGCCGCTGCAGCGCTGACTGCCATCGGGCTGGGTGTCGATCACCAGCCGTGTCACCTGGGCCGAGGTCCACATCTCGAAATTGGGCCGGCCGTAGCATTTGGGGCGAAGGAAAGCGTTGGCGGTGTTCCAGCGGAAGCCCTTTTTCTGATTGACCTCGAAATAACCCACGCCTTCGTTGTTGCCGCGGTTGAAGTCTTCCGTGGCGGGGATGCCGGCTTGCACGGCTGCCTGGGCGAAGGCGTCAAGCACGTCCCAGCGCAGGCGCTGTTTTTCAATCCGCCATTCACCGCCGGTCTGGTGATGGCGCATCAGCTTGCGGTAGAGGTCGGCCCCGGCGTTACCCGTGTCGCCCTTGAGGGCCAGCAGTTCGGTCGGCACGCCTTTGGCACCATGCAGCGCATCGGCGCCCTTGTAATGGTCTTCGTGCTGCTTGAAGTAGGGCAGCACCTGCTCCCAGCGCCAGCTGTCGTCGCCGGTGAGCGCGGCCCACTGGTCGTAGTCGCGCGACTGGCCGCGCATGTAGATCATGCCGTTGATGCTGGAGCAGCCGCCCAACGTCTTGCCGCGCGGGTAGCGCAGCGTGCGGCCATTCAAGCCCGCCGAAGGTTCGGTGTTGTAGAGCCAGTCGGTGCGCGGGTTACCGATGCAGTGCAGATAACCGATCGGGATGTGGATCCAGTAGTAGTCGTCGCGCCGGCCCGCTTCGATCAGCAACACGCGCTTGCTGGCGTCCATGCTCAGGCGGTTGGCCAGCAGGCAACCAGCAGTGCCGGCGCCGATGATGACGTAGTCGAAGGTCATATCGCTCATTGTTCTTGTCTCCCAGCCGTGACCGGCAACGCATGAAATGTTTTCGTCGCGGGCCACCGCGGAACCGGCTTCGCCGGGCCGCTGGTGGCGTCCCCCTGGGGGGAAGGCGGCCGTCAGGCCGACTCAGGGGGGCTTACTTCGACGTCGGCATCGCGAACTCGGCACCCTTGGGCGTGCTCTCGGGCCAGCGCTGCATGATGGACTTCTGTTTGGTGTAGAAACGCACGCCCTCTTCGCCGTAGGCGTGCATGTCGCCGAACAGCGAGCGCTTCCAGCCGCCGAAGCCGTGCCATGCCATGGGCACCGGGATTGGCACGTTGATGCCGACCATGCCGACCTGGATGCGGTGGCCGAATTCGCGTGCCACGTGACCGTCGCGCGTGTAGCAGGAGACACCGTTGCCGAACTCATGGTCGTTGATCAGCTTCACCGCGGTGGCGAAATCCGGCACGCGCACGCACGACAGCACCGGGCCGAAAATCTCTTCCTTGTAGATCTTCATCTCCGGCGTCACGTGGTCGAACAGCGTGCCGCCCATCCAGAAACCGTTATCGCAGCCGGCACCGGCGGCCTTGCCCTTGAAGCCACGGCCATCCACCAGCAGCTTGGCGCCTTCCTTGGCGCCGTGCTCGATGTAGCCGGTGATGCGCTGGTGTGCAATACCGGTGACGATCGGGCCCATCTCGGCATCGAGTTCCATGCCGTTCTTGACCTTGAGAGCCTTGGTGCGCTCGATCAGTTTGGGCATGATCTTGTCGGCCACGTCGCCGACCAGCACCGCGACCGAGATCGCCATGCAGCGCTCGCCGGCCGAGCCGTAAGCGGCACCGATCAGACCGTCCACCGCCTGATCCAGGTCGGCGTCGGGCATCACCACCATGTGGTTCTTGGCGCCGCCCAGCGCCTGCACGCGCTTGCCGTTGCGGGCGCCGGTCTCGTAGATGTAGTTGGCGATCGGCGTGGAGCCCACGAAGCTGATGGCTTTGACGTCGTGATGGGCCAGCAGCGCATCCACGGCTTCCTTGTCACCCTGCACCACGTTGAAGACGCCGTCGGGCAGGCCGGCCTTCTTGAGCAGGTCGGCCATGAAAAGCGAAGGCGAAGGGTCGATCGGGCTCGGCTTGAGGATGAAGGTGTTGCCGGCGGCAATCGCCACCGGGAACATCCACATCGGCACCATGACGGGGAAGTTGAACGGCGTGATGCCGGCCACCACGCCCAGCGGCTGGCGCATCGTCCAGTTGTCCATGCCGGTGGAGACCTGCTCGGTGAAGTCACCCTTGAGCAGTTGCGGAATGCCGGTGGCGAATTCGACGATTTCGATGCCGCGCGTGACCTCGCCTTGCGCGTCGGTGAACACCTTGCCGTGTTCGGCGGTGATCAGGCGCGCCAGCTCGTCGCGGTGGTGGTTCAGCAATTCCAAGAATTTGAACAGGATGCGCGCGCGGCGCAGCGGCGACGTTTCGGCCCAGGCCGGGAAGGCGGCCTGCGCAGCCGCCACCGCCTTGTCGACTTCCGCCGTGCTGGCCAACGCGGTGCGGCCGCTGACGGCGCCGGTGGCGGGGTTGTAGACGTCCTGCGCGCGGCCGGACGTGCCGGCGACCACGTGGCCGGCGATGTAGTGGTCAATATTTGTAATGCTCATGGTGAATGCTCCTCGGTAAGTGGGAGTTTCCTAGAAATTTGGCCACTTATCCAATGACTTGCTCAAAAGGGTGATATAAATTTTGCAAATATGGCTATTGCTGCCGATCCTCAATCTCTGCGTGCTTTCATCGCCGTCGCCCGCGAAGGTAATGTCTCGCGGGCCGCAACGCGCCTGCACCTGAGCCAGCCAGCGGTCAGCCTGCAGCTCAAGGCCCTGGCCGAGGCCACCGGCCTGCAGCTGTTCGCCCGCACGCCGCATGGCCTGACGCTGACGCGTGACGGCGCGGCGTTGTTGCCGCAGGCTGAGAAAGCGCTGGCGGCGCTGAGCGACTTCAGCCAGGCAGCCTTGAGCCTGCACAGCACGGTGCGCGGGCGGTTGCGCATCGGCACCATCCTCGACCCCGAGTTCACGCGCCTCGGCGCTTTTCTGAAAGAGCTGGTGGAATCGGCGCCGCAGATCGAAACCGAGTTGCGCCAGGGCATGAGCGGCGAGGTGCTGGACCAGGTCGGGCGTGGTGAGCTCGATGTCGGCTTCTACCTGGGGCTGCCTGACGATTCAGAGCCGAAAATGACCTCGGCCCTCATCAAATCAGCGCCAATCGCTATGCTTTTTGAAGCAAAAGTGCTGTCTCATTTCACCTACCGTGTGCTGGCACCGGCCGGCTGGGGCGAGCAGGTGCTCGGGCGCGACTGGAAGGCGTTGGCCGCCTTGCCGTGGATTGCCACACCACCGGCTTCCGCCCACCACCGCCTGCTGGCCAGCGTCTATGAACCGCTGGGCCTGCATCCGCGCCAGGTGGCGCTGGTGGACCAGGAGGCTTCCATGCTCGACCTGGTGCGCTCCGGTGTGGGGCTGTCGCTGGTGCGCGACGCCATTGCCATGAACGAGGCGCAGGCGCGCGGCCTGGTGATTGCCGACCGCGTCAGCCTGGACTGCCGGCTCAGCTTCGTCTGCCTCAAGGCGCGCCGCAACGAGCCGGTGGTGGCCAGCGCCTGGGCGGCGCTGGCGCAGGTGTGGCGTTGATCTGATCAGTGCTGAGTTCGAACGGACCTGGCTTCAGAGCGTCATGTAACCCATCCATGGCCAGTAAGTCGCACCCAGCAGCAACACCAGCGCAAACCCGATCACCGTCAGCACGAGACCGGTGCGAACAAAGTCCTTCACCGTGAAGGTGTCGGTGCCGAAGGCCACCATGTTCTGCGGCGCGTTCACCGGCAGGATGAAGCCGAAGCTCACCACGAACTGCAGCAGCATGGTCATGCCGACCAGATTCAAGGGCGCAGAGCCGGGGGTGCCGGCAATCTGCTGCAGCACGCTGATCATGATCGGGATCATGGCGGAGGCCAGGGCGGTGGCGCTGGCAAAACCCAGGTGGACCACGATCAGGAACAGCGACAGCAGCGCCAGGATCAGGAAGGCCGAGGCACCGGCCAGACCGAGGTTGGCGACGATGATGTTGGCCAACCAGGCGGCGGCCTTGGTCTGTAAGAGCGCCGTGCCCAGGCTGATGCCGGTGCCGAACAGCACGATGGTGCCCCATGGAATCTTCGATTGCGCCTGCTTCCAGCCCATGACGCCGATGCCGGGTGTGAACATCAGCGCGATGGCGGCGATGGTGGTGGACGAGGTATCAAACGGGTGCAGCACCTTTTCAGTGGCCCAGAAACCGAGCAGTGCCAGCATGATGAACAGCAGCTTTTTCTCGTTGAAACTCATCGGGCCCAGCTCGTGCAGGGCCTGGCGGATGGTTTCCTTGCCGCCGGCGATCTCCTCGGTCTCGGGCGGCATCATCTTGATCATGACGAAGTAGAGCGCGATCGACATCAGGATCGACCACGGCGCGGCGGCGATCAGCCAGTCGCCCCAGGTGATGGTGGTCTTGAAGTTCTTCTCGATGAAACCGATGGCCACCATGTTCTGTGCCGCGGCGGTCTTCACACCCACGTTCCAGATCGAAGCCGCTTGGGCGGTGGCGATCATCAGCATGCCGGCAAAGCGCGAGCGCTTGTCGACACCGAAGGCCAGGATGATGCCCATGATGATGGGCACCAGGCAGGCCACGCGCGCCGTGGTCGAAGGCACCAGGAAGGACAGCACGATGCCGACCAGGATGGCGCCGATCAGCACGCGGTTGGTGCGTGCGCCGACCTTGGAGAGGATGAAGAGCGCGATGCGCTTGTCCAGCCCGGTGATGGTCATCGCGGCCGACAGGAAACAGGCCGCTGCAACCAGGGCCAGCGCGGTGTTGGCAAAGCCACCCATCGCCAGTGTGAGCGCCGGGCCGGTGCCGAGCACGGCTTCCGGCTTGGCGGCATTGGGTGCCATGCCGAGCATGAAGGCCATGAGTGCGGTGATGAGCACGGCGCTGATGGCGTAGTCCACCGCTTCGGTGGCCCACAGGATCACGGAGAACAGCAGCAGCGCCAGCATGATCTGGCCGGCCACGGGCAGTCCGGAAGGGGTGGGTAGCAGCATGACGGCGATCAGCGCCAGGAAGGCGGCGATCAATCCGATCACGTTCACGGACTCGTGCGAGCCACTGATTGCGACGTTTGCCGTGGGGTTGGTTGCCATGTCGGTTCCTTCCTTGTTCGTTGTACGCCGGACCATGTTACACGCCTGCCGTGACGGACTGTAGTGTCTGTGTGCGTCTGTAACAAGCCCGCCGTTTCCGGCTTGCGCGGACCTACACTGCCAACCCTTCCATCTTTGCTGACGTGACGAATCGAATGAAAACTGTGAATCGCTCCATTTCCTCCATTTCCTCCATTTCCATCTGCGGCTCCTGTCTGACTGCGCTGTTGCTGTTGACAAGCGCCACCAGCCCGGTATGGGCTGGTGATGGCGGCACGCTGCTGGGCGGTGGTCTGGGGGCGGCTGCTGGCGCGGTCATCGGCCAGTCGGTGGGCGGCAAGAACGGCGCCATCGTCGGCGGGGCAGTGGGCGGGGCCACGGGGGCGGCGGTCAGCACCAAGGGCTCGGGCCAGAGCGGTGCCATGGTGGGTGGCGCGATTGGCGGCGGCGCCGGTGCCGCTGTCGGGCAATCGGTGGGCGGCTCAACCGGTGCGGTGCTGGGCGCCGGCCTCGGCGGCGCTGCGGGCTCAACCTTGGGCAAGGGCGTCACGCAGCAGCCCAAGGCGGGGCAGGCCGGTTACTACGATGGCGGTCACCACAAGCATGGCAAGCACGGCAAACACAACCGCTGCTTCGATGACCATCCGGGCCAAGGCCACGCCTACGGCAAGTACAAGGACTGCTGAGCGCCCCCGCCACCCGGGCCGATGCGCGCTTGCGTCGGCTTGGTCAGTTCAACGACCGGGCCACTGCGCCTTGCGTTTTTCCTGAAAGGCCTTCTGGCCTTCCGCGGCATCCTCGGTCAAGGTGAAGAGGGCGATCTGGCTTTCGGTGAAGGCCATGGATTCCTCGAAGCTCATGGCTTCGATCTTCTTCATGGTGTACAGGCCACGCCGGATGGCGGCCGGTGACTTGTCGAGCAGGCGATCGAGCAGCCATTGCAGCCGCGCATCGACATCGTCATCCACATAGTTCACCAGATCCAGTGCCAGGGCTTCGGTGGCCGTGATGGGCTCGCCGGTCAAACACATCTCAGCCAGCTTGCGCCGTGGAATCAGGTGCTGCATGACGCTCAGCACCTGGGCCGGGAACACGCCCACCTTCACTTCAGGCAGGCCGAACACCGCGTGGCGCGCCGCCACCGCCAGGTCGCACATGCTCAAGAGGCCCATGCCGCCGGCCATGCAGGCGCCGTTGACGCGTGCGATCAGCGGCACCGTGCTGGCCTTGGCTGCGCGCAGCACCTGGGCCACGTGGCCATGCGGTTCCGAGTAGTCGGTGGTGAAGGCCTGGCTGGCCTGCAGGTCGGCACCAGCACAAAAGGCCTTGTCGCCGGCGCCGGTGATGACGATGGCACGGATGTCGCGTTGAGTCTGCGCTGCCTGGATGGCCTGCGCCATGGCCGCCAGCACGCCGTGGCTGACGGCGTTGCGGCGGGCCTCGCGCTGGATGGTCAGCCACAGCACCGGGCCGCGCTGCTCGCTCAGTAACTCGTCGTGGGGGATGGTGTCGCTCATGGGGTCTCCTCAGGCTCGCATGCCGTGCCCGTATTGTGGCGGTGAATTGGGTGCACTTTGGCAGAACGGCTGGCGCCGGTTTCTGCATGTACCATCGAGTTCGAACAACGTTTTGCAGCTGCATGTCCATGGACGACACCACGCCTCGCCTGATCCGGCAGTCCTTGCCGCAGGGTCGCTGCGCGTTGCTGCAAGGGCGGTGGGCGGCGGCGGCGCTGGCGGAACCGCGCGCCTGGGCGGCGCTGCAAGGCGAGCTGCTGGCGAGCCAGACAGGTCCGGCGGCCGTGCAGTGCTGGGACTTGCGCCAGCTGCAGTGGCTGGACCATACCGGCGCGCAACTGCTGTGGAACAGCTGGGGCCGGCAATGGCCTGCGCAGCTGGAAGCGTTGCCGGCACAGCGCACCATGCTGGAGCGGGTGGCGCGCTACACGCAGGCGCCACCGCCACCGGTACGTCTGACGGCCAGCCAGATTTTTCTGGGGCTGGGCGGCGTGGTGCTGCGCCTGCTGGACCATGCGCGCGGCCTGCTGCGCCTGATTGGCCAGCTGCTGCTCGACACCCTGCACCTGCTGCGTCACCCGGGCCAGGGGCCGTGGCGCGATTTCTCGGGCCATCTGTATCACATTGGGGCCACCGCCCTGCCGATCACGGCGCTGGTGGGGTTCCTGATCGGCGTGGTGCTGGCCTATCTGATCTCGCAGCAGCTCAAGTTGTTTGGTGCCGACCCCTTCATCGTCAACATCCTGGGGATCTCATTGATCCGTGAACTCGGACCGGTGCTGGCGGCCATCCTGATTGCCGGGCGTTCCGGCTCGACCATCACGGCACAGATTGGCGTGATGCGCGTGACCGAAGAGCTCGACGCCATGCGCGTGCTCGGCATTGCGCGCGGTTATCGGCTGGTGCTGCCGCGGGTGCTGGCGATGGCGCTGACCATGCCGCTGCTGTCGGTGTGGACGACGTTGGCGGCCATGCTGGGCGGCATGCTGGCCGCCGACCTCGCGATGGGGGTGACGCCGTCCTACTTCCTCTCGACGCTGCCGGATGCGGTGAAGACCTCCAACCTCACGCTGGCAACGGCCAAGTCGGCGGTGTTCGGCATCTTCATCGCCCTGGTGGGCTGCCATTACGGCTTGCGCGTCAAGCCCAACACCGAGAGCCTGGGGCAGGGCACCACGGCTTCGGTGGTGACCTCGATCACGGTGGTGATCCTGGTGGATGCCCTGTTTGCGGTGGTGTTCAAGGACATCGGCATATGAGCCGCCGACCCATCCCCCCGGTGAAGGCCATCGCGTGCCGCGCGGAGGTGGCCCGATGAGCGAGGCACGTCCTGACACCCCGCTGGTGGACATCGAACAACTGTCTTCGGTGTTTCGCACTGCCGGCCGGGAGTTCGTGGTGCATCGTGACCTGGACCTGCAGGTCCATGCCGGTGAGTTGATGTCCATTGTCGGCGGTTCGGGCAGCGGCAAGACGGTGTTGCTGCGCCAGATGCTGGGGCTGGAGCGGCCGCGCAGCGGGCGTGTCACGGTGATGGGCCGGTCGGCGGCGCACTTGGGCGAGCCGGGTGCAGCCAGCCGCGTGGGCATGTTGTTCCAGCGCGGCGCCTTGTTCTCGGCCTTCAGTGTGCTGGACAACATCGCTTTTCCCCTGCGTGAACTCGGCACCCTGCCGGACGACCTGGTGCGCGATGCGGCGCTGGTCAAGCTGCAGATGGTCGGGTTGGACCCGTCGCAAGCGCACAAGATGCCAGCCGACCTGTCGGGTGGCATGATCAAGCGCGTGGCATTGGCGCGCGCGCTGGTGATGGACCCGCCCCTGCTGTTGCTGGATGAGCCTACCGCTGGCCTGGACCCGGACAGTGCCGAGGCCTTTTGCCGTCTGTTGCGCTCGCTGCATCGTGAACTCGGTCTGACGGTGGTGATGGTCACGCACGATCTGGACACCCTGTTCGAGCTCAGCACCCGTGTGGCGGTGCTGGCCGAGCACCGGGTGATCGTCAGCGGCACGCCGCGCGAGGTGATGGCGTTCGACCATCCCTTCATCCGCGAATTTTTCCTCGGCGACCGGGGCCGGCGCGCCGTGGCCTTGTTGCACGAACCGCCGCCCGCCGTGTAAAAAGCGAGCTTGAAAGAACTTTATGGAAAACAAAGCCCATGCCATTGCCGCCGGCGCCTTCGTGCTGCTGCTCTCCGCCTTGCTGGTGGCGCTGGCCGTCTGGCTCACGCGGGAGTCCGGTGAGTGGCTGACCTATGACGTCACCACCGACGACCCGGTGACCGGTTTGCAGCAACAGGCCTCGGTGCGCTTTCGCGGCGTCAAGGTCGGCAAGGTGGCGGACATCCGCTTTGACCCGCAAGTGCCGGGCAATGTGCTGGTGCGCATCGCGGTGGCGGCCAACACGCCGGTCACCCGCTCGACCTTTGCCATGCTCGGTTTTCAGGGGGTGACGGGCATCGCTTTCGTGCAGCTCGACGACACGGGCCAGTCGAAGGAGCGGCTGTCCACCAACGACGAGCAACCCACCCGCATCCCGATGCGTCTGGGGTTGGTGGGGCAACTGTCCGAGCAAAGTGGCCGCATCCTGGCGCAACTGGAAGAAACCAGCCGCCGCATCAACCAGTTGCTCGCCAGCGAGAACCAGAAGACGCTGGTCACCAGCATCGACGCCATCGGGCAGGCGGCCGCCAGTCTGCCGCCGGTGATGAAAGAGGCCGGCACGGCCCTGCAGTCCTTGCGGACCGCGGCCGGCAGCGTGGCCGGCAGCGCCGACGAAGTGAAGAAAACGATGGCCGATTACAGTCGCCTGGCCCAGCGTGTGCAACAGCCCGGCGGCGCGCTGGATCAGTTGTCGCAAGAAAGTGATCTCTTGCCGCGCCTGAACCGCACCTTGGATGAGACCGGCCACGCGGCCCGTCAGGTGAGGCGCATGGCTGGCACACTGCAGGACAACCCGCAGACCCTGCTGCTGGGCCCGGGGGTGACCTTGCCCGGCCCCGGTGAGCCAGGGTTTGTCACGCCGTTGGTGACACAGGGAGAGAGGCCATGAGGAATGCTATGAATTCGAGAGCTGTTGGCGCTTATTTGACGAGGCCTTTGGCCGTTTTTATGCTTGTTCTGGCGGCGGTGCTGTCGGGCTGTGCGCTGCCCCAGCGGGGGCCCAGTCCGCTGCTGTACGACTTCGGAGCCCGTTCGCCGGGTGCGATGCCCGCCGCATCAACGGCCGTGGCCTTGCCGGCGTTGGCCACCAGCGTGCAGGCCACACCGGCGTTTGACGGCAATGCCATGCTCTACCGCCTGGCGTATGCCGACGGGCAGCAACTGCGGGCCTACACCCAGGCGCGCTGGGCCATGCCGCCGGCTGAGCTGGTGCAGCAGCGCCTGCGTGAAGGCTTGAGCGGCCAGTTCACGGTGCTGCGCCCGGGCGAAGATGCGCCGCGTGTGTTGCAACTGGAACTGGAAGAGTTCAGCCAGGTGTTCGATGCCGCAGACAAGAGCAGCGGCTTGCTGCGCCTGCGCGCCACAGTGCGCCAGCGCCTGCCCTCGGGCGAGCGCATGATGGCGCAACGCACGGTGGTGGTGAAACGGCCGGCGCCGAGCGCTGATGCAGCAGGCGGCGTGCGCGCCCTGAGCACCGCCACCGATGCCGCGGTGGACGAGCTGGCGCAGTGGTTGCGGCAGTGGCGTTGACGGGCTGAGGCGATGCCCCGTGCCGGCGTCAAGCCGGCCTCAGGTCATGGGGATGGTGCTGGTTGGGCCGGCGTGCGACGGCGGAACATGCCCCAGCCTTCCATGTGCAATACCTTGTCCCCATGCTGGTTGTGCATCTCCCACACGGTGCGCACCAGGCCGACATCTGGCCGGCTCGCCATGGGCCGGCTTTCCAGAATGGTGTGGCTCAAGCTGAGGGTGTCATCCGGAAACACCGGCTTGAGCCACTTCAGGCTCTCCAGCCCCGGTGAGCCCAGGCTGGCGGCTTCGCTCAGGAAGTTGTCCACCATCAGGCGCATGGCCATGGCGCAGGTGTGCCAGCCGCTGGCGCACAGGCTGCCGAACACCGAGGCCTGGGCCGCCGCCTCGTCGAGGTGAAAGGGCTGCGGGTCGAACTGACCGGCAAAGGCCAGGATCTGTTCCTTCGTCGGGCTCACGCTGCCGAGGGCGCGCGTCGAACCGGGCGCGAGGTCTTCCCAGTAGTACTTGATCGTTTTCGTGTTCATCAGCGTCCTCCGGTCAGGTCCAGGATGCTGCCGGTGGCGTAGCTGGCGTCATCGGACAGCAGCCAGACGATGGCGTTGGCGATTTCCTGCGCCGTGCCGGGACGCTGCATCGGAATCTGCGGCGCCAGGCGCTGCGCGCGACCGGGCTGGCCGCCGCTGGCGTGGATCTCGGTGTCGATGATGCCGGGCCGCACCGCGTTGACGCGTACACCCTCGGTCGCCACCTCGCGCGCCAGGCCGAGCGTGAAGACGTCGACTGCGCCCTTGGCGGCGGCGTAGTCCACATACTGGTTCGGTGCACCCAGCGTGGCGGCCACACTGCTCACGTTCACGATGGCACCGCCGTTGCCGCCATGGCGCGTGCTCATGCGCCGCACGGCCTCGCGCGCGCACAGCAGGGTGCCGAAGACGTTGATCTCGAACATGCGGCGCCAGCGCGCCAGGCTCTGTTCGTCCACCCGCTGCGCGGTGTCCACCACGCCGGCGTTGTTCACCAGCGCGGTGAGCCGGCCGAGTTGGGCGTCCACCTGCTCGAACATGGCCAGCACCTGCGCCTCATCGGCCACGTCGGCCTGGACCGTGATGGCGTTGCCGCCGGCGGCGCGGATCTGCCGCACCACGTCGTCGGCCGCCGCTGCGTTGCTGGTGTAGTTGACGGCCACCGCGTAGCCTTGGTGAGCGGCCAGCAGGGCGGTGGCCGCGCCAATGCCGCGACTGCCGCCAGTGATGAGTAGCACCTTGTCCAAAACCATTCTCCTGCGCGTGAATGAATCACAAGATACCATTGCCGCCAAAACGAGGAGACATCGATGAGTCACACGGTTGACTATTACTTTGCGCCGCAAAGCCCCTGGACTTACCTCGGCCACCAGCGCTTCGCCGCCATGGCCCAGGCCGCCGGCGCCACGGTGCGCGTGCTGCCGGTCGACCTGGGTGGCAAGGTGTTTCCGATCTCCGGCGGCCTGCCGCTGCCGAAGCGCGCGCCGCAGCGCCAGGCCTACCGGCTGCTGGAGCTCAAGCGTTACAGCGATTACCTGCAGATGCCCTTGCATCCCCAGCCCAAATACTTTCCGGTCAGCGGCGACGATGCGGCCTGCCTGATCATCGCCGTCGACCTGCACGACGGCACCGCTGCCGCCATGAAACTCACCGGCGCAGTGCTGGCTGCGGTGTGGGCGCAGGAGCGCAACATTGCCGACGAAAAAGTGCTGGCCGAACTGCTGGCCGAGCAGGGGCTGGATGCCAAACGGCTGGAGCAGGCTTACAGCCAGACGGTGCGCGAGCGTTACGAGGCCAACACCCAGCAGGCGATCGATGCCGGCGTCTTCGGTGCGCCCAGTTACGTGATCGATGGCGAAATTTTCTGGGGCCAGGACCGGCTCGATTTCGTCGAGCGCAAGCTCAAGAACCAATAAGCCAATGCAAGGAGAAAACACAATGGGCCAGTTCATCGATCTGAAAGCCGCCGACGGCGTCACCTTCCCGGCCTACGTGGCCCAACCGGCCGGCCAGCCGCGCGGCGCCGTGGTGGTGTTGCAGGAGATCTTCGGCGTCAACGCGCACATCCGTGCTGTGGCCGACGGGTATGCCGCCGCCGGTTACCTGGCGGTGGCACCGTCCACCTTTCACCGTGTCAAACAAGGTGTCGAGCTCGGCTACGCGCCGGACGACATGAGCGCCGGCATGGCGCTCAAGGCCACGGTGGAAGCGCTGCCGGAGCCGGGCGTGCTGCAGGACATCCAGGCCGCCATCGACCACGCGGCCCAGGCCGGCAAGGTCGGTGTGGTCGGTTATTGCTGGGGCGGTCTGCTGACCTGGCGCACCGCCTGTCTGCTCCATGGCGTGAGCGCGGCCGTGCCCTACTACGGCGGTGGTATCACCGCGCCGGCTGAAATCGCGCGCACACCGAAGTGCCCGGTGCTGGCTCATTTCGGCGAGAAAGACCACTGGATTCCTCTCGACGGCGTGGCAGCGTTCCAGAAAGCGCATCCTGAAGTCGAGACGCATATCTACCCGGCCAACCACGGTTTCAACTGCGATCATCGCGGCGCCTACGACGCCGCGGCAGCCAGCCTGGCACGTGAGCGCACGCTGGCCTTTTTTGCCAAACACATCGGCTAAGTCTCATGCGTCGGCCTGCGATCTTTTGGCGTTTTAAGGCTTTAAGCCCCGTCAAATATGCGCTAGGCGCTCTTGTTTTAGGAGCGTTTGGCGGCCTCGTACAGGCGGCCGACTATAGCGGCCCGCTGTTCGATGCCCACCTGCACTACAACGAGGAAGCCTGGAACGGCCAGGCCGGCCCGCATCCGCTGGAGGACGTTCTGGCGCGCATGCAGCGCAACGGCGTGCAGGCCATCGTCGCCAACAGCCGGCCCAACGACGGCACCAAGGCGCTGGCCGAGGCGCGTGAGGCCACGCGCGCGGCTGGCGTCACGGTGGTGCCCTTCATCCGCCTGTACCGCAACCGCGCCGACTACAACAACTGGTTCCAGGACGAGAGCATCTACGCCATGGTGCAGGCCGAGTTCGCGCGCGGCACCGCAGCCGGCCCCTACCGCGGTATCGGCGAATTTCATCTTTACGACAGCGCCAATGCCAACGGCCCGGTGGCGAAAAAACTGATGCAGTTTGCCGAGCAAAACGGGCTGGCGGTGCTGGCGCACGTGGACGATGTGGCGATCGACCTGCTGCTGGCACATGCGCCCAAGGCGCGGCTGATCTGGGCCCACACCGGCATCGGCGGTACGCCCATGGCGCGGGTCGAGGCGCTGCTGGCGAAGTACCCGCAGCTGATGGGTGAACTGTCCTACCGCCCGGGGCTGACTTGCGACGAGGGGCAGCTATGCCCCGAATGGCGTGCGCTGCTGCTGAAGTACCCGACACGTTTTCTGATCGGCTCCGACACCTGGGTCAACCAGCGCTGGCTTTATTACGACGACTTGATGCGCGGCTACCGCCGCTGGCTCGGCGATCTGCCGCCGGCCGTGGCGCGGCGCATTGCCTGGGACAACGGCGCTGCGCTGTTTCTGACGCCCAAGCCCTGAGCCCATGGCCATTACGTTGCCGCTGTTTCCCCTGCAGACGGTGCTGTTCCCCAGCGGCGTGCTGCCGCTGCGCATCTTCGAGGTGCGTTACCTCGACCTGATCGGCCGCTGCCACAAGGAGGGTGCGCCCTTCGGGGTGGTGAGCCTGACGCAGGGGCAGGAGGTGCGTCAGCGTGGCACGAAGGCAACCGACGGCGAGGCCTTCGAGACGGAATCTTTCCAAACGGTCGGCACGCTGGCGCACATCGTCGCACTGGAGCGTCCGCAGCCGGGGTTGATGGTGATCCGCTGCCACGGCGGTCGGCGTTTTCGCCTGACCAGCAGCGAGCAGCTCAAGCACGGCTTGTGGGTTGGCCAAGCGGAGTGGTTGCCTGATGACCCGCCGGTGCCCGTGCCAGCAGACCTGGCGCATGTGCGGCGCGGGCTGGAGCAGCTGTTGGCCCGCATGCAGGCGCAGGCGGGCGGTGATGACGCGGCGATTCGCGCGTTGCCGATCCAGGCGCCCTACCACTGGGACGACTGTGGCTGGTTGGCCAACCGCTGGAGCGAACTGCTGCCCGTGAGCCCGCAACTCAAACAACAATTCCTGGCGCTGGACAACCCCTTGCTGCGACTGGAACTGGTGGCTGATCTGCTGGAGCATCTCAAGATCGAGGTGCCCCCGTCCTCGCCGTGAGCAAGGGGCATTGGGACGGTTGGCTGATCGTCCCAATGCACCTGCCCACTGCCAGAGTTCCGGTTTGAACCCGGTTGAGCCCTCGCTCGGAGATCCTGGCGTATCAGAAGCGCCAGCCCACGCCCACGCCGAACAGCAAAGGATCGATGCTGAACGTGGTGGCCTTGACGCCGGCCGTGTTGCTGATGTCGGTGGCGATGTAGAGCTTCTTGACGTCGAGATTCAGATAGGTGTTCTTGGCGATTGGGATGTCAACGCCGATCTGGAAAGCGCCGCCCCAGCTCTTGCGACTGACGTCGTATCCCGGGATTTCTACATCGCTGAAGCTGGTGAAGTTCACGCCGGCGCCCACGTAGGGGCGGAAGCCGGACGCGTCGAAGTGATATTGGAGCGTCAGCGTCGGCGGCAGGTGCTTGAGGGTGCCGACATGGCCGCCTAGTGCCCGGATGGCGACGTTGTGTTGCTGCGGGACGGTCAGGATCAACTCGGCAGCGACGTTCTTGGTGAAGAAGTAGGAAATATCGAATTCCGGCAGCCATTTGTCGTTGATGGTCGTGCCCAGTCCCGCGCTGTCGCCATTGGCGCTTTGCAGATAGGCCGCACGCGCGCGGACCATCCACGGCCCTTCAGCTTGCTGGGCCATGGCGGCCCCGGAAGTCAATGCACACAAAACGGCTGCAGCCAGAAGACTCTTTTTCATAACGCTTTCCTTTGAATAACGATCGGGGAAATCCCGCGAAACATTGGATAGCGGCTGGGCGCGCAGGGTCTTGCTTGGCATCAAAGGTAATGATGCGGCGCGACAAATTTAACCCTTCTTTGATGAGGGTCAATGGTGCATGAGTGGCGATGCAGCGGCGCGTTACCTTCAGCGCCGGCTGCTGCGCTCCAGATAGCGCTTGCGCCAGAACAGCAGCGCCAACGCCAGCGCGATCAGGCCCATGGCGGTCATGGCCCACCAGAAGCCGCTGGCACTGTGCAGCAGCGGGATGTGCTCGAAATTCATGCCGAAGATACCGGCGATCAAGTTGAGTGGCAGGAAGATGGCCGTCAGCACCGTGAGCGTGCGCATGATGTCGTTGGTGCGGTTGCTCTGGGCATTGAAGTGCATCTGCACCGCGGTCTCGGCGCTTTGCTCCAGCCGGCGCACATGGTGCACCACGCGTTCGATGTGCTCCAGCACGTCGCGGCTGCGCACCTGCAGCAGATCGCGCTCGCGCTGTTCGGCGGCTGTATGCGCCTCGGGCCAGGTCTTGACAGTCTCGATCCAGTCCTGGATGGCGGCGCGCTGGTCTTCGCAGATTTCGTCGAGCTGGTGCAGCGAGAGGCGTGCTTCGAGCAGGGCCGCCCAGTTGTTGAAACGGGTGCGCGGGTTGAGCAACTCGGTCTGCCAGTGGTCGAGCTGGCGGGTGAGTTCGCGCCGCAACTCCAGAAAACCGTCCACCATCTGGTTGACGATGCGCAGCATCAAATCGGCCGCGGAGGTGGGCAGGCGGCTGTTGGCGTTGCGAATGTCGGTCGACGTGGATTGCAGCAGGCGGGTCGCATAGGCATCGCGCGCCGCACAGTCGGCCGGGTGCACCGTCAGCAGCACGCGCTCGAACACCGCAAAGCCGACCGGGCTGGTGTCCAGGTGCTTGAGGATCGGCGGACCGCTGCGTTTCTGTGGCTTGGCCGCGGGTTGGGCGGCGGCTTCGGCCGTCATGCTTGCCGCCGCCAGCCGGCGAAACACCAGCAGGTCGTACTGCGAGGTGTAGTCGAAGTGCGAGGGCAGATGCGGGTTGAGCAAGTCGGAGACGTGCAGATCCACCAGTTGCAGCCCGCACAAGGCCTGCAGCATTGTCTGAATGGACGTCAGCTGGTCGCCGAATTCCTGGCGGGTGCAGGCGATCCAGACATGGCCGTGCTCGGGCAGGCGGTCCGGTAGTGCGGCGCTTTCCGCTACACCGCCGGGACTGATGCTGAAAACGCGCATGGGGGATTCCTGGCGGGTGTGGGGGATCGTCGGTTTCGGGTCAAATAAGCTTTAAGCTCCTGCCAAACGGGCGCCAGGCGCTATTTATTTTGTAGCAATCGAGCGGCCGCCACGGCAAAGTAGGTCAGCACGCCATCGGCACCGGCACGCTTGAAGGCCAGCAGGCTTTCCATCATCACTGCGTCGTGGTCGAGCCAGCCATTCTGCGCCGCGGCCTTCAGCATGGCGTATTCGCCCGACACCTGGTAGGCGTAGGTTGGCACGCGAAACTCATCCTTGACGCGGCGCACCACGTCCAGGTAGGGCATGCCGGGCTTGACCATCACCATGTCGGCGCCCTCGGCGATGTCCATGGCCACCTCGCGCAGCGCCTCGTCCGAATTGGCCGGGTCCATCTGGTAGACCTTCTTGTTGCTCTTGCCCAGGTTGGCGGATGAGCCGACGGCGTCGCGGAACGGGCCGTAGAAGGCGCTGGCGTACTTGGCGCTGTAGGCCATGATGCGGGTGTGCACCAGCCGGCGGGCTTCCAGTTCGCTGCGGATGGCGCCGATGCGGCCGTCCATCATGTCGCTGGGCGCCACGATATCGACGCCGGCCTCGGCCTGGGTGAGTGCCTGCTGCGTCAGGATGTCCACGGTTTCATCGTTCAGGATGTAGCCGGTCGAGTCCAGCACACCGTCCTGGCCATGGCTGGTGAAAGGGTCCAGCGCCACGTCGGTCATGACGCCGAGTTCTGGAAAGTGTCGCTTGAGCTCGCGCACCACATGCGGCACCAGGCCCTTGGGATTGAGTGCTTCCTTGCCGTCCGGGGTCTTGAGGGCGGGATCGATAACCGGGAACAGGGCCATGACCGGGATGCCGAGCTCGACGCATTCCTCAGCCACCGGCAGCAACAGGTCCAGGCTGAGGCGCTCGACGCCCGGCATGGAGGCCACGGCTTCGCGGCGCTGTTGGCCATCCACCACAAACACGGGGTAGATCAGGTCATGGGCGGTCAGCGTGTTTTCACGCACCAGGTTGCGGGTGAATTCGTCGCGGCGCAGCCGGCGTGGCCGGCCAAGGGGGTAAGGGGCGTAAGGGGTCATGGGGAAAATTGTGCCTGAATCCTGCCGGGACTGGCTTTTCTTGCTGTCCGGTGATTTTAAGGAGATAGGTAATCGGCTTCATAGATTCGATTGTCAAAATCTTTTGCCCATGTACTTGAAAAGGGGTTTCACTTTTGTTAAATTTGCGTCGGGCGGGAAACCGCCTCCCGCTTTTCCTCCCTGAGCGGGGCCTTGATGTGTGACAGCAAAAAAGGCTTGCAACCCCAGCTTCGGCTGGGGTTTTTTTTGCCTGCGGCACGCTGCGCTTAACTTCGCTGCGCAAAGTGAGTCGTTACTGAAACCTTCTGCGCAGGTTTTGTTTTCGGCAGACGGTCAGCCACGGTCTAAACTCTGCCCATGCTCTGGGTCAAATCACTCCACATCGTCTTCGTCGCCAGCTGGTTTGCCGGCCTGTTTTATCTTCCGCGCATCTTCGTCAACCTGGCGATGGTGCCGGCGGATTCCGTGGCCGAACGCGAGCGGCTGCTGCTGATGGCGCGCAAACTCATGCGCTTCACGACCCTGCTGGCGGTGCCGGCGCTGGTGTTCGGCCTCTGGCTTTGGCTTGGTTATGGCATCGGCAAGGGGCCCGGCAACGGCTGGCTGCATGCCAAGTTGTTGATTGTTGTGCTGGTGCTGGGCTACCACCACAGCTGTGGCGTTCTGCTGAAAAAATTCCAGCAAGGGACGGTCCGGCGCAGCCATGTCTGGTTCCGTTGGTTCAACGAAGTCCCGGTGCTGCTGCTGCTGCTGGCCGTCATTCTGGTGGTGGTCAAACCCTTCTGAGGGCCGTGGCGATGCACAAGACCTCTGCCTGGCCGCTGGCCCTGGTCTATGCCGGTCTGATCGTCTATGCCAGCCTCTACCCTTTTGCCGACTGGCGCGACCGCGGGGTGGTGCCCTGGGACTTCCTGTGGGCGCCTCTGCCGCAGTACTGGACCGGCTTTGACTTGGTGTCCAATGTGTTGGGCTATGCGCCGTTGGGCTTTTTCCTGGCGCTGAGTGCCCTGCGCACCGGACGCGGCGCGCATGCCGTGCGCCATGCCACACTGGCCGCGCTCGGACTTTCTCTGGTGCTGGAGGCGCTGCAGGTCTACCTGCCGGCACGGGTGCCGTCGAATGTCGATTTCGTGCTCAACGTGCTGGGCGGCTGGGCCGGGGCCGTACTGGCCGCCTTGTTGGAACGGCTGGGCGCGCTGTCGCGCTGGAGCCGCTTTCGCGCGCGCTGGTTCGTGTCCGATGCGCGCGGTGCGCTGGTCCTGCTGGCCTTGTGGCCGCTGGCGTTGCTGTTTCCCGCGGCGGTGCCGCTGGGGCTGGGGCAGGTATTCGAGCGACTTGAAGCCGGCCTGGCCGAATTGCTGCTGGACACTCCGTTTCTGGAGTGGCTGCCGGTGCGCGATTTCGAGTTGCAGCCCCTGGTGCCGGGGGCCGAGTTGGCTTGCGTGATGCTGGGAGCGCTGATCCCTTGCCTGCTCGGTTTTTGCGTCATTCGCGCCCGGGCGCGTCGGGCGATGCTGGTGCTGGCGGTGCTGGTGGTCGGTGTGGCGGCGACGGCACTGTCGGCGGCATTGAGCTTCGGGCCGATGCATGCCTGGGCCTGGTTTGAATTGCCGGTGCAGGTCGGACTCGGCCTGGCACTGGTGCTGGCCCTCTTGTTGCTAGGCGTGCCGGAGCGCACCAGTGCGGCCCTGATGCTGCTGGCCTTGGGGGTGTTTCTGAGCATCATCAACCAGGCGCCCACCAGCGCCTATTTCGCGCAAACCCTGCAAACCTGGGAGCAGGGGCGGTTCATCCGTTTCCATGGGCTGGCGCAGTGGCTGGGCTGGCTATGGCCCTATGCCGCCTTGCTGTATGTGCTCACGCGCGTTTGGCAACAGGGTGCGAAAAACTAGAATGCGCGTATGAACGACCCCAAGACCCCGCAAGCATCTTCTTCCTATTACCAGCGACACATCTTTTTCTGCCTCAACGAGCGCTCCGATGGCTCGGAGTGCTGCGCCCGCCATCAGGCGCAGGAAGCGTTCGATCGCTGCAAGTCACTGGTCAAGGCCGCCGGCTTGGCTGGTCCCGGTCAGGTGCGCGTGAACAAGGCCGGCTGTCTGGACCGCTGCGCGGCCGGCCCGGTGGCGGTGGTGTATCCCGAGGCGGTCTGGTATTCCTATGTGGACGCCTCGGACATCGATGAAATCGTCGAGTCGCACCTGAAAAACGGCCAGGTGGTGGAACGTCTGCTGACGCCGCCGCATCTGGGGCGTTGAGATGAACGCCCAGACCGAGCGTTTGCTGCTCGATGGCCCGGTCGGGGCCATCGAGGCATTGAGCGACGCGCCGCAACTGGCAGCAGGTGCTGCTCCGCGCGGCGTGGCCATCATTGCGCATCCGCATCCGCTGTTTGGCGGCACCATGGACAACAAGGTGGTGCAGACCCTGGCGCGCGCCTTCGTGCAGTGCGGCTGGCGCGCCGTGCGCTTCAATTTCCGCGGCGTTGGCGCGACTGCGGGGGCACACGACGAGGGACGGGGCGAGGCACAGGACCTGCTGGCCGTGGTGCAGCAATGCGCACCGCAGGGGCCGCTGGCACTGGCCGGCTTTTCTTTTGGTTCCTTCGTCATGAGCCAGGCGCTACTGTCCTTGTGGCCGCAGCGCCAGATCGAGAAACTGGTGTTCGTCGGGACGGCCGCCAGCCGTTTCCAGGTCGCCACGCTGCCGCCTGAGGCGCATGAGCGCACACTGGTGGTTCACGGCGAGCATGACGACACCGTGCCCCTGAGTTCCGTCATGGACTGGGCGCGTCCGCAAGTGTTGCCGGTGACCGTGATTCCAGGCGGCAGCCACTTCTTCCATGGGCATTTGCCTCTTCTGAAAAACCTGGTGGTTCGCCACCTCAGTTCACCTGTCTGATGAAAAAACTGTTTCTTGCTCTGACGGCCGCTTTGTGTGTGGCCAGTGTTTCTGCCCAGGCCCAGGGGATGCCGCAGCCGCCTGAAATCGCGGCGCGCTCATATTTATTGCTGGATGTCACGGCCAACCAGATGCTGGCGGCCAAGGACATCGACAGTCCGGTTGAGCCGGCTTCGCTGACCAAGCTGATGACCCAATACCTGGTGTTTGACGCGTTGCGTGCCAAGAAGATCGATCTCAAGCAAACGCTGCCGGTGAGTGAGCGGGCCTGGCGCATGCCGGGGTCGCGTATGTTCATCGACCCGAAGATGAAAGTGCCGGTGGACGATCTGATCAAGGGCATGATCGTGCAGTCGGGTAACGACGCCACGATGGCCTTGGCCGAAGGGTTGGGCGGTACGGCCGAGCGCTTTGTGCAACTCATGAACGAACAGGCCAAGGCCTTGGGCATGAAGTCAACCAGCTACAAGAACCCCGAGGGGCTGACCGAGGCGGGTCACACGACTACCGCACGGGACCTGAGCATTCTTGCTACCCGGCTGATGCAGGACTTCCCGGAGTACATGCACTATTACGCCATCCGGAAATACCGCTACGCGGGTACGCCCTCGGCCAACGACACCAACCGGAATCTGCTGCTGTTCCGCGACCCGACCGTCGACGGTCTCAAGACCGGGCATACCGAGGCCGCCGGCTACTGTCTGGTGGCCACGGCCAAACGTGACTTCCCCAATCTGGGCAAACCAGGCGCGGCGCCTGGCTCGCCGGAGGCCAATGGCCCCCGCCGGCTGTTGTCCATCGTGCTCGGCACCGTCAGCGAGCAGGCGCGCGCCAACGAGTCGCAAAAATTGCTGAACTGGGGCTATACCGCGTTTGAGGCGGTCAAGCTGTTCGAGGCCAATCAGGCGGTGGTGACCCCGAGTGTCTGGAAGGGGAAATCCTCAAAAGTGGGCTTGGGCCAGCCGCAGGCGATTGTGGTGGCAGTGCCGGCCGGTACGGCTGCGCGGCTGAAGACGGCGGTGGTGCGGGCGGACCCCTTGGTGGCACCCTTCCCGAAAGGGCAGCAGTTGGCCACGCTCAAGGTGACTGCTGGTGAGCAATCACTTGTTGATGTTCCATTGTTGGCGCTGGAAGCCGTTGACCAAGCCGGTGTACTGGGGCGCGCCTGGGATGCCGTTCGCCTGTGGATCAAATAGATCAAAAATCTCGCAAGAAGTGAGTGGGCACTACTCAATCCGCATTAAACCATTGCGGTAATCCGAGCCTGCTGATACACTCGAAGGCTTTTCGGAATTTCCGAAGGGTTTCACGTTTTCGTTTTTTCAAACGTTGAGGGACGTTTTTCAATGCCAACCATTAACCAACTCGTGCGTCAAGGCCGTGAGGTCGAGACCATCAAGTCGAAGAGCCCTGCGATGCAGAACTCTCCGCAGCGCCGCGGTGTTTGCACCCGTGTGTACACCACGACGCCTAAAAAGCCTAACTCCGCTCTGCGTAAGGTCGCCAAGGTGCGCCTGACCAACGGTTTTGAGGTCATCTCCTACATTGGCGGTGAAGGCCACAACCTGCAGGAACACTCTGTGGTGCTCGTGCGCGGTGGTCGTGTCAAGGACTTGCCGGGTGTGCGTTACCACATCGTGCGTGGTTCGCTTGACCTGCAAGGCGTGAAAGACCGCAAGCAGTCGCGTTCCAAGTACGGCGCCAAGCGCCCGAAGAAGGCTTAATTTTTTAAGCTGGATTTGTAGATATCGGTGTTCATCCGCCTGGCTGGCGGTTTGAGCGTAGTGGCCCGAAGCTCGGAATTGTCCGGGTGGGTCGAGTAAGTGAGGGTTGGGAATAACTCTCGCGGTGTTTGAAAAGACACCAACTGAAGCAATTGAGGTGAAATATGCCACGTCGTCGCGAAGTCCCTAAACGTGAAATCCTGCCGGATCCCAAGTTCGGCAATGTCGAGCTCTCCAAGTTCATGAATGTGATCATGGAAGGCGGCAAAAAAGCGGTTGCTGAGCGCATCATTTACGGTGCCCTCGAAACCATTGAGCAGAAGACCGGCAAAGATCCGCTGGAGCTGTTCACCACTGCCATCAACAACGTCAAGCCGATGGTTGAGGTGAAGTCCCGTCGCGTTGGTGGTGCCAACTACCAGGTGCCGGTTGAAGTGCGTCCGGTTCGTCGCCTGGCTCTCTCCATGCGCTGGATCAAGGAAGCTGCCCGCAAGCGTGGCGAAAAGTCCATGGCCCTGCGTCTGGCCAACGAATTGATGGAAGCCGTGGAAGGTCGTGGCGGCGCCATGAAGAAGCGTGACGAAGTGCACCGTATGGCCGAAGCCAACAAGGCCTTCTCGCACTTCCGTTTCTAAGCTCCACTGCCCCAACTGGTGTGCAGGCCCGCCGTGTGCGGGCCTTCCCCGTTTCAACGAAAGAACATCATGGCACGCAATACCCCCATTGAGCGCTACCGCAATATCGGTATCTCGGCGCACATTGACGCTGGCAAGACCACCACGACCGAACGTATTCTTTTTTACACCGGCGTGAACCACAAGATTGGTGAGGTGCACGACGGCGCCGCCACCATGGACTGGATGGAGCAGGAGCAAGAGCGTGGCATCACGATCACTTCCGCTGCGACCACCTGCTTCTGGAAGGGTATGGACAACTCCTTCCCCGAGCACCGTTTCAACATCATCGACACCCCCGGCCACGTGGACTTCACGATTGAAGTGGAGCGTTCCATGCGCGTGCTGGACGGTGCCTGCATGGTCTACTGTGCTGTGGGTGGTGTGCAGCCCCAGTCCGAAACCGTGTGGCGTCAGGCCAACAAGTACAAGGTGCCGCGTCTGGCCTTTGTGAACAAGATGGACCGTACCGGTGCCAACTTCTTCAAGGTCGTGGACCAGATGAAGCTGCGCCTGAAGGCCAACCCCGTGCCGATCGTGATCCCGATCGGTGCCGAAGAAGGTTTCAAAGGCGTGGTCGACCTGCGCAAGATGAAGGCCATCATCTGGGACGAGGCTTCCCAGGGTATGAAGTTCACCTTCGAAGAGATTCCGGCAGAGCTGCTGGCAACGGCCAAAGAGTGGCGCGAGAAGATGGTGGAAGCTGCGGCCGAAGCCTCTGAAGAGCTGATGAACAAGTACCTGGAAGAGGGCGATCTGTCGGAAGAAGAGATCACCGCAGGTCTGCGTCAGCGCACGCTGGCCACTGAAATTCAGCCCATGCTGTGTGGTACCGCCTTCAAGAACAAGGGTGTGCAGCGTATGCTGGACGCCGTGGTCGAACTGCTGCCCTCCCCTGTGGATGTGCCGCCGGTGCCTGGTTTCGACGAAGACGAAAAAGAAACCACCCGCAAGGCTGACGACAACGAGAAGTTCTCTGCGCTGGCATTCAAGTTGATGACCGACCCGTTCGTCGGTCAGCTGACGTTCGTGCGCGTGTACTCTGGCGTTCTGAAAAAGGGCGACACCGTGTACAACGCGGTGCGCGGCAAGAAAGAGCGTATTGGCCGTATCGTGCAGATGCACGCCAACAACCGCGAAGAAGTGGAAGAGATTCGCGCCGGTGACATCGCTGCTTGCGTGGGTCTGAAGGATGTGACCACCGGTGAGACCCTGTGTGATCCCTCGGCCGTCATCACGCTGGAGCGCATGGTGTTCCCTGAGCCGGTGATCCGTCAGGCGGTGGAACCCAAGTCCAAGGCCGACCAGGAAAAGATGGGTATTGCCCTGCAGCGTCTGGCTGCGGAAGATCCGTCGTTCCGCGTGCAGACCGACGAAGAGTCTGGTCAGACCATCATTGGTGGTATGGGCGAGCTGCACCTCGAAATCATTGTGGACCGCATGAAGCGCGAGTTTGGCGTGGAAGCCAACGTTGGCAAGCCGCAGGTGGCTTACCGCGAAACCATTCGCAAGCAAGTCACGGAAGTCGAAGGCAAGTTTGTTCGCCAGTCGGGCGGCAAGGGCCAGTACGGTCACGTGGTGTTCACGGTCGAGCCGAACGAAGCCGGCAAGGGCTTTGAATTCGTCGATGCCATCAAGGGTGGTGTGGTGCCGCGTGAATTCATTCCGGCCGTTGAGAAGGGTGTGATTGAAGCCCTCAACACCGGTGTGTTGGCTGGCTATCCGGTGGTGGACGTCAAGGTCACCCTGACCTTCGGCTCCTACCACGACGTGGACTCGAACGAAAACGCGTTCAAGATGGCCGCCATCTTCGGCTTCAAGGAAGGTTGCCGCAAGGCCAACCCGGTCATCCTCGAGCCGATGATGTCCGTGGAAGTTGAAACCCCGGAAGACTATGCCGGCAACGTGATGGGCGATTTGTCTTCACGTCGTGGCATGGTGCAGGGCATGGACGACATGGTCGGTGGCGGCAAGGCCATCAAGGCCGAAGTGCCGCTGTCCGAAATGTTCGGCTACTCGACCACGCTGCGTTCTGCCACGCAAGGCCGCGCGACGTACACGATGGAGTTCAAGCACTACAGCGAAGCTCCACGTAACGTGTCCGAAGCCATCATGGCTGCTCGCGCCAAGTAAGTGATGCTCCCCCGGGCTGCGGCCCGGGGATTCTTTTTGTCTGCGATCTGGTGCCGCCCTGTTCCCGTGCGGGGCGATCAAGCAATCAGATGCAAACGTTAAACCAACACACGGGAATTGTTCTTTGGAGAACTGGAAATGGCAAAAGAGAAATTTGAACGTACCAAGCCGCACGTCAACGTCGGCACCATTGGCCACGTGGACCACGGCAAGACGACCCTGACGGCGGCGATTGCCACCGTGCTGTCGAAGAAGTTTGGCGGTGAAGCCAAGGCTTACGACCAGATCGATGCTGCTCCGGAAGAAAAAGCCCGCGGCATTACCATCAACACCGCCCACGTCGAGTACGAAACGGCCAACCGCCACTACGCTCACGTTGACTGCCCCGGCCACGCCGACTACGTCAAGAACATGATTACCGGTGCTGCTCAGATGGACGGCGCCATTCTGGTGTGCTCCGCTGCTGACGGCCCGATGCCCCAGACCCGCGAGCACATCCTGCTGGCGCGCCAGGTGGGTGTTCCCTACATCATCGTCTTCCTGAACAAGTGCGACATGGTCGACGACGCCGAACTGCTCGAACTCGTTGAAATGGAAGTGCGCGAACTGCTCTCCAAGTACGACTTCCCTGGCGACGACACCCCCATCATCAAGGGCTCGGCCAAGCTGGCTCTCGAAGGCGACACCGGCGACTTGGGCGAACAAGCCATCATGCGCCTGGCTGACGCGCTGGACACCTACATCCCCACGCCCGAGCGCGCCATTGACGGCGCCTTCCTGATGCCTGTGGAAGACGTGTTCTCCATCTCTGGCCGCGGCACTGTGGTGACCGGCCGTATCGAGCGCGGCATCATCAAGGTTGGCGAAGAAATCGAAATCGTCGGTATCAAGGACACCCTGAAGACCACCTGCACGGGCGTGGAAATGTTCCGCAAGCTGCTGGACCAGGGTCAGGCTGGCGACAACGTCGGTATCCTGCTGCGCGGCACCAAGCGTGAAGAAGTTGAGCGCGGCCAAGTGCTGTGCAAGCCCGGCTCCATCAAGCCGCACACCCACTTCACTGGCGAAGTGTACGTGCTGAGCAAGGACGAAGGCGGCCGTCACACCCCGTTCTTCAACAACTACCGCCCGCAGTTCTACTTCCGTACCACGGACGTGACCGGTGCCATCGAGCTGCCCGAAGGCAAGGAAATGGTGATGCCTGGCGACAACGTGTCGATCACCGTCAAGCTGATCGCTCCGATCGCCATGGAAGAAGGCCTGCGCTTCGCTATCCGCGAAGGCGGTCGTACCGTGGGCGCCGGCGTGGTTGCCAAGATCATTGCGTAATGGTTTTGTAGGGGTATAGCTCAATTGGCAGAGCGTCGGTCTCCAAAACCGAAGGTTGTAGGTTCGATTCCTACTGCCCCTGCCACCTGATTCACCCATCAGGGGTGAGTTGAAAGCCCGCCATCACCATGGCGGGCTTCAGCGTCTAAGGGTGCTGGTGTTATTGAGATGCGAACGCGCAGAATTGGGTAAACATGGCAACGTCACAAGTTGAAACGGTCGGTGGTGGGGCTGATAAGGCCAAGCTGGCTGCGGCGGTCGTCCTGCTGATCGCGGGTTTGGCGGCTTTCTATCTGCTGGGTAAGCAGGGGGCTCTGTTACAGTGGGCGGCTTTGCTCGCGGGCGTGGTTGCTGCGGTGGTGGTGTTTTTCACTGCTGAGGCGGGGCGCCAGTTGATGGCATTTGGCCGTGATGCCTGGCGTGAGGTTGGCAAGGTGGTCTGGCCGGCGCGCAAAGAGGCGATCCAGATGACGGCCTACGTGTTCGGTTTTGTTGTGCTGATGGCCTTGTTCCTCTGGTTCACCGACAAGACGCTTGAGTGGGTGTTCTACGATTTGATTCTGGGGTGGAAGAAATAATGACTGATGTTGTGGAAACTTCGGCATCCCAGGTGCTGGCGGCCAAGCCGTCCAACCCGGATATGCGTTGGTATGTAGTTCATGCCTACTCGGGTATGGAGAAGGCGGTTGAGCGCAACATCATCGAGCGCATCAACCGTGCCGGCATGCAGGACAAGTTTGGTCGCATTCTTGTTCCGATGGAAGAAGTGGTCGAGATCAGGAATGGTCAGAAGCGCACCACGGAGCGCAAGTTCTTCCCGGGCTATGTGCTGGTCGAGATGATCATGGATGATGACAGCTGGCATTTGGTGAAGCACACCAACAAGGTCACTGGTTTCGTCGGTGGTGCAAAGAATCGCCCGGCACCGATCTCTGAAGAAGAGGTCATGAAGATCGTCAATCAGATGCAGGAAGGCTCCGACAAGCCGCGCCACAAGGTGGAGTTCGTGGTCGGCGAGCTGGTCCGCGTCAAGGAAGGCCCGTTCACCGACTTTAATGGGTCGGTGGAAGAGGTCAATTACGAGAAAAACAAGCTGCGCGTGGCGGTCACGATTTTTGGTCGTTCGACGCCGGTGGAGTTGGAGTTCTCCCAGGTCGAGAAGACCTGAGGACATTGATTTTGGATTTCGCGTTTTTCGACTCGGCGCGAATGTAAAAAGTGAGTCGTTAACCCCGGGGAGCTGCGGCAGATTGCCAAGGCGTTATGACCCGCAAGGAGAAAAGCATGGCGAAAAAAATCGTCGGTTTTATCAAGCTGCAAGTGCCGGCTGGTAAGGCCAATCCGTCGCCGCCGATTGGTCCCGCTCTGGGCCAGCGCGGTTTGAACATCATGGAGTTCTGCAAGGCGTTCAACGCCCAGACCCAAGGCGTTGAGCCTGGTCTGCCGCTGCCGGTGGTGATCACCGCTTTTGCGGACAAGAGCTTCACATTCGTGATCAAGACGCCGCCTGCAGCGGTTCTGATCAAGAAGGCCATCAAGCTCGACAAGGGCTCCAGCAAGCCGCATACCGACAAGGTTGGCAAGATCACCCGTGCTCAGCTCGAGGAAATCGCCAAGACCAAAATGAAGGACATGACGGCTGCCGATCTGGATGCTGCTGTTCGTACCATCGCTGGTTCTGCCCGTTCCATGGGCGTGAATGTGGAGGGCGTGTAAATGGCCAAGCTCACCAAGAAACAAAAAGCAGAACAAGGCAAGGTTGACAGCAACAAGCTGTACGCCCTGGCTGATGCCCTGGGCATCGTGAAGGAGTGTGCCAACGCCAAGTTCGATGAGTCCATCGACGTGGCGGTTCAGCTCGGCATTGATGCCAAGAAGTCGGACCAAGTGGTGCGTGGCGCCGTCGTGCTGCCCAATGGCACTGGCAAGACCAAGCGCGTAGCCGTGTTTGCCCAGGGCGCCAAGGCTGACGAAGCTCGTGCCGCTGGCGCTGACGTGGTCGGCATGGACGATCTGGCAGCCCAGGTCAAGGCTGGCGACATGCCTTTCGATGTGGTGATTGCTGCGCCGGACGCCATGCGCGTTGTCGGTACGCTGGGTCAGATCCTCGGACCGCGCGGCCTGATGCCGAACCCGAAGGTCGGTACCGTCACCCCCGACGTGGCCACGGCTGTGAAAAACGCCAAGGCGGGTCAGGTGCAGTTCCGCGTCGACAAGGCGGGTATCGTGCACAGCACCATCGGTCGCCGTTCTTTCGACACCGACAAGCTGCAGGGTAACCTGGCGGCATTGGTGGAGGCGCTGAACAAGGCCAAGCCGGCTTCGAGCAAAGGCGTGTATTTGCGCAAGGTGGCGGTGTCGTCCACGATGGGTGTCGGTGTCCGCGTTGACACCCAGACCATCGCGGCGTAATCGCAAAGATTTAGGCGGCTGGAAACAGCCGGCTAGAGTGGTGGGCCGCTCCCGTTGCAAGACGGGGCGGGCCATCCAAGACCGTTGGTGTGCAGGCTGCACTTAATCAGTGGGCTGTGGGGTTCGCCCCAGGGCTCCGCCAACGCAGATGGCGATCCCGCTGCGGATGGAATGAGTTCCGTAAACAGTTGGTCGCTGCAATGAGGCGTGCCCCAGGGATTGTCCCGAAGGTACATTTTGAAGGAGTAGACCTTGAGTCTGAATCGCAGTGAGAAAGAAGCGGTCATCACCGAAGTGACCGACCTCGCCGCTAAAGCTCAAACGCTCGTGATGGCGGAATACCGTGGTATCACGGTCGCTGACATGACCAAACTGCGCGCTACTGCTCGCAGCACCGGTGTGAGCCTGAGTGTGTTGAAAAACACCCTGGCCCGTCGTGCTGTCGCTGGTAGCTCGTTCGAGGTTGTGGCCGACCAGATGACCGGTCCGCTGATCTATGGCTTCTCTGTCGATGCTGTTGCTGCTGCAAAAGTGGTGGCTGACTTCGCGAAAACCAATGACAAGTTGGTGATTCGTGGTGGTGCATACGGCGGTAAAGCCCTGGACGTGAACGGCGTCAAGCAGCTGGCAAGCATCCCGTCCAAGGAAGTTTTGCTGGCTCAGCTGTGTGGCTTGTTGATGTCGCCGATGTCTCGTACCGCCGTGGTGCTGGGTGCTCTGGCGGCCAAAAAGGGCGAAGGCGAAGCTGTTGCCGCTTGAGCGTGCAACACACTTGTTAACCAATTGTTAGGAAATCAAAATGGCATTCGATAAAGACGCATTTTTGACCGCGCTCGACAGCATGACGGTCATGGAACTCAACGACCTGGTGAAAGCCATCGAAGAGAAATTTGGTGTGAGCGCTGCTGCTATGGCCGCTCCTGCTGCTGCTGGCGGTGGTGCTGGCGCTGCTGCCGCTGAAGAGAAGACCGAGTTCAATGTGGTTCTGGCTGAAGCCGGCGCCAACAAGGTGTCGGTCATTAAGGCTGTGCGTGAAATCACCGGTCTGGGCCTGAAAGAAGCCAAGGATCTGGTGGACGGCGCTCCTAAGGCTGTCAAGGAAGGCCTGTCCAAGGCTGATGCCGAAGCTGCCAAGAAGAAGCTGGAAGAAGCTGGCGCCAAGGTCGAACTCAAGTAATTCGACTTTGCTCGAAGGCTGGAGCGCCTGTAAAGGCCTCCAGCCTTTGGCGCTTACAGAGCGCACCCAAAAGCCGGCTTGGACCGGCTTTGCCGGAAGACCGCAAGGTCGACGGAAAAGCCCTCCAAGACGATTTTTGAGTGCCTTCTGACCCGACTGCAGAAGGTGCCTTGGTTCGGGCCGCGTGCAACGCGCGGCCGTCCGCCATGGTTGGTAGCGGCCAACCACCAAGCCTGCCAGCGTGATGCTGGCGCGTCAGTCGCCAAAGACCTCATAGCCCGGAGATCTCATGGCTTACACCTATACCGAACGCAAGCGGATTCGCAAAAGTTTCGGCAGCCGCGACAGCGTGCTCGAAATTCCTTACCTCCTGCAGATGCAAAAGGACGCTTACACAGCCTTCTTGCAAGCTGACGTGGGCCCTAACAAACGTACCCCAGAAGGTCTTCAGGCCGCTTTTGAGGCAGCTTTCCCGATCGTCTCGCACAATGGTTTTGTCGAGATGAAGTTTCTCGAATACAACCTGGCCAAGCCCGCATTTGACGTGCGCGAATGCCAGACCCGTGGTCTGACCTTTGCCTCGGCCGTGCGCGCCAAGGTGCAGCTCATTATTTACGATCGTGAGTCCTCGACGCCTTCCAACAAGGTGGTCAAGGAGGTCAAGGAGCAAGAGGTCTACATGGGCGAAGTGCCGCTCATGACGACCAAGGGCTCGTTCATCATCAACGGCACGGAACGCGTGATCGTGTCCCAGTTGCACCGTTCGCCGGGCGTGTTCTTTGAGCACGACAAGGGCAAGACCCACAGCTCGGGCAAGTTGCTGTTCTCTGCTCGCATCATTCCTTACCGCGGTTCCTGGCTCGACTTCGAATTCGATCCGAAGGATCTGCTGTACTTCCGCGTCGACCGTCGCCGCAAGATGCCGGTCACCATCCTGCTCAAGGCCATCGGCCTGAACCCGGAATCCATCCTGGCGAACTTCTTCGTCAACGACAACTTCCGTTTGATGGACAGCGGCGCACAGATGGAGTTCGTGGCTGAGCGCCTGCGTGGCGAAGTGGCCCGTTTTGACATCACCGACAAGAGCGGCAAGGTCATTGTGGCCAAGGACAAGCGCATCACGGCGCGCCACACCCGCGAGCTGGAGCAATCCGGCACGACGCACATCAGCGTGCCGGAAGATTTCCTGATCGGTCGCGTGGTCGCACGTGCCATCGTGGATGGCGACACCGGTGAGATCATTGCCAAGGCCAATGACGAGCTGACCGAAGCGCTGCTGAAGAAGCTGCGTAGCGCCGGCGTGCAAGAGCTGCAATGCATTTACACCAACGAACTCGATCAAGGTGCCTACATCTCGCAGACCCTGCGCACGGATGAGACCACCGATGAGTTCGCTGCCCGCGTGGCCATCTACCGCATGATGCGCCCCGGTGAGCCACCAACCGAAGACGCGGTGCAGGCCCTGTTCCAGCGCCTGTTCTACAACCCCGACACCTACGATCTGTCGCGCGTCGGCCGCATGAAGTTCAACGCCAAGATGGGCCGTTCCGAGGCGACCGGTCCCATGGTGCTGACGAATGAAGACATCCTCGCCGTGGTGAAGATTCTGGTGGATCTGCGCAATGGCCGTGGCGAAGTCGACGACATCGATCACCTGGGTAACCGCCGTGTGCGTTGCGTCGGTGAACTGGCCGAAAACCAGTACCGTGCCGGTCTGGCGCGTATCGAGAAGGCTGTGAAGGAACGTCTGGGTCAGGCTGAACAAGAGCCGCTGATGCCGCACGACCTGATCAACTCCAAGCCGATTTCCGCTGCGCTCAAGGAGTTCTTCGGTGCCTCGCAGCTGTCGCAGTTCATGGACCAGACCAACCCGCTCGCCGAGATCACGCACAAGCGTCGCGTCTCGGCCCTGGGCCCGGGCGGTCTGACGCGCGAGCGCGCTGGCTTCGAGGTGCGCGACGTGCACGTCACGCACTACGGCCGCGTCTGCCCGATCGAGACCCCGGAAGGTCCGAACATCGGTCTGATCAACTCACTGGCGCTGTATGCGCGCTTGAATGAGTACGGCTTCATCGAGACGCCCTACCGTCGCGTGGTGGACGGCAAGGTGACCAACCAGATTGACTACCTGTCTGCCATCGAGGAAGGCAAGTACGTCATTGCCCAGGCCAATGCCGTGCTGGACAAGGACGGCAAGCTGACAGGCGAACTGGTCTCGGCTCGTGAAAAGGGTGAGTCCATTCTGTGCGGTGCCGAGCGCATCCAGTACATGGACGTGTCGCCGGCGCAGATCGTGTCGGTGGCGGCCTCGCTGGTTCCGTTCCTGGAGCACGACGACGCCAACCGCGCGCTGATGGGCGCCAACATGTCGCGCCAGGCCGTGCCCGTGCTGCGTCCGGAAAAGCCGCTGGTCGGCACCGGTATCGAGCGCGTGGCGGCTGTGGACTCCGGCACCGTGGTGACCGCCAACCGTGGTGGTGTGGTCGACTATGTCGACGCCACCCGTATCGTGGTGCGTGTCAATGACGCTGAAGCCGTGGCAGGTGAAGTGGGTGTGGACATCTACAACCTGATCAAGTACCAGCGTTCCAACCAGAACACCAACATCCACCAGCGTCCCATCGTCAAGAAGGGCGACAAGCTGGCCAAGGGTGACGTGATTGCCGACGGCGCATCGACTGACCTGGGCGAAATCGCCATCGGTCAGAACATGCTCATCGCCTTCATGCCGTGGAACGGCTACAACTTCGAAGACTCGATCCTGATTTCCGAGCGCGTGGTGGCTGATGACCGCTACACCTCGATTCATATCGAAGAGCTCGTGGTGATGGCACGCGACACCAAGTTGGGTGCCGAGGAAATCACCCGCGATATCCCGAACCTGAGCGAACTGCAGCTCAATCGTCTGGACGAGTCCGGCATCATCTACGTCGGCGCCGAAGTGCAGCCGGGCGATGTGCTGGTGGGCAAGGTGACGCCGAAGGGCGAGACCACCCTGACGCCTGAAGAGAAACTGCTGCGCGCCATCTTCGGCGAGAAGGCCAGCGATGTGAAGGACACTTCGCTGCGCGTGGACCAGGGCTCGCAAGGCACCGTCATCGACGTGCAGGTGTTCACACGCGAGGGCATCCAGCGCGACAAGCGCGCCCAACAGATCATCGACGATGAGCTCAAGCGTTTCCGTCTGGATCTGAACGACCAGCTGCGCATCGTCGAAGCTGACGCGTTCGATCGTATTGAGAAATTGCTCAACGGCAAGGTTGCCAACGGCGGCCCGAACAAGCTGGCCAAGGGCACGAAGATCGACAAGGCCTACCTGGCTTCGGTGGAGAAATTCCACTGGTTCGACATCCGTCCGGCCGACGACGAAGTGGCAAGCCAGCTCGAGAGCATCAAGAACTCGATCGAGCAGCAACGCCACAGCTTCGACCTGGCCTTTGAAGAGAAGCGCAAGAAGCTTACCCAGGGCGACGAGTTGCCTGCTGGCGTGCTCAAGATGGTCAAGGTTTACCTGGCCGTCAAGCGCCGTCTGCAACCTGGCGACAAGATGGCAGGTCGTCACGGTAACAAGGGTGTGGTATCCAAGATCGTGCCGGTCGAAGACATGCCCCATATGGCCGACGGTACGCCGGCCGATATCGTGCTCAACCCGCTGGGCGTGCCTTCGCGCATGAACGTGGGTCAGGTGCTTGAAGTTCACTTGGGCTGGGCCGCCAAAGGCATTGGTCAGCGTATTGGTGACATGCTGCAAGCCGAAGCCAAGGTGGCCGAGCTGCGTGCTTACATGGACAAGGTTTACAACAGCTCCGGCCACAAGGAGGACCTGTCCTCGTTGAGCGACGAGCAGGTGCTGGCAATGGCGGCCAATCTGACGACCGGCATGACTTTTGCCACGCCGGTGTTTGATGGCGCTTCCGAACAGGAAATCCGCGACATGCTCAAGCTGGCGTATCCGGATGACGTCGCCAAGACCAAGGGCCTGACCGCCACGCGCACCCAGGCTCAGTTGTATGACGGCCGTACGGGCGACGCCTTCGACCGCACGACGACCGTGGGTTACATGCACTTCTTGAAGCTGCACCACTTGGTGGACGACAAGATGCATGCCCGTTCGACTGGCCCTTACTCGCTGGTTACGCAACAACCGCTGGGCGGCAAGGCCCAGTTCGGCGGCCAGCGTTTCGGCGAGATGGAGGTCTGGGCGCTCGAAGCCTACGGTGCCGCCTACACGCTGCAGGAAATGCTCACCGTCAAGTCCGACGACGTGCAGGGCCGTACCAAGGTCTACGAGAACATCGTCAAGGGCGAGCATGCCATCGAAGCTGGCATGCCCGAGTCGTTCAACGTGCTGGTCAAGGAAATCCGTTCCCTGGGCCTGGACATCGAGCTCGAGCGCTCCTAATTCGCAAAGGATAGAGTCATATGAAATCACTACTCGACCTGTTCAAGCAGTTCACGCCGGATGAGCATTTCGATGCCATCAAGATCGGCATGGCTTCGCCCGAGAAGATCCGCTCCTGGTCTTTCGGCGAGGTGAAAAAGCCTGAGACCATCAACTACCGCACTTTCAAGCCGGAGCGTGACGGTCTGTTCTGCGCCAAGATCTTCGGGCCCATCAAGGACTACGAATGCCTGTGCGGCAAATACAAGCGTCTCAAGCACCGCGGCGTGATCTGCGAGAAGTGTGGCGTTGAAGTCACGCAGACCAAAGTGCGTCGCGAGCGTATGGGTCACATCGACCTGGCCGCACCCTGCGCCCACATCTGGTTCCTGAAGTCGCTTCCCAGCCGTCTGGGCCTGGTGCTCGACATGACGCTGCGCGACATCGAGCGCGTGCTGTATTTCGAAGCTTATGTGGTGACCGACCCCGGCATGACCCCGCTGAAGAAGTTCAGCATCATGTCCGAGGATGATTACGACGCCAAAGTCAAGGAATACGGTGACGAGTTCATCGCCAAGATGGGCGCTGAGGGCATCAAGGATCTGCTGCAGGGCATCGACATCGACATGGAGATCGAGCGTCTGCGTGGCGATCTGACCGGTTCCGAGATGAAGGTCAAGAAGAACGCCAAGCGCCTGAAGGTGCTGGAAGCGTTCAAGAAGTCCGGCATCAAGCCCGAGTGGATGGTGTTGGAAGTGCTGCCGGTGCTGCCGCCGGACCTGCGTCCGCTGGTGCCCCTGGACGGTGGCCGCTTCGCGACCTCCGACCTGAACGACCTGTACCGTCGCGTCATCAACCGCAACAGCCGCCTGCGCCGCCTGCTCGAACTCAAAGCACCCGAGATCATCGCGCGCAACGAGAAGCGCATGCTGCAAGAGGCGGTGGACTCGCTGCTGGACAACGGCCGTCGTGGCAAGGCCATGACGGGCGCCAACAAGCGTGCCCTCAAGTCCCTGGCCGACATGATCAAGGGCAAGAGCGGTCGTTTCCGCCAGAACTTGCTGGGCAAGCGCGTCGACTACTCCGGTCGTTCCGTGATCACCGTGGGTCCGACCCTCAAGCTGCACCAGTGCGGCTTGCCGAAGCTGATGGCGTTGGAACTGTTCAAGCCTTTCATCTTCTCGCGCCTGGAAGCCATGGGCATCGCCACCACCATCAAGGCGGCGAAGAAGGAAGTCGAATCCGGTACGCCGGTGGTGTGGGACATCCTGGAAGAGGTCATCAAAGAGCACCCGGTGATGCTCAACCGTGCACCGACGCTGCACCGCCTGGGTATCCAGGCGTTCGAGCCGATCCTGATTGAAGGCAAAGCCATCCAGCTGCACCCGCTGGTTTGTGCTGCCTTCAACGCCGACTTCGACGGTGACCAGATGGCTGTGCACGTCCCGCTGTCGGTGGAAGCCCAGATGGAAGCCCGCACCTTGATGCTGGCCTCCAACAACGTGCTGTTCCCGGCCAACGGCGAACCGTCGATCGTGCCGTCGCAGGACGTGGTGCTGGGTCTGTACTACACGACCCGCGAACGTATCAACGGCAAGGGCGAAGGCCTGATCTTTGCGGACACCACGGAAGTCCAGCGTGCGCTGGATGCCGGTGAAGTCGAACTGACGTCCCGCATCAGCGTGCGTTTGACCGAGTACACCAAGGACAAGGAAACCGGTGCCTTCACGCCCGTGACCCAACTGGTGGAAACCACGGCTGGTCGTGCGCTGTTGTCCGAGATCCTGCCCAAGGGCCTGCCGTTCTCGAACCTCAACAAGGCGCTGAAGAAAAAGGAAATCTCCAAGCTGATCAACGTGTCCTTCCGCAAGTGCGGTCTGAAGGAGACGGTGGTGTTTGCCGACAAGCTGCTGCAAAACGGTTTCCGTCTGGCAACCAAGTCCGGCATTTCCATCTGCATTGACGACATGCTGGTGCCGAAGGAAAAGCACGAGATCATCGAAAGCGCCGAGAAGGAAGTCAAGGATATCGAGCAGCAGTACGTCTCCGGTCTGGTGACTGTGGGCGAGCGCTACAACAAGGTGGTGGACATCTGGGGCAAGGCCGGCGACAAGGTCTCCAAGGTGATGATGGACCAGCTGCGTCTGCAGAAGACCATCGACCGCCATGGCAAGGAAGTGGATCAGGAGTCCTTCAACTCCATCTACATGATGGCCGACTCCGGTGCCCGCGGTTCCGCGGCCCAGATTCGCCAGTTGGCTGGTATGCGGGGTCTGATGGCCAAGCCGGACGGCTCGATCATCGAGACGCCGATTACCGCGAACTTCCGCGAAGGTCTGAACGTGTTGCAGTACTTCATCTCCACCCACGGTGCCCGTAAGGGTCTCGCGGACACGGCGCTGAAGACGGCCAACTCCGGTTATCTGACCCGTCGTCTGGTGGACGTGACGCAGGATCTGGTGGTGACGCAAGATGATTGCGGCACGCACGAGGGCTCCCTGATGCGCGCCATCGTCGAAGGCGGTGAAGTGATCGAGTCGCTGCGTGACCGTATCCTGGGTCGTACTGCTGCTGAAGACGTCTTGCATCCGGAAAACCGCTCGGTGCTGGCCAAGGCGGGCGATATGCTGGATGAAGACGTCATCGAAGAACTCGAGGCGGCGGGCGTGGACGAGGTCAAGGTTCGCACGGCACTGACCTGCGAAACCCGCTTCGGTCTCTGTGCCAAGTGCTATGGCCGCGATCTGGGCCGTGGTGGTCTGGTCAACATGGGTGAAGCGGTCGGTGTGATTGCCGCCCAGTCGATCGGTGAGCCGGGTACCCAGCTGACCATGCGTACCTTCCACATCGGTGGTGCGGCTTCGCGTGCGGCGATTGCCTCCAGCGTGGAAGCCAAGTCCAACGGCATCATCGGCTTCAATGCCACGATGCGCTATGTGACCAACAGCAAGGGCGAACTGGTGGTGATTGCCCGTTCCGGCGAGATCATCATCCATGACGAGCATGGCCGCGAGCGTGAGCGTCACAAGGTGCCGTATGGTGCCGTGTTGACGATCAAGGCTGACCAGGCCATCAAGGCTGGCGCGATTCTCGCCAACTGGGACCCGCTGACCCGCCCGATCATCACGGAATTCGCCGGTCAGGTGAAGTTCGAGAACGTCGAGGAAGGTCTGACCGTGGCCAAGCAGGTGGACGAGGTCACCGGCCTGTCGACCCTGGTGGTGATCGATCCGAAGCGCCGTGGTTCGACCAAGATCGTGCGTCCGCAGGTCAAGCTGATCGACGCCTCAGGCGCTGAAGTGAAGATCCCCGGCACCGATCACGCCGTGACGATCGGCTTCCAGGTCGGTGCCCTGATTCAGGTGCGCGATGGCCAGGACGTGGGCCCCGGCGAGGTGCTGGCCCGTATCCCGGTGGAAGGCCAGAAGACCCGAGACATTACCGGCGGTCTGCCGCGTGTGGCCGAGTTGTTCGAAGCCCGCTCACCCAAGGACAAGGGCATGCTGGCCGAGATGACCGGTACCGTGTCCTTCGGCAAGGAAACCAAAGGCAAGATCCGCCTGCAGATCACCGATCCGGAAGGCAAGGTCTGGGACGAGCTGGTGCCCAAGGAGAAGAACGTCCTGGTGCACGAAGGCCAGGTGGTCAACAAGGGTGAGAGCGTGGTCGACGGTCCGGCCGACCCGCAGGACATCCTGCGTCTGCTGGGCATGGAAGAACTGGCGCGTTACATCGTGGACGAGGTGCAGGACGTGTACCGACTCCAGGGCGTGAAGATCAACGACAAGCACATTGAAGTGATCGTGCGTCAGATGCTGCGCCGCGTGGTGGTTGAGAACGCGGGTGATTCCAGCTACATCGCCGGCGAACAGGTTGAGCGTTCCGAAATGCTCAACACCAACGACGCTTTGCGCGCCGAAGGCAAGATCCCCGCGACGTACTCCAACCTGCTGTTGGGTATCACCAAGGCATCGCTGTCCACCGACAGCTTCATCAGCGCAGCTTCCTTCCAGGAAACCACTCGTGTGCTGACCGAAGCGGCCATCATGGGCAAGCGCGACGAACTGCGCGGTCTGAAAGAGAACGTCATCGTCGGCCGCCTGATCCCGGCGGGTACCGGCATGGCCTATCACCAGGCCCGCAAGGTGCGCGAGAGCATGGACGACGCCGAGCGTCGCGCCATTGCTGACGCCGAGGCTGCTGAACTGGCGGGCGAGACCCCCGCCGATGCGGGAGCCGCCACCGAGTAAAACCGGCGGCTGTCGCACAATCAAGCCCCAAGCCCTTTGCAGGTGCTTGGGGCTTTTTTCTGCACAAGTTCTGTTGCTGGCTTGATGTTGTCTCGGAGGAATCACAGGCATGAATATTCCGCTCGCCATCTGGGTCGTCTGGGCGGTGGTGTTGTTCTGGGCCGTGGGGGCCTACAACCGCTTGGTGCGCTTGCGCTCGCAGGCGATAGCCGCTTTTGCGCCGCTGGAGATGCAATTCACCCAGTACGTGACCCTGGTGCAGGGCAGCTTTGCCCTGCCGTCGGATGACGAAGAGGCTGGTTTGCGCGCCGGCGTGCTGGCTGCGGCCCGCCAATTCGAGTCGTCACTCAAGGCGGCACGGGCCCATCCGCTGGATGCCCGGGCCATGAAAGCGCTGCAGACAGCGCACGAGACGCTTTGTGAGTCGTGGTCACGCTTGCGTGACGAGCCCCCCGATCTGGCAGGCGAGGCGCTGCCGACGGTGTTGTTGCAGCAATGGGGGCGCATCACGCTGCATGCCGACAAGGCGCGCAACGAGTTCAATCTTCAGGTGCAGGAATACAACGACGCCATTGTTCAATTCCCGGCGCATCTGCTGGCTTGGCTGTTCAGCTTCAAACCAGCGCACAAGTTCACATGAACGAGAGCGATTCGAAAATACCGTTGTGGCGTCAGCTGCAGGCCGTGGCGGGTGTCCTGGCGGCCGTCCGCCAAGGCGCTTCGGGGACGGCTGCGTTGGAGGCGGTCCAGGTCGGTCTGCGGCCGGGCGTGCAGGCGCTGGTGTACCAAGTCTTGCGCTCCCTGGGGCGCGCCGAGGCTTTGCGACGGCTGTTGGCGTCACGCAAACCGCCGGCTGCCGTGGATGCCCTGCTGTGCACGGCACTGGCGCTGATCTGGGACGAGGCAGTGGCCCCGTATGAAAGCTTCACCCTGGTCAACCAGGCGGTGGAAGCGGCCAAGCACACAGCTTCGGTCCGGGCTCAGGCCGGTTTTGTGAACGGATGTCTGCGTCGTTTTCTGCGTGAGCGATCTGAATTGGTTGCGCGTACGCAGACAGATCCCGTGGCACGCTGGAATCACCCGACATGGTGGATCGAGCGTTTGCGGCAGGACCATCCGGAACAATGGCAGTCCATTTTGCAGGCCAACAACCGGCAGGCACCCATGACGCTGCGCGTCAATGTCCGGAAGACGACGATCGACGCCTACCTGACGCGCTTGCGAGAAGCGGGTATCGAAGCATGGCGAAACGGTGAATTTGGCGCGACGTTGGCCGCCCCGTTGCCGGTGCAGGCGATTCCCGGTTTTGCCGAGGGCCACGTCTCGGTGCAGGATGCGGCGGCCCAGCAGGCGGCCCCATTGTTGCTGCAGGGGCTGGCTGGGCGTGCCAGTTTGCGTGTGCTCGATGCCTGTGCCGCACCCGGTGGCAAAACGGCCCATTTGCTGGAATTGGCGGATTGCGAGGTCAGTGCGCTGGAAATCGATCCGGCGCGTGCCGAGCGCATCGGGCAGACCTTGCAGCGCCTGGGCTTGCAGGCCCGGGTGCAGGTGGCCGATGCCGGGCAGCCCGCCACCTGGTGGGACGGGCAGCCGTTTGACGCCATTTTGCTGGATGCACCCTGCACCGCCTCAGGTATCGTGCGGCGCCACCCGGACGTGCGCTGGCTGCGCCGTGAGAGTGATATTGGGCAACTGGCGGCCATCCAGGCCCGTTTGCTGGCCACTCTGTGGCCGTTGCTGAAACCAGGAGGGCGCTTGCTGTACTGCACCTGTTCGGTATTCAAGGCGGAGGGTGACCTGCAGATTCAAACGTTTCTTGCACACAACACCCAAGCCCGTTTACTGCCCTCGCCAGGCCATTTATTGCCGCATTTCACCGTCGGACGCGGCGACGTCCTAGACAATCAAGACAGTGACCATGACGGCTTTTATTACGCATTGCTGGAAAAACGCGCGGCTTGATTGGGCCGTGCTGCTGGCCTGCGCCCTGCTGGTCGGCTGGATACCTCGCCCAACACTGGCACAACCTGTGGCCGAGGTGGCACATTTGCGCCTGGAAGGGGACAACGAGGGCGTCTTGCTGAGCGCCACGCTCAACTTTGATCTGCCGACGACGGTTGAGTCGGCCCTGCTCAAGGGGGTTGCCGTGTTTTTCGTGGCCGAGGCGGAGGTCTATCGCGAACGCTGGTACTGGGCGGACAAAAAGGTGGCGGGCGCAGAGCGGCACATGCGGCTGGTATTTCATCCGCTGACGCGGCGCTGGCGCCTGGCCGTCTCACCCAGCACCATCGCCAACAACGGACTGGGCGTGATCTTGAACCAGAGTTTCGACACCTTGGAAGATGCGATGGCGGCTGTGCGGCGCATCTCAGGCTGGCGCATTGCCGAGTTGCGTGACCTGGACCCGAGCGGGCGTCATCGGGTTGAATTCCGCTTCCGGTTGGACGTGTCGCAGTTGCCGCGACCCCTGCAGATTGGGGCCTTGGGGCAGAACGACTGGGCGCTCTCAATGGCAGCAACGCAACGGCTGGCCCTGGACAACCTGAAGTGAAGAAGCCAAACATCGAGGCCAGCGTCAGGCAGAGCTTGCAAAGCTCGCCTGCCCTGCGCTGGACGCTGGGTATCGGGATGGCGGCCATGGCGGCTATCGGCCTGGTGTTGCTGTTCCTCCTGACCCAGGCGACCAACAACCGCGAACTGTACGAGCGCAACTACGCACGTCTCTTTGCGGTCAACGTGGCGGTGGCGGCCTTGCTGTTGCTGGTGATCGGCTGGATCGCTTTTCGCCTGGCCAGGCGTCTGCGCCAGGGGCGTTTCGGCAGCCGGCTGCTGGTCAAGCTGGCGGCTGTCTTCGCCTTGGCCGGCTTTGCCCCAGGCATGCTGATCTACGTGGTGTCCTATCAGTTCGTGTCTCGTTCGATCGAGAGCTGGTTCGACGTCAAGGTGGAGGGGGCGCTTGAAGCGGGTCTGAATCTGGGGCGGACCACCTTGGACATCTTGTCGACCGATTTGTCGAGCAAGACCCGCAGTGCCGCCCAGCAACTGCAAGATACGCCTGACGTGACGGCCGGACTGGTGCTGGAGCGCGTGCGCGAACAACTGGGCGGACGCGATGTCATGCTTTGGGGAGCAACGGGACAGCTGATTGCCAGTGTGGGTGCATCTCAGTTGCAGCTGACACCGGAGCGGCCGGGGGCCCAGCAATTTCGCGCCGCACGCAGTCAACGTGTCGTGACCTGGGTCGAGGGGCTGGATGATGTGCCCACGTCGGGTACGGGCGAGACGGCGCGCCAGGTTCGTCTGAAGGCCCTGGCCCAGGTGCCATCGTCCAGCTTGGGCATGCTGGGGGAAAACCGCTTCCTGCTGGTGACGCAGGAATTGCCGGAGGCGCTGGTGGCCAATGCCTTGGCGGTGACCGAAGCCTACCGTGAGTACCAGGAGCGCGCGCTGGCCCGCGAGGGGCTGCGGCGCATGTACATCGGCACCCTGACCCTGAGCCTGTTCCTGGCCGTTTTCGGTGCCGTGCTGCTGGCCGTTTTGTTGGGGAACCAGATCACGCGTCCGCTGCTGCTGCTGGCCGATGGGGTGCGTCAAGTGGCGGCGGGCGATCTGAGACCGAAGACCGTTTTGCAGGGCAAGGACGAACTCGGGGGGCTGACCCGCTCATTTGCGGACATGACGCAGCAGCTGGCCGATGCCCGCCAAGCCGTTGAGCACAGCATGGAACAGGTCAATGCGGCGCGCGCCAACCTGCAGACCATTCTGGACAATCTGACCGCGGGTGTGATGGTGCTCGATGAACAGGGTGCCATCCAGTCGGCCAATCCCGGTGCCACGCGCATTCTGAGGGTGCCGCTGGCGGCTTGTGAAGGGCGGCGCCTGGTCGACATCGAAGGGCTGGAGGAGTTCGGCAGCCGTGTTCAGACCCAGTTCGATACGTTCCTGGGAGAGCGCCGCGAACACGGTCTCGACCACTGGCAGCAGTCCTTCGAACTCGGTGGTGTGCAATCCGGTCTGGCAGGCCAGACGGCCGACGGGATCGTGACCCTGGTGGCACGTGGTGCCGAGCTGCCTGGTCATGCGAGGCTGCTGGTGTTTGACGATATTTCGGAGATCGTCTCCGCCCAGCGCGCGCAGGCCTGGGGCGAGGTGGCGCGGCGCTTGGCGCACGAGATCAAGAACCCGCTCACGCCCATCCAGTTGTCAGCCGAACGGCTGGAGATGAAGCTCACTGGCAAGGTGGATGCCCCTGAGCAGGCGATCCTGTCCAAATCGGTCAAGACCATCGTTGACCAGGTTGATGCCATGAAGCGGCTGGTCAATGAGTTCCGTGACTATGCACGCCTGCCGGCAGCAGAACTCAAACCGCTGGACCTCAATGCACTGGTCGCCGAAGTGCTGCATCTGTATGGCGGAGAGAACGTTCATGTGCCGGTGCATGCCGAGCTGGATCCTCGTTGCCCCCCCATCCTGGGTGATGCCCAGCAGTTGCGCCAGGTGTTGCACAACCTGCTGCAAAATGCGCAAGACGCCACTGAAACGGCAGCACGCAGCGGTGCCGATAGCAGCGTGACACTGCGCACCCAGTGGGTGGAATCCAGCGGACGGGTGCGCCTGAGTGTGCTCGACCACGGCACCGGTTTTCCTGAGAACATCCTCAAGCGTGCGTTCGAGCCTTATGTCACGACCAAGGCCAAAGGCACGGGTCTTGGCCTGGCAGTGGTCAAGAAAATTGCCGATGAACATGGCTCACGTATCGATCTGACCAACCGGGTCGTGGACGACCAGGTGGTGGGGGCGCAAGTATCGTTATCATTCGCAGTGCAGTCCGTGACCTCAGCCTGAGCACGGCGAGTTATTTTCCGAGGCACAGCGCTTACAAATCATGGCAAACATTCTGGTGGTGGATGACGAACTCGGTATTCGTGATCTGCTGTGGGAAATCCTGAACGACGAAGGGCACACCGTCGAGGTGGCTGAAAATGCGGCCCAAGCTCGTGCCGCCCGCCAGCGTGAGCGGCCCGATCTGGTGCTGCTCGACATCTGGATGCCTGATACCGATGGTGTGACTTTGCTCAAGGAATGGTCCACCACCGGTCTGCTGACCATGCCGGTCATCATGATGAGTGGCCATGCCACCATCGACACGGCGGTCGAGGCCACCAAGATCGGTGCCCTGGCCTTCCTGGAAAAACCGATCACCTTGCAAAAACTGCTCAAGGCAGTGGAGCAGGGTCTGGTCAGGGGCAGCTTGCGCAAACCCGCGGCTGCACTCAGCCAGCCGATCGAGATCGTGACGGAGATGACCACGCTGACCGGGCAACTGACCGTGTCCGCGGCCGTGGAACTGGGGCCGCAGGCACAGCAAAATTTCATGTTGGACAAGCCCTTGCGCGAAGCGCGCGACGAGTTCGAGAAGGCCTATTTCGAGTATCACTTGGCACGTGAAAGCGGGTCCATGACCCGCGTGGCTGAGAAGACCGGCCTGGAGCGCACCCACCTCTACCGCAAGCTCAAGCAGCTTGGGGTGGACCTGTCTCGCGGCAAGCGAAGCGCTTCTTGAGGTGGGCCGCTGGAATGGCGGCAAAGTCCTGCTATAATTCCATCTCTTGGCCCGGTAGCTCAGTTGGTAGAGCAGCGGATTGAAAATCCGCGTGTCGGTGGTTCGATTCCGCCCCAGGCCACCAAAATCTCTCAGAAAGCCATCCTCAGGGGTGGCTTTTTTATTTTCCCCATCGATCGTAGAGACCCTGCGAGGTTCGGTCTGGTTCGATGCCGACCTTTCCTCGCCCTTTCGCCACTGAGCGCACTGCGCCCGGGTGGCGTCGATTCACTGTGAGGCCAGTCTGGCTTGCCTCACACCCAAGCCGGTTCGTTTGCCCATCCGCCGACAGCGGTCCACATCCATCCGGGCGCGCGCGCCATTCAACAAGGACTCCGAAATGACCACTGACACTGCTGTGCATGAACATGCTGACCTGGTTGCCCAGGTGATGAACGGGATCTGCACCCGCACGCTGAACCACTTCGCCGAAGAAGCCAAGCTGAACGCAGAAAGCCTGAAGGACGCCTTCGAACGCTACGAGATTGACTATGCCTGGCATGTCCTGGGCTCCGACCGGATGCGGGAAGAAACCGTCTCGTTACTGGAGGCGCGGCTCAAGCACGCAGCAACCGACGCTCAGAAAGCCCGTGTGGCCGGCATCTTGCAATCAGCCGCCGCGGCTCAGACACCGGAACTGTTGATGAGTTTTGACAATGATGTGCCCGTGGTGCTGACAGACTTGCTGTGCGCATCGTGCGCTGGCACACTAGGCCATCCGGCAGCCGCAGAAGCGGGTTGACCTCGGAGGCCCCGACAAGGGGACTGGCAATGACCTTGCACGTTGTGCCGGGCTCGCTATGATGCGTCTACAACCCGACGTACCAACTCCAACATGAGCGGCAGCGCACTCTTCATCGGCGATCACCTGGCCCGCAGCTGCCGCGGTCGTCCCGGTGCGCCCCCGGTATGGCGATGACGCCTGCGTTTTAGTCATCCACGCCATTCCGGAGAAATTTCATGTCTGATCTGTTCGAGAACCCCATGGGCCTCATGGGGTTCGAATTCGTCGAGTTCGCTTCGCCCGTGCCCAACGTGCTGGAACCCCTGTTCGAGAAAATGGGCTTCAGTCTGGTGGCCCGTCACCGTTCCAAGGACGTGTTGTTGTACCGCCAAGGCGAGATCAACTTCATCGTCAATCGCGAGCCTCGCAGCCTGGCTTCCTATTTCGCAGCCGAACACGGCCCCGCGGCCTGTGGCTTGGCCTTTCGCGTGCGCGATGCGCACAAAGCCTATGCGCGCGCGCTGGAACTGGGTGCGCAACCGATCGAGATCCCGACTGGGCCGATGGAGTTGCGCCTGCCGGCGATCCGTGGCATCGGCGGCGCGCCGCTGTACCTGATCGATCGCTTCGAGGACGGCAAGTCGATCTACGACATCGACTTCGAGTGGGTCGAAGGCGTGCCGCGCCGCCCGGGCGGCCACGGTCTGCGCCTGATCGACCACCTGACACACAACGTCTACCGCGGCCGCATGGCCTATTGGGGACAGTTCTACGAACGCCTGTTCAACTTCCGCGAGATCCGTTACTTCGACATCCAGGGCGAATACACCGGCCTGACGTCCAAGGCCATGACGGCGCCGGACGGCAAGATCCGCATTCCGCTCAACGAGGAGTCCTCGCGCGGTGCCGGTCAGATCGAGGAGTTCCTGATGCAGTTCAACGGCGAGGGCATCCAGCACGTGGCGCTGCTCACCGATGATCTGCTGGCCAGCGTCGATGCTTTGCAGCTGGCCGGCATCCCGTTGATGACGGCGCCGAACGACGTCTACTACGACATGTTGAGCGAACGTCTGCCGGGCCACGGCCAGCCGGTACCCGAATTGCAGGCGCGCGGCATCCTGCTCGATGGCAGTACGGCCGATGGACGGCCTCGTCTGTTGCTGCAGATCTTCTCGCAGACCCTGCTCGGACCGGTGTTCTTCGAGTTCATCCAGCGCCAGGGTGATGAGGGCTTTGGTGAAGGCAACTTCAAGGCCTTGTTCGAGTCGCTGGAGCGCGACCAGGTTCGCCGCGGGGCTTTGCGCGTGGGTGATTAAGGTCGTGGCCTGAGGCTGCCAATTCCTCAGGCCGAAGACCGTGTTCGAACCTAAAGTAAAACATTAGGTTGAGCGAATCACGGCTTTCCGAATTGCGCCTTGGCCTGATTCAGACAATTCTCTTTGGCGCTGCCCGAGTAGCTGTCGCATTTCTCTTTGACCACGTCGTACTGGGCATCCCGCTTGTCGCTGGCGGCGTCTTTACGGGCGTCGGAAGCTTTGCGATTGGCTTCGTTGCGTGCCGAGGTGGATTTTTCTTTGGCTGAATCTTTGGCGTCGGTTGTTTTCATCTGCGCCTTGGCGTCGGCTTTGGCGGCGATCTCTGCTGCTTTTGCTTCCTTGTGGCAAACATCTTTTGCATTACCTGCCATGTCATCGCAGCGTTCATTCGCTACGGCATAGTCAGCCTGCGCTTTGGCAACGCGTGCCCGATAGTGGTTTTTAGTCGTGGGTTTGTTATTGGCTTCGAGTTCGGCTCTGGCAACTTGTTCCTTGCCTTTGGCCTCGACCACGCAGATATCCTTTGTATTCCCAGACAAGGCGTCGCAAGCATCTTTGGCCGATTTGTAATCGGCCTCGATTCTTTGTTTGGCAGCTTTATAGCTGTCTTCTGCCATGGTTTGAGCCATGGCAGAGTTGCCAAAAATGAGGCCGATTGCAAGCGCGATCGTTGTGACATTGAGATTTTTCACTTGTGTTCCTTGGTGTGCTGATCAGAGTTGATGTGAACAAAAGCATGCGCTGCTGCATGCATTCATCTTCGCCATGGCGGCGTTGCCTTCGGCCATTTCATATCACCATGGGTTGAGCACTGCCAGCCGTTGGGCTCGGATGGTCTGAGGCTATGCGGTGTTCGGGTCTTCGTCTGTACGCTGACGAACACAGATGTGCTTGCCCGGCCGCCGTGCAATAGGGGGCGGGAGTCCGATTCGAGGTGCTGTTGCTTACCAGTCCACCAGGCTCAGGCCAATGCTCAGCACGGTACGGTGGTAGTTGTAGTCCAGCAGCGAGTCGCCATAGCCACTGAAGAGCTGGGTGTGAAAACGCAGGCCGCTGGCATTCTTGCCCCGGCTGTTGTTGCCCAATGCCCGCATCCATTCGAGGCGGAACGAACCGTTGGCCGTGGCCATCAGCGAGTGGCGCACGGTCAGGGCCAGCGTGTTGTTCTTGTCCACATTCCAGGTGCCGGTGAGCTCGGCGCGGCCCACGTAGTCGCTGATGCCGGGGTTGTCGTCGCTGTCGGCATCTTCCGGCATGCGCTGCCAGAGGCGGCCGGTCAGGGTGTAGCGATCGCCCTTTTCCGCACCGGCCATCAGGATGATGCGGTTCCAGCTGCGCGACAAAGGCAGGGCCTGGCCGTTCGACTGGTGATTGACGCTGACGCCGCTGTAACGCAGGCGCCAGCCACCGGGCAGGTCAGCATCGGTCGGCACGACGTACATCAACTCCGGCTCGTGGTCGGTGATGCGGAAGGGGCGCGAGATCGAGGGCGCGAAGATCTGCCAGTAGGACTGTTGCGTGTAGCCGAACCACAGCGAGTCGCGCTTGCTCGGGTCGTCGTGCGTCAGAAAACCCGAGGCGATCTTGGTCCGAACTGACAGCTGAATGCGTCCTTCCCCAGTGAGGTAAGGCTGCTCGCTGGCAACGGTGTGTCCCGGCGTGGGGGAGCTGGGAGCCCGGTTGACGCTGTCTGAGGTGGTGGCTGACAGGCTGATCGGGCGGTAGCCGCGGATGTTGAAGCGGCCGCAATCGCTGCCGGTCTCCAGTTCCCAGAAACGCGACAGTTGGGACTGCTGGCTGCTGTGGCAGTCGGTCTCTCTGGTCGTCGTGGTTGATTCGACCTTGTCGACCGTGGCGACGGAGGTGGGTGCTGTGCTGGATGTGGCGTCGGCGGTGGCCGGCGGCAACTGCTCCGAGGCCAGCGCCGCTGGGGCCACGCGGGGCGTGGTGGCGATGACCGGCGCCTGCTGTGCGGCCCAGCGATCGAAACAGGCCAGCCGGGCCTGCGGGTCATCGCTCAGGCGGGCACACTGCTGCCAACTGAGAGCACGTGCTGCTGGACTTTCAATGCCATTTTGGGCCTTTGCGCTCGTCAACAGGGCGCAGCCAGCTATCAAAAAGATAGCAACCTGTTTCATGCTGGTCCTGCCAGCGCTTGCGCCGCTGCCGCATCCTGGGCCTTCTTGGCGAATTCGGCGCGCAGGGCGCGCAGTTTTTCGCGAGGGTCTTCTTTTACCGTGGCCTGGTCCAGCGCCATCTCGGCAATGAAGCGGCTGGGCTGAGCGGTCACCATCTCGCGCCCTTTTTTCTTGCGGCGCGGCCAGCTCACGGCCAGGGTGCGCTGGGCACGCGTGATGCCCACATACATCAGGCGGCGCTCTTCCTGCAGGCGCTGCGCGATGCTTTCATTGGCAGCCTCATGCTCGCGCGAGGAGCCGCCCAGCGAGTCGGCACCTTCATCAAGCTTGAACGGCAGCATGCCCTCGGTCACGCCGACCAGCATCACGTGCGGCCACTCCAGGCCCTTGGAGGCGTGCAGGGTGGAGAGTGTCACCACGTTCTGGTCCTGCTCGCGTTCGCTGATGGTGGACAGCAGCGAGATGGTCTGCGCCACTTCCAGCAGCGACTTCTTCTCGCTGCTGAGCGTCACGCCAGCCGCATCGTCAATCTGGCCGCCGCAGCGCTGCGCCATCCAGTCGCAGAACTCCATCACGTTGGTCCAGCGCGAGGCCGCCACCTTCTCGTTGTCTTCGCTGTCGTACAGGTGTTTCTCGTAGCCGATCTCTTTGAGCCAGTCGGCCAGGAAGGCACGTGCATCTTCCGCACCCTGGGTGTGGCGAGCCCGGTATTCGAGGTCGTTCAGGTAACGACCGAATTCGTGCAGGCTGCCCACCGCGCGTGCGTTCAACACCGAGCCGAGCGAGGAGGAGAACAGCGCCTCGAACAGGCTGAGCTTGTACTTGCTGGCAAAGGTGCCCAGCTGCTGCAGCGTCTGGTGGCCGATGCCGCGTTTGGGCGTGGTGACGGCACGCAGGAAAGCCGGGTCGTCGTCGTTGTTCACCCACAGGCGGAACCAGCCGCACAGGTCCTTGATCTCGGCACGGTCGAAGAAGCTCTGGCCGCCTGACACCTTGTAGGGAATCTGCGCGCGGCGCAAGGCCTGCTCAAACACGCGCGCCTGATGGTTGGCGCGGTACAGCACGGCGAAGTCGCGGAACTCCTTGTGCTGCGAGCTTGAGCGCAGGCTCTGGATGCGCGCCACCGCGCGCTCGGCCTCGTGTTCCTCGTTGTCGGCATCGACCACGCGCACCGGCTCGCCCTCGCCCAGGTCGCTCCACAGGTTCTTCGGGAACAGCTTGGGGTTGGGGCCGATCACGTTGTTGGCGGCGCGCAGGATGGCGCTGGTGGAGCGGTAGTTCTGCTCCAGCTTGATGACCTTCAGGTTCGGAAAATCGACCGGCAGTTTCTTCAGGTTGTCCAGCGTGGCGCCGCGCCAGCCGTAGATCGACTGGTCGTCGTCGCCCACGGCGGTGAAACGCGAATTCTTCGGGTCGTGGCTGCCCACCAGTGCTTTCAGCACCTCGTACTGGGTGGCGTTGGTGTCCTGGTATTCGTCCACCAGGATGTGGCCCATCATCTGCTGCCACTTGGTGCGCACCTCTTCGTGGTCGCGCAGCAATTTCAGCGGCAGACCGATCAGGTCGTCGAAGTCCACGCTCTGATAGGCCGTCAGCCGCTCCTCGTAGCGCGCCATGATGCGCGCGATGATGCGTTCGTTGTCGTCGGCGGCCTGCGCTTCCGCCTGCTCGGCGTTCAGGCCCATGTTCTTCCACGCACTGATGGTCCACTGCCACTGGCGTGCGGTGGCGGCATCGACCGAACCGCCGGCGTCCTTCAGGATGCCGGTGACGTCGTCGCTGTCAAGGATGGAGAACTGGGGCTTGAGGCCCAGCACCTCGCCGCTCTCGCGCAGCATGTGCACGCCCAGGGCATGGAAGGTGCAGATGCGCACCTCGCGGGCGGCCTTGCCGATCAGGCCCTTGGCGCGTTCGCGCATTTCGGCGGCGGCCTTGTTGGTGAAGGTGATGGCGGCAATGCGCTTGGGGTCGAGCCCGGTCTGGATCAGGCGGGCGATCTTGTGCGTGATGACGCGCGTCTTGCCGGAACCGGCACCGGCCAGCACCAGACAGGGACCATGCAGGAAATTGACGGCTTCCTGTTGCGCGAGATTCAGGCCGTGAGAAGGGGAGGACGACATGCAGAAAACAAAGACGAAGCAAGTCATCATACCGAGAGTGCATGTCACCATCTGAAGGCGGTGCAAACCCGGGGCGACTGCTGTGACAATAGGGCCCGTGCTGAACATTCTTTCCGTCACCTTCCCTTTTTTCGCCCTGGTCCTGTGCGGCTACCTGGCGGCGCGCCGGCGCATGCTGCCGCTGGAGGCGATTCCTGGCCTGAACGGCTTCGTGCTGTTCTTTGCCTTGCCCTGCATGCTGTACCGTTTCGGCGCCACCACGCCGATCGCCCAGTTGCTCGATGCCAGCGTGTTCGGCGTCTGGCTGCTGTGCGGCCTGGTCATGGTGGGCGTCACCATGGCCGTCACGCGCAACGAACGCACTAACTGGAACGATGCCTCGTTTGGCGCGCTGGTGGCGGCCTTTCCCAACACCGGCTTCATGGGCGTGCCGCTGCTGGTGGCGCTGTTGGGGCCGCTGGCGGCCGCGCCCACCATCGTCGGCATGCTGGTCGACATGGTGGTCACCACCTCGCTGTGTATTGCCCTGTCGCGCCTGGACGGGGCTGACAAGCATGGCATGGCCGTGGCGCTCAAGAGCGCGTTGCGTGGCATGCTGACCAACCCCATGCCTTGGGCCATCCTGCTGGGTGGTGTGGCCTCTTCCGTCCAACTGGAGCTGCCCGGGCCGCTGGACAAGACCGTGGGCTTGCTGGCCGATGCCGCTTCTCCCGTTGCGCTGTTCACCATCGGTGCCGTGCTGGCGCGCTCGCAGATCCTGACCGAGCAAAGCGGCCACCCACCCATTCCGCCGCGCGACTACGTGCCGGCGGCGGTGTTCAAGCTGGTGTTGCACCCGCTGCTGGTGTTGCTGGTGGGTAGTGGCGCCATCCAACTCGGCGTGCCGCTGTCGCGCTTTGCCCTGACGGTGATGGTGCTGGCCGCGGCCCTGCCCAGCGCCAGCAATGTGTCGCTGCTGGCCGAGCGCTTTGGCGCCGACAACGGGCGCATCGCCCGCATCATCCTGGTCTCTACCGCAGTGGCCTTCTTGAGCTTCTCGGCCGTCGTGGCCCTGATGACCTAGTTTCCGTTTTCCCCTGGGCTGCTCCGGCGCAGCGATAGGCTTGCGCTATTTGATAGATATTTCAAATCAAATAGCAAATTCAATAGTCAAATTCTAAACTTGAGCCACTTTCAAGTTAAAGGAGTACCGTATGACCACTGCCTACCTGCAAGCCCATGCCCAGCGTCAGCCGTCCTGGCTTGAATGCCTGGCCACCCTGGCACAAGCCAGCTGAGACGTCTCATCGAGACGTCAACCCCTCACACGCCCTAGGAGAAAACCATGTCCAATGAAGCCAAATGTCCCTTCCACGGTGCTGCCGGTGGCGGTACGCAAAACAAGGATTGGTGGCCGAATCAACTGCGCCTGGATCTGCTGAACCAGCATTCGGAAAAATCCAATCCATTGGGCGCGAGCTTCGACTACGCCCAGGAATTCAAGAAGCTTGACTATGCGGCACTCAAGGCCGACCTGAACAAGCTGATGACCGATTCGCAGGACTGGTGGCCTGCCGACTCCGGCAGCTACGCCGGCCTGATGATCCGCATGGCTTGGCACAGTGCCGGCACCTACCGCGTGGGTGATGGCCGCGGCGGTGCGGGCCGGGGCCAGCAGCGTTTTGCGCCGCTGAACTCCTGGCCCGACAACGTGAACCTGGACAAGGCCCGTCGCCTGCTGTGGCCCATCAAGCAGAAATACGGCCAGAAGATTTCCTGGGCCGACCTGATGATCCTGGCTGGTAACGTGGCGCTGGAAAACGCGGGCTTCCGCACCTTCGGCTTCGCCGGTGGCCGCGAAGACGTGTGGGAACCGGACCAGGACGTGTACTGGGGCAAGGAAACCACCTGGCTGGGCGCAGAGCAACGCTACAGCGGCGAGCGTGACCTGGAGAACCCCCTGGCCGCCGTGCAGATGGGCCTGATCTACGTGAACCCCGAAGGCCCGAACGGCAATGGCGACCCGGTGTCGGCTGCCAAAGACATCCGCGAGACCTTCGTGCGTATGGCGATGGACGACGAGGAAACCGTGGCACTGATCGCTGGCGGACACACCCTTGGCAAGACCCACGGCGCCGGCCCGGCCGACAACGTCGGTGCCGCCCCCGAAGCGGCTGCGCTGGAGCAGCAAGGCTTCGGCTGGGCCAACCAGTTCGGCGCCGGCAAGGGCAAGGACACCATCAGCTCGGGCATCGAAGTGACCTGGACCAGCACCCCAGCGCGCTGGAGCAATGACTTCTTCCAGTTCCTGTTCAAGTACGAGTGGGTCAAGACCAAGAGCCCGGCCGGCGCCATCCAGTGGGAAGCGAAGGATGCCGAGGCCATCATCCCCGGCCCGACGCCCGACTCGCCGCCGCGCCGCCCCACGATGCTTACCACCGACCTGTCGCTGCGCTTCGACCCGGCTTACGAGAAGATCTCACGCAAGTTCCTGAACGACCCGCAAGCCTTCGCCGAGGCCTATGCCCGTGCCTGGTTCAAGCTGACCCACCGCGATCTGGGCCCGAAGGCGCGCTACCTCGGCCCCGAGGTGCCCAAGGAAGATCTGATCTGGCAGGACCCGTTGCCCGCCGCGATCCACAAGCCGACGGCAGCCGACATCGCCGACGTGAAAGCGAAGATCGCTGCCTCCGGCCTGTCCGTGGCCGAACTGGTGTCCACCGCCTGGGCGTCTGCCTCCACTTTCCGTGGCGGCGACAAGCGTGGCGGTGCCAACGGCGCGCGTATCCGTCTGGCCCCGCAGAAGGACTGGGCCGTCAACCAGATCGCCGCCAAGACGCTGCCCAAGCTGGAAGCGATCCAGAAGGCGAGCGGCAAGCTGTCGCTGGCTGATGTGATCGTGCTGGCCGGTGGTGTCGGCATCGAGCTGGCCGCCAAGGCAGCCGGGACGGCCGTTGACGTGCCGTTCGCGCCGGGGCGTGTCGACGCCACGGCCGAGCAGACCGATGTGGATTCCTTCCAGCACCTGGAGCCCTTGGCCGACGGTTTCCGCAACTACGTCAATGCGAAGATGGCCAAGTCGGGCATCCCGGCCGAGCACCTGCTGGTGGACAAGGCTCAGCTGCTCACGCTCACCGCACCGGAGATGACGGCGTTGATCGGCGGCCTGCGGGTGCTGGGCGCCAACTTTGATGGCAGCCAGCATGGCGTGCTCACGGCCAAGCCCGGCACGTTGACGAACGACTTCTTCGTCAACCTGCTCGACATGGCCACCGAGTGGAAGCCTGCCTCGAAGGAGGGCAACAGCTTCGAAGGCCGGGACCGCAAGACCGGCGACGTCAAGTGGACCGGCACCCGCGTGGATCTGGTGTTCGGCTCCAACGCGGTGCTGCGCGCACTGGCCGAGGTTTATGCCAGCGCCGACGGCAAGCAGAAGTTCGTGCAGGACTTCGTCGCGGCCTGGACCAAGGTGATGAACCTGGACCGCTTCGATCTGGCGTGAGTCGCCTGCGGGTTGGAAAAACAAAGGCCGCCTTCTCGGGCGGCCTTTGTCTTCTGGCCGGCGATGCGCGCGCAGGCCGTGGGGCTTCAGGGCTGGGGCCGGCCGGGGCCCTGGGTGCCTTCGGAACGTGCCGCCAGATAGGCATACAGGTCCATGATCTGGGCACTGACAACAGGCTCGCCCTGCCAGGCCGGCATCGTCAGCGGGGCGTCTTTGCGTTGCATGATCACTTCAACCTGTGTTTCCCGCGCTGCACCAGGGGTGGTGGCTTGTGTCGGGGGCTGCGTCCAGTCGTAGCGTTGGAGCACGAGGCCGGCGAAGCGGCGCGGGCCGATGTCTTTCATGCGCGGCAGAAGGTTGGGGGCGTTGATCGTGCCGGAGGCATCCGTGCCATGGCAGCTTGCGCAGCGTTCCTGGAAGACGCGCCAGCCGACGTAGACCGATCCTGGTGGCTTGGTGCGCTGGGCGATTTCCTGTGCTGGCTGGCGGTTCAGCCATTCGGCAGAACAACCGGCCAGCAGGAGCGCGGCCAGCAGGGCGGCGCCATACAAGCGACCACGGCGCTGACGTGTGGACGTTGAAAACTGGGTCATCATCATTTCCTTCTCTGGGCTGGAGGTGTTGTCATCCACGGTGCCTCTTCAGCTTCATTATGCGTGGGCTTGTGGCTGACTTGGTTGGTGCTGCGCTGCGGCCTTGATGCACGTCAGATGGCCCGACATCACAATCGGCGGATCGGCTTTCTCTTCCACACCAGCCGGTAATAAGCCGTCTGCATGACCAGCATCGCCAGAAAGGCGATCGGGTAGGACGCCCAAATGCCGTTCAAGCCATAGAGCTGGTTCAAGACCCAGGCCACCGGAATTTCAATGCCCGCAATGGCGAACATCGTGATGGCCGTGGGCATCAGCACGGTGCCGCTGGCGCGCATCAAACCCGACAGCACCATCGACATGCCCATGATCACGCTGCTCCACAGCATGATGTGCAGCAGCGTCTGCGCCATGTCCACCACGGCCACGTCGATGATGAACAAACCGAGGATGTGGCGCGAGAAAAGATAACCCAGCAGCACCAGCGAACCGGTCAGCACCAGGTTCATCGTGATGCCGGTGCGGGCGATCTTGCCCAGGGTGTGGCCGCGCCCGGCGCCGATGGCCTGGGCTGCCAGGATGGAAGCTGTGATGGCGATGGAGATGGCCGGGAACTGCACGTACGAGACGATCTGGTTCACCGCGCCGTAAGCCGCCGTGGCTTGCGAACCATGGCGGTTGACCAGGAACAGGACGGCGATCTCGGCCACCGAGATGGTGATCATCGACAAGGCCGTGGGCAGACCGACGAACAGGATCTTGACCAGAATGCTGCGGTCAATGCGCAGGTGCTTGATAAATGCCGCGTTGGGTGCCAGCGGGTGGTGCTTGCGCAGGAGGTACCAGGCGGTCCAGCCCAGCGCGATCAGGAAAGACACCACTGCGGCGTAGGCACCGCTGGTCACACCCAGGCGGGGCAGCCCAGCCCAGCCCTGAATCAGTGCCGGGGTGACCAGCAGGCTGACGACGGTGGAGATCAGCAGCGTCAGCAGCGAGGTGGTGGTGTCGCCGACGCCGCGCAGCATGGAGGTGACCAGCAAGAACAGGAACAGGCCGGGGGCGGCGATCAGCATGATGCGGGCATAGGCTGTGGCTTCCGGCAGGATGTCGGCCGGCGTATCCAGGGCGCGCAGCATCATCTCGGTGAACGAGCCGCCAAAGGCAGCCACCGCCAGTCCCGCGTACAGGCCCACCATCAGCGTGGTGCCGGCGATGGCCTTGACGCGACCCAGCTCCTTGGCGCCCCAGGCCTGGCCGATGAGGATGGCAGCACCCGCACCCAGGCCGATCATGAAGGCGATGAAAAAGAACAGCACCGGGAAGAACGCCGACACCGCGGCCATGGCCTTCACGCCCAGCATCTGCCCCAGGTAAATGTTGTTCACCGTGCCCGAAAGCGCTTGCAGGATATTGCTGACAATCATCGGCCCCAGGAAGGCCAGGTAGACCTTCCACAAGACGGGCGGCGATTGGATGGCCTCGGTGGTGCTCATGCTTGAAAGGCCTCGGACAGCAGTTTTTTCAGGTGCGCCTGCACATCCACCGGCCAGGCGGCGATCCGTGCTTCCAGGCCGGCCTGATCGCCGGCAAACAGGGCGCGGCTGGCTTCTTCGAAGCCCGCTTCGTGTCCGGCCATGGTGGCCATGAATTTGTAGCCCACCTCCCGGCTCTGCCGGGCGCGATCCTTCCCTTCGGATGACAAGCGGGCCGCCTCCACCAGTTTGCGCAGCGCCACCGAGGCGCCACCGGGCTGCTGGCCCAGCCACTCCCAATGCCGCGGCAACAAGGTCACTTCCCGCGCCACCACGCCAAGTTTGGGGCGGCCGGGGCCACGAGTTGCTTCGGGGCTGGGCTGGGGCGTGGCTGGCACGCCCAGCCGGGCTGCAAAGTCTTGCGCCGAGCCACGCCAGTCCAGTTCGATCGTCTCGCTGGTGGTGTCGTTGAAGACCAGCACCGGCAGCGGGTTGGGGTTGCCGGCACTGCGGTCCAGTGCGGCTTTGGCCAGAGGGGCCACGTCCTTGAGTTCGCCTGTGGCGATGCAGCGACTGCCCTCAAAGGCGGTACACGGTGTGCGGAGCCAATCCATAAATTATCCGGATAAAATTGAAAATCAAATTATACCCGGGTATAAATAATTCTGCAATTTCATCCGGGTAATAATTGGCCCGGCCTAGATCGTCAGCGGATCGACGTCCACGGCCCAGCGAATCAGGCCCTTGCCTTCTGGCCCCTGCCGAACGTCGTGCAGCACGTCATGCCAGGCGGCCAGGAAGCGCTGCAGTGCGGCGCGCGAAGCGCTTTCGATCAGCATCTGCGCCCGTTCCACATTGGCCACGCGTTGCACGCTCATGGGCACGGCCGGGTAGAGCGTGACGTTCAGTGCCGTAGCGGTCTCGGTACCGAGTGAGCTGGCTGCGTTCAGGAAGGCTTGTGCCGTTTCCTGCGTGCGCGCCTCAGCCCGCACCAAAGCCTGGAAGCTGAAAGGCGGCAGGCCAGCCTGTTCGCGCTCCAGCAGCTCCTGGGTGGCGAAGGCCGGGTAGTCGTGTTTCTTCAGGGCTTCGAACAGCGGGTGCGACGGGTGGAAAGTCTGCACCCACATCTCGCTCTCGCCGCTGATGCCGGCATCGCGTCCGGCGCGACCGGCCGCCTGCATCAGCAGGCTGAACAGGCGCTCCGGCGCGCGGAAGTCGCTGGAGAACAGGGCGCTGTCGGCATTGACGGCGGCCACCAGCGTGATGCGGCGGAAGTCGTGGCCCTTGGCAATCATTTGCGTGCCGACCAGCACATCGATTTCACCGGCATGCACCTGCGCCAGTTGCGACTCCAGTTCGCCCTTGTGCTTGGTGGTGTCGGCGTCAATGCGCACGATGCGCACGGCGCCACCATCCGGGCGTTTCACATCGCCCAGCAACTCGGCCAGATGTTCTTCCAGCCGCTCGGTGCCGCGGCCCATGGGGCGGATGTCCGGGTTGCCGCAGGCCGGGCAGGCACGCGGCACGCGCTCGGTGAAGCCGCAATGGTGGCAGCGCAGCGTGCGGTCGATCTTGTGGAATACGCGAAAGGCGCTGCAGTAGGGGCACTCGCTCTTCCAGTCGCAGTCTGTGCAATGCAATACCGGCGCGTAGCCGCGGCGGTTCAGGAACATCATGCTCTGCTCACCGCGGGCGATGCGCGCCTTGATCGCCTCCACCAGCGGTGGCGAGAACACCGCGTGTTTGGGCTGGTGGTTCATGTCCACCCGTCGCACCAGCGGCAGGCCGCTGGCTGGGTTGTGGCGGCCGTCCGCGGAGACGGCGGGCTCGTTGTTGCCGCCCACCCGGCTTGGCATGTGCAGGCGCACGTAGCGTCCGCCCTCGGCGGCTGGGCGGCTGTGGTGCCAGCTCTCCAGCGAAGGCGTGGCCGAACCGAGGATGACCTTGGCGCCCTCCAACCGGCCGCGGTAGACCGCCAGGTCGCGCGCCGAGTAGCGTGCGCCTTCCTGCTGCTTGTAGCTTGGGTCGTGCTCCTCGTCGACCACGATCAGTCGCAGCTTTGGCAGGGAGGCGAACACCGCCATGCGTGTGCCCAGCACAATGCGCGCCGCTCCGCTGTGCGCGGCCAGCCAGCTGGCCAGGCGTTGCGGGTTGGTCATGCCGCTGTGCAGCGACACCACTGACTGCTCGCCGTACAGCGGGCCGAAGCGTTCGATGAAGCGCGCTTCCAGCTGCGGTGTCAGGTTGATCTCGGGCACCATCACCAGGGCCTGCGCCTGTGGATCACTTTCCAGCAAAGCTTGCACGCAGCGCAGGTAGACCTCGGTCTTGCCGCTGCCCGTGGCGCCGAACAGCAGAAAGGGCCCGGCCTGCGTCTCGATCTGGGCGATGACGTCCGCCTGCTCGGGCGTCAGCGTCAGCGGGGCGCGGGTCGGGTCGGCGGCTGCGGGGCTGTCCGGTGCTGCCTTGGCCTGGCGTTTGAGCCGGCGTGCCAGTTGCTCGGCACTGAGTTCGCGCAACTGCGGCGGCAGGGCGGCCAGCGCCACCTCGCCCAGCGAGCGCTGGTAGTAGCCGGCGGCAAAGCCGACCAGTTGCCGCCAGGCATCGGTCAGCGGGCTCAGGCTGTCCAGCGCGGCCGTGATGGGGCGGGTCTTGTCGGCGTCGAACGGGGTGGTTTCGCCATCCGCGGGTGCATCCCACACCACGCCCAGGGTCTCGCGCTTGCCGAAAGGGACACGCACCAAGGTGCCGGCGGCAAGTGCCAACTCACTTCGGTAACTCAACGGCCCGGCCACCTGGCTGTGTGCCGGGGTCTGGACCAGAACCGAAAGCCAGTGCGTCATGGAAAAGCCGGAGTTGGGGTGAATTCTTGATGTTGACTTCCGGAAATGCCCCTAAGTGCTTGATCTGGAAGGCTTTTGTAAAGCATTCAAAGTTTCTGTGGATAACTTTGTTGATATCGCGTATCGATTCAGGCCGAAGCCTTGAAAATCAAGGCTTTTCTTGAAATGCCCACAAAAAAAGCAAAGCGCAATACTCTTATAAATCAATCACTTAGGTTCGCTATCGGTTTTATAGCGGCAATCCCCCATTTGGGGGATTGATTCTGCACCGCAGCACAGCTTTTGTGCATAAGTCAGGATTCACCAACCTGTTCTGGGGCATGCCAGGTCTAGGGAAAACCACTATTTCCGCATCTTCCGGGAGTGTTCGTGCACCGCCTGCACCAGGGCTGCCACATGCTCGGGCGGGGTGTACTGGCTGATGCCATGGCCCAGGTTGAAGATGTGGGTCGGGCCGGTGGCATCCGGCTGGCCGGCCGGTGCCCGGTGCGGCGTGCCGAAGCTCTCCAGTACTTTTTTCACCTCGGTTTCAATCGCGGCCGGCGGGGCAAACAGCACATTCGGGTCAATATTGCCCTGCAGCGCCTTGTGCGCACCAACCAAGGCACGGGCCTTGCCCAGGTTCACGGTCCAGTCCAGGCCGAGCACGTCGCAGTCGAGTTGGCCCATCTCTTCCAGCCACAGGCCACCGCCCTTGGTGAAGACGATGCGCGGCACCACCTTGCCGTCCACGCCGGTGCGCTTGAGCTGGGCCAGCACGCGGGCCGTGTAGGCCAGGCTGAACTGCTGGAAGGCGCCGTCGGCCAGCACGCCGCCCCAGCTGTCGAAAATCATCACCGCTTGGGCGCCGGCGTCGATCTGGGTGTTGAGGTAGGTGGCCACGGCATCGGCGTTGACCTGCAGGATCTTGTGCATCAGGTCCGGGCGGCTGTACAGCATGGTCTTGACCTGGCGGTAGTCGTCCGAGCCGGCGCCTTCGACCATGTAGCAGGCCAGCGTCCAGGGGCTGCCGGAAAAACCGATCAGCGGCACGCGGCCGTCCAGCGCCTTGCGGATCGAAGTCACGGCGTCGAACACGTAGCGCAGCTTGTCCATGTCCGGCACTTCAAGCTTGGCGACGGCCGCCTCGTCGCGCACGGCGGTGGCAAAACGCGGGCCCTCGCCCTGGGCGAAGGACAGGCCCAGACCCATGGCGTCGGGCACGGTCAGGATGTCGGAAAACAGAATGGCGGCATCGAGCGGGTAGCGCTCCAGCGGCTGCAGCGTGACTTCGGTGGCGTAGTCCACGTTGGTGGCCAGGCCCATGAAGCTGCCGGCTTTGGCGCGCGTGGCGCAGTACTCGGGCAGGTAGCGGCCGGCCTGGCGCATCAGCCAGACGGGGGTGTGGTCGGTGGCCTGGCGCAGGCAGGCGCGCAGGAAAGTGTCGTTGCGCAGGGGGGCGAAGCTGGGGGTAGAACTCATACCCCCGATTGTCGCAGGTGCACCGCCAGTCCCCCCGCGCTCGCACTTCGTGCCGTTCGCGGCCCTCTCCTCGGGTGCCGCTCGTCGCCTGGGGTGGTTCGGCAACTGGCCTTAGCGGGCCAGTCGCACTTCGAGGATCTCGAAGTTGATGGCCTCGCGGTAGATGCGTTCGTCGTGCAGGACCAGGTGCAGCAGGATCTTGGGTGCCTGGGCCGTGACCAACCGGTGCCCCGCCACGCCGAGGACGACCAGGGCCAGGCCGGCCCAGGGGTAGCCGCTCAGCGCCAATGCGGCGCCGATGCCGACCAGCGGCAGGGCGATGAAGGTCAGCAGCAGGCGGTGGCGCACGTATTTGCGCGCCTTCTCCGGGTTGATGATGATGCGAAAACGCCCGGCCGGCAGGCCGGTACGGAATTCCTGGTGTGAAACCTCCACGGTCTGGGGCTGGTCGGCCGTGTTGGTGTCAGATGTTGTCTCGCTCATATTTTTGTACTCAGGCCCGGGTGCGGGCGGCGTGGTCGATCTTCAGGCAACGATTCTGCACCACAGCCAGGCCGGCGGCGCGCGCCTTGTCCGCGGCGGCCGCATGTTCGACGCCGAGTTGCATCCACACGGCCTGAGCACCAATGGCAATTGCTTCGTCGACGATGGGCGGGATGTCGGCCGAATTGCGAAAGCAGTTCACCAACTCGATGCGCTCGTGCTTTGCCGCTTCGCTCAGGCTGGGGTAGACCTGCTCGCCCAGGATCTCGCCGCTGGCATTCGGGTTGACCGGCACGATGCGCCAGCCGTGCGCCTGCATGTAGCGCGCCACCTGGTAGCTGTCGCGATGCGATTTGGGTGACAGGCCGACCACGGCCACGGTACGGCAGTGGTCGAGGATGGTGCGGATCGTGTCGGCCTGGTCCATGGTCATGTGGGCATGCTCACAGCTGCGCCAGGGCCGCGCGCACTTCCTGCGCGCTCAGGATTTCCGACAGCACGATCGGCGCCATGCCCTGCTTGTAGAACACATAAACCGGCACGCCGTTGCGGCCGAGCTGCGCCAGCGCGGCGGTGATGGCCGGGTCGCGCCGTGTCCAGTCGGCGCGCAGCATCTGCACTTTCTTGGCGTCCAGCTCGGCCAGCACGGTGGCATCGGCCAGCGTGGTCTGTTTGTTGTACTGACAGGTCACGCACCAGGCGGCGGTGAAGTCGACGAACACAATTTGATTGGCCGCCAGCAGCTGATCCACCCGCCCCGGGGCCCAGGCCTGCCAGCGCGCATCGGCGGCCGGGGTTTCTGCGCTGGCCTGATTTTTCAAGGCAAATGGGCCAATAGCCCAGGTCAACCATGCGCCTGAAGCTATCAAAATAGTAGCAATTACCAGGCGACTGCGGCCGGTGAGCGTGAGCGACCAGATCACCGCGCTGAAGACCACCAGCAACGCCAGCAGGGCGCCGGCACCATCGACGCCGCTCTGGTGCCCCAGCACCCAGACCAGCCAGGCCACGGTGCCGAACATCGGGAAGGCCAGCAGTTTGCGCAAGGCATCCATCCAGGCGCCGGGTTGGGGCAGGGCGCGGGCAAAGGCCGGCACGAAGCTGGCCGCCAGGTAGGGCAGCGCCAGGCCGAGGCCGATGGACGCGAAGATCAGCAGCGCCTGCGCCGCCGGTAGCGCCACCGCCAGGCCGAGCGAGGCGCCCATGAAAGGCGCAGTACAGGGTGAGGCCACGGCCACCGCCAGCACGCCGGTGAGGAAGGCGTCAACCACCGGGTGGCGCGCCTGGAAGGCGGCCAGCGAGGACGGCGCGAACTGGCCGAACTCGAACACGCCGGCCAGGTTCAGGCCGATCAGGGTGAACAGGGCGGCCAGTGCCGCCACCACACCGGGGTTCTGCAACTGGAAGCCCCAACCCAGGCTTTCGCCGGCGGCGCGCAGGCCCAGCAACAGCAGGCCCAGCAACACAAAGCTGACGATTACACCGGCGGTGTAGGCCAGGCCGCTGAGGCGGTGCCCGCGGTGATCGTCGGCATGGCGCGTGAAGCTCAGCACCTTGATGGCCAGCACCGGAAAGACGCAGGGCATGAGGTTGAGGATCAGGCCGCCGAGCAAGGCACCGAACAGGGCGGCGATGAAGGACGTTGACACGGCGGTGGGGGTGGTTGCCGCGCCTTGCGCATTGGCTTGCAGGGCAGCCTGCAGCGCTGGTGACAGCGCGGCCGGTGCGGTGGTTTTCGGCCACTCGCCGCTCACCGGCAGTTCAACGCGCCAGCCCTGGCCTTGGTGCGTCAGCACCAGCGGCAACAACGCCGGGCTGGCGCTGCGCGCCTCCGCCAGCGGCAGGGTAGCGGTCCAGACCGCGCCCTGCCAGGCCTGTTGCCACGGCGCCGAGGGATTGATGATTTCAGGGGTTTCGGGGAAGGCCTCAAGTGTCTGGCCCTGCAGCTTGGCCGGTAGGCCGCGCAAAGTCAGCTTCAGCGTCTGGCCGTCAAGGGTGAGGCGGCTGTCTGGGCTGGCGGCCAACGGCTGGGGTTGTGCGGCCAGAGCGGCGTCGAAAGCTGCACTGTTCAGGGCGGTCGAGCCCTTGACCGGGATGCTGAGCGTGAACTCGCCCTCCTCCGGAATGCATTCCTTGCGGCAGACCAACCAGCTGGCCTTGAGCTTGACTGTCAGCTCCGGGGCCAGCAGCGAGGGTTTGAAGTCGGGCGTGATGGTCAGCGGCACCGGCAGCAGCAGCGTGCCTTCGTAGCCGTAGTTGACCAGCTTGCCCAGCGCGATCTTCTTCGGCAGCGGCCAGGCGATGTCGCCGGCCAGCACGCCGGGCGGCAGGGTCCATTCCAGCTGGGTGGGCAGGCCGGAGTCGCCGGAGTTCTTCCAGTAGGTGTGCCACTCCGGCTGGTGCTTGATCTGCAGCCCAAGCCAGACCGGCTGGTTGGGTGTCACGCCCTGGGGCGCATGGGCGATCAGTTCGGCACGTACCTGGTCGGTGGTGACCACGGTTTTTTGTGAGGCGATCTGGGCGCTGGCGCCGATGGAGAAAGCGGCAGATGCTATGAAAAAAAGAGCGATCTGCAAAAAACGGAACGGCACGGTCATGGATGGCAAGGCGTGTGTGAAGCAGGTGGGAGTGAGCGGCGCCAGCGTAAGTTCCCCGTCCGACCCGCGGGAGGCGGTCGCAGGCAACAGCCCTGTGCCAGGACCAGCGCCAAATATAAGCCAAGGCTAAAAGGCTTGCAAAAGCCTATGACTGTCATAGACACTATCAAAGCCACGAGCCGGCCAAGGCTCGAATAATGTTTTCGTTTCCGAAAGCGGGCCATGCAAGAGCCTGCCTCTGATGTTGACGTAACGGAGGATCATTATGGTGCCAAGCATGGAAGCGGTTCTGAGCCCTTGGGTGGCGCAGCTCAAGGCCAAGACCAATCTGCCGGTCCTGATTCAGTGGGGCGACAACCCGGCACCCGGTTCCGGCCTGCGGCTGGGGGACTTCTCCCACCCGAAGGTGGTGATCCAGGTGCGCAAGGCCAGTGCCATCCCGCTGCTGCTGTCGCCCAGCCTGGACAGTCTGGGTGAAGCCTATGTGGAAGGCCAGATCGACGTCACCGGCAGTGTGGACGACATCCTCGACATTGCGCACCGGCTGGCCGAGGCCGGCAGCAAAACCGAAGGCCGGCTCTCGCGCATGGTGCGCCGCTTCACGCACACCAAGAACACCGACCGCGAGGACATCCAGTACCACTACGACGTCTCCAACGAGTTCTACCAGGTCTGGCTCGACCCGGCCATGGTGTACTCCTGCGCCTACTTCGAGAACGGCGACGAGACGCTGAGCGAGGCGCAGACCAAGAAGATCGACCACATCCTGACCAAGGTGCAGCTGCAGCCGGGCCAGCGCCTGCTCGACATCGGCTGCGGCTGGGGCGCGCTGGTCATGCGTGCGGCCAGCCAGTTCGGCGCGCGCTGCCTCGGTGTCACGCTGTCACAGCGGCAGTTCGAACTGGCCACCGAGCGCGTGCGTCAGGCTGGCTTGGCCGACCGCATCGAGATACGCTTGCAGGACTACCGCGACGTGCAGGACCAGTTCGACCGCATCACCAGCGTCGGCATGTTCGAGCACGTTGGCATCCAGCACCTGCCGGCCTACTTCAGCCGCATCAACGAGATGCTGACCGATGACGGCTGGGTGCTCAACCACGGCATCACCTCGACCGACGCCAACGACGGCGAGACCAGCCACGGCGGCGGCCGCTTCATTGACCGCTACGTCTTCCCGCACGGCGAGCTGCCGCACATCAGCACCGTGCTCAAGACCCTGCAGGAGGGCGGACTGGAAGCGCTCGACATTGAGAGCCTGCGCCGCCACTACGCGCGCACCACCGGCTTGTGGAGCCAGGCCTTCGAGGCCCACGGCGAGAAGCTGCGCGGCATGGTGGACGAAAAACGCTGGCGCATCTGGCGCGTGTACCTGGCCGGTTGCCAGTGGGCCTTCGAGCACGACGAGGTGTCGCTGTACCAGGTGCTATGCCGCAAGGCCGGCCGGCCAGCACGCGGTCTGCCTTGGTCGCGCCGCTGGATGTACAGCGGGCGCTAAAGCCAGCGTTGAGGTCGGCGCACTCCGATAATGGCGGCATGCCCGAACAGCCTGCCGCCATTGTCCTCGCGACGCTCAACGCCAAGTACATCCATGCCTCGCTCGGCCTGCGCTACCTGCTGGCCAATATGGCGCGTCATGGTGGTGAGGACTTGCGCGCACGCAGCGTGTTGCGCGAGTTCACCATTGCACGCCAGCCGCAGCAGATCGTGGATGAGTTGCTGGCCCTGAACCCGGCCATCGTCGGCTTTGGTGTCTACATCTGGAACGTGACGCAGACCACCGAGGTGCTGCGGCTGCTGAAGGCGGCCCGCCCCGAGATCAAGGTGGTGCTGGGTGGCCCCGAGGTCAGCCATGAAGTGGAGGAGCAGGCGATTGTGAGGCTGGCCGACCACGTCATCACCGGCTGGGGTGACGTGAGCTTTCCCAAGTTGTGTCGTGCGTTGTTGCATGGTCCGGTGCCGCTGATGAAGGTCATCGCGGGCGTTCAGCCCCCGCTGAACGAAATTGTCTTGCCCTACGCCGAGTACAGCGACGACGATCTGGCGCACCGCCTGCTCTACGTCGAGGCATCGCGCGGCTGTCCCTTCAAGTGCGAGTTTTGTTTGAGTTCACTCGACAAGACCGCCTGGGCCTTCGACCTCGACGTGTTTCTGGCCGAACTCGATGGCCTGTACCGGCGCGGTGCGCGTCACTTCAAGTTTGTCGACCGCACCTTCAACCTCAAGGTCGAGGCCTCGGTGCGCATCCTGCAGTTCTTCCTGGATCGAATGAGTGAGGACCTGTTCGTGCACTTCGAAGTGGTGCCGGACCAGCTGCCCGATCGCCTGAAAGCCATGATCGTTCGCTTCCCCGACGGTGTGCTGCAGTTCGAGGTCGGCATCCAGAGCTTCAATGTTGACGTGCAGCAGCGCATCTCGCGCCGGCAGGACAACGACAAGACCGAAACGAACCTGCGCTGGCTGGTGGGCGAAAGCCCGGCGCATCTGCATGCCGATCTGATCTTTGGCCTGCCCGGCGAAACGCTGGCCAGTTTTGCCGACGGCTTTGACCGCCTGTATGGGTTGGGGCCGCACGAGATCCAGCTCGGCATCTTGAAGCGCCTGCGCGGCACACCGATTGCGCGCCATACCGCCGACTACGGCATGGTCTACGACCCCGCGCCGCCCTACACCGTGCGCCAGACCGGTGCGGTGGATGCCGCCACGATGCAGCGCTTCACCCGCTTGGCGCGTTACTGGGATCTGATCGCCAATTCGGGGCGGTTCCGGCAAAGCTTGCCGCTGTTGCTGCAGGGGCCCTCGGCGTTCGCGGCCTTTCTGGCCTTTGCGGACTGGTTGTGGCAGCGCACCGGCGAAACCAGCCGCCTCACGCCCGAGCAACTGGTGGACGCCTTGTTCGATTACCTCGTGACCGAGCGGCAACTCGATGCGCACACCGTGCGCCAGACGCTGCTGGCCGATTACCTGGCCAGCGGCGCGCGTGCCCGGCCGCACAGCCTGCGGGAGGTGCTGCCGGCGCAGGGCGTGCCGGTGGCGCGTGCAGCCCGTGTCCGTGCCGAACGGCAGGCGCGCCACAGCGAGACCCCGGATGGTGCCGATACGGCAACGCTGGCGGCAGAGGCTCTAAGATAAGCACATGAGCACCCCCTCCCGTTTCTGGATCGACCTGAGCACGCGCGACTTTGCGCAACTCGACACGGCCCGCACCATTGCCGTGCTGCCGGTGGCGGCCACTGAGCAACACGGCCCGCATCTGCCGGTGAGCGTGGACACCGATCTGGTGGACGGCGTGGTGGCCGCAACGCTGCCGCACCTGCCGGCCGAGTTGCCAGTGCTGTTCCTGCCGACGCAGGCCGCGGGTCTGAGCCCGGAGCACCAGCGCTTTCCCGGCACGCTCACGCTGTCGTCGCACACGGTCATCAGTTTGTGGACCGAGATCGGCGAGTCGGTGGCGCGCGCCGGCATCAAGAAGCTGGTGCTGCTCAATTCGCACGGCGGCCAGGTCAGCGTGATGGACATCGTGGCGCGCGATCTGCGCGCCCGGCTCGAGATGCTGGTCTACAGCGTGAGTTGGTTCAACCTGCCGCTAGGGCCGGAGGTGGAGCAGCAGTTCACGGCCGAGGAACACCGCTTCGGCATCCACGCCGGCCAGATCGAGACCGCCATGATGCTGGCGCTCAAGCCCGAGCGGGTGGCCATGGCGCAGGCACAGGACTTCGCTTCCGCCTCGCAACAGCGGGCGCAGAATTTTCCTCTCCTCGGCAACGGCAAGAGTGCCAAGCTGGGTTGGCAGATGCAGGACTACAACCGGGCCGGCGCTGTCGGCAATGCCGTTGCAGCCACCGCTGCGCAGGGGCAGGCCGTGCTGCAGGCCAGTGGCCGGGCGCTGGCGCAATTGCTGGGCGAAATCGATCGCCTGCCACCCGATACCCTGGTTAATACCTAGTCGAAATCCCGGTTTGACAGCCTGGGTGTGCAGGGCTACCGTGAGCACGTCTCCCGCTTCAGGAGTTGCTCATGAACACGACCACCGAACGTCGCCAATTCTGGCGCTCCGGCTTCGATGCACCGGCGCTGGTATCCGTTGCCGGCCGCAACCATGCGGCGCGCCTGATCGATGTTTCGCTCAAAGGCGCGCTGATCGAGCATGACGACACCTGGTCCGCCATGACAGGCCAACCCTGTCACTTGCGCCTTGAGCTGGCGCCCGGGGCGGTGATTGTGATGGATGCCACGGTGGCCCATGTGGATGGCCGCCATATCGGCCTGCACTGCGACCGCATCGACCTCGACAGCATCACTCACCTGCGCCAGCTGGTCGAGTTCAATGCGGGCAATCACAACGTGCTGGAACGTGACCTGGCCAAACTGATGGCCCAGGACGCCAGCCAACGTCATTGAGGGGCTGAGTGGCTACCCGGCGGTCGGTTGACACGCCGGGCGGCCTGGACGCTGCTTACTTCAGGATCAGTTCCACCGGCACGTTGCCGCGCAGCGCATTGGAGTAGGGGCAGACCTGGTGGGTGGCTTCCATCAGGGCCTGCGCTTCTTCGCGCGGCAGGTCGGGAATGGTGACCTCCAGCGTGACGGCCAGGCCAAAACCGCCCTTGTCATTCGGGCCGATGCCGACAGTGGCATCCACCTGGGTGCCTTGCAGCTTCTGCTTGCGCTGGCCGGCGACAAAAGCCAGGGCCGAGTCGAAGCAGGCGGCATAGCCGGCGGCAAACATCTGCTCCGGGTTGGTGAGCGCGCCGCCAGGGCCGCCCATTTCCTTCGGGATGGCCAGACGCAGGTCGAGCACGCCGTCTTGCGAGACAACATGGCCATTGCGGCCGCCGGTAGCGCTGGCACGGGTTTGGTACAGGGTTTTCATAAATAACTCCTTAAAGATTAAATCGTGTGCGATGTATTGTCGGAGATTTGTGAAAGCCCTGCTATGGGCAGGGGATTTGTCAGCCTGCAGCGGCTTGCAGATGGGTCAGCAGGCTGTCGAGCTGCTTCTTGAGTTTCAGCGCGTCCTGGCTGGAATAGCCCATGCGCTCAAGCAACTGGGTCGGGATGCAGGCGCACTTCTGCTGGAGGGCACGCCCTGCCGGTGTGAGGCTGATATTGACCACGCGTTCGTCCTCGCTGGAGCGCACGCGCTGCACCAGGCCCGTTTGCTCCAGGCGCTTGAGCAACGGCGTCAGCGTGTTGCTCGCAAGCTGGGCCCGCTCGCCGATGTGGGACACGGCGCACGGTGCGTCCTCCCACAGGATCATCAGCACGATGTACTGCGGGTAGGTCAGCCCGAGCGGCTCCAGCAGGGGCTGGTAGAGCCGGGTCAGCAGCCGCGAGGCCGCGTAGAGCGGAAAGCAGAGCTGTTGATCGAGCAGCAGGTCGTTGGTGGAGGGGGGCATGGACGGATGGGTGAAAGCTGCGATTCTGCCGCTATTGTTTCAGGATTGGCGGCCGCTGGAACAAGCGGCTGGCATAAACATTGCAGCAGATGGGGCATGCGTGCCACCCCGTTCGAAGTCCGGAACCCCTTGCCCGCCACCGATGATCCGCTGTGGCAGCACCAGCTTGAGTTGCTGCTGGAGTCGACCGGCGAGGGCGTCTTCGGCATCGACCTGGACGGCCACTGCACCTTCATCAACCGGGCCGGCGCCCGCATGCTGGGCTGGGCGGCTGACGAGGTGCTGGGTCGGAACATGCACGAGCTCACCCACCACTCGCACGCCGACGGCAGCATCTACCCGGCGCAGGACTGCCCGATCTTCAACGCCTTCCGCCAGGGTCTGCCCTGTCGCATCGATGCCGAGGTGTTCTGGCGCCGCGACCAGCAGCCTTTTCCGGTTGAGTACTCCAGCTACCCGTTGTTGGATGGGCCGCAAGTGCGCGGTGCGGTGGTCACCTTTGTTGACATCACCGAACGCCGGCGCGCCGCCGAGGCGCTGCAGCAGGCCAACGCCGAGCTGGCACGCGCCAATGACGAACTGGAGACTCGTGTGGCGGCGCGTACGCGCGAGTTGTCGGTGGCGCTTGGCCAGCTGCGTGAACTGGCCGCTTATTCGGAAAAAGTGCGCGAGGACGAGCGTACCCGCATCGCGCGCGAAGTGCACGACGAACTCGGCAGCCTGCTGGTGGCGCTGAAGATGGACGTCAACTGGATGGACAAGCGCCTGGGCGAGCAGCAACAGCGCACGGCGCACGAGGCCGAAGCCATGCGCACGCGGCTGCGCTGCAAGTGCCAGAACATGAGCCGCCTGATTGAGACCGCGGTCGACAACGTCGGACGCATCATCACCGACCTGCGTCCCAGCATCCTCGACCATCAGGGGCTGTGGGCGGCGCTTGAATGGCAGGCGCAGGAATTCGCCCAGTCGGCCGAACTGGCGCTGGACTGGGACATGCAGGGCACCGAGGGCGTTCAACTGCCCGAAGCGATGGCAATGGCGGTGTTTCGCATCTTCCAGGAAATGCTCAGCAACGTTGGCCGCCATGCGCGTGCCAGTGCGCTGGACGTGCGCATCCGCATCGAAAGTGCTGTGTTGACGATCACGGTGCAGGACAACGGCAGCGGCGCGGCGGCGCAGGCGTTTGAGGCACCCACGGCTTACGGTGTGCTGGGCATGCGCGAGCGGGCACGCCACTTTGGTGGCCAGCTCGACATTTCAAGCCAAATTGGCCACGGAACCTTGTTCTGTCTGCGCGTACCGCTACGGAATGCATAGCATGATCCGCGTGCTCATCGGCGACGACCACCGCATCGTGCGCGAAGGACTCAAGCAGGTGCTGGCCGATGCACCAGATGTGTGCGTCGTGGCCGAGGCGCCCAGCGGCCCGGAGGTGCTGGACCAGGTGCAGATGCAGGGCGGTGCCGGCGGACTGAACCTGGTGCTGCTCGACATCGCACTGCCTGGCCTGGATGGCCTGGAAGTGCTGCAGGCATTGCGGCGCGAGCACCCGGCGCTGCCGGTGCTGATGCTCAGCACCTACCCGGAAAGCCAGTACGCGGTGCGCTGCATCAAGCTCGGCGCCGGCGGTTACCTCAACAAAAGCGCCGACCCCGACGACATGCTGGCCGCGGTGCGCAAGGTGGCGGCCGGCGGCCGTTACGTGACGCCGGCCACAGCCGAAGCGCTGGCGGCCGCCGTCGGAGCGGCTGCCACGGGTGCCGGCGGGCTGGAGGCACTGTCACACCGCGAGCACCAGGTGTTCCGGCTGCTCACCGCCGGGCAGAGCGTGAGCGAAATTGGTGCGCAGCTCAAGCTGGCGCCCAACACGGTCAGCACCTACCGCGCCCGCATCCTGGAAAAAACCGGCGCCAAGAACGATGTCGAGCTGGCGCTGTTTGCTGAACGGCATGGCCGCTGGCCATCGGCAAGTTGAATCTCGCAGGGTCGTGTAGGGCTGGCCCTACATGGCGTCGTTGCAGCAGGCACGAACTGCGGTCTTGCGGGGCGGCTGGCCACAAACTGGCCCGACCTTTGCGTAAGACATGGCATCCCAACCCAGAAGGTGATGCCATGACCCAGTACTTCGATCCCTATGACGCCGACCGCCCCCTGATGCTCAAGTGCAGCTGCGGCCGTGAGCACAGCGTGGCCGAGCACCAGCAGGAACTGGCGGCCGAGCAGGCCGTGACCGAACTCAAGCGCCGCAGCCTGACCTCCGAGTTCGAGGCCTACAGCAACGAATTCATCGAAGCCACCCTGGTCAAGGCGATCTTCCCGCAGGACGCAGTGCGCCGCCGCTTCCTGCGCGCCGTCGGCAAGGGCACGGCCATGGCCGCCATTGCCAGCGTGCTGCCGGTGGCCAGCCTGCAGGCCATGGCGCAGGAAAAAGGTTCGCTGGAGAAGAAGGACCTGAAGATCGGCTTCATCCCGATCACCTGCGCCACGCCGTTGATCATGGCGCACCCGCTGGGTTTCTACAAACAGCAGGGTCTGAATGTCGAGGTGACCAAGACCGCCGGCTGGGCGCTGATCCGCGACAAGATGATCAACAAGGAGTACGACGCCACGCACTTCCTGAGCCCCATGCCGCTGGCGATTTCCATGGGCCTGGGCTCCAACGCCACGCCGATGAACGTGGCCACGATCCAGAACATCAACGGCCAGGCCATCACGCTGGCGCTCAAGCACAAGAACAACCGCGACCCGAAGAACTGGAAGGGCTTCAAGTTCGCCATTCCCTTCGAGTTCAGCATGCACAACTTCCTGCTGCGCTACTACCTGGCCGAAGCCGGCATCAACCCCGACACCGACGTGCAGATCCGCGTCGTGCCACCGGCCGAGATGGTGGCCAACCTGCGTGCCGGCAACATCGACGGCTTCCTCGGCCCCGATCCGTTCAACCAGCGCGCGGTGTACGAGGAGGTGGGTTTCATCCACCTGCTGACCAAGGACCTGTGGAATGGTCACCCCTGCTGCGCCTTCGGCACCAGCGCCGAGTTCATCCAGAAGAACCCCAACACCTTCGCTGCGCTGTACCGCGCCGTGCTGACTTCAGCCGCCATGGCGCGCGACCCGAAGAACCGCGAGCTGATTGCCAAGGTGATCGCCCCGGCGCAGTACCTCAACCAGCCCGAGGTGGTGCTCAACCAGGTGCTGACCGGCAAGTTCGCCGACGGCCTGGGCAACATCCAGAACGTGCCCGACCGTGCCGACTTCGACCCTATGCCCTGGCAGAGCATGGCCGTGTGGATGCTCACGCAGATGCAGCGCTGGGGTTACATCAAGGGTGAGGTCAACTACAAGCAGATCGCCGAGAAGGTGTTCCTGCTGACCGACGCCAAGAAGCACATGAAGGCGCTGGACCAGAAGGTGCCCGACGGTGCCTACCCGAAGTTCAAGATCATGGGTCGCGAGTTCGACGCCGCCAAGGCGGCCGAGTACGCCAAGAGCTTCCCGATCAGGAAGGGCGTGTGACATGAACAGCGCACGTTCCCTTCAACTCAAGGCGGCCCTGCTGTCGGTGCTGATCCTGCTCCTGGTGCTGGGCATCTGGTACGTGGCTACCGCGTCCTCGGGCGCGGGCGGGGCGGCGGCCGGCTTGACGCCTGAGCAGATCGAGTACGCCAAGATGATGGGCAAGGAGGTCGGCACGGCCAAGAGCAGCGGCTTCCCGACGCTGGGGCAGATGGGCAGCACGGTTTGGGGTCATCTGGCCAACCCGTTCTACGACAACGGCCCCAACGACAAGGGCATTGCCATCCAGCTGGGGTATTCGCTGGGCCGGGTCGGACTGGGCTTCGGGCTGGCCTGCCTGGTGGCGATACCGCTCGGTTTCATCATCGGCATGTCGCCGTTGCTGCGCCGCGCCTTCGATCCCTTCATCCAGGTGCTCAAGCCCATCAGCCCGCTGGCCTGGATGCCGCTGGCGCTCTACACCATCAAGGACTCTTCGGTGTCGGGCATCTTCGTCATCTTCATCTGCTCGGTCTGGCCGATGCTGGTGAACACCGCCTTCGGCGTGGCCTCGGTGAAGCGCGACTGGTTGAACGTGGCCAGCACGCTGGAGGTCAACCCGCTGCGCAAGGCTTTCCTCGTCATCCTGCCGGCGGCGGCGCCCACCATCCTGACCGGCATGCGCATCAGCATGGGCATTGCCTGGCTGGTGATCGTGGCGGCCGAGATGCTGGTGGGCGGCACGGGCGTCGGCTACTTCGTCTGGAACGAGTGGAACAACCTGTCGCTCACCAACGTGATCTTTGCCATCCTGGTGATCGGCGTGGTCGGCATGCTGCTCGACTTGGCGTTCGGCCAATTGCAGAAGGCGGTGACCTATGTGGAGTGAAGTTCCCTCGCGCGTCGCCACACCTGTGGCCATTGCACCTACCTCGCCGCAACGAAAGGTTCCCACCGTGGACGGTTTCCTCAGAATCGAACAGCTCAGCAAGGCCTACCAGTCTGACAAGCCGGTGTTTGCCGACGTCTCGTTCACGCTCGAGCGCGGCGAGTTCGTCTGCATCATCGGCCATTCCGGCTGCGGCAAGACCACCATCCTCAACGTGCTGGCCGGGCTCGACACTGCCAGCAGCGGCCACGTCTTCATGGACGGACGCGAGGTGGCTGGCCCCAGCCTGGAGCGCGGTGTGGTGTTCCAGGGCCATGCGCTCATGCCCTGGCTCACGGTGCGCCAGAACATCGCCTTTGCCGTCAAGTCGCGCTGGCCCGAATGGCCGGCGGCCAAGATCAACGTGCAGGTGGAGAAGTTCGTTGCCATGGTGGGCCTGTCGCATGCCATCGACAAGAAGCCCAGCCAGCTCTCGGGCGGCATGAAACAGCGCGTCGGCATTGCGCGCGCCTTCTCCATTCAACCCAAGATGCTGCTGCTTGACGAGCCTTTCGGCGCGCTTGATGCGCTGACGCGCGGCACCATCCAGGACGAGTTGATGACCATCGTGCGGCAGACGCAGCAGACCGTCTTCATGATCACGCACGACGTGGACGAAGCCATCCTGCTGGCCGACCGCATCCTGCTCATGAGCAACGGCAGCGAGACCGTCACCGGCTACGTGCCCGGCGGCATCGCCGAAGTGGTGGTCAACCCGCTGCCGCGCGAACGCACGCGCGCCGGCCTGCACCACCTGGACGGCTACTACGAACTGCGCAACCACATCGTCGACTTCCTGGTCACGCGCGCCGTGGCGCACTGAGATCCATCCTTTCAACCTTTTACTCAACAACGGAGCCAACATGAACCGCAACGACGTTACCGAAAAAATCATCGCCACCAAAGTGTCCAAGGGCCTGAAATGGGAAGACGTGGCCAAAAAGGTCGGCCTCTCCAAGGAGTGGGTCACCGCCGGCTGCCTGGGCCAGATGACCTTTGACGAGAAACAGTCCAAGATCCTGGGCAAGATCTTCGGCCTCAACGCCGAGGAGCAGAAGTGGCTGCAGGTCGTGCCCTACAAGGGCTCGCTGCCCACGCCGGTGCCGACCGATCCGCTGATCTACCGCTGGTACGAAATCGTCAGCGTCTACGGCTCCACCATCAAGGAGCTGATCCACGAGGAGTTCGGCGACGGCATCATGAGCGCCATCGACTTCAGCATGGACATCGTGCGCCAGCCCGACCCCAAGGGTGACCGCGTCAACGTCGTGCTGTCGGGCAAGTTCCTGCCCTACAAGCAGTACTGAGCGGTACACCCTGGCAGGGCTTGGCCCTCCCGCCTTGGCCAGGTTGCCACGCTCAGTGCGGCGTGCTTTTGGCCGCCGATGTGCGTTGGGTGGCGCTGGTCTGCAGTGACTTCAGGATGCGCTCCAGCGACTGCAGCGCCGCATCGGGTGCTTGGTCGAACTGGGCCCGGATGATGGCGCCGTCCACCGCGAGCGCGAGGGCCTGGGCGTCCCGGTCGCGCTGTTTCGACGGGGGCAGCAGCGTCGTTATGGCGGTCAGCATGTCCTGCTTGTGGCGCTGCGAGATTGCGATCACCTCGGGCAGCGTGCTGCCCAGCTCGCCAACGCTGTTGATGAAGGCGCAGCCGCGGAAGTCCTCTGCGCCGAACCATTCGGCGAGTGCCGGCACCAAGGCCTTCAGGCCTTTGCCCTTGCGCTGCAAGGCGTCGGTGAACCAGGCCATCCAGCGCTGATGCCGGTATTCCAGGAAGGCGAGGATGAGGTCGTTCTTGCTCGGGAAGTGCCGGTAGAAGGTGACCTTCGTGACGCCGGATGCCGCGATCACACGGTCGATGCCCGTTGCCCGGATGCCTTCACGGTAGAACAGGTCATGCGCGGTCAGCAGGATGCGCTCGCGGGCGGAGAGGTTCTGGATGTCACTGGGCTCGGTCTGGTGCATGGGGTCATTGTAGACAGCTCTGTCTACTTTGGGTAGACTGCAGTATGTAGACAGACCTGTCTACATCAATCACATGAAGGAATCACACATGGAAACCAAACCGCCGCTGCCGCCCTTTACGCCTGAGACCGCCGCACAAAAAGTGCGCCTGGCCGAAGACGCCTGGAACTCGCGTGACCCCGCCCGGGTGGTGCAGGTCTATACCGAAGACACGCGCTGGCGCAACCGCGCCGAGTTCCCGGTCGGGCGCGAGCAGGTGCGCCAGTTCCTGGAACGCAAGTGGGTGCGTGAGCTGGACTACCGGCTGATCAAGGAGCTGTGGGCCTGCAGCGGCAACCGCATTGCGGTGCGTTTTGCCTACGAATGGCGCGACGATGCCGGCCAGTGGTTCCGTTCCTACGGCAACGAGAACTGGGAGTTCAACGAGCAGGGCTTCATGCAGCGGCGCTTTGCCAGCATCAACGACCTGCCGATCAAAGCCGAAGAGCGCAAGTTCTTCTGGCCCTTGGGGCGCCGCCCGGACGACCATCCGGGCTTGAGCGATCTGGGGCTGTGAGACCGGCCTGAAAAACCAAAGGCCTGGCGGCACCTCGGCTTCTACAAGCGGGGTGCCCCAGGCCTTGGCCTTGGTGAGCGCTGGCTCAGCGTGCCGGCGGGCGGCGCGGCGCCATGGCGGGGCCGCGGCCTTCCAGGTGGCGGAACTTGATGCGGCCCTTGCTCAGGTCATAGGGCGACAGCTCCAGCGACACCTTGTCGCCGGCCAGAATGCGGATGTGGTTCTTGCGCATCTTGCCGGCGGAATAGGCGATCAGCTCATGGCCATTTTCCAGCACCACGCGAAAACGTGTGTCGGGCAGGACTTCCGTGACGACGCCGGCCATCTCAATCAATTCTTCCTTTGCCATGTTGGTACTCCTGTGTCAGTTGGGTTGATGGGCCGGGGCGCGCGTCGTGTCGCGCACCCCGTTCAGGCCTTGCCCGATCGCGTCGCGCGCGGCGGCTTGGTCAGTGGGGAAATCGGGAATGAAGCGCATCACCCGGCATGGGCCGAGCACGATGGGCGAAGCATGAGAAACCGTGTTGTGTTGAACCATGAGCAAACAAACCGGTCCGGGCGCTGAGCGCTCAGCGGACGAATAAGCAGTTGGCACGCACCTGTGCCGGTGGGGTCCGACTGGTCACCCTGTGGGCCTGCGCTGAAGCACTGGTACAGGGCACGCGTCACAGCAGGGACGACGTGTAGAGCAGCAGGGAATCAAAACCTACCGAATCGAGAGAAGGGTGGCAGGGGCGCTCAGGCGGGGCTGGACTGGCGGCCCCTCTGCCGGGGCGCACGCGTCGTGCCTGAAAGCATGGACGCACACAGTCGCTTGAAACGTTGAATAACTGTAACACGTTTACCCCAACAAGGCCGGCCCGTGTCAGTAATGCGGCGGCAGTTCATCGCGCAGATTGCGCTGCCCGACCTGGCCACCTTCGGGCTGTTGCCGGCGCAGCTCGACCACTTCGCGCAGCAACAGATCCAGCTGTTGTTGTTGGCGAAAGACGGTCTGGTTCAGCTGGTCCAGCAGGTCTTCGGCGTAGCTGGCCTTGATCTCCAGTTCAGTCAGGCGGGCATCGGTGTCGTGCGCTTGGTTCATGCCCGTATTGGACCTGAAAACCAGGCGCAGGGCATCAATGCAACGTCAGCGGCAATGACGTTGTCTTGACGCGCACCATGGCCGGCCGGTTTTCATACGGCAGCGGCGCGCAGCCACAGATGTCGGCCGCAATGGTGCGGGCCTGGCGTGCAATCGGTTCGATGTAACGGCTGGCATGCCCGTTCACGGTGATGCAGTCACCCAGGGCGTGGATGTGCGGGTCGCTGGTGCGCAAGGTGTCAGGCGTCACCGCAATGCCGTTTTGCCATGCCAGCCCGGCGCCCTGGGCCAGTCGGCCCGGTGTCTGCAGGCCGGTAGCGGCAATCACCTGGTCGGCGGCAAAACGTTGGCCGCACTCGGTTCTCACGCGGTAGCGCCCCTGGATCTTTTCCACACGGGCCACGGCTACGCCGCCAACAAAACGGATCGGCAGATCTTGCCAGGCCTGCAGCACCTGTGCGCCGGCCTGTGCGTCGTGCCAGCGTGCCAACGGTTCGGGCTGTGTGTCCAGCAGGGTGACGCGGTGGCCGCCCAGCGCCAGATCGTTGGCCAGTTCGCTGCCCACCAGGCCGGCGCCGACGATCAGCACGTCCTTGGGTGTGTCTCCGAGTGCCGCACGCAATTGCAGATAGGCGCCCAGATGATTGACGCGCCAGCACAGCGCGGCCGGCAGGCTGGGCGGCAGCGCCGGTTGCGCGCCGTGTGCCAGCACCAGATGTGCGTAAGGCAGCGTGCCGCGCGTGGTGCGCAACTGCTGCGTATCGGCACAGATGCGGATGGCATGGGTGTGCGCCAGCAGGCGCACATTCAGGCGCTGCGCGGCGGCGGCACCGGTCTCGCGCACCAGCTTGTCCGCGTCAAGTTGGCGCGCCACCGCCACCGACAGCAGCGGCTTGTCGTACACGTCGCCGGCGCAGGCGGTCACCAGCGTGATGGGCAGCGCCGCATCCAAGGCGCGCAGCGTTTCGGCCAGTTGCCAGCCGGCGCGGCCGGCACCGACGATCACCACGCCCGGTGTCTGGCGCGCGGCCAGCGTCGGGGTGCAAGCAGCTTGCGCCTGCAGCGCGGCCAGGTCTGGCGGCGTGTAGGGCGCAAAGTCGGCTTTGGTCACACCGCACAGCGGGCAGGCCCAGTCGTCCGGGATGTCGGCGAAGCGGGTGCCGGCGGGCAGGCCGCTGTCGGGGTCGCCATCGGCTTCGTTGTAGATGTAGCCGCAGGCGTTGCAGATGTACTGCTCAAACGGAGCGAGTGTGGCCCCCACGCTTGCCACTGCGTGTGCTGCGCTGCCCCCCGAGGGGGCCTTCGTGCCTTCGGGCTGCCGTGCGGCCCTCAAACCTTGGACCGCCTCGGCAATCGGGGTGCGTGTGTTCATGCCGGCAGCTCCTCGGCGCTCAGGCGCGCCATCTCCTTGCGCAGGTGTTTGATGGCCGGCGTGACGATGGCCACGAAATGCGACTCGCGCACGCGGCGCTGCACGTCCGAACTCATCAGGTAACCACGCGCGCCCTGGTGCATCAGGGCCGACTGCGCGGCACGCAGACACAGCTCGGCACCATGCGCCCGCGCATCGAGCACGTCAATGAAAAACTCGGTGCGGGTGTCGAACGGCGTCTCGGCCATCTTCATCACGCGCGCGGTGAGCGCATCCAGCTCGGCCTGCAGTTCGGCGGGCCGGTCTTCCAGGAACTGGTTCACGTGGCCGAGTTGCGGCTCCACCGCCCACATGCTGTCGATGGCGCCCTGCGTGATGCCCACCGCCATGCCACACTGGAGCATGACGAAGGCGGCGCGGATGCGTGCAATGGTCGGCTTGGCCGGGTCGGCGATCAGCTCGTCGGCACCGATGAACAGGTCTTTCACGCGCAGGGCGTAGGTGCCCGTGCCCTCCATGGCCGAGAAGCTCGGGCATTCGCGCAGCTCCACACCGGGCGCGTTGCAGCGCAGCAGGAACATCACTTCCTTGTCCAACGGCTGTTGCGCCTCGTCCACCACGGCGGCAATGGCGCCGCAGTAATGGTCCGGCCCCAGGTTGCTCACCCAGGGCAGCGTGCCGTTGATGCGGTAGCCGCCTTCCACCGGGGTGGCCTTGAGCAGCAGGCCTTCGATCTGCGCATAGCTCTTCATCGGGTTGGACAGCGCGGTACCGCCCAGGCCCACGCCGCTGGCGTGTTCCATCAGCGCCTCACCCATCAGCGCCGGGTTGCCCGACTGCTGCATGTACAGGCCGCACACTGCCTGGCACCACATCATGAAGCCGGTGGCACCGCACACACGCGACACCTCGGCCATGGCCTGAATGGCCAGCGCGTAGCTGCCCGGGCCGGGGTGCGCGTCCAGGTGCGCGCTCATGGCACCCAGGGCCGCGAGCTGACGCAGCACCGCAGCGGGGTAGTGGCCCTGGCGGTCGATCGCTTCCACCTGCTGCTGCAGCGGGCCCTGTGCCACCGCACGCACGGCGGCCAGCAGGGCGTCGCCGGACAGTGGCGGCAGGCTGGTGACTTCACGGGGCAGGTCGGCGGCGTTCATGCGGGGCTCCTCGGTTGGCAGCAGGTGGAATTCGGGGCGGGCGTTCAGTCGGCCAGGCCGATGGTGAACGGGATCGGGTTGCGCATCGTGTTGGCCACCGGCGAGTAGTAGTTGGCGTGCTGCACGATCTCGTCCAGCACCTCACGCGGCGCATCGCCTTCCACCAGCACCTTGACGCGGATGGCCTGGAAGCCCATCTCGGGCGGTGTCTTCTGCAGCGCGCCGTCGGCACCCCAGGCGGCCGGGTTGCCGATGTCGCCTTCCAGAAACACTTCGAGCTTGGTGAGCTTGACGCGCTTCCAGGTGGCCACGGCGGTGATGCCCACCGCCAGGCAGCCACCCAGGCCCGAGAGCACGATCTCGCCCGGTGCCGGCGCGGTGTCCTGGCCGAACAGGTGCAGCGGCTCGTCCACCACCACCGGCGCATGGTTGCCCACATAACTGAGCGAGCGGTACTGGCCTTCCATCACGGTGTGGACCTTGTTGGTGCCGCGGCTGGCCGGGTTGTTGCGGCCTTTCTCGGCAAAGGCCATCAGGCCGTCGCGGTCGATCGGGCGCAGGTAGGCCTTCACGGTGGTCACGGGGGCGGTGGGTTCGAGCAGGTCGGTGGAGGACATGGTGTTTCCTAAAGTGCAGTTGCGTGTTGAAAAATGGGGGTGCAGGCGTCAGGCCGCCAGGGCCAGCGCCGGTGCGGCGCTCTTGAAGGGCAGGCCGGACTCGATCGGCAGCGCGTTGTCACGCGACCACTCGTTCCACGAGCCGAAGTACATGCGCACGTCCTTGAAACCGGCCTGCTTGAGCGCCAGGAAGGTGTTGGAGGCGCGTGCGCCCTTGAAGCAGTAGAGGTAAACCGTGTCGCTCGGGCTGATGCCGGCGGTGGCGCATTCGGCGCGCACCTCGTCCGGCGACTTGAACACCGGGCCCTGCGGCGAGGGCTTCATGAAGCGGTACCACTCCACCCACTTGGCGCCCGGCAGGCGGCCCTTGCGCGGTGCGAAGTCCTTGCCATAGGGGCTGGAACTGTCACCAATCCATTCGTCCACGTCGCGCACGTCCAGCAGCACGGTGTCGGTGCCCAGGGCCGCGGCCACGTCTTCCTTGGTCAGCATCACGTCGGCGGTCTTGAGGTGGGTGGGGAAGGTGGCCGGCACCGGCGTCACCGCTGCGGTGGAAACCGGCAGGCCCGCCGCCTTCCAGGCCGAGAAGCCGCCGTTGAGCACCTTCACCTTGGGGTAACCCAGCCAGGTCAGCAGGTAATAACCGCGGCAGGACTGGCCGTAACCGCTGTTCATGGCGTCTTCGTAAAACACCGCCGTCTCCTTGCCGGAGAGGCCGATGGCGCCCAGGTGGGCGGCAAAGGTGTCCTTGAGTTCCTTCAGCCCTTCGGGTGTGGAAGTGGCCAGGTAGGTGAAGGTTTCGCGCAGGTTGACGGCGCCGGCGATGTGGCCTTGCGCATAGGTGTCGGCGTCGCGTGTGTCGATGAGGACCACCGGCTCGCTGGCCAACAGGGCCTGTAGCTCGGCGGGAGAAATCAGGACGGTGGAATCCGCGGTGGGGGCTGTGCTCATGGTGCTCTCTCCTGGGGTTGAAAGGCAGATGCCTGGAGTGCTTATCGCAACCCTCGTGCCAGGTGATGTCATGCCGCGGAAATTTATGAAAAATAGGGCTGTAGGCCTTGTGAAGTATGCGCCAACAGCTATCAAAATAGGAGTATTTCGGGCGGCGCGCCTGGCTGCTGAGGCTGGGCTGTGTCGACAATGTCAACACAATGTCGACAATGGATCGAGGCATGTCACCGCGGTGGCCGCGCTAATATCCGGCAGACCCATTTACCCCCCCCCAGCCACTTCGCATGCCGGCCCCCCTCATCACCCAACTGCAGCGCACCCCCGCGGCCTTTGCGCATGCGGTGCCGGGCATTGAATGCATCGAGACCCACATCTCCTGGGTGCTGCTGGCCGGCGAGCACGTCTACAAGTTCAAGAAGCCGCTGGCGCTGGACTTTCTCGACTACAGCACGCTGGCGCTGCGTCGCGCCGCTTGCGAGGAAGAGCTGCGCATCAACCGCCGCACCGCGCCCGGCATCTACCTGGGCGTGGTGGCCGTCACCGGTACGCTGCAGGCGCCGCGCATCGTCTCCGTGGACGCGCTGCCCGCGGACACCCCGGTGCTGGAATGGGCCGTGCACATGCGCCGCTTTGCACAAGACGGCCTGTTGAGCCACCTGGCGGCGCAGGGGGCCTTGCTGCCGGCACACATCGACCAGCTGGCGCAGCACATTGCCGCTTTCCATGCCGGCGCTGCCGTGGCGAATGCCAGCAGCCCCTGGGGCCAGCCCGACGCCATGCATGACGCGGTGGCGCACAACTTCGCTGACGTGTTGGCCGTGGTGGCGGGTACGCCTTTGCAGGGCACCTTGCAGACGGTGCAGGCGTGGAGCCTGGGACAAGGCGCGGCATTGGCGCCGCTCATGCAACAGCGCCGAACCCAGGGCTGGGTGCGCGAATGCCATGGCGACCTGCACCTCAACAACCTGGTGCTGATTGACGGCGTGCCGGAGCTGTTTGATGCCATCGAATTCAACCCCGCCTTCCGCTGGACCGACGTGCTGGCCGACCTGGCCTTCGTGCTGATGGACCTGCAGGCCCATGGCCGGGCCGACTACGCGTGGCGCCTGCTCAACGCCTACCTGGAACACAGCGGCGACTACTTCGCCCTGCAACTGCTGCCCTACTACCAGTGCTACCGCGCCATGGTGCGTGCCAAGGTGGCCGCGCTGCGCTGGGCGCAGTTGCCGGGGCAGGCAGACGTGCAAGCGGCCGCGCAGCAGGAGGTGGTGCGTTACCTGCAGCTGGCGGCTGACTTGATCAAGCCACGTTCGCTGGCGCTGTGGCTGGCCACCGGCGTCTCCGGCTCTGGCAAGAGCAGCCAGACGCAATCACTCATTGAGTCGCAAGGCATCGTGCGCGTGAAGGCGGACGTGGAGCGCAAGCGCCTGTTCGGCCTGCCCGCCCTGGCACGCAGTGCCGACCATGTGCCCGGTGGCATCTACACCGCCGAGGCCGGCCAACGCACCTACGCGCACCTGGCTGAACTGGCGCGCGCCATCCTGCACGCCGGCCTGCCGGTGCTGGTGGACGCCACCTGCCTCAAGGTGGCGCAGCGCCAGCCCTTCATGGCATTGGCGCGGGAACTCGGTCTGCCCTGCCGCATCCTGTCGTTGGACGCGCCGGTGGACGTGCTGCGCCAGCGTGTGCTGCAGCGGGCTTCAAAAGGGGGTGATCCGTCGGAGGCGGATGTGGCAGTGCTGGAAGGGCAGCTCAAGGCGCGCGAGCCGTTGACGCAGGAGGAGCGGGCGTGTGCGGTGGCGGTGGATACGAGTCAGCCGGTGGCTTGGAGCGCCGTATTGCCAGCAGAGTGGACTCGCACGGACTAGCCTATCAAAAGCTTCTCGGGCCTGAGCCTGCTTTCGACCCGTTGCGGTCGCTTGTAGTTTGAGAAAGCAGACGCTCAACTTTCGCGTTGAGCGGCAGCCGAAGGCGGTCCGCTCTCGAACGCTCGGTTAGACGGCAGCCTTTCCTTAAGCATGTCGCTCCACCCACTCCCTCTCAAAATCGCGAAATCGCGAAATCGCGGGTAGTCTCCTGGAAAGAGCTTGCGATAGTTCGCGATGGCACGATTAATCAATTTAGCAGCCTCAGAATCGAGATTGACCGTCAATGACTCTCCAGCGCAGAGATGCTTGAATTGGTTCCTAACACCATTTCGCAATTCGGCATACGCCTTCCGATTTGGCTCTTCTTGAAATGCTGCCGCGTGCATAGCGCACAGGGTGTTTAGCACTTCCTCGAATGCGTTCTTCTCCCCTGAATCGCTAACTAGCTTTCCAAGAATCTCCTCCGCCGCGCCAGCCAACGTGACAGCCGAAATCAAATCCGTCTTGTCAACATATAGCTGTATCGCTCTCTCCAATTGGGCCGACGCGATATCCACCTTCGAGATATTGAGCACCTCAGTCATGCGCATATCGCCTAACGTTTGAGGCAAGCGGATGCCGTAGGCAATCCGCGCTTGACTGAAATGTTAGCCATGCTCAGTCACCTTCATTGCTGCAAAGCAAATCTAGCTGCAGCCTCTTTATGACTGCCGATTCTCGGTTTAGAACGACACCGGATGCGTGCACTTTGTAGCTATGGCACTCACCTTCTTCCCGTTCCTTGATCTCGCATAACGCCCCATAGATGAATTGCATTTCCCCTGTTGCGTTCATTCGTTTGAGTTCCTGTTCAAAGCAGCGGCCAACTGTGCCCTTGAGCGCGCGATCAGCTGTCTCGATGTAGCGAATCAAACTAACATCGTCCTTCCTCAGATCTTGCGCCGCCGCGGTTGCCGCCGACACCGCTGCAGCAATGAACAAAAAGCAGGTGGTTCTACGCATGGCTAACGTAATGTAGACCGCAATTTGCTGCGGTATAACTTGGCAAACTCAAGCAAAAAATTGGCATTGCCTGTTATTCCAATTGAATTGTTTGCTCTACTAATGATAGCGATAAACACCGCAGCATCGTAGCTGTCGCGCCACGAGGTGTCTATGCCCCAGATGGGGGATGAACGGCAGCTTTGTGGGGAATTCGTGAAGGCCGCTCCTGGCCGGGTGTTGCCTGTTCTCGTTACGTTTCAATCGTCCTGCGCCCCAATGTCCGCTTCCCATTGACCAGCCGGCGGAACGCGACCCATTGTGGACAGTCATCAACTCAGAGAGCAGACGTTCAACATCTATGGCTCAAAGGGCTGCTGCGGCCAGGGCTATTCAGTGGGGGCCCCTCCGCTCTCGAGCAATGCAGCCAGTTCACGGTCATCTGCGGATGGAGCGAGATGTCGGCGAAGCTTCCGGCAGGTTGCGCAGCGGCTAAGAGCGATTTCTTGGAGGAGTCGTGCCGAATGCTTGGCATGTTGTTCGATTAGCCGATAACCGCCTGCGACTACGTTGATATCGGAAGTGATGGCTGTGTCGTTTCGCTTCGGCTTCTCTCCGCGGTGGAGCGCTTCGACATCCTGGGACAGGCGCTCAATGACCGGCTCCGTATCTCGGATGAAGGAAGACGCAATAGTCATTGTCCCCGCAAGGTAGACATCAATGTGGAGCACCCGCGCAATGGAAGCATCAAACAGCGGGGACAGTCGGACGCGAAAGCGACAAAGATGCTCTGCTAATACGTGGCTCTGTTCCTCCGCCGTTAGACCAGCAGGTGCCTTGGCGTTTTCGACCATAGCACTAATACGCAGAAACTTCCCGATGAGCAGAGTCGCGGCGGTTCTCTCTTCAGAACGTCGGGCTTGGTAGGCGACCAAAAGAGCAACGAGTAAGGCAAAGACGCCGCCGATGACGGCGCCGACCAGCTCCTTCCAATCGCGTAAAAAAGTTACCACCACTTCCATTGAGGAGCCTACAGTCAGCTTAGACCGGCGCACAACAGGCAAGTAGGCGAGGAGCGCTGACTCGCGTGTGCGTCCTCGTCGAACAACGCGTTAGGTGGCATCTGCTACTCCTCGTGCACCTCGAAGCTGAGGCCGCTGTGCGCGGGGTGGCTCTTTAGCGCATGAATCGCCGCGTCGAAGGCAGCCCGCTCGCCGCCTTGTAGCACGGGAAAGTTGAAACTCAGTTTCTGAGGCGGCTGGCCCGAAACCGGCACTACTGAAGCGAGACCACTTCCGGCAGATTGCCATGGCGAGGCCACCACTAGGTATCCGTGGTACGGGACAGGCATGCCGTAGATATCCCTCTCCTGACCCCATAGATGGACGATTGCTTTGATCATCAGATTACCCTTCCCCTTGCTGTCTGCCGAAATATAGCCCGCATACGCGCACAGCCCAATAACGGCAGTGGGGCGCTGGCTTGGAAGCCCCGGCTGGCACGAATTTTGGGGACTAAGGCTCCCCCCGCCTTTGTTGTCTATAAGACACAATTTATAAGAGTAATGAAACCTTGCAGCAGGGCCTTGGATTCTAGAGAGACGAGGCCTCTGAGCAAACACCCAAAAAGGGTCGCTCAGCGACCGCCTTACGGTAACGGAACGAATGACAGCTATTGGCCGAAACCAGCCCTCACCTCTGCTGATCAACGTGGACCCGCATACTGGCGGTGTCCATGGTCTGGATGCCGTTCTGACGCGTGTAGCGGAACGGCCCGTGGGACTCAGTGGAAGGCCGGCAGGCGGATGATCAGCGTCGTGCTGTCCGTGGCGTCTGACACGGACAGCTCCACATCACCGCCCTGAGCGCGGGCCAGGACCCGTGCCGAGTAGATGCCCAGCCCCGTCTTGCCGTCCTGGCCGGGTTCCAGGCGGTCGAAGAAATGGTCACGCAGCGCGGGCGGTACGGCGCGCGGGTTGCGGATCTCGATTCGCAACCCGGCCTGTTCGCGCACGGTGATCTCGACGCGTGCGCCGGCCGGCGAGGCTTCGCAGGCGTTGCGCAGCAGGTTTTCGAAGATCGAATAACACAGCGTGGCGTCGCCGCGTGCCAGCAGCGGGGCGTGGCCCGGGGTGTCGTCGGCCAGCACGGCCACGGTGAGGCGTTTGTCGGCATAACTCACGCGGTCGATGTCGGCAATGCGGCGCAGCAGCTCGACGATGGGCACCGGTTTGGAGTCGAGCACAAAGCGGCCGGTCTCGATCTTGAACAGCTCGGACGAGAGGTTGATGAGGTTCATCGCATGCAGGCTGCCCTGCTCGATGGCGCGCAGCGTGGCCAGCTGGCGGTGGGTGAGGTCGCGGTCCTGCAGCAGGCCCTGCAATTGCTCCACCACGCCGGACAAGGGGGACTTGATGTCGTGGCGGATGATGTGCTCCACATCGTCCTGCAGCTTGGCGGTTTCGAGCAGCCGGTCGTAGTGTTCCTGCAGGCCGTGGCGCAGCTGCCGGCTGTGCAACAGGTTGCGCAGGCGCAGGCGCAGCAGGCGCGGGGCCGCGGCACGCTCCAGGACGTCCACGCTTCCCAGTGGTTCCAGGCGGCTCACATCCAGTGTGTGTGCGCTGTCTTCAAGCAACACCACCGGCACGTCCTCGGTGCCCGGCAGGGCGCGCAGTTTCTGCAACAGGGCATAGGGGTCCAGCCCCGGGGTGGCGCAGTCCAGCACCGCCAGGTCCGGGTGCTGCTCGGACGCGGCGGCGGTGAGGGCCTGGGCCTCGGTGCTGGCGCGGCTGAGCCGATAGTCCTGCGCTGGCAGCAAGGCTGGCCAGTCGGCCTGGGTGTCTGCCAGCACCAGCACGTGGGGCAGCGGGCGGGCGGGTGCCGGTGCGGCTGGCGCCGTGGGGGCCGCGGCAGCCGGCTGCGGGGCTTTTGCCGTTGCGGGCTTGCGGGCAGTGGGCGCGGGTGGCGTCCACGTCAGGGCGCGTGTCACGCGGGTTTCCAGCAGCGCCTGGGAATAGGGCTTGACCAGCAGCGACGTCACGCCGGCGGCGATGACTTCATCCACCCGGTCGCGCTCGGCGGACGACGTGATCATGATCACAGGCAGCTTGCGCAGTCTTGCATCAGACCGGATGGCCTTGAGCAGCTCCAGCCCATCCATCAGCGGCATGTGCAGGTCGGTGAGCACCACGTCGATATCGTGTTGATGCAGCAGCTTCAGGCCTTCCAGGCCATTGTGGGCGGCCAGGATCTTGCCGGCACCCAGCAGGCGCAGTTGGTTGACGGTGATGTGGCGCATGGTTTCCAGGTCGTCGACCACAAGAAAGACCAGGTCATCCATCGGGCGTGCAGGCGGCATGAAAAATCAACTCAGTGGTGAAGGCCGTGAGGGCGGGCAGCGCGGGGTGCGCCACGGCAACAGGGTGAGGACGTCCTCCTCCGGTGCCGGTGCCTCTGTATTCTGCGTCAGTTTGCCGCCGCGCTGGTTCACGCGTGGCTGCACGCACAGGCTGCATCCATCAGGGCGATGCCGGAATGCCAAAAGACCACCAGCCGCGTGAGGTGCGGCTGGCGGTGAGCGCGGAGAGCCCGCGCGGGTAGGCGGATGCGGCCTCAGTCGGCCTTGAAGCCGGTGGCCGCCACGGCCTTGCCCCAGGTCACGGTGTCGGCGGCGATGATGCGGGCGAACTCGTCCGCGGTGGTGCCGGTGACGCGGAAGCCGGCTTCTTCCATCTTGGCCTTGGCGTCCGGGGCTTTCATCGCCTTCTGGATGTCGGCACTGAGCTTGACCAGGATGTCGTTGGGCGTTTTGGCCGGGGCCACGATGCCGAACCAGGAGCTGAACTCCAGCGTGGGGTAACCCTGTTCCTTGATGGTGGGCACATCGGGCAGGGCGCCGGCGCGTGTGGCGCCGGTGGTGCCCAGCGCCACCAGCTTGCCGGCCTTGACGTTGGGGGCTGCCAGCCCGACGCTGGCAAACACGCCCTGCACATCGCCGCTGAACAGGCCGCCCAGCGCGTCGGCCGTGCTCTTGTAGTGCACCGCTTCCGGCTTGAGCTTGACCGCCTCGCCGAACATGAAGGCACCGAAGTGGCCCGGCGTGCCGGCGCCGAAGGTGGCCATGAACAGGCCCTTCTGCTGCTGCGTCCAGCTGACGAGTTCCTTCACGTTCTTCGCCGGCACCTTCTGCGGGTTGACCAGCAGCGCGAAGTCCGAGCTCACGACCTGGCTCACGGGGGCGAAGTCCTTGGCCGGGTTGTAGGGCAGCTTGTTGTAGCTGCTGGGCGCAATGCTGAGCTGGCCGGTTTCGCCCAGCATCAGGGTGTAGCCGTCGGGTGTGGCGCGCGCGGCTTCGCTGGCGGCAATCAGGCCGCCGGCACCGGGTTTGTTGTCCACGATCACGCCCAGGTTGCCCCAGTTTTCGGAGAGCTTCTGCGCCAGCAGACGGGCCACGATGTCCGGGCCGGTGCCGGCCGGGAAACCGACGATGATGCGCACCGGTCGCGTCGGGTAGGCGGCTTGTGCCTGCACGGCGGGCGCGGCGGCGCAGGCGAGCAAGGCCGTGGCGGCGAGCACGGCACGGCGGGTGGTGAGGGTTGTTTTCATGGGGGTGTCTCCTGTTTTGTTATGGAAAAGGGGGGGGCCGGTAGAGGGCCGCTGTGGCTCAGGCCACGGCAAACAGCTTCATCTCGACGCGATCCGGGTGCCGCGCGCCGGTGCCGATGAACAGGCGTTCGCTGATCCAGCCGAGCGTGGGTGAAGCGGTTTCGAAACTCGGGCTGCAGCGGAAATAGATCAGCTGCGGGTCCACCGGCTCGCCGCGGATGAGCCGGGCGGTGAGCTCCGGCGGCGCCACGCGCACGGCCCGGTTCTGCACATAGATCAGGTCGCCGGCATCGGTCTCCAGCACGTAGCGGGCATCAAGCTCGGCCAGGCGCGGGGTGACGATGAGCTGGAAGTCGGCGCCGCCGGGCAGCACACGTGCCGTCCAGCCCTGGCCCTGCGCCTGGCCGCCCAGGATCGGGATCAGGCGGCGCATGCCGTGCAGGGTCTGGCCGACCTCCTGGGGTTTGTCCACCGTGACGGACAGGTCGGCAAAAAATTCGAGTGCGGGTTGGGGCAGGTTCAGCATGGCGGCAGCTTAAGGCGGCTCGACGTGAAGGGTTGTCATCCCTTAAGATGACAAGAAAAGAGAGAGACAAGCGATGAGGAAATGGACACCTGCGGCCAGCGCCAGCAGCACGGGCCGCTACGCGCACGTGCTGGCGGACCTGATCGGCCAGCTGGGCCAGCCGCGCTTCACGTCGGCCTTGCTGGAAGGGCTGAACCCGGTGGTGCCGGCCGCGTCGTTCTCGATCTATCAGACCGGCCACAGTTGCGTGCCGCAGCTGTTCATGTCGGGCAGCTTCGGCGTGCCGGACACCACGCGCGACTGCTGGCGTGCCTACCTCTCCGGCCCCTACCTGAGCGACCAGACCCTGGTGCATGACAGCGCCGGCGACACCCCGCTGCTGTGCCACATCACGGCGCAGGAGGTGCCGGTGCAGCACCGGGCCCGGGTGTACGAGGCGCATGGTGTGGCGGAACGGGTGTCGGTGGTGCAGCAGACCGGGGCGTCGCTGCTGGCGCTTAACTTCTACCGCCACCAGCACCAGCGGCCGTTCAGCGACCAGCAGGTGGCCGGTTTCGCTGACATGGCGCCGGCACTGCTGGCCCTGGCCAAGAAACACATCGCCTTGTCGAGTCCGCCGCCGGTCACCGACCCGCTGGTGGCCTGGCAGCAGCGCCTGCGCCAGCTCAACCCGGCGCTGACGCCGCGCGAGCTGGACGTCTGCGCCCGGCTGCTGACCGGCATGACGCAGGACGGCATTGCGAGCGATCTGGGGCTGAGCCTGCCCAGCGTCAAGACCTACCGCAACCGCGCTTTTGCCCGCCTGGGCATCCATTTCCGCAACGAGCTGTTTGCCCTGTTGTTGCGCTCACCCGCCGTGCCAGCGGCCCACCACCAGTAGCAGTAGCGCACGGGCGCAGAAGAGGGCCGGGGTTCTATGCCCCGTGCTTTGCTTTTTTCAGCCGGTAGCCGAACTGCCGCACTGTCAGGCCCAGCGCCTGTGCGGCGCGCGACTGGTTGCCGCGGTGCAGCGCCAGCACCTGCTGCAATTCGTCCAGACTGTGCGAATCGGCCGGCAGGTAAGCGCGCACCGGCGGCGCGTCGGCTGGTGGCTGCAGGGCCACCGCCGGGTGCGGCAGCTCGGGCACGTGGCCGGCCTGTGCCTTGCCGCGCGGCAGAAAGCGTTCCAGCTCGGCGGCCGAGACCATGGTGCTGTCGGTCAGCAGCACCAGCCGCTCGATGACGTTGCCCAGCTCGCGGATGTTGCCGGGCCAGGGGTGGGCCTCCAGCCTTGAGAGTGCAGCAGGTGAGAGGTTGACGTTGCGCTGGTTGGCCTGGTTGGCGCGGTTGACGAAGTGCAGCGCCAGGGTGCGGATGTCGTCGCGCCGCTCACGCAAACTGGGCAGGTGGATCGGCACCACGCTGATGCGGTAGTACAGGTCCTGCCGGAAGCGGCCGCGCGCCACTTCGGCTTCCAGGTCACGGTGAGTGGCGGTGACCAGCCGCACGTCCACCTTGACTTCGCGCTTGCCGCCCAGCCGCACCACCGTGCCTTCCTGCAGTGTGCGCAGCAGCTTGGTCTGCATGGCCAGCGGCATGTCGCCGATCTCGTCGAGGAAGATGGTGCCGCCGTCGGCCTGCTCGAACCAGCCGGCGCGCGCGCTGGCCGCACCGGTGAAGGCACCACGCTCGTAACCGAACAGTTCGGACTCCAGCAGCGAGTCGGGGATGGCGGCGCAGTTGACCTTGATGAAGGGCGCGTCGCGCCGCGGGCTGGACAGGTGCAGGGCGCGTGCAAACAGCTCCTTGCCAGTGCCCGATTCGCCCAGCAGCAGCACGCCGGCCTGCGAGGGCGCCACGCGTTCCAGCTCGTGCAGCGCCTGCAGCAGCGCCGACGAACTGCCGATGATGCCGTAGCGCACGGCGGCGGCGTCTAGCGCGTGGGTCAGCAGGGCGTTGCGTGTTTCCAGCTCACGGGTTTTTTCCTGCAGCAGGCCGTGCAACTGCAGGATCTGCCCGGCCAGCGTGGCCAGGATCTGCAGCAGCGCCATGTCGTCGTTCAGGTGGCGCCGCCGGCTGCGGATGCGGTGACAGGCCAGCACGCCCACGGTGTGGTGGTTGACCTCGATCGGCAGGGCCATGAAGGCCACGGTGTCGGGCGGCAACTGGGGGCGCTGCACGCAACGCGCCAGAAACAGCGGTTCGGCGTCGATGTCCTGCACCAAGATGGGCTGGCCGGTGGCCAGCACGCGGCCGGTGATACCTTCGCCCAAGGCATAGACGCCACGCGCCACCTCGGCCCGGGTCAGGCCATAGGCATGGCAGATGCGGGCCATGCCCTGGCCGTCCGGCGCCTCGGCGTCCAGCAGCACGATGCGGCCGCGGTTCAGGCCCAGCAGTTCCGACATGAGGTGCAGCATTTCGCGCAGCACCACGCCGGGCGCCAGGCTTTTGCCGATCAGGCGCATGATTTCGCGCATCAGCAGCAACTCCTGGGCGCGCCATTGCGCCTCGGGTGTGGCACTGGGGTCGCCTGGATGGGAAAGTGCGGTCAGGGGCGGAGGCATGTGTGGATACAAGCAAGAAGCTGGCCTGCTTGGCGGTTGAGACGTCGCCGCCGCATGGTATGGTCTGCGCTGGTCGCCCTGCGCTGTTCATGCCCCATGTGGAAATTCTGGAAGAAACCCGTTGTTGCCAAGCCGGTTGAGCCTGTCGAGGTGCTGCCGGTGCTGGCCCGGCCGCTGGCTTACCGGCGCTTTCTGCGCATGGTCTTCCAGGCCCCGGCCCGGCTCAACCTGAGCGGGCGGATGCGTGAGGTGCAGTTGCTCGACGTCTCGCTCAAAGGCGCGCTGGTGGACATGGGCTCGGCACTGCGCTGCCCGGTGGGCACGCACGGTCGTCTGCGCCTCATGCTGTCGTCCACCACCTTCATTGCCATGGACATCGTGGTGGCGCGTGTGCAGGGCAGCCAACTGGGGCTGCAGTGCACGCACATCGACCTCGACAGCGTGACGCATCTGCGCCAGCTCATCGAGCGCAATGCCCAGGACCCGGCGCTGCTGGGGCGTGAGCTGGCGATGCTGATCGGCAGCGCCTGAGCGACGCCAAGCGCCTGCCTGTCAGGAGGAGGTAATCCAGTCAACCAGCGCGGGCTGGTCCAGGTGCGGCAGGGTGTTGTAGCTCAGCAGGGTGTGGCGCTTCGGGTTGAAGATGAACTCGGTCACCGCGCTGTTGCGGATGCGCATGTTGAGCTCGATGGTGGTCTCGGGCGTGGTGCCCAGCACGTGGCCCACGGCGGTGGCAATCGGCCCGCCGCTGGAGACGATCAGCACATTGCCTTCGAAGTTCTGCCGCACATGGTCGAGCGCGCCGGTGACGCCGGCCTTGAACTCGTTGTAGCTTGGCATGCCCTTGGGGCTGACCACGCCGTTCATCCATTGCGTCAGGCCGTCGCGCAGCAGGCGGAAGTGGTGGCGGTACAGCTCAGGGGTGTCCGGTTTTTGCAGCTTGTGCGGGTGGATGGTGGCGATCACCGCTTCGCTGTCGTACTCGTTCAGGCCGGGCCACAGCAAGGCGGTGCTGGCGTGGGCCGCGGCGTCCCGCGGGTGGGCCAGCCCCAGGCCCTCGGCAATGCCGGCCCAGGTCTGTGCATGGCGGCGCAACGTACCGGTGATGACCGCGTCGAACGTCATGCCGCGCTCACGCCAGTATTGCCCCAGGCGTACGCTCTGCTTGTGGCCGAGTTCGCTCAGGCGGTCATAGTCCTGTTCGCCAAATGAGGCCTGGCCGTGGCGTACGAGGTAAAGGGTTCCCATGCGGGAAATTGTGGCAAAAAATGCCTCTGACCCTTGTCGCTCGTGCGACGCCAGCTATCAAATCAGGAGTGATGGGCCTGGTGTCGACGCGTTTGCCGACTCACAACTGCACATGGCCACCGATGCAGGTCACCACCTGGCCGCCGACCCAGACCTGGCCGCTGGCATCGCGCTCCAGTTGCACGCGCCCGGCGCGGCCCAGGCAGGTGCCTTGCGAGGCCAGGTAGCGCTCGGGCAGGTGGCCCTCGGCCATCAACCACTGCGCCAGGCTGGCGTTGAGGCTGCCGGTGACCGGGTCTTCCGGGATGCCCACCGGCGCGGCGAAGGCGCGCACCTCCAGGTCCGCTGCGGCCTGCTGCGGCGCATCGGCCGCATGCTCGGCAAAGGCACGTGCCTCGCGGCTTGATTTTGCTATTAAATTGATAGCTGATGGCGCCGATTCGACAGCGCAAACCCCCACTTTTTGCTTCAAGTCCTTGAGTGCCTGGTGGTTTGGCTCCAGCGCCAGCACGGTGTCGGCGCTGTCCAGCAGCAAGCCCAGCCATTGCGGGCCGTTGTCCAGCTGCTGGGCGGCGCGGATCTGCGTCACGCTGATGCCCAGCGCCTGTGCCACGCTGGCCAGCAGATCGGGCGCGGGCGTGCTGCGCTTGAGTGGCGGCGCGGCAAAGGCGAGGAGATGGCCGGCGCGACGGATCGACACCAGGCCTACCGCGCATTCCTGCACGATCACACCGGCCTGCTTCGGGGTGCCTCCCGCTTCCAGCCAGGCATGGCATGTGCCCAGCGTCGGGTGACCGGCAAAGGGCAGCTCGGTGCCCGGCGTGAAGATGCGCACGCGGTAGTCGGCACCCGGTTGCGTGGGCGGCAGCACGAAAGTGGTTTCCGACAGGTTGGTCCAGCGCGCGAAACGCTGCATCTCGTCATCGCTCAGGCCGCTGCCGTCGAGCACCACGGCCAATGGGTTGCCGTAGTAGGGCGCGGCGGTGAACACGTCAACCTGCTTGAAGGGGCGTTGGCGGTGCGTAGCGCTCATCACATGTTCTCCCGGATGACGGCGGCCAGGGCGGTCACGCCTTGCTGGATCTCCTGCTCGCTGGCGGTGACGAAGGACAGGCGCAGCGTGCGTGGGTCGGTCAGATCGGCATAAAACGCAGCGCCCGGCACAAAGGCCACGCCCTTGTCGACAGCCTTGGGCAGCAGCGCTGCCGTGTCCATGCCTTGCGGCAGGCGGGCCCAGAGGAACATGCCGCCGTCGGGCTGGTTCCATGTCACCTCGGGAGGCATGTGCTGCGCGAGTGCGGCCAGCATGGCGTCGCGCTGCGCCTTGTACAGCGCGCGGATGCGCGGCACGTGGCGGTCAAGGAAGCCGTCCTTCATGACCTCGGCCACCACGCGCTGGTTGAAGCCGGGGCTGTGCAGGTCGGCCGCCTGCTTGGCCTGCAGCAGCTTGGGGAAGAGGGCTTTGGGCGCCACCACGAAACCCAGGCGCAAACTGGGTGCTAGCACCTTGGAAAACGAACCGAGGTAGAGGCAGCCGTCGGGGTTGCGCGCAGTCAGTGGTGCCGGCGGTGGGGTGTCGAACCAGAGCTCGCCATAGGGGTTGTCTTCGATCAGCGGCAGGCCCAGTTCGGCCGCACAGGCGGAGAGCGCCGCGCGCCGGGTTTCGCTCAGGGTGCGCCCGGTCGGGTTCTGGAAGTTGGGCAGCACGTACAAAAAACGCGCCGGCGTACCGGCTGCCTGGGCCTGGCGCAGCGCGGTGATGTCCACGCCTTCGTTGTCACTGGCCACGCTCTGCACCTGCGGCTCCATGGGTGCGAAGGCCTGCAGGGCGCCGAGGTAGGTGGGTGTTTCCACCAGGATGCGGCTGCCCTGGTCGATCAGCACCTTGGCGGCCAGGTCCAGGCCTTGCTGCGAGCCGGTGGTGATGAGCACCTGGGACGGATCGACCGGCCAGGGCAGGGAGGCGGCCACCATCTCGCGCAGCGGGCCATACCCTTCGCTGGCGGCGTATTGCAGCGCCGCGGCGGCATCGTCGCGCAGCACCTTGGTGCAGGCCGCGGCAAACTCGTCGACCGGGAAGGTTTTGGGCGAGGGCAGTCCGCCGGCAAAGCTGATGATGCCCGGGCGTTCGGTGACCTTGAGCAGTTCGCGCAACACCGAGGGGTTCATTTTTTCGGCACGTGCGGCCAGCACCCAGGGCGATGGGGTGTGCGGGGCACTCGGATTCATGGGGTGGTTCCTTCTTGATCGAGAGGGTGGTGTCGGGCAGCGGACACAGGCATTTTGCGCCCGGCGAACACCACGACCCACCCGAGCCAGAGGCCTTGGTGGAGATGGGGAGCAGGGTTCGGTGGGCGGGGCATGGCTTCACTCTACCGTGCTTTCACGCGCTGGCCGCGCGGCGGTGTGCCGGCATCATGGCCGGAGAAGTCCGGCCGCTGGCTCAGGCCAGCAGGCCGCGCGCGGGGCGCGCCAACATGGCCGACAGGGTGCGCAGCAAGGCGCGGTTGACCTCTTCCATGTCAATCTGGTGCTCGTTGCACAAGGTGTGGGTGGCACGGGTGTTGGGGGATTCCAGTGCCGTGGCAATGGCGAGGTAGGGCGCGTAGGGGCCGTCGTTCTGCAGCAGTGCGGCCTGGATCCGCTCGGGCAGCGGCAGGCGTTCCAGCGCGGTGGTCAGCGGCTCGCCCAGCAGCACGTCGATCTGCGACAGCAGGCCACAGAGGTAGACCTCGCGCCGCAGGTTGTCTTCCTCGCCCGCATCCAGCAGGTGTTCCAGCAGGTGGGCGCGCGTGACCAGTGTGGTGCGGACCGGCTGCAGGTTTAGGTCGCTGGCGGCGTGCGGCAGCTGTTCCAGCAGCCAGGCCTTGAGCACCGAGTAGCCCAGCACCATCAGGCCGCGGCGGATGGACTCGACTTCGTTGCGCAGACCCAGGCCGGCCGAGTTCACGTAACGCAGGAAATGGTAGGCCAGCAGCGGCTCTTCGCTCAGGATGAGTTCGATGGTGTCGAGCGCCACGTCGGCGTCGATGGCTTCGACCAGGCGCACGATGGCGGTCTGGCCCGGCTGGATTAGTTGCTCCCGGTAACTGTGCAGCACATCTTCCACCGGCCAACCGGTCAAGGCCCAGGCGCCTTGCTGGTCCAGGCAATGCTCGGCCAGTGCGCGATTGGCGATGGCCTCATAGATCTGGCCGGGCACGACCGGGCTCTTGAGCGGCGCCTCGCCGTCATGATCGCAGTGCGTCTGCAACGAGGCGCGCAGGCCCAGCAAGGCTTCCTCGGCTGTGAGGTTGAAGATGCTTTTATGGAAGCATTCACTGACGGCGGGGTCGGGGCGTTGACCAGGTGTCCCGCACCAGATCATCCGCAGGCCGCGCCGATGGGCGTGTTCCACACGTTGCGCCAGGGCGGCATCGCCCAGCCAGGCTTCGGGCACCTGCACCCAGGGATCGCTGGCGGTGCCGTGTTCCAGGATGTCGTTCAACAGCGAGGCGGAGTGGATCTCCAGCAGCAGCACCGGGGCCTGTTCCGGCCATTGCTCGCGCAAGGCGGCCAGCAGGTGCTGGGCGTCCACCGGCACCGCCGCATCGATGTCGACAAAGAGCCGTACGGCCGCCGGTTGGCGCAACTGGTTCCACAGCAGCTGATAGCCCAGAGAGATGTTGCCAAGAACGGTTTGGGCCATGGCGTGGCGGGTGGTTTTACCCCAGGTAGTTGAACAGGGACAGGCGTTGAACCTGTGCGTAGGTCTTCAGCGCCGCATCGTAACCGGTCTGCTGGTTCTGGAAGTCCGAGATGCCCTTGATCATGTCCATGTCCTCGGCGCGGGAGCGGTCGGTCTCGAGCTGGTTGGACTTGGTCTGCTGGTTGCTGTCAATGCTGTCGGCACGGTTGAGCATGTCGCCGGCCAGGCCGCGGGCGGACTGGATGCGATTCATGCCGGTATCGAGCTCGGCCAGGGCCTTGGTAAAGGCCTGGCTCAGCGTGTTGCTGTTGTTGGCGTTGTTGATGCCGGCAATGGCCTTGTCGATCACCTTGAAGACGTTGGTGGTGGTGCTGGGTGCGACCGCCACGGTATCGCCGTTAGCCGGGACGCCTTGGACGCGGACCGCCATGCCGCCAAACTGGATGTTCTGGCCGCTGGTGTAGGGCTGGCCGGTTGCAACCGTGGCAGCGGTGGTGGTGTTGACCACATCGTAGGTGGTGACGCCGGCCACCACATTGAAGGTCACGGCGTAGTTGTCCCCGGTCACGGTGGAGGGATTGACGACCTGGCCGGCATCGGTCCAGACGGTACCGGTGTTGCCGCCACCCAGCGAAACGTCAAACACGCCATTGCCGGATGGCACATTCATCCAGACGGCCTGGCCATCCATGGCGCTGGGAATCGCCACCGTCGAGCTGGCATTTTGCCCGGCAACACCGTTGAAGGTCACGCCGGTGGCGGCATCCGTGAAGGGTGAGCTGGCGCTGCCCAAGCCGCCGAAGAGCGGCACGCCGTTGCTGTCCACCTTGTTGGCATAGCCGAACAATTGGTCACGCAGGGCTGAAATCTGCTGTGCAATGCTGGTGCGGTTGACGCTGGTGTAGCCGGCATTGCCGGCGCTGACCACCAGGTCGCGGATGCTTTGCAGCGTTTCGGTGGCATTGCCCAGGGTCGACTCGGCCATGGCCATGGAGTTCTTCTGGACGTTGAGTGCGCGCTGCTCGACCTCGATGCGGCTGATCCGGGTCATGGCCCGCTCGGCCTGCGCCGCGCCAGTGGGGTCGTCGCTGGGGCGCAGCACACGCTTGCCCGCGGTGAGCTTTTCCTGCAGCTCGGACAGACCTGCCTGATGGCTGGTCAATTTGGCCAGGGAGTTGTCATAGGCGTTGGCGCTACCCAGTCGCATGGTCATGTTTCAATCCTCGTCCTGTCTCTCGTCAACGCCCCAGGCTTTGCAGCAGCGAATCAAAGATATTCTGGGCCAGTTGCATCATCTTGCCGGAGGCCTGGTAGGCCTGCTGGTACTGCAGCATCCTGGCGGCCTCTTCGTCCAGGTTCACACCGGAAACGCTGCTGCGTTGCTGCTCGATGCTGCTGGCGATGTTGCCGGAAACGGCGCTTGCCGATTTGGCGCTCTGCACCTGGATGCCGATTTCCGCCATCAGGCCGGCATAACCGTCGGTCAAGGGGCCGCCGTCGAACATGGTCGCGTCGCGCAGGTTCAGCATCGCCTGGGCATTGCCGGCATTGAGGGCCGGGTAGGGGTTGACATCCACCTTGAACGTGTCGCCGGGCTGGGGTGTCCCCTTGAGGGTGAGCGACCAGCCAGTCAGCGGCGGGGCCGTGCTGTATTCGATCGGCTGGCCCGGCGTGTAGGTGTACACCGTGGCGCCAGTATCGGAGCGCGTGTAGGTGCTGGTGCTGGTGAAGTTCAGCGTGACGGCGGGCGGAACCGGGACGGAGCGTGTGGTGAGGCTGCCCACCGTCAAGGTGCCGGTGTTGGTCGTGCCGGCGGTGGCCGTGATCGGGCTGGCCATGGCTAGCCCGCGCGGCGACGAGAAGGCCGTGGCAATGGACCCGGCGGCCGTGCTGAAGGGCTTGAGCAGGAAGTGGTCGCCGGCCGTTGCCGGTGTGGCGCTTTGCTGGATGTCCAGGCCGTCAATCTTGACCGGGTTGGTGCTCGCAAAGTCAAAGGCCGTGGCCTTGCCGTCTGACAGGCGCACGATGGTGCCGGCTGTACCCGAGGTGAAGGTCACCTCGTAGTCCGAGGCCGCAAACTGGGAGGTGCCCGATGGGTTGGTCTGGACGCCAAGGCTCAGGGTCGTACCTGGCGGGGAATTGGTGTCGGCCGGGTAACCGTTGGGCAGGGCGCTGAGCTTGAACAAGGCTGTGCCGGCATTGCCGCTGAGATCCACGCCCAAGGCCTGTTGCTCGTTCATGCGCGTGCCGATGGCCAAGGCCATGCGGCCGAGCAGGTTGCCGGCATTGACCAGGTCTTCGTTCTTGAAGCGCAGCAGGCCCGCAACCTCGCCGCCGCCCAGCATGGAGGTACTGATCGGGTACTTGGTGCCGCCCGCATTGTTGATCAGCAACTGGCTCTGGTTCGGGTCACCCGAGTAATTGGTGGGAGCGATCTCCAGCTTCGATACCGTGGTGCCGAGCACCAGGGCCTGGCTGCCACCCACGAAGACACCGACGGTCCCGTCCGCAGCAGGGATCGAGGTGGTCTGGATGTACTTGTTCAATTCGCTGATCAGCTGATCACGCTGGTCCAGCAGGTCATTGGGCAGGTGTCCGCTGCCCGTGGCGCGCGCGATTTCCTGGTTCGACTTGGCGATCTGGTCGGCCAGGTTGTTGATGGTCGTGATGTTGGTCTGCAGTTCCTGCGAAACGCCCAGCCGGAGTTCGTAGAGCTGGTTGGACGCCGTCTGGAAACGTGCGGCCATTTCGTCTGCGCTGGTCAGTGCCACCGCGCGGGCTGTCAGGTCGGAGGGGGCGCTGACAATGTCGGAAAACGAATTGAGCAGATCGCTGACCGAGGCGCCGAGGCCGTCTTTGCCGCCGGAGAACACGCTTTCCAGTTGCTGCAGCTTGTCGTAACGCGTCGCGTCGCTGGCGGCAACGGATTTCATCAGCGCAGCCTGCTTGGTCAGGAAATCGCTGTAGTTGCGCTGGACCGTGGTGATGTCAACGCCGTTGCCGTAGTAGCCGCCACCGGTGAACTGGCCCTCCACGTTCTGGACGATGACCGTCTGACGCGAGTAGCCCGGCGTGTTGACGTTGGCGATGTTGTTGCCGACGGTCTCGAGAATCTTCTGGTTGACCAGCAGGGACCGTGCGCCAACGTTCAGGATATTGCCCATGCGTTTTCCCTTCAGGCGGTGGCGCGCTGCAGTCGCAACGTGGTGTTGATGGCCCGGCTCAGCTTGTTGGCGTAATCGGGATCGGTGGCATAGCCGGCGCGTTGCAGGCCGCTGGCATAGGCCTGGACCGAGCCGGTCTGCTGGCGTACCTGGGCGTAGCGCGGGCTGTCGGAAATCAGCCGGGCGTAGTCGCGGAACGACTCTTCGTAGGAGTTGTAGGCGCGGAACTTGGCCACGGTCTTTTGCGGCACGCCGTTGACGTATTCGGTGGTGGTGACTTCCGCCACCTTGCCTTTCCAGCCCGGCCCGGCCTTGATGCCGAACAGGTTGAAAGAGGTCGAGCCATCGGCGTTGGCGATCTCACGCCGGCCCCAACCGGTCTCATGCCCGGCCTGGCCGATCATGAAGCTGGCGGGAATGCCGCTGCTCTGCTCCACCTTGGCGGCGATGCCGTTGAAGCGTTGCACAAAACTGGTCTGGCTGACGGTCGGCGCGGCATTGCCCAGGCCGGCTGCCGGCTTGATGGCTTGCTTGCCGGCAGCGCGTGCGCTGCCTTGTTGTGCATCAGCCGCTGCACCCATCTGGCGCGAGAGCTGCTGGGCGATGATGTCCGACAGTCCGCCGGGCCGGCCTGACATCTGCACGGCCAACTGCTGGTCGAGCAGGTCGGTGCCGAGGTCGCCCTGAGCGCTTTCCAGCATGCCGGATTTCATGGTGGCTTCGCGCATGCTCTTGATCAGCTCGCGCATGAAGAGCGATTCGAACTGCTTGGCGGCCTCCTTGATGGCCGCCGGCGAGTCCTGGCCGGCCTGCAGCTTCAGGCTGTTGAGCGAACGCGCATCGGCCGCCAGGGCATTGGAGTTGTGGGTCAGGTTGCCGACACCCATGTCAGATCACCTCAAGCTCCGCATTCAATGCACCAGCCGCCTTGATGGCCTGCAGGATGGCCAGCAGGTCTTGCGGTGTGGCGCCCAGTGCGTTGAGCGCGCGCACCACTTCTGACAGTTGCGGCGAAGCTGGCACCTGGATCAGCACGCCCGGTTCCTGCTTGATCTGGATGTTGGCTTTTTCCGTTACTACGGTCTGGCCGCTGGAGAGTGGGCCCGGCTGGCTGACCACCGGGGTCGAGCTGATGCTGACAGACAGATTGCCGTGCGCAATGGCGCAGGGGCCCAGCGTCACGGCCTGATTGAGCACCACCGAGCCAGTACGCGAATTGATGACGACCTTGGCGGCGCGAATGGAGTTTTCCAGCGGCAGTTCTTCCATCTCGGCGATGAAGGTGATGCGCGCGTTGGGATCGACCGGCGCCTGGACGTCGACGGTACGCCCATCCATGGCGCGGGCTACGCCGTCGCCGAAACGACGGTTGATGGCTTCGGCCACGCGGCGTGCGGTTTGGAAGTCGTAGGCATCCAGACCCAGCCGGATGCTGTTGCCTTCGAGCAGTGGCGTCGGCACAGCGCGTTCGATCTGGGCGCCGCCCGGAATGCGGCCGGCGCTGAGGTGGTTGATCTGGACCTTGCTGCCGCCGGCAGCAGCACCGGCGCCGGCAATCACCAAGCTACCTTGTGCCAGGGCGTAGATCTCACCGTCGGCGCCTTTGAGCGGTGTGGAAATCAGGGTGCCGCCCTTAAGCGACTTGGCGTTGCCCATTGACGAGACAGTCACGTCGACCATCTGGCCCGGGCGGGCAAAAGCGGGCAGCTGTGCGGTCACCAGCACGGCGGCCACGTTCTTGAACTGCAGCCGCGAGATGACGTCCGAGGGCAGGGTGATGCCAAGCTGCTGCAGGTAGTTGTTCATGCCCTGTGTGGTGTAGGGCATCTGGGTGGTCTGGTCGCCGGTGCCGTCCAGGCCGATGACCAGGCCGAAGCCGGTCAACTGGTTGCTGCGCACGCCTTCAATGGCCGCGATTTCCTTGATGCGCCCGGCCATGGCACTGCCGCCGGCCAGCATGCAGGCCGCCACCAGCAGCGTGGCCAACTGGCGGAGCCGGTTCAGCGGAAGGCGGGGCGGGCAGGCATTCATGGCGTTGGACTCAAGTATTGGCGAAACGGGCCGATAAAGACGAAATCAGACAATCCAATTCTGTATCGGCTCAAAACGGCAAAACGCTGAAAAAGAACCGCATTAACCAGCCAACTGTTTGCGCTTCGTTCTGGGCACCTCGACCCTTGGATTCGACGCGGACATTGGCCACCTGGCTGGAATTGACGATGCTGCCCGGCAGGATGGCGCGCGGATCGACCGTGCCGGAGAAGCGCAGCACGTCGACGTTCTGGTTCACGCCGATCTGCTTTTCCCCCACCACCACCAGATGCCCGTTGGGCAAGACCTCGGCCACCGTGGTGGTGATCGAGCCGGAGAAGGTATTGGCGCTTTCCGTGCCACCCTTGCCGGCAAAGTCATTGGCCGACGTGGCAGCGATGCGGGTCTGGTTCTCGGCCGCGGTAGCGGGGAAGTTGAAGCCCGGTGCGGCGGTGATGGACGAGTTGGCGCTGCTGGTGCGGTTCGCCGTGGAGGTCGACTTCTGGCTGGCCGTGACGTTTTCCACGATCACGACCGTCAGGGTGTCGCCGACCACACGGGCACGTCGGTCCTCGAAGGAGGGGCGATAGCCGACTGTCTGGAACAGGCTGCCGGTGACGGGACGGGCGGACGGGCTGGGGATGGCCGTGGGCTTGGGCTCAGCGAAGTCGACCTTGGGCGCGGTGGTTTCGCAGCCGGCGCACAGTCCGGCAATCACCACCACCCACCCGAGGCGTTGCAGTGAAGAGTAAACAGTCGGTGTGTTCATCACAATTGCCCCAGTTTCTGCAGCATCTGGTCGGAGGTCTGGATCGCCTTGGAATTCATCTCGTAGGCGCGCTGGGTCTGGATCATGGTCACCAGTTCCTGCACCACGTTGACGTTGGAGGTTTCCAGGTAGCCCTGCATCAGGCTGCCCATGCCGTTGAGGCCGGGGGTGCCGGTGTTGGGCTGGCCCGATGCGGCGGTTTCGATATAGATGTTCTGCCCACGCGGCTCCAGGCCGGCCGGGTTGATGAAGCTGGCCAGGGCGATGGTGCCGATCTGGCGGTCGACCATCTTGCCGTTTTCCTTGATAGAGGCGGTGACATTGCCATCTGCGCTGATGACCAGGTTTTCGGCATTGGTGGGTACCGTGATGCCGTTGGCCACGGCAAAGCCGTTGTTGGTCACCACCTGGCCTTGGGCGTTGATCTTGAACGAGCCGTCACGGGTGTAGCCCATGGTGCCATCGGGCATGGTCACCTGGAAAAAGCCGTTGCCCTGGATCGCCACGTCGAGGTTGTTGCTCGACTGCTGCACATTGCCCTGCGTGAACTGGCGCGCCGTGCCGACCACGCGCACGCCGGTTCCGAGTTGCAGGCCGGTGGGCAGCTGCGACTGCTCGGAGGTGGCAGAACCGACCTGGCGCAGGTTCTGGTACATCAGGTCTTCGAACGCCACATTGGAGCGCTTGAAGCCGGTGGTCGAGACGTTGGCCAAGTTGTTGGAGATGGTGTCCAGCTGCATCTGCTGGGCTTCCATGCCGGTTTTCGAGATCCACAGGGAGTTGATCATGATGGGTTCCTAGGGCTTGTAGGGTGGCAACTCTGCGGGCTTCAGCCTTGCAGGTTCAACAGCTGACCGGCTGACCGGTCGTTGGATTCGGCGGTCTGCAGCAGGCGCATCTGCACTTCGAACTGCCGTGCGGTCTGGATCATGCCCACCATGTTTTCCACGGCGTTGACGTTGGAGCCTTCCAGCGTGCCGGGCATGAGGCGGGCGTTGGCGTTGTTGGGCAGGGCTGCACCGGCGGTAGCGCGGAACAGGCCGTCATCGCTGCGCTTGATCGGCTCGTCTGCTGTCGGGGTGACCATCTTGAGGCGCCCGACGGTGGCCGGCTGCTGGCCGCTGACCTTGGCCGTGATCGTGCCGTCGGCACCGATGCTGACCGTGGCGCCGGCCGGGATGTCGATCGGGGCGCCGCCGTCAGACAGCACGGGCAGGCCGCTCATGGTCTGCAGGTTGCCCGCGGACGAGACCTGCATGGAGCCGTTGCGCGTGTAGGCTTCGGTGCCGTCCAGGCCTTGCACGGCAAACCAGGCGTTGCCCTGGGCCATGACGTCCAGATCGCGTCCGGTGTGCTGCGAGGGGCCGGGTGTGTCCAAGTGGCCGGTGGTGGTCTCCAGCGCGAAGACGCGGGTGGTGGCACCGTCGCCGCGCAGGGGCACGGCACGGTAGGCCGCCAACTCGGCGCGGAACCCGTTGGTCGAGACATTGGCCAGGTTGTTCGACAACACAGCCTGGCGCTGGGCGGCCGCATTGGCGCCCGTCATCGCGGTGTAAATCAGTTTGTCCATGGCAGTAGGTACTCAGTAACAGGTTCCGGACAGCGGCTTAACGCAGGCTGGTCAGGGCCGACAGCGCCTGGTCCTGCGTCTTGATGGTCTGCACGTTCGCCTGGTAGGCGCGCTGGGCGGTCATCATGTTGACGAGTTCGGCGGTCAGGTCGACGTTCGAGTCTTCCAGCGCCCCGGAGCGAACCGAGCCCAGGCTCAGGGTGCCGGGTGTGCCGGGGGTGGCAATGCCCGATGAGTTGGTTGCCACCCAGTTGCCGCCGCCGACCGGTTGCAGACCCTGGTTGTTGCGGAAGGAGACCAGCTGGATCTGGCAGGCGTCCACGCTCTTGCCGTTGGAGTAACGGGCGGTGATCACGCCGCCCCCGGAGATTTTGATGCCCGTGAAAGAGCCATCGGGATTACCGTTCTGGCTCAGCGTGGTCACACCAAAAGAAGAGGCGAACTGGGTCGAATTGGTGAAAGAGGCCTGGGCGTTAAACGTGCCATTCTTCGTGGTGAAGGGCATGGTGAATGGCCCCGGGTTCAACAGCTTGCCGTTGCTGTCGAACTGCAAGGTGGCGACGTTAGAGGTCGTGGCTGTGGCAGCGCTGGTCGGATCGGTGTAAACCTCCCAGTTGTTGATCAGCGGGGTCGGAAGCGGGCCCCCGGTGTCTGCAACCCGGCGCATGTAAACCTTGACGTCCTGGGCAACACCCTGCGTGTCGTAGGCGGTGATGGAAGTGCCGTAGGTCGTCAGCGGGGTGGTCGGTGTCGGCGTATTCCAGACCGGAGCGCGAGCGTCCAGATTGAACTGCATGCCAATCGTGGTGGTCTGTGCCGGTGCATTGCTGGTGCTGGTGTCGATCTTCAGTGGGCCGAGGGACTGGCCGCCATTGATGTCGTAATTGATGCCGTACAGTTTCTCGCCGTTGTTGTTGACGACATAGCCGTCCTGGTCCAACTTGAAAATGCCGGAGCGGCTGTACAACGAAGGCTTGTCCTTGTCCTGTCCCGTGGCATTGAACGGAACCAGGGGGAAGAAGCCGTCGCCGTTGATGGCCATATCCAGTGTGTTGCCGGTGACGGAAATGTTGCCTTGCGAGAATTCTTGGGAAACGGCGGACACCTCAACGCCGATACCCGCCTGGCCGCCCGAGCCGCCGGCACCGATGGTGGAGGCAATCACTTCAGCGAATTCGGCACGCGACTTTTTGGCGCCTGCGGTGCCGGCATTCGCGATGTTGTTGCCGATGACGTCAAGGTTTTTGCTGGCGGCATTCAAGCCGGAGAGGCCGGTCTGGAAACTCATGATCTAGGTTCCTTTATGGAAGATGTCGGGCGGTGAAATGGATCGATGGACAGGTCGGGTCAATAAATGGCCGCGACATCGGTATAGGAGACACTGGCGCCATTGGCCAAGTTCAGCTTCAGCGTGCCGCTCTCGTTGCTGACCGACTGGATGGTGTCGACAGTCATCGGTGTGGCCGACACGCTCTTGCCACCCATGCTGGCTTTGACGGCGATCTTGACGGTCTGGCCCTGGTAGGCCGAGGCGTCCCAGGTGAATTCGTGGCGGCCGGCATTCTTGGCACCCAAGTTGAAGGTGTCGAGCACCTGGCCGCCGGGGGATTGAATTTCGACGCTCACGGAGTCGGCGTTGGCGCCAATGTCCACGGCGCCAGCAGCAACGCCTTTGTTCACGCTCAGGGTGTTGCCAGGCAGCAGCACGTTGTGACCGACCATGGAGGCGCTTTGCAGGATCTGCGTCGACAGCAGTTGTGAGACCATGTTGGACATGGTCTCGTTGAGCTTGTTGATGCCGGTGACGGTGTTGATCTGCGCCATCTGACTGGTCATCTGCGCGTTGTCCATCGGATTCATCGGATCCTGGTTGTTCAGCTGCGCCACGAGCAGCTTGAGGAAGCGGTCCTGGGCGGCAGTTGCGTCGCTCACGGTGCCGGAGCCGGTGGTCAGGTTGTTGAGGGCAGCCGTGCTGCTGTTCACAGACGAGGTGGTGGTCATGGTCTTGGTCCTTCTGGCTTATTGGCCAAGTTGGAGGGTTTTGAGCAGCAGCGTCTTGGCGGTGTTCATGACTTCGACGTTGTTCTGGTACGAGCGGGACGCGGAAATCATGTTGACCATTTCCTCGACCGGATTGACGTTGGATTGCGTGATGAACCCTTCGGCATCAGCCATCGGGTGGCTCGGGTTGTGCGTGCGCTTGCCGGGTTCCTGGTTTTCGCTGATGGTGCTGACCTTGACGCCAGCGGACGCCTGGGAGTCCATCAGAACGGTTTCGAAAACGACCTGACGACCCTTGTAGATCTTGCCGTCCGGACCGGCCACGGCATCCGCGTTGGCCAGATTGCTGGCCACCACGTTGAGTCGTTGCGACTGCGCACTGACAGCGCTGCCAGATACGCCAAAGATGGAGAACATGGACATGGTGAGTTTCCTGGTCCTGTTGAAAGTTACTGACCTTGGATCGCGCTCAAGATTGTCTTGGCGTGGCCGTTAATAAAGCGAAGGGTGGACTCGTAACGCACCGCGTTATCGACGAAGTTGCTGCGTTCGCGGTCGAGGTCAACGCTGTTGCCGTCCATGCTCGGCTGGGTTTGCGGGGCGTAAGCCAGAGGGTTGCCGCCGAGTTCGCCCGTGCTGCTGGTCAGCGGGATGTGTTTGCTGTTGGAGGTGCTGCTGCTCATGCGGGATGCAACGGGCGACGTGCTGTTGCCGGTGGCATTGGCCATGGCTTCGCGGAAATTCACGTCGCGTGCCACATAACCCGGCGTGTCGGCGTTGGCAATGTTGCTCGCAATGACGCGCTGGCGTTCGGCGCGCACGACCAGGGCCTTCGAATGGAAGTCCAGACTGTTGGTCATTTGTGCAAACATGAATTACCTCAACTTTCGGTCTTGCAACGCCACAGGCCGGTGCCCGGGCTTTCGACGTCTGGCAATTATGGAAATAACTTAAATTTTCGAGACCTTGAAGTAAGGGGAAAACACCCTGTATTTGCCGGATTCGCGCAGGGGCGTCTGTTCGTATAGTTCCCAGCGTGGGGTAGCGGCCGAAGACCGTTCTGGGCCCCGCGTTCGGAAAGGATTCCCGTCATGAATGAAAAAATGGATCAGGTTTTGCCGTGGCGTTCGCTGCGGATGATCTTTTTCTGGGTGTTTGCCTCCCTGATGGCCACAGTTGCCCAGGCGCAGACCCAGCCGGCCGAATCGGAGTTTCTGGGGGCGACGCGCCATTGGCTGGACCAGGCCGTCGCCGGTATTCAGTCGTCCGGGGCCGTGCCTTTGCGCATGGAGGTATCGGTGGGTGCACTGGACAGCCGGTTGCGCCTGGCCAGCTGCTCCCGGGTTGAGCCCTATATTCCTGTTGGAACCCGTCTGTGGGGGCGAACCCGTCTGGGCTTACGTTGTATTGAGGGCATGGGGAAGTGGAATGTCTTTCTGCCCGTCACCATCAAGGCCATTGGGCGTGCTTGGGTCATGAGGCGCGATGTGGTTCCCGGTACGGTGCTGGGCGAGGCCGACGTGATGGAGGCGGAGGTCGACTGGGCAGAAGAGCCTAGTCCGATCATTGCGGATCCGGCGCTCTGGGTCGGCCAGGTGGCGGTCCGGAATCTGATGACCGGCCAGGCCTTGCGCCAGAATATGGTGCGTCCGGCCCAGGTGTTTCAGGCCGGTGCCCAGGTTCGTATCGTGGCCCAAGGCACTGGTTTTCAGATCCATTCCGATGGCCAAGCGCTGTCGCCCGGTGTGGTCGGGCAACTGGCCAAGGTCCGCATGGACAATGGCCGCGTGATGTCCGGCATGGTACTGGATGCCCGGACAGTGAAGTTGGAAATGTAAGACAGGTTTTTCCGAAAGGATGCGGAAAAACCTAAAGTAAGTCATGATCGTGCCGATATCTATCGTACAAGGCTACTTCCACGGTAGTTCTGGAGAACGCGATGAAAATAGGTCAGCCATCAGATTTGCCAATTACTTCGACACCGCCTGCGGCGTCGGGGGCCTCGTCCGCGTCCGCCAAGGCGGCTTCGCAGGGCGCTGCCGCGACAGCTTCGCGCAACGCCAGTTCGGCGAGCGTGTCGGTCACGGTTTCGGCGCAGGTACGTACCTTGACGCAAGCCGATCAATCCGAGTCCGCCGATGTGGACATGGACAAGGTGAACGCCGTGCGCAGTGAGATTGAACAGGGTACCTATGTGGTCAACCCCGAGGCCATTGCCGACAAGTTGTTGGCCAATGCCAAGGAAATGCTTGACCGTACCCGAAGCTGATTTTCCTTATTGAGGGTGTCTTGCCATGTTGTCCGCACAGATTGAAAAGCAGTTGTCCGAGATCGAGCAGCAATGCGCGGTGCTGACTGCAGCTGTGGACAGTGGTGAGCCGGTTGCTCTGGAGGCGGCCAGCACCCAGTTGCGGCAGTTGGCCGTCGACTTATCCCGTTCGCAGGAAGTCGCTCACCTGGATGCTCAAGCCACGCAAGCGTTCAAGACCCGTTTGCAGAAGGTCGTCGGAGGGGTTGCGGCGCAGCGCGGCAGTTTGGCGCGCCGTGCGGCGGTGGTCGAACGTGGCTTGAACGCCATGGTGCCTGCCACGCGCGAGTCGACTTACGGCCAGGCAGCTGGCCCCTATGGCGCCGCGGCAAAACAAAGCGGCGCTTTCAAGTTGCTCACCGCCTGAGTGCTGTCAAACAAGATTAAAAAAAGGGCTGCCATCGCAGCCCTTTTTTAATGTGCGCGCATCTTGGCGCGCAAGCGAGCAATGGACTGACTGTGCAGTTGACAAACGCGTGATTCGGTAATGCCCAGAACCGCCGCGATTTCCTTGAGGTTCATGTCCTTCTCGTAGTACATGCTCATGATGTACTGCTCGCGCTCGGGCAGATTTTTGATGGCCTCAACCAGGGACTTGCGGATGCGCTGGTCGCGCAGCAGCTCCATGGGGTCGGCCTCGGTGTCGACCATATGGCGGTCGAGAAAGCTGTCTTCGCCTTCGCCGCCTGCCATGTCCTCAAGGTAAACCAGCTGCGTGCCTTGCACCTTGCCCAGCAGCGTCTGGTAGTCGGCCAGGCTCATGCCCAATTCGCCGGCAATCTCGGACTCCGTCGGGCTGCGACCCAGCCGGTGTTCCAGGCGGCGCAGAGCGACTTCGATTTCTTTCTGGCTCTTGCGTGAGCCACGCGACATCCAGTCGTTTTCCCGCAGTTCGTCGATCATGGCGCCACGGATGCGCTGGGTCGCGAAGGTCTCAAACTGGACGCCCTGGGTGGCTTCAAAACGGTTCAGGGCCTCGGACAAGCCAATCAGGCCGACCTGGATCAGATCGTCCACCTGAACGCTGGGCGGCAGCTTGGCCATCATGTGATGGGCCAGGCGGCGGACCAGGGGGGAATACTGCCGGATCAGGGCATTACGGTCGAGTTGACCTTTGGCGGTGTACATCAATGACTCCTCTTCCCAATGTCATTGTCGTTCATGGCCTGCTGCCAAGCGGACATGGTGGCATCCGGTCGGCGCGGCATTCCGTTTTCCAGCAGGCGCAGCGCCAGCCGGTTGACGTCGCGCGGCGCCTCTTCGTCGTCTTGCCGCATGTCCACGCTCAAGGTGGTGATCTGCTGGCCCAGAAAGTTCATGGCGCAGCCTTGAAGGCTTTTGTTCAGGTTGCGGGCCCAAGCCAGACTGTTCTGATCGGATGCGTCCACCATGGAAACGATGGTAGGTTGAAGTCGGCCGTTGAGCAACAACTGTTTCATGGCTTGATAGGCCGTCAGCACGGAGCGCTCATTGGTGGAAACAGCCAGCAGGGGTTCGATGTGACTGCCCGGCAGGTTGGTGGCCAACATGCCGGCATTCGCATACAGCAGTACCACATCATAGTTCTGGAACAGCTGTTCAAGGGCCTCAAACGGCGCCGTGTCTTCCTGGCCCTGAGACGCTGCACACAGTTGGCGCAAGCCAATGGCGGCTGGGTAGATTGACCAGGCCGTATCCATGGCCTCGTGCGGCATGTCTTCAGGCCGACCACTTGGGGCGAGCAGTTGCTGCAGGCCGGGGTTGCTTGGGGATTCGCTTTGCGTGGCATCAAGCACGACGGCGAAATAGCCCAGCTCGGACCATGCCGCACACAGGCTCCACAGCAGCGGGAGCTCGCTGGGCCGATCATCATGGCTGGCCATGACAACGAGGCGGGGTGAGGCCTGGGTGCTGAGCCCCTGCAGGCCTGCGCCCTGGGTGACACATGCATCAAGCATGGAGCATTCCCTGCGATGGAACGGCCGGTTGGCTGAAGATGAAGCCCAGATCCGAGGCCTGCGGGTCGAAGGCAGACTTGTTCGGCGTACGCATGGACAAGCGCACCAGCTTGGAGGCATCGGCCGATTCCCAGTCTTCGGGAACACGTTGGCCGGTGGTGACGCCACGCAGAACCAACTGGTGCCGGATGGCGGCATCGAGTGCGGGGCCCAGCTTGACGGCTTCGTCGATCTTGGAGAGCACGGCCTGTTGTACGCCGGTCGAACGGAACGACGAAACCACTTCATCCAGCGTTTCGCCCTGGCCACCGGCATTGAGCACCAGCAGGCGGTTGACATTCGGCAGGTCCAGCACGTCGAGCAGTTCGCGCTTGCGCGGATCACGGGGTGCCACGCCTGTGGTGTCGATCAGGATCATCTTCTTGTTGGACAGAAGATTGAGCAAATCCTGCAGGGCAGCCTGATCGTGAGCCAAGTGAGCCACGACACCGAGCATGCGCCCGTAGGTGCGCAGCTGCTCGTGGGCACCGATGCGGTAGGTGTCCAGCGTGATCAAGCCGACGCTGGCGGGGCCGTATTGGCGGGCACACAGGCCGGCCAGCTTGGCGGTGGTTGTGGTCTTGCCGACACCAGTGGCGCCGACCAAGGCGTAGACACCACCGTCTTCTGGCAGGGAGCGACCGGTATCGGTCTTGAGATTGCGTTCCAGGACGTCCATGACCCAACGGACGGATTCGGTGGCGCCCAGGCTGTCAGGCAGCTTTTCCAGCATGGCGCGAGCCAGGGCGGGCGAATAGCCAGCCCGGATGAGCTTGAGCATCAGGTTCGACTGGATCGGGTTCTGCTTGGCCTGTCCGAGCCAAGCCAGCGTGTTGAAGCGCTCCTCAATCATGTCCTTCATGGCTTGCAGTTCGTCGACGATGCCTTGGGGCATTTGGGCCGGCTGTGCCGTGACTTTAGGGGCGCTGACCGCGGGCTTGGGGGTGCTTGCGGGGGATTCCATCCAGACTGGGGCGGCACTTTCGCTCAAGCGTGTGGCTGCCGGGGCGGGGGTGTCCTGCGCAATCACTTTCAGCGAGTCATGACGGCGGCGCAGCATGCGCTCACGCACATAGTCCTGGAAGGACAGCGTGCTCATGGCCAGTTGCTCTGCATCCTCTTCGACCTGCGACTGCGTCGCCGGGGCGGTGTTTTTCGCGGGCTTGGACGCCGTGGCTGCCAGCTTCGGCGCGGCTGCAGGTTTGTTGGCGGCAGCTTGGGGCTGATCCAGCGAGTTCAGGGTGTCTTCAGCAGTCGCCAGAACCTCCACGCCCGTGGCGGTGGGACGGTTCGAGAGGATCAGGGTTCCTTCGCCAAAAGCCATGCGCGCTTTGGCGAGCGCTTCGCGTGAGGTCGGGGCGTGAAAGCGTTGAATGTTCATGATGTTGCGCCTCTCAGAATCGGGCCAATACGGATGGTGTGGGTTTCAGGGATCTCGCTGTGTGCCAGAACCTGCAGACGGGGAGCCACGCGGCGCACGAGCCGTGCAATGGCGTTGCGGATGGTGTCCGGCACCAGCAGGCAGGCTGGCACGCCAATTTCTTCCTGCTTGAGTGCCATTTCGGCGGCTGTGCGGCTCAGCATGTCGGCCACGCCGGGGTCGAGTGCCGGGCCGCTGGCATTGCCCAGGGCTTGCACCAGCAGACGCTCCAGCGGCGGATCGATGGCGATGACGTTGAGTTCGCGCGAGGGGCCGTAGATCTGTTGCACGATGGCCGGCGACAGGGCCACCCGCACGCGGCGTGCCAGCTCGGCCGGATCAGAGGTGATGCCGGCATGTTCGGCGATCGATTCAATGATGGTGCGGATATCGCGGATGTGCACCGACTCTTCTAGCAGCAACTGCAGGATTTTCTGGAAGACGGCAATCGACACCATTTTGGGAACTACTTCTTCGATCAATTTCGGCGCCAGTTTGCTGACATGCTCCACCAGTTGCTGGGTCTCCGTGCGGCTCAGCAATTTGGCTGCATGGACTTGCATCAAGTGTGACAAATGAGTGGCCATCACAGTCTCGGAATCAACCACGGTAAAGCCGGCCATTTGCGCCGCTTCCTTCTGTCGTTCGTCGATCCAGTGCGCCGGCAACCCGAACGCCGGGTCGGTGGTGGCGGTGCCCAGCAGCGGCGTGGTGATGCCGCCCGGGTTGATGGCCAGGTACATGCCGGGGAAGGCCTCGCTCTCGCCGACGATGACGCCGCGCAAGGTGATGCGATAACCACTGGGCTTGAGTTCGAGGTTGTCGCGCACATGCACAGGAGGGGGCAAAAAGCCCACTTCCTGGGCGAACTTGCGGCGCACTCCCTTGATGCGGGTCAGCAGGTCGCCCTGGCGGTTCTTGTCGACCAGCGTGATGAGACGGTAGCCGAGTTCCAAGCCCAGCTGGTCCACCGGTTGCAGATCGTCCCAGCTGGCTTCGCCGTCGTGGGCGACCGCTGGTTTTTCCTCTTTCGGCTCTGGCTCTGGCGGTTTGTGGGCCAGCACCCAGGCCATGTAGCCGAGAATGGCGGCGATCATTAGGAACACGACATGCGGCATGCCGGGGATGATGCCCAGAATGCCCATGATGGTGGCCGTGATGCCGAGCACGCGCGGCGAAACGAACATCTGGCTCATGATCTGACGTCCCAGGTCGTGCTCTTTGCCCACGCGAGACACCACCATGGCGGCCGCCACGGAGATCAGCAGGCCGGGGATCTGGGCCACCAGGGCATCACCGACGGCGAGCAGGATGTAGCTGTCGGCGGCTTGGCTGATGCTCAGACCGTGCTGGGCCATGCCGACAATGAGGCCGCCGATGATGTTGATGAACAGAATCAGGATGCCGGCAACGGCATCGCCACGAACGAACTTGGAGGCACCGTCCATGGAGCCGAAGAAATCAGCCTCTTCGGCCACTTCAGCGCGCCGGCGCTTGGCTTCCTTCTCGTCGATGGTGCCGGCACTGAGGTCGGCGTCAACCGCCATCTGTTTGCCAGGCATGGCGTCCAGCGCAAAACGCGCCGAGACCTCGGCAATACGCTCGGCACCCTTGGTGACCACCACGAAGTTGATGACCACCAGAATGGCGAACACGATCAGACCGACAGCAAAGTTGCCACCAATCAGGAAGTGGCCGAAGGCTTCAATCACAGCACCCGCGGCACCGGCACCGGTATGACCTTCCAGCAGCACCACCCGGGTGGAGGCTACGTTGAGCGACAGCCGCATCAGGGTGGTGAGCAGCAGGACCGACGGAAAGGCGGCAAAGTCGAGCGGGCGCAGCATGTAGGCGGCGACCATCATGACCATCAGGGCGACGGAGATGTTGATGGTGAAAAACACATCCAGCAACCAGGCCGGCAGCGGCAGGACCATCATGGCCAGGATGGCGACGACCAGCATGGGGGCAGCGACGCCTTGCAGCATCGACGCGTTGTTGCCAAACCAATTCTGCAGTGTTTTGAATTGCGGGTTCATGATGCGGTGACGGTCTGTTTGGCCAGGGGGTCAAGTTCGGGTGGAACGAAGGGCGCAGGCACTTCATCCGGCATGGGGCCTTCACCGCGCATGGCGGCTTTGAGGCGGTAAACATAGGCCAGCACCTGTGCCACGGCGGCGTACAGGGTGGCGGGAATGTTTTCATCCAGCTCGGCGTTGGCGTACAAGGCGCGCGCCAGCGGCGGCGACTGCAGTACCGGGATATCGTGGGCCTTGGCGATGTCGCGGATCTTCATGGCCAGCAGATCCGCGCCCTTGGAGATGACACGTGGTGCCCCCATGGTGGCTTCGTCGTACTGGATGGCCACGGCATAGTGGGTCGGGTTCATGACCACAAAATCGGCCTTGGGAACGGCGCGAATGCTGCCGCGCTGCGCCATCTCTCTTTGTTTGGCGCGCATCTTGCCCTTCATTTGCGGGTTGCCGTCCGACTCCTTGTGTTCGTCCTTCACCTCCTGGAGCGACATCTTGAGCTGCGACTTGTGCAGGAAGCTTTGCAGTGGCAGGTCGATCATGGCCACAACCAGGATCACCAGCAGCAGCAACCCCATGCCGGTGGACAGCCAGTCCATCAGGTGACGCAGCGCTGCGCTGGAGGGCTGCAGGATGAGGGAGGCAATGGTGCCGATGCTGGATTTCAGGAAGGTGGCTGCAATGACGATCAAAATCAACGAAACAACCGTCATCTTCACGACTTCAGCCAGTTTTTTCTTCGAGAACAGGCCAGAAATGCCTTTGAGCGGGCTGAGGCGGCTCAGGTCGGGCATGACGGGCTTGAGGCTGGCGACCCAGCCGCCGGCTGTGACGGCGCTGAGGATGATGGCTGCGATGATGATGGCTGCGAAGATGACACTGCCCATGAGCCCGGCCAGCACCATGTCCTGCAGGCGGGTGAGCATGGTGTCGGGATGCAGGACCGTGGTGGCGTCGAAGGAGAGTTGCTGGCTGAGGCCCAGCTTGAGACGTTCAAACAGGAGAGGCGACAGCGTCATCACGGCCGCGGCGCCGGCCCCCAGAACGGCCAGATGCGTCAGGTCGGTCGAGCGCGCAACCTGGCCCTCGGAGCGAGCTTTTTGCAGCTTGCGTTCCGAGGCGGGAAGATTGCGATCCTGACTGCTCGATGTCATGGTGGTGGGACGGTGAAGTTCCCACCATTGTCGTTAACGACTCGGCAAACTAAAGGTCAAAAAGAGGGGGTTTGGCCAGCTACTTTCCGCTTGGGGGCTGGCCAGTTGGCTGGATTAAAAGCCGAGGCTGGCAAGCAGATCGTCGACTTCGGACTGGCTGGTGACCACTTCGGTATTGCCTTCGGGGTTGATGACCGGTCCTTGCAGGACAGGATGGCCTTCTACCGAGGGTGTCGACGGCTTGGTGACCACCGTCTGGGGTGGTGCTGTCTGGATCAGCAAGCTCACCAACTGATCTTCAATGGTCGTGGCCAGGTTGACGACGCGGGCGATGACCTGCCCCGTGAGGTCATGGAAATCCTGCGCCATCATGATTTCGGTCAGGTGCTGGTCGATTTCCTTGCTGGACTGCTCCATGTCCGTCAGGAAATTCATGATGTGACCTTTGGCGACGGCAGCCACTGGATTCTGCACCATCAGTGCCTTGACGCGAAGGGTCTCGGCTGCGATGTAATCGTGCTGGTTCTTGGCCTGGTCGACCCGGTTCAGGACTTTTTCTGCCGCTTCGCCAGTCAATTTTGCGATGTAGGACAAGCGGCTTTTGGCGTCTGGCAATTCCTCGGCACTGCCGCGGAGCTTTTCGGCCATGCCCAATTCACGCAGCGTATCGTGCAACTGACGTGTCAGTTGGCCGATCTTGTGGTGGACATCGGAATTCTCGGCTTCACCGGCACCTTGGGGGGCGTCGCTGGTTTCCATGGTTACTGCAATCCCGTTTTCTTGAGAATGTGGATCAGCTTGTCTTCCAGGGTCGCTTTGGTGAACGGCTTGACGATATAGCCGGCAGCACCTTGCTGGGCCGCCAGCACGATGTCTTCTTTACGTGCCTCAGCGGTGACCATGAGAACCGGGATGTGCTTCAGCTTGTCATCCTTTTTGATCTCGGCCAGCAACTGGAAGCCATTCATGTTCGGCATGTTGATGTCGCTGACGACGAAGTCGAAATTGCCGTTGCGCAACTTTTGCAGGGCAACAACACCGTCTTCGGCCTCATCGGCTTCACTGAATCCGCTCTCTTTGAGCAGATTGCGGACAATTCGCCGCATGGTGGAAAAGTCGTCGACAACTAAAAATCGGAGCGGATTGGCCATAAGTGACCCTTTCAATGGCGTTTAGCCTGATTATCGCAAGGATGGACGGTTTTGATGATGCACGGATTTGTCATCTTGTGGCAGTTTCCCCGGCATCGGTGTTGGACAGGGATGATACCGGCGTGCGGCCAGTGCCTAGAAGGCGCTCTTCGGCTTCACGGGTCATGACAATGATACTGATTCTGCGGTTGACCGGGCTCAGCGGCTGTTCCGGCTCCAGCAGGATGCTGGAAGCCAGGCCGACCACACGAGCTACCTTGTCGTCCGGCATGCCGGCAGCCACCAGCTCCCGGCGAGAGGCGTTGGCGCGATCAGCCGACAGCTCCCAGTTGCTGTAGCCGCGTTCGCCGCTGCCGTAAGGGGCGCGGTCGGTGTGGCCGTCGAGGCTGATCTTGTTCTCGACGCCACTGAGCGCCGTGCCGATTTCCCGCAGGATGTCGCGCATGTAGGGTTTCACCACAGCGCTGCCGGTATCGAACATCGGGCGTTTTTGGTCGTCGACGATCTGGATTTGCAGCCCGTCGGGTGTGGTTTGCAGCCGGATCTGTGAGCTGAACTCGGCCAGCCTCGGGTTATTGGAGATGATGCCGCTGATCTTGGCACTCAAGGCGGCCATTTTTTTCGCATCTTGCTTGGCCGCTTCGGCCCGAATGGCCTCCTGCTCCTTCTTTTTCTGCGCCAGTTCCTTGCTGTCGCCTTGACGGGCCTGGCCGACCATTTGCGTCAGGTCGGCGCCGCCGCCGGGCAAAATGGAGTTGCTGGCACCCGTGCCGCTACCGCCGGCCATGGCCACCTTCAGCGGGGCGCTGAAAAATTCAGAAATGCCTTTCTTGTCGCCGTCGGTGGTGGAGCCCAACAGCCACATCAGCAGGAAAAACGCCATCATGGCCGTCACGAAGTCGGCATAGGCAATCTTCCAGGCACCGCCATGAGCGGCATGGCCGCCCTTCTTGACCTTCTTGACGATGATGGGCTGGAGCTTTTTCGCGTCGGACGCCATATCAACCTTGCTGGGCTTTATTTCTTGCCGCGGACATGGCTTTCCAGTTCCAGGAAGGTCGGGCGTTCCGTCGAAAAGAGGACTTTGCGGCCAAATTCAATGGCGGTTGACGGGTTGTAGCCCTGCATACTGGCCAAGAGCGTGGTCTTGATGCATTGCAGTTCCTTGGCGCTGTCATCCGATTTCTGCTCCAGCAGTCCTCCCAGGGGCTCCACCACGCCGTAGGCCAGCAGAATGCCGAGGAAGGTGCCGACCAGGGCCGAGGCAATCATGCCGCCCAACACGGCCGGGGGCTGCCCCACCGAGCCCATGGTGTTGACCACGCCCAACACCGCTGCCACGATACCGAAGGCAGGGAGGGCGCCGGCGAGTCGGGCAATCGCTGCGATTGGCCCATGCGCCTCTTGGTGGTGGGTTTCGATCTCACTGTCCATGAGGGATTCGATTTCATGGGCATTGAGGTTGCCAGACACCATCATGCGCAGGTAGTCGGTCATGAATTCGACCACATGGTGGTCATTTCCAACAGTCGGGTATTTCTGGAAGATCGGTGACTCGTGCGGGTTTTCCACATCCTTCTCAATCGCCATCAGACCTTCTTTGCGTGCTTTTTGCAAGACGTCATACAGCAAGGCCATGAGTTCCAGATACCGCTCCTTGGTATAGATGGAGCTCTTTAGCGCTTGAGGTAACAGCTTGATCGTGGCCCTGAGCACCTTGGGTTGGTTGTTGACGGCAAAGGCACCAAGTGCACCACCAAAAATCGTGATCAACTCGAACGGCAAGGCATGCAGGATCACGCTGATGTTGCCGCCGTGAAAGACGTAGACGCCGAAGATGCAACCCATGGCGACGACATAACCGATGATGACTGTCATGTTTGTGCAGTGTCAATGTTGGTGGTTGCAGCTGGGGCGAAATGGCCAAACTGATGAATTGGGTCAAACCATTCTAGGGGATTCAGGTGACGTGCCAAAACGGAAAAAGGGCCCCTAAGGACCCTTTATCGGCATTTAGTTGCCTTCTTTGAGCGCTTTAGTGCAGCAGGATGCCGCCGGCGGCCGTGCTTTTGCCAGCACGTGCCGGTGGCGAGCACAAGCCGCATTCAAAGTGACGCGAGTTTTCGTAAGGTTCGGTCACGAAATGGCCGCCGCACTTGGAGCAGCGCGTCATGCCCAGCATGTTGTTGTCGATGAACTTGACCAGACGCCAGGCGCGGGTCAGTGACAGGATCGGCTCCATGGCGCAGGCTGTGATCTGCTCGCTGTAGAGCTTGTAGGCCTTCATGATGGCGTCGATGTCTTCCAGCGCGCTGACCTTGGTCAGGTGCTCATAGATATTGAGGAACAGCGACGAGTGGATGTTGGGCTGCCAGGTCAGGAACCAGTCGGTCGAGAAGGGCAGTTGGCCTTTGGAGGGCGAGCGGCCGGCCACTTCCTTGTACAGGCGCAACAGACGTTCGTAAGAAAGATTGGTTTCGCTTTCCAGGACCTGCAGGCGGGCGCCAAGCTGGATCAGGGCAACGGCACGTTCGATTTCGCGCGATTCGTTGAGAACGCTTTTTGCGGTGGCCATGTCGGTTCTCCTTAGATGGATTCAGCGAAGCGGCCGGCCATCAGAATGCTGGCGTGCAGCTTGGTGGTGGCGTCGTTGTCAACTTTGCGCGTGGTGTGGTTGGTCAGCAGGTTCCAGACCACGTCGTCGTCCATGCGGAAGCGGCACAGCAGCATGTTGCCCGAGGCGATCTTCGAGATCTGCACCGGGGACAGGGCGGCGATCAGGTCGGCGGACTCTTCGGAGATGCCCAGACGGAACAGCGCTTCAGCTTTGTCCTTGCGAATCAGGCTTTGCGCCAGCATCAGGTAAGTCAGATTGGCTTCGCGGATTTCAGCGGTCAGTTGTTCGTCGGTCATGTTCAGCTCCTTCATGTGGGCGGGCCCCGTGAGGCGATGGACCTGATTCTGTCGATCGCCCAAGAAACTTGAATCGGCGACTGGCTACCCTTGGCGTGAGAAGTGGGGAGGGTGGCTTGTAGGGGAAATTCCTACACGGCGTCCGGCCGGGTTGGGGAAATGAGAGTGGAATCACGTGCTATTCATCCGTTTGTGGCGGGGTGGCGCCGCTATTCTTCATGGCGTACATTTCAGGCCACCTCTTCCATGCCAATCGACAGCTGCGACATGACAGACATCACTGATCCAACTTCCCAGGGAGAGCCGTCCGTTGATGAGCTGTTGGAGCAGGCGATGGCTTGCCACCAATCCTGGAAGTTCGATGAGGCTGAAGCGTTGTACCGTGCCGTCCTGGCGTTGGAGCCAGGCCATGCGGACGCCAACCACAACCTGGGGGTGCTGCTGGCGATCCAGTTGCTCAGGCCCGTGGATGCCCTGCCCTACTTTGAGGCGGCACTCAATATCGATTCGGCTCGGGCTCAATACTGGTTCAGTTATATCGACGCCCTGATTCGGGCCGACCAGAAAGAACTGGCCAAAAGCCTGCTGCCGATCGCCCAGTCGATGGGGGTGCAGATGGCCATGGTCAATGCCTTGGCTGAGCGTCTGGCCGACGCGCCGCAAGAGATACCAGCCACATCACTGACCGTTGCGGCACCGAAGGCGGACGCTGAGCCGCCACAGGTGGCTGCAACCGCAGCGGGTGCGCGGCCGAAACCCGAGAAGAAGCTCAAGGTCAGACGCGCACAGGAAGTTTCTGAAACGGACCAGGTTGCGCTGATCCAGCTGTTCCGCCAGCGCAACTGGGTGGCCGGTGAGGCGCGAGCCCGCGAATTGATTGCCCAATACCCTGATTCCGGTTTTGCCTGGAAGTCCCTGGGGGTCATGCTGCATACGCAGGGCAAGCTGGACGAGGCGTTAATCGCCAAGCGCAAGTCGGCGCAGCTGTTGCCGCTGGATCCGGAGGTGCATTGCAACCTGGGGCACCTGCTGCAGGAAGTCGGTGAGTTTCAGGCCGGGCTGGATGCCCTGAATCGCGCCTTGAAGCTCAAGCCCAACTACCCGGAGGCTTTCAACAATCTTGGCATCACTTACCAGCGCCTGGGTGAGATTGACCGTTCCTTGGCCTATTTCAAGAAGGCCTTGGAGCTTCAGCCCGACAACCGGATCGATTTCTCGAATTACCTGTTTACCCTGAATTACCACCCGGATCTCAGTGCCGAGGCTGTTTATGAGGGGTATGCCGAGTTTGACCGGCGCTTCGGGCTGCCGGTGAGAGCCCAGTGGCGCCCCCATACCAACCCGCCTGCTGGCAAGCGCCGTCTCAAGGTGGGGTATGTGTCGCCGGATTTCCGCGCCCACTCGACGCAGAACTTCATGGAGCCCTTGCTGTCGCAGCATGATCGCTCGGTCGTCGAAGTCTTTGCCTATGCGACGCTGGCGCGCGAAGACCAGGTGACGCAACGCTACAAGAGTTATGTCGACCACTGGGTGTTGACCAACGGCATGAGCGACGAGGCGCTGGTCGAGCGCATCCGCGCCGATGGCATCGATGTCCTGGTGGATGTGGCCGGGCATTCAACCGGCAACCGTCTTGGTGCGTTTGCGCGCAAGCCTGCGCCGGTGTCGGTGAGCTGGCTGGGGTTTGGCTACACCACAGGCCTGAAGGCGATCGACTACTTCCTGACCGACGAGCCT
>Ga0207976_100050_pt1 | contig 167900 bp, 147 predicted proteins | sample LakWasMe94_HOW11_2_FD_183916 | JGI IMG/M metagenome (GOLD analysis project Ga0207976, IMG submission 183916) | Freshwater sediment methanotrophic microbial communities from Lake Washington under simulated oxygen tension - Sediment Metagenome... | ecosystem: Environmental > Aquatic > Freshwater...
TAGAGCAATTCCAGGCGCAACTCATCGGCCAGGGTTTCCAGCTCGGCTTCGCCTAACCGGCGCAGGCCGTCCGGCGTGTTGGCACGGTCGAGCAGGGGCGTGGTCGGGCGCTTGCGGGGAATCTCATGAAACGTCGTGGGCATCAGGCGAATCGTTATAGGTATAGAAGAGGCGGCAGTTTACCTGATGCATCGGCCCCTGCCCACGCGTTGCTCTTTTTTGGCGGATACGCTGTCAGCTGCGCCGTTCGACGATATACCGGGCCAAATCGCGCAATGGCTCGGCGGCCGCGTCAAACGGTCGCAGCGCATGCAGGGCCTGATCGCGCAGTTCCAGCGCGTAGGCTTTGGCCGCATCGAGGCCGAGCAGGGCCGGGTAGGTCGGTTTGTCGCGCGCGATGTCGGCGCCCTGGCGTTTGCCGAGGGTTTCGGTATCGCTTTCGACGTCGAGAATGTCGTCCTGCACCTGGAAGGCCAGGCCGATGGCCTGTGCATAAGTCTGCAAGGACTTCAGTTCGTCTTTCTCGGCACGACCGCTGGCGAGGGCGCCGAGTTTGACGCTGGCCTCGATCAGCGCGCCGGTCTTGTGCCGGTGCATGTATTCGAGGGCTTTCTGATCGAGCTTCAAGCCGACCGAGCCGAGGTCGATGGCTTGACCGCCGACCATGCCGGCTGGGCCTGCTGCCAACGCCAGCGCGCTGACCATTTGCAGGCGGATCTCAGCGTCCGACGAGCTCAGGCGCGGGTCGAGCAGGGCGCTGAAGGCCAGGCTCTGCAAGCCGTCACCGGCGAGAATCGCGCAGGCTTCATCGAATTTTTTGTGGGTGGTCGGCTGGCCGCGACGCAGATCGTCGTCGTCCATCGCCGGCAAATCGTCGTGCACCAGCGAATAAGCGTGGATCAGTTCCACCGCGCAGGCAGCGCCGTTGGCTTGCTCGGGCTTGCCGCCCAGCGCTTCGCACGCTGCGTAGGCCAGCAGCGGACGTACGCGTTTGCCGCCGTTCATCACGCTGTAGCGCATGGCTTCGTAGAGCCGCGCGAGTTCCGGGCTTGGTGCGTTGAACAGGGTTTCCAGTGCCGCGTTGACGCGGGCCTGGCTCGTCGCCGAATACGCTGCAATCATTCTGGTTGATCCGCGTCGAAGGGTTCCTCGGCGAGTTCGCCATCACGTTCGAGCAGCACTTGAACCTTCTGCTCGGCCTGGGCCAGCGCTGCCTGGCAATCACGGGTCAGACCGATGCCTTGCTCGAAAGCCGTCAGCGAGTCTTCCAGCGACAGTTCGCCGTTCTCCAGTCGCTCTACCAGCGTTTGCAGGTCGGCGAGGGATTGTTCGAAATCCAGTGCAGCTTTTTTGCGGGCCATGGCGGCGATTTCCGGTTGACGTTAAACCGGCGCGACACTAGCAGACATGGGGGTTATGGGCAAATGAGGGCATTGTTTGTTGTGCGGTTGGTTGGGGGGATATCCGTTTTTGCGGTAACGGCGGCTGGCGGTTTCGCCCTTGCGGCGAGTCACTTGGAAGAGCCCCAAGTAACCAAGGGCTTTTGCCCCTTTCGTTCGGTGCCTCGCTGTGGTCCTGCTCCGGTCCTGCTCCGTGGGCCCGCCGCGATCGGCCATCCATGGCCGGGGGCGGCTAACCCGGCATCCATGCCGGGTTGCCCACTGCGCAGAACCTGCGCTCGGCCTCTCGAGGGGGCGTGTACCTCAAGATCAAAAGCGGAAGGCGAGCTAACGCTCGGCCTGATGAGTGGTGAAAATCAATAGCAAACGCGATTCCCTGTAGGAGCCAGCTTGCTGGCGATGGCGGTGGGTCAGGCAATGAGTGCGTGACTGAATGGACGCCATCGCCGGCAAGCCGGCTCCTACAGGGGGATGCGTACGAACAAAGAGCCAGGTCGGCTGGCAGGCCGCCTCGTTTTTGCTTTGGCTTTTGATCTTGATCTGCCCCGTCGGAAGGCCGAGTGGAGGTTCTGCGCAGTGGGCAACCCGGCATGGATGCCGGGTTAGCCGCCCCCGGCCATGGATGGCCGATCGCGGCGGGCCCACGGAGCAGGACCGGAGCGAGGGTATGCCGAGCCTTGGCGAGGCACCGTACGTCAGGGGCGCAGGCGCTTGGTTACTTGGCGCTTTTCCAAGTAACCCGCCGTAAGGGCGGAACCAATAGCCGTCGTTACCCCAGTAATGGATATGTACACCATCAAAAAACTCGTCACCAGACACACAGCCTTCGCGAGCAAGCCCGCTCCCACAAGGGCACCGGATACATCCGCAGGACCACCCCGCTAACTGCTTTCTCAGGTAACAGCACTACTGCAGTGACGAGGATTATTCGGCCCACACCCAACAATCATCGTGATCCCTCCCGCAATTCAAGATGTATCCGATTGTTAAAAACCCGCCAAATGGCTAACCTTCGCGCCTTCTACGACCCAATAGTCACGGGTCTTTCTGACGAAACGCAGTATTTGGATCTGTAACGCGCCGAGGATCAGGCGCAAGGTTTCGTTATGCATGGCAGGAGGCATCACATGCGTTCATTTCTTCTATTGCTGATGGGGTGGGTCTGCGCGACCGCCGCCTGGGCCGAGCCGACAGCCGAGCTGTCGGAACCGGTGGGCGGCTGGCGCTACAACGGCCTGCTCGATCGCAGCGAAAACCCGCAAGTCGCCTACCCAACGCCGCCCATCGACCGGGGCGTACAGCGCAATCGCACGATGATCGAAGGCCAGCTCAAGGCCATCGGCACTCAGCACGGACCACACACGCTGGCGGTCAACGGCAATCCTCTGAACCTGTACACCGACGACCAGGGACGTTTCGCCCGGCCCTACGCGTTTGGCGCGGGCTCCAACAGCGTCGAAGTGCGCAGCGCCGAAGGCCAGTCCCTCAAGCGCGTCCAGTTCTATGAGGCCAATAACCTGCGTACCCCGGCGCGGATTCGCGTGGTGCTGGGTTGGGACGATCCGAAAGCCGAGCTCGACCTGCACATCATTACCCCCGACGGCCAACATGCGTTCTGGGCTCGCCCGGCGATGAGCAACGGCGGCGGCCTCGACCCGGACGGCGTCGACGGCCCCGGCCCGGAAATGTTCACCATGACCGCGCCGCTGCATGGCACCTATCTGGTTTACGTGAACTATTGGGGCAACTTCGGCAGCGGCGGCTATAACTTCGATGAGACCAGCAACCAGAACGAGGTGATCACCTCGCAGATCAACCTGGTGCTGAACGAAAACACCGTCGACGAAAAACGCGAGACCTTCATCGTGCCCCTGCGCGCGATCGGTGACCTGCTGCTGGTCAAGACTTTCAACTATTAAGCATCCCGCACCACGGATGAACTGGGCGTTGTGAACATGAGCGATAACACTGTTACCCCGGCTGCTGACGCACCTGCTGCCAAACCTTCCCGGCGCTGGCCATTGCTGTTGGGCGGGCTGATCCTGGTGGCTGGCGTGGCGGCCGGACTTGGCTGGTTCATGCACAAACCCAAGGCGCCGGCGGCGCAATTGGCCAGCGACAAACTGGGCATGAGCCGCCCGGACGGCCTGCTCGAAACCCGCTCCTTGAGCCAGTTGCCCAAGGACTTGCTGGCGGTGCCGTTCCTCAAGGAAACCCTGACCGAAGATTTCGTCTTCTATTACGAAGCCCATGCCGATCGCCTCGGCTTGATCGGCAGTCTGCGGCGGATCATCTACGAACATGACCTGAAGTTGCAGGACAGCCTGATCGAGCAGCTTTTCGATCAACCGGCGGATGTCGCGTTGTGGCGCGGGGCGGATGGTCGCCTGAAGGACTTTTTGTTGGTGATGGATCGCGGTGGTCTGGCCAAGGTGCTGGAGCCGCTGGCCAAAGTGGCGCTGGATGATTCGCAGCTGACACAACTCGGTGACATCAAGGTCGCCGGCGATACGGTGCCGCTGTATCAGCTCACCTACAACAACAGCAAGGCGCTGCTGTTTGCCTCTCATGGCGACAAGCTGGTGGTTCTGTCCAATCCTTCGAAACTGTACGACAACAGTAATGGCCCGATCGATGAGCCTGGGATGGTTTCGACTCAATCGCTGGAAGCATTGCTCGGCGGTCAGAAACTCTTCCCCGAAGCCTTCGGCCTGCCACTGCGCGCGCCGGAAGTGAAACAACGCCTGTCGGTCAATTCCAGCGTGCTGGCGATGGGTTACCAGCGGTTCATCCCGAACTTCGCCGGCCTGCGTTTCGACATGGACGACAAGGGCTGGCACAGCTTCCTCGCCATGGACGAACTGGAGAACCAGCCGGACTTCGATTTCAAACCGATCTGGCAAGCCATGCCGATGGGCGCCAGCGCTTGCGTGGCCTTGCCTCTCGCCGCCGAACAACAGAAACCGCTGCTGGTGAAACTCGGCGCCGAAGAACCCGTGGCCCAGGCGCTGACCGAGCACATGGCCGGTGCCGCCGGCCTGTGCTGGTACGCCGATTCGCGGCTGTACACGCCGCTGCTGGTGGCCAGTCTGAATGACGACGACAGCGCCAAACTCGACGGTGACCTGGGTAGCTTGTTCAGCTCGATGGTCGGCGCCTACGAAGGCAACGTCGAAGAGCACGCGTTCCCGGTGGTCGAGAAACAGGAGGGTGAAAACCGCCAGTGGCAGCGTCAGGTCAGTTCCAATTTCGGTCCTTACAAAGCCAAGGACGCCGAGGACCCGAACGCGATCACCGGCAAGGCCTTCATGCGCGTGAGCCTGGCGCGCCACGGTTCGACGCTGCTGTTCTCCCTCGACGACAAGCTCGTGGACAAAGCCCTCGGCACCCTCGACAAACGCTTCCCGCCGATGGCCGACGTGGTGCCGAAAGACCTGTTGATGCCGATCTATTTCGGCCCGGATTCCATGGCGCAGCTGATGCAACAGGAAACCCTCGATAGCCTGCCGCAGGACATGGAACCGGTGTTCTACAACGCCGCGCAAACTTACCTGATCCCGAAACTGCGCAAGCTCGGCGGCTACGGCAAATACGCGCTGACGTTGCCGGAAGGCAGCGAGCCCGACGGCCATTGGCAATGGCTGCCGCTGGAATGGAAAGCGCTGTGACCGCACTTATCCGAGGCCTCGGCCTGCTGGCGATGTTGCTGGGCAGTCGGGTATTTGCCAGTGACGCCTCGCCGCTCGATGTGCAGCAATCCCAGGTGTTCCGCGCCTGGTTCGTGCGCATCGCCCAAGAGCAACTGACCCAGGGCCCGAGCCCGCGCTGGTATCAGCAGGACTGCGCGGGGCTGGTGCGTTTTGCCGCCAACGAAGCGCTGAAAGTCCATGACGACAAATGGCTGCGCAGCAATGGTCTGTCCAACCGCTACCTGCCGCCGGAGCTGCAATTGAGCGAGGCGCAACGCGGTCTTGCACAGCAATGGCAGCAGGGCGGCGGCAAGGTCGGGCCGTACGTCAACGCGATCAAACTGATTCAGTTCAACAGCCATCTGGTTGGCCGCGACCTGGCGCAAGCCCGGCCCGGCGACCTGATGTTTTTCGATCAGGGCGACGACCAGCACCTGATGATCTGGATGGGCCGCTACATCGCCTATCACACCGGCACCACAACCCCCACTGACAACGGCATGCGTTCCGCGAGCCTGCAGCAACTCATGACATGGAAGGACACCCGATGGATACCCGACGCAGCCAACCCCAACTTCATCGGCGTCTATCGACTGAACTTTCTCTCCCAATGACCGGTGCCCGCATGCTGCGTTTTCTGTCTCTACTGTTGGTATTGGTCCTGCCTATTTCGGCAGTGAATGCCGAAGACACCGTCGAACCGAGCGGCTACACGCCGGTGGCCGGTGAAAGCTTTTTCCTGCTGGCGGACAGCAGTTTCGCCAGCGACGAACAGGCGATGGTGCGCCTCGAAGCACCGGGCCGTGACTATCGTCGTTTCCGCATGGAGCCTTACGGCGGCGCGGACATTCGTGTGTACCGCATCGACAAACCGCTGGATTTCCTCAAGCGCCAGAAGAACCTGCACCGCGTGGTCAGCGACGGTCAGTTCAAGGGTGAAGGCCTGTCGAACACCCTCGCGTACCTGTGGGACAACTGGTACCGCAAATCCCGTCGCGTGATGCAGCGGGCGTTTTCCTACGAGTCGCGTAAACAAGTCACCGAGGAAGTGCCTGAGCTGAAGATGGGCACTGCGATTGCCGCGCCAACGCCTTACGACGCGCAGCCGCAATTCGCACTGATTCCGGGCCTGCCGGTGGTCAGTCAGTTCCGTTATCCACTGTGGCAAGCCAAACCGATCCAGCCGCCTGAGGGCGTGAACCTCGCCGGTTCGTCCAGCGAGTTCGTCACTGTCGCGCCGGGCAATGTGTACATCCCGTTGGGCAATCTGAAGCCGGGCCTGTACCTGGTGGAAGCGCTGATCGGCAAGTACCGCGCGACCACCATGGTCTTCGTTTCCAACACCGTGGCCGTGAGCAAGATTGCCGGTGATGAACTGCTGGTCTGGGCCGCACGTAAACACGAAGGCAGTTCGGTGCCGAAGGTCAATGTGTTGTGGACCGATGGCCTCGGCGTGATGAGCAGTGGCGCCACCGATGCTGATGGTTTACTGCGCCTGAAGCACGTCAGCCCGGAGCGTTCGTTCGTGATCGGCGAGGACGAAGAGGGCGGGGTGTTTGTCTCCGAGAACTTCTATTACGACAGCGAAATCTACGACACCAAACTCTATGCGTTTACGGACCGGCCGCTGTATCGGCCGGGGGATTGGGTTTCGCTGAAAATCGTCGGTCGCGAGTTCAAGAACGCCCGTGATTCGGTGTTGCCGACGGCGGCTGATGTGAATGTCACGGTGCTCGATGCCACCGGCACCGCGCTGCAAACGCTGGTGCTGAAGCTGGATTCCAAGGCCGGCACACAAGGTCGTTTCCAGCTACCGGACAACGCGGTCGCGGGCGGTTATGAACTGCGTTTCAGCTACAAGGATCAGGCCTATAGCAGCGCCTTCCGTGTCGCTGAATACATCAAGCCGCATTTCGAAATATCCCTGAACCTGGCCAAGCAGGATTACCGCACCGGCGAGCCGGTGAAAGGCAGCCTCGTGCTGTTGTACCCGGACGGCAAACCCGTCGCGAATGCCAAGTTGAGCCTGAGCCTGCGCGCCCAGCAACTGTCGATGGTCGATAACGAGCTGCAATACCTCGGGCAATTCCCGGTGGAGCTGACCAGCACCGAACTGACCACCGACTCTAAAGGCAACGCGACCCTTGATCTGCCCGCCGCCGAGAAACCGAGCCGTTACATGCTCACCGTTTTCGCCAGCGATGGCGCGGCGTATCGGGTCAAGACCACCAAGGAAATCCTCATCGACCGTGGCGCCGCGAGTTTCCGCTTGAGCGCGCCGCAGCGCTTCAGTGCGGTGGGCGACAAGGTTGCATTCAGCTACCTGAATGAAGGCGGCAGCGAGCAGAGCAAAGCGGTCACGCCGAGCGGCTACAGCTGGGTGCGTCTGGAAGATCAGACCACGGGCGAAGGCAAACTGGCGGCAAGCGATAAAGGCTTCACATTGGCCTTCGAACGTCCGGGGACTTACAACCTGACGTTGAAGGATGATCATGGTCGCGTGATCGGCGCGACCGGGCATTCGGTCACTGGTGATGGCGTCAAAGCCGTGCCCGGCACCGTGGAAATCGTCCTCGATAAACCCGAGTACAAGGCGGGCGACGAAGCCCTCGCGCTGATCACTTTCCCTGAGCCTGTCAGCGATGCCTTGCTGTCGCTGGAACGCGACAAGGTCGAGGCCACGGCGTTGATGTCGAAGGGCGGCGACTGGCTGAAAATGGAAAAACTCAGCGACACCCAATACCGCGCGCGCATTCCGGTGAAGGATAACTTTGCGCCGAACCTGACGTTCTCTGTGTTGTACACCAAGGGTGGCCAGTACAGCTTCCAGAACGCCGGCATCAAGGTGGTTGCGCCGCAAATCGACGTCGCCATCGTCACCGATAAAGAGGTGTATCAGCCGGGTGATACGGTGTCCGTGGACCTGACAACGCAGTTCGCCGGCAAGCCGATTCCGGCGCACCTGACGGTCAGCGTCGTCGACGAAATGGTCTACGCGCTGCAACCGGAAGTCGCGCCAACCATCGACCAGTTCTTCTATCACCCGCGCCGCAATAACGTGCGCACCAGCGCCAGTCTGTCGTTCATCAGCTACGACGTCGCGTTGCCGGGCAGCCCCGGTGCACCGGGCAAAGCCAATCGCAGCGAACGTGGTGTGAAAGTGCTGGAGCGGCCGCGTCGTGAGGACGTCGACACCGCCGCGTGGCAGCCGGAATTGATCACCGACGCCAATGGCAAAACCCGCTTCACCTTCAAGATGCCGGACTCGCTGACCCGCTGGCGCATCACCGCGCGCGCCATCGCCGATGACGGTCAGGTCGGGCAGAAAAAGCAATTTCTGCGCTCGGAAAAACCGCTGTACCTGAAGTGGAGCGGCCCGACCAAATTCCGCAGTGGCGACAAACCGGACCTCGGCGTGTTTGCCTTCAGCCAGGCGGAAAAACCGGTCAAGGCTGAGCTGGTGATTCATTACGCAGGTGCCGAACAGCGCGTGCCCGTGACGCTGAACAACGGCATCAATTACATCGCGCTGCCGGCGTTTGCGTTGTCCAGTGGCGAGTGGACCGCCGAGCTGGTGCAGGACGGCAAAACCGCTGACACCCTGGCCGTGCGTCTGATCGCGACCGGCGAAGGTTGGCTCGTTACGCAGAGTCAAAGTCTGGATGTGGCCAGCGGTGATACGCCGCTGACCTTGCCGGCAGATGCGACGGACATTCGCCTGCGTCTGGATGACAGCCCGCAAGCGCTGTTCCGTTCGGCGCTGGATGATTTGCTCAGCTATCCGTACGGCGGCGTCGAGCAGACGGCCAGTCGTTTGTTGCCGTTGAGCATTGCGTACCCGACCTTGTCGTCGAACCCGCAGATCCGCGATCGCTTGCGCCTGATCATGCAGAACAGCCGTCTGCGCCTGGTGCAAATGGCCGGGCCATCGGCGAGCTTCACCTGGTGGGGCATGGACGGTGAGCCGGACGCGTTCCTCACTGCGTACGCCTATTACGCCGACTGGCACGCCAGCAAGGCGCTGGAACTGAGCCTGCCGGCGGAGCATTGGCAGCGGGTGCTGGAGGTCTATTCGAAGCAGGCGAAAAACACGCCGCTGTTGCAGCGTGCGTTGATCCTGTCGTTCGCCAAACAGATGCAATTGCCGGTCAACACGTTGCTCAGTGGTTTGATGGATGACCTGGCGAAAGCGGGCGAGGGCAATGCCGCGACGCTGATGGAGGATGGCGAAGACAGCATTGTCATGAGCGATCCGGATTCGGCGTTGGGTCTGGCGGCGGCGCGTGCGTTGACCGCTTCTTTGGCGAAGCAGTCGAAGGTCAATCTGCCGGATGCTTTCAATCGGCAACTGGCGGATGCGCAACAGCGTCTGGCCGTCAGTTCGCAGCCGTTTGCCGAAGCCTTGAACCTGTCGCTGCAAAGCTTCGATCAGGCTCATGCACAAGCGTTGTTGCAACGTTTGCTGCCACAGCAATCGACCCTGGAGCGCGCATTGGCGCTGACCTGGTTGCAACGCAGCATTGAGCAGGCTTCGCCCACCATCGCACTGGCTCCGGGTGAAGGCTGGAAGAAAAAATACGGTGATACCGGTGAGATGTATTGGACGTGGCAGGGCGCTTCGCCGGTGCCGGCAGTGCTGGCGCTGACCGGGACACAAGAGCGCCCGTTGCGTGCCGCGTTGAGTTTCCAGACCAAACAACCGCCGGTTGATCCGATGGCGGTGACCATCACCCGTCGCTTGTCGCGATTGTTGCCGGGTGATGAAGCCTTCACCTTCAAACTGGAAGCGGTGGGCACCAAGCCGTTGTCCAGCGACAGCCTGTATCTGGACGAAGTGATCATCACCAGCAAAGCCGCGAAACCGCTGCGCTACGGCATGATCGAAGTGCCGCTGCCACCGGGCGCGGATGTCGAGCGCACCACGTGGGGCATCAAGTTGATGGGCAAGGCGGGCACTGAACCGACGGCGTTGGAGAAGGCACGCTTCGAGCCGGGGCAGATGGCTTACGCAATTCCGGTGGATGCCTTGAGCGGCGAATTGCGTTTGCGTCACTTGGTGCGCTTCTCGCAGAAAGGCCAGTTCAACCTGCCGCCGGTGCGCGTCACTCAGGTCTACGCGCCGCAGCATCAGGCTCAGGAACAGAAACCGGCGCTTGGTCAGGTCACGGTCAACTGACATGACCCGGCGTTTGCTTTGGTGGCTGCTGTGTTTGATCCCTGCGCTGGCGACGGCGCAGGACGAGCCGCTGCGTCTGGGCTTCAAGGGTGAATTGCTGTCGCTGAGCCGAACTCAGGTGATTGCCCGCGAGCCGTTGCCTTCGGATTTGCAAACGCCATTGGGCAGTCTGTGGAAGTTGTTTGTGTACGGCTGGCTGGTGGATACCGGCGCCCGTGAGCCCGCGTATGAGTGTCGCGGGCAGTCGAAAGAAGAAGTCTATTGCTGCACCGCAGGCGGCAAGATCGAGCGTGATCAGGCGCTGGTGAAGTCCTGCGGCTTGTACTTCGAGCCTACGCGGTTGGGCATTGCTGGCGCGGATTGGCGCACGTATTGGCAGGCACGGCAGGCGCCGGAGTGGTTGCTGGACTTGCCTTCATTGCAGCCATCCACGCGAGTGTCGGTGGTTGAATTGCTTAAAGTGCTGGCCGTGATGCCCGCGCAGGATCAGGCACGGCGAGTGTTGCTGGATGTGGTGTTGAATGCCGCCGACGGCAATGTCGTGGGCGAACTCGGTGGCCGATTGCGGGTGAAAACCTGGAGCTGGTTGGGTGATCAGGATCCATCGTCGCGTCAGGGTGGGTTTGCCGGTTGGCTGGCCGATGGCACGCCGATCTGGGCGGGTGGACGCGGGACCAGTCAAATGGTGCTGCGCAATTATGGTGAGGCGTTGGCTTCGGTGCTGCCGGTTGAATGGCCTCTGGATGCGGGGCGCTGCGTCGAAGTCGGTCTGTTTTCTCGTTATCCGATCGGGCGGGTTCTGGCGGGGGATCGTGTTGTTTCTTCCGGACCATTGCAGGGCGATTTTCGCGTCGAGTTTTCTAATGGCAACCAACTCGATATCCATAGCGACGGAGAACTGTTTTTGGTGGGCGATAAATTGATCGCCCGTCTGGACCGCGAAGAATATGTCGCTCGCGTCCTGCAACGAGAAGCCAAAGCCGAACCTGCTGAAGCAGCTAAAGCACTGGCCATCGCGATAAGAACCTACCTGCTGCAAAACGCCACCCGCAACGGCGACTGCCTGAGCATCGACGACAGCAGCAGCCGCCAACGCGTCGCCCCACGCCCGGCCACCGCCGAATCACGCAACATCGCCGCATGGACCAGTGACCTGGTACTCGCCGGCAGCACCGTCACCTATCACTCCGACCAACCCGGCCCGGACAAACTCTCCTGGCAACACGCCGTCGAACAAGCCAACGCCGGCCAGCGCTACGACGCCATCCTGCTGCACGCCTACCCGCGCGCGAGCCTCAGCCGCTGGGACAACCCCGTCGCCTCCTGCGAAGCACTGCCCGCCGCCCAAGACTGGCTGCAAACCCAACGCCGCGGCTGGCGCCAACGCCTCGAAAACGAAACCGGCTACAACGAAGTCAGCACCTTCGCCGTCTGCCGCCTGGCCTTCGGCCGCCCCTACGTCGACCGCGAGCGTCAGCGCATTTACGTGCGCGGCGTGCTGTCGCTGCAAGACCGCCTCGACCTGACCCACGAATACCTGCACCTGGCCTTCGAAGCACACCCCAACGGCCAGGATGAAACCTACATCGAAGGGCTCGCCCGCCACCTCTTGCTGGAATAGGCCATGAAACTCCGTTATCCACAGGTCTTCCTGTTCCTTTGTTCTGTTTGCGTGTTGCCGACGGTTTTTGCGGCTGAAAGCGCCGTCAAACTCGACACCCCCGTCGGCGGCTGGCGCACGGGCGCGGCCGAAGGCGAAAACTTCCGCCAGACCGTCAACTACCCGGCCTCCTCAGTGAACACGCCGGTGGGCCAAGCCAACACCGCACGCATCACCGGCCAGATCAAAGCCACCCCCAAGTCCACTGAACCGGGCCGGTTGATCGTCAACGGCGTCAGCATGCCGCTGAAGATCGATCCCGCTGGCCGCTTTGACCGACCGTTCTCCTTCCCCAACGGCAGCAACAGCGTCGAAGTCCGCAGCCCCGATGGCCAACAACGCCATCGCACACAGTTCCTCAACGCCAGCGGCGGTGCGACACCGGCGAAATTGCGGGTGTTGTTGGCCTGGGACAGCGACGGCACGGATCTGGACTTGCACCTCATCACGCCTGATGGCGCGCATATCTGGTATGGCGATCGTGTTGCGCCTAATGGCGCGGCGCTGGATGTGGATGTGACGACTGGGTATGGGCCGGAAATCTTCGCCATGCCGGCGCCGATCAAAGGGCAGTATTTGGTGTATGTGAACTACTTCGGCGGCGGGTATCGGAGTGATGAAGACGGGCAGGAGGATGCGGTTCAGCCGTTGACGACGGCGCAGGTGACGGTGATTACCGAGGAAGGGACGCCGAACGAGAAGATGGAGACTTTTCTGGTGCCGATGCGGGCGGTGGGGGAGTTGACGTTGGTTAAGGGGTTTAGTTATCCGTGATGCTCAAACACCGCATTCGCAGTGTTTGTTCCCTCATTGCGCATCGTCCTCGAAGGATGAGCCCTCACTTGCCAGCTCGCGCTCGATCTGTTCAATGCTAGGCAGGCTGGTTTGCAACTCTGCCGGCAGGGATTCCACCAATTGGTACTCGGCCACGCCGATGGGACGGGCGTTATCACGCAGGGCATATTCGGCCACTACCTTATTCTTGCTCTTGCATAGCAGAAGGCCGATGGTTGGGCCGTCCTGCGGGTGCTTGAGTTGAGCATCCACTGCGGTGAGGTAAAAACTCAGTTGACCCAGATGTTCGGGCTTGAACTTGCCAGACTTCAGCTCGATTACCACATAGCAACGTAGCTTGAGGTGATAAAACAGCAAGTCGATGAAGAACTCGTCACCGCCTACATCCAGCAGCACTTGCTGGCCGACGAAGGCAAAGCCTGCACCCAGTTCCAGCAAGAAGTCGGTGACATGCTTAACCAGAGCGTTTTCGATCTCGCGCTCTTGGGCATCAAGAGTCAGGCCGAGGAAGTCGAAACGGTAAGGGTCTTTCAGTGATTCGCGAGCCAGATCGGACTGCGGTTTGGGCAAGTGGCTATCGAAGTTACTGACTGCGTTGCCGCTGCGCTCCAGCAGACACGTCTCGATCTGCATCACCAAAATATTGCGCGACCAGTTGTGCTCGATGGCCTGCACGGCATACCAGTAGCGGGTTTCCTGGCTAGACAGTTTGTCCAGCAGCGCTATCTGGTGATACCAAGGCAATTGTGCAAGCACCTCTTGCACAAATTCTTTGTCCGGCCACGCTTCTGCAAAGGCGCGCATGTATTTGAGATTGCGTGGAGAAAACCCCTTCATATCAGGAAAGGCTGCGCGCAAATCCTGAGCCAAGCGGTCGATCACCTTGGCCCCCCAACCCTGCTGTGCTTGCCGGGACAAAATATCGTGACCGAGCTGCCAGTAGAGCAGCACCAGTTCGCGGTTCACCGCTAGAGTGGCGCGCTGTTGGGCGTAATGGATTCGGACTTTGAGGTTGGCCAGCCAATCGCCATAACCTTCGGGTGGCATGCTCAGGCTGACAGGGGTGTCGCTCATGCTTTTTTTCCCTGGTAATTTTTTTTCGTCGCGACCTTCGCCGCGTTTGCCGCTATGTCGGTTTAGAGGTCAGTAGTGACGGTCGAAGATTAGTCAGCCCATTTGTCAGGTACAAGCAAGTTGGGCTTTCAAGGATCTTTCCTTCAAAAGAAAGCGAAGCTGCTTACTTTTAGGCCGTTATTGCTCAATGAACGGAAAAAAGGCTGGCAAAAGCAGAGAGATTAAGAAGTGCGAGTGACTTCCAGCAGGCATTAAAAAGCCGGCTTGTGGCCGGCTTCTCGGGGACTGGCTTGGTTCATTTTTGGTAAACCGCGCCAGCCTTCAAAACGTACACCCGGATCTTGCGTCCGGCTGTGGGACTCGGCGAGAAAATCATCTGCCTTGTCGGTGCGATCGGAGCCGCTGGGCGGGTCGATGCGCAAATGTGGGGCGCAGCATACTGATTTTTTTGGGGAATTCCCAGTGTGGTGTGTGGGGTAGAGCTGTCGGATGGGCTCTGGCCAGGTAATTCGCGTGGATTTTTCGGTGAATGTTCCACCGCCTTCGCGAGCAGGCTCGCTCCTACAGGTACTGCGCAGTACCTGTAGGCGCGAGACCGGCTTGCCAGCGAAGTATGCGGCGCGGTATTACAGGAACGGCAACGGCGGTCTGCGTTTGTTGAGGGTCGACCACCAAAACACCCACCCCAATACCCGGATGTTCTGCTCTTCAATTTGCGCGGCCCTGAAAGTCTCATCCGGGTACTCGGCGCTGTTGTGGCTGCGCATTCGCAATCCATTGCCCGGCATTCGGTGCAGGTACTTGATGCGCAGCATCCCGTCGTGTTCGATCGCATAAATTTCTCCATCGACAATCTGGGTCAGGCCGCGATCGATGGCGATGGTTGAGCCGTCTTCAATTTTCTCGGCCATGCTGTTGCCGATCATGTAGGCGCAGATGGCATCCGCATGGTTGATTTCCAGGGAATCGAGGTGGCTGCGGGGTAGGCGGATGGGGTGGCTGGTGTCCTCGACCACGTGGGTTTTGCTGGAGCCGGGAGCGACGGGCATTTCTTTGTAAAAGGGCAATTCGACATCGGTGGGTTCGATGACGGTGTAGATGCCGCGGAGGGCCTGGGCGTCGAAGGTGTTGCCGGTGTCGCTGACGAGCCTCAGGTGTTTGGCGTCTTTCGGGCCTTCGAGATATTTGAGCCACTCGCTGTTGACCGAGAGTTTTCTGGCGACGGCTTCCATGCAGTGATCGGGCACACCGCGGGTGTACCAGTTGTGGACGTTTTGCGGCGCCGTGCCGAGGTATTCGGCGAATCCGGTCGTCGTGATGTTCGCTACTTTGAGGAGCGCTTTAAACCGTGGACCGCTAGTGTTTTTTTTCTTCATGGGCACGAGTTTACGGGCGTATGGCGAGGCTTTGAATAAACGAACCGTTCAAAATACGAGGGAAATTTAAGACCGGATGTAAGACGTATCGAGTCAAAATTAAACAAGAAAAAACCGAATCGCCGGATGGTTAAACGGCACGTTTAAAAGCTTTTCTGCGCGCACAAAAAACCCCGGATCAACCGGGGTTTTTTCAAGTCGTCAGTGGCGCAAGGCCAGTGGCGTCTCAGCCTTTATAGGCAGCAACCGACTTGGTGATCGCTTCGCGGGCGGCGTCTGCACCGGCCCAGCCTTCGATTTTCACCCATTTGCCTTTTTCGAGATCTTTGTAGTTCGCGAAGAAGTGCTCGATCTGCTGAATCAGCAGGGCTGGCAGGTCGGTATATTCCTTCACGTCGACGTACAGCTGGGACAGCTTGTCGTGTGGGACTGCGATGACTTTGGCATCGCCGCCGCCGTCGTCGGTCATGTTCAGGATGCCGACCGGACGAGCGCGGATCACGGAGCCTGGGGCAACCGGGTAAGGTGTCACGACCAGCACGTCGAGGGGATCACCGTCGTCAGCCAGGGTGTTCGGGATGTAACCGTAGTTGGCCGGGTAGAACATCGGGGTGGCCATGAAACGGTCAACGAACAGGCAATCGCTGTCTTTGTCGATTTCGTATTTGATCGGCGCGTGGTTGGCCGGAATCTCGATCGCGACGTAGATGTCGTTCGGCAGGTCTTTGCCAGCCGGAATCTTGCTGTAGCTCATTGGGCGGTGCCCCCGTTAGTTGACCAAAAACACTTGGCCGGATTGACCAAAAAGTGGCGGCGATTATAGGCATATTCCGCCGATCACGCTACGGATCAGAGGTCGTGTAGACCTTAGTCGTGTGCCTGATAGACAGGGTTCTCGGCCAGAAGTTGCCGCAGACGCGCCAGTGGATCCTGCCGGTAAAACAGCCTCAACTGCTCATACACCTGTGGATAAGCCTCATGCAGCAAATCCGGGGCGCTGAAGAAGTATTCGCTGGTGACCGCGAAGAACTCGGCGGGGTTTTCCGCGGCGTAGGGGTCGATGGCGGTTTCGGCGTCCGGGTTGCGCTCCAGTTGCCCGTCGAGGTCGTCGTAGGCCTCTTGCATGACCTTGGCCCAGTCGCTGACGCGCATGTCGGCGTGCAGCGGCGGCAGGCCGTTGGCGTCGCCGTTGAGCATGTCGAGCTTGTGCGCGAGTTCGTGGATCACCAGGTTGTAGCCTTCCCAGCCACCACTGGCCATCACGCCGGGCCAGGCCAGAATGATCGGGCCTTGCTGCCAGGCTTCGCCGCTGTGTTCGCCGTCCCACTCGTGTTCAACGCCGCTGGCGTCGCGATGGCGCTGCGGGCTGAGGAAGTCGTCGGGGTAGAGGATGATTTCGTGAAAACCCTGATACCAGTTCAGATCGCCCAGCTTCAGCAACGGTAATTGCGCCTGGGCGGCGAGCAGCAAACGCTGCTCCTGATGGAGTTCGACGCCGGGCAGGGCGGTCAGGTGTTTGTCGTCGAGAAACAGTACGCAGGCTTCGCGCAACCACTGGTCTTCAGCCGCGCTGATGCCGTCGAGAAAACTCAGGTGATGGCGCACCCGCTGCCACATATCGTCGGCAATCGGGTGCCTGGCCAGGATGCGCCGGCGACGCCAGGCGCTGAGCGACCACATCGTTCAGTGTGGTTCGGCTTTGGAAGCGGCGCTGCCGAAGCGGCTGCGAATCACGCCGATGATCATCGGCACCAGTGAAAGCAGAATGATGCCCACCACCAGCAGCGACAGGTTTTTCTTGATGAACGGTACGTTGCCGAAGAAATATCCGAGGGTCACCAAACCGCCAACCCACAGGATGGTCCCGAGGACGCTGAAAAAGAAGAAACGCGGGTAAGGCATTTTCGCCACGCCAGCGACGAACGGTGCAAAGGTGCGAATGATCGGCAGGAAGCGCGCCAGGGTCACGGTTTTGCCGCCGTGCTTGTCATAGAAGTCGTGGGTTTGTTGCAGGTAATCGCGGCGGAAAATTTTCGAGTTCGGGTTGCTGAACAGTCGCTCGCCCGCCGTTCGTCCGATGATGTAGTTGGTGCTGTCCCCGAGGATCGCCGCCAGCATCAGCAGGCCACCGAGCAATACCGGGTCCATGCCGCCACCGGCCGCCACGGCGCCGGCGATGAAAAGAAGGGAATCGCCCGGCAGGAAAGGCATCACCACCAGGCCGGTCTCGCAGAAAATCACCAGAAACAGGATGGCGTAGATCCATGGCCCGTAGTTGTTTACCAGCAAGTCGAGGTAAACATCGAGATGCAGGATAAGGTCGAGCGGGTTGAAATCCATGGAGGCACCTGTGGTGACGGCCCGACTCGGCAGGCCTGTGCGGATGACTTCGCGTAAGGCTACAGACGAGTGTAGTTTTTCTTACAAGCCGGAAAGGTCGGCATTATACGAGCTGAGAAGTGAAAAGCGCGTCGAGTTTGTAGCGAGGAGTGTCGCGCAAGACCGGCGGCGCGGTCTGCTTTTTTTTTGTAGGAGCGAGCCAGCTCGCGAAGGACGAGTGAGCGCCACGGGGTGTCAGGTTTCCCGCGTTATCGTTGACGACCATCGCGAGCTGGCTCGCTCCTACAGGTACGCGGTGCGGATCAAAGCTCGTCGCTGATCGGCAGCACGTAGTTTTTGAACTCTGTGTCTTCCTTGAATCCGATGGACTCATAGGTTTTCTGTGCGATTTTGTTGTCGCTGCTGGTGGAAACGCGCATGCGCACGGCATTGGTTTCCTTGGCCATTTTTTTCGCGGTGCGCATCAGGTTGTCAGCCACTAACTGCCGGCGGGCGTCTTCGGCGACATAAATGTCGTTGAGGATCCATACGCGTTTAAGCGAAAGCGACGAAAAGCTCGGGTATAGCTGACAGAAACCCATCAGCTTCTTGTCGTCGTCATCGGCCAGGGCCAGGTAGATCACCGATTCCTTGCGACGCAGGCGTTTCTCGAGGAACGCCCGGGACGAGTCCGGATACGGCAGGGAACCATAAAACTCGCGATATTTGACGAACAACGGGGTCAGCAGGTCCAGGTGTTCGAGGGTCGCTTGAATAATCCGCATCGATAGGTCTCGTCTTCAAGTGGCTGTCTTCACGTGCTCTGACGGCGAACGGTTCTTCACTCGGGCAGCCGTGTTTCGATCCTGCCTGAAATCGAATCAGAAACGCAATGCGGAAACGGTTCAGGCATCCGGCAGGCTCAGTAGGAAATTGCCTTTCATGTCCGCACCGGCGTCCGATTCCAGCGTCTGAAGTTGCGCTTCGTCCTTCAGGTTGACCCCCGACAACTGTCGCCGACAGGCTTCGCGCATCAGATAAAGCAAGCGGTGTGCCGCCATGCCATAACTCAAGCCTTCCAGTCGCACATTGGAGATGCAGTTGCGGTAAGCATCCGTCAGGCCGACCTTTGGATTGTAGGTGAAATATAATCCCAGACTGTCTGGCGAGCTGAGGCCAGGGCGTTCGCCGATCAGGATCACTACCATTTTTGCGCCCAGCAACTCGCCGATTTCGTCGCTTATCGCGACCCGGCCTTGTTCTACCAGAATCACCGGCGAAACCGTCCAGCCATCGACTTCGATCTGCTCTCGCATGCGCGAAAGGAAGGGCACGGTGTGGCGGTGCACAGCCAGTGCCGACAAACCATCGGCCACGACAATCACCAGATCGACGCCGCCGGGATAGGCTGAAGCATGGTTGCGCAGGGTTTGCGCGGACTCATCGCTCAATTTCCGCCCCAAGTCAGGGCGCTGCAAATAACTGTCGCGGTTTGTGGCGGCGCTGTGCAGGAGCACACTTTCGTATCCACATTCGGCCAATTGCGCGCTGAGCCCGGCATGGTCGAAGGGCAGGTGCACCGCGTCCCGAGCCTGGGCGTGGGCGTACTGGAAATCCAGCTGTGCGCTGGTCGGCATGCTGGTGCCGGTGCGGCCCAGAGCAATCCGTGCCGGGGTCAGGCGCCGCAGTTCCAGCAATGGATTTTCTGAATCAACAGGCGGTTTATCCATCTCGACACTCATCCCAGTTGCCCCATCGCCTGGCGGAAGGCTGGCGGCAGGCGCTCGCCGAAATGAATCTTGCCATCGGCCTGAGTGAAAATGCCCATTTTGGCCAGCCACTGTTCGAACTCCGGTGCCGGTTTCAAGCCCAGGGTTTGTCGGGCGTAGAGCGCGTCGTGGAACGAAGTGGTCTGGTAGTTGAGCATGATGTCGTCGGAACCGGGGATGCCCATGATGAAGTTGATCCCGGCCACGCCCAGCAGGGTCAGCAGGGTGTCCATGTCGTCCTGGTCGGCCTCGGCGTGATTGGTGTAACAGATGTCGCAGCCCATCGGCACGCCCAGCAATTTGCCGCAGAAGTGGTCTTCCAGGCCGGCGCGGATGATCTGTTTGCCGTTATAGAGGTATTCCGGGCCGATAAATCCTACGACGGTGTTCACCAAAAACGGTTTGAAGTGTCGGGCAACCGCGTAGGCGCGGGTTTCGCAGGTTTGTTGATCGATGCCGTGGTGGGCGTTGGCCGACAGGGCGCTGCCCTGGCCGGTCTCGAAATACATCAGGTTTTGCCCAAGCGTGCCGCGATTCAGGCTCAAGCCGGCGTCGTAACCTTCCTGCAACACGTTCAGGTTGATGCCAAAACTGGCATTGGCCGCTTCGGTGCCGGCGATCGACTGGAACACCAAGTCCAGTGGAACGCCGCGATTGATCGCTTCGATGGACGTGGTGACGTGGGTCAGCACGCAGGCTTGTGTAGGAATTTCGTAGCGCTGGATGATCGCGTCGAGCATTTCCAGCATCGCGCAAATCGAGGCAATGCTGTCGGTGGCCGGGTTGATGCCGATCATCGCGTCGCCGTTGCCGTAAAGCAGGCCGTCGAGAATGCTCGCGGCGATACCGGCCGGTTCGTCGGTGGGGTGGTTGGGTTGCAGGCGGGTGGATAAGCGTCCCCGCAGGCCCATGGTGCCGCGAAAGTGCGTGATCACGCGGATTTTCTGCGCGACCAGCACCAGGTCCTGCACGCGCATGATTTTCGACACGGCTGCTGCCATTTCCGGCGTCAGGCCTGGTGCGAGGGCGCGCAGGCTCTGTTCGTCGGCGGCATCGCTGAGCAGCCAGTCGCGAAACCCGCCAACGGTGAGATGGCTGACCACGGCGAAGGCTTGTTTGTCGTGAGTGTCGATGATCAGTCGGGTGACTTCATCGGCCTCGTAGGGAATCAGCACTTCCTGCAGGAAGTGAGTCAACGGGATGTCAGCCAGGGCCATTTGCGCGGCAACGCGCTCGCCATCGTTAAGGGCTGCGACGCCGGCCAGAAAATCGCCGGAGCGCGCCGGGCTGGCCTTGGCCATGACCTCTTTGAGGCTGGCAAAGCGGTAGGTCTGGGCGCCGATGGAATGGGCAAATGTGGCCACGGTGTCCTCCTGGTTCTATGAAAAACGTAACAGAGCCGCTAATCCTGTAGGAGCGAGGCTTGCCCGCGAATGCGGTGGGTCAGTCAGCATCTATGCAAATGACACACCGCATTCGCGGGCAAGCCTCGCTCCTACAGGAAACGGGCGCACTCAAACAGGGCGTGCGCCCGGCGCCGGTGCAGTTCAGGCGCCTTCAAGCATCGCATCCGCTGGCGCATCGAAGCGCTGCTTGGCGGTCAGTTGGAAATACAAATACCCGGCCGCCATGAAGCCGAGGAACACACAGCCGATCAGCGGGTTGAACCACGCCATCGCCACCAGGCACACCACGGCCAGGAACAGCGCAATTCCCGGCACGATCGGGTAACCCGGCGCGCGGAAGCTGCGTTCCAGGTTCGGCTCGGTCTTACGCAGCTTGAACAGGCTCAGCATACTGATGATGTACATCACGATGGCACCGAATACCGACATGGTGATCATCGCTGCCGTCAGCGTCATGCCTTGCAGGTTGACCAGGCCGTCGCTGTAGATTGCCGCGATGCCGATCACGCCGCCGGCCAGAATGGCCCGGTGTGGGGTCTGGAAACGTGACAGTTTGGCCAGCGAACGTGGCAGGTAGCCGGCCCGGGCCAGGGCGAAGAACTGACGCGAGTAGCCGAGAATGATCCCGTGGAAACTCGCCACCAGCCCGAACAGGCCGATCCAGACCAGCATGTGCATCCAGGTCGAATTGTTGCCGACCACGGCTTTCATCGCCTGAGGCAGCGGGTCGTTGATGTTCGACAATTGACGCCAGTCGCCCACGCCGCCGGCCATCACCATCACGCCGATTGCGAGGAACACCAACGTCAAAATGCCGCTGACGTACGCCTTGGGAATCGTGCGTTTCGGGTCTTTGGCTTCTTCTGCTGCCATTGCCGCGCCTTCAATCGCGAGGAAAAACCAGATCGCAAACGGGATCGCCGCAAAGATGCCGGGGATTGAGGCAATGGTGAACTCGTTCGAACCCGACCAGCCGTTGAGCACGAAGTTGCTGAAACTGAAGCCCGGCGCGACCACGCCCATGAACACCAGCAACTCGGCGACGGCCAGCACGGTCACCACCAGTTCAAACGTGGCGGCGATGCTGACGCCGAGGATGTTGAGCGTCATGAACACAAAATAGGCGCCAACGGCGGCAATCTTGGGGTCAAGTTCCGGGTATTGAACGTTCAGATAAGCGCCAATGGCCATGGCAATGGCTGGCGGCGCAAAGACGAATTCAATCAGCGTGGCAATGCCGGCAATCAAGCCGCCTTTCTCGCCGAAAGCCCGTCGGCTGTAGGCAAAGGGCCCGCCAGCGTGGGGGATGGCGGTAGTCAATTCGGTGAAACTGAAGATGAAACAGGTGTACATCGTCGCCACCATCAGGGCGGTGACGAGGAAACCCAGAGTGCCTGCGGTGCCCCAGCCGTAACTCCAGCCGAAGTACTCGCCGGAAATCACCAGGCCGACGGCAATGCCCCATAAGTGCAGGGTGCCGAGTGTGGGTTTGAGCTGTGTGGAAGAAGTCATAAGTCCTCGCTGTCTTTTTTATTGTTTGATCTGTTGGACTTTCGGAAACTGATTTTTGGTGTGGAGCGGGCACGCAAAGCCCGTGCCAGAGCGGCAGGGCAGTGATTTTCGGTGTGTTTAAGGATGCCTTCGCGGGCAAGCCTCGCTCCTACAGGCACGGCGTGATCCTGTAGGAGCGAAGCTTGCTCGCGAAGGCCGTTACGCGGTTTCGCGCGGGGTTAGAAGAAGCCCAACGGATTGATGTCGTAGCTCACCAGCAGGTTTTTGGTCTGCTGATAGTGATCGAGCATCATTTTGTGGGTTTCACGACCGACGCCGGACTTTTTGTAGCCACCGAACGCGGCGTGCGCCGGGTACAGGTGATAGCAGTTGGTCCACACGCGACCGGCCTTGATGGCGCGGCCCATGCGATAGGCGCGGTTGATGTCACGGGTCCACAGGCCGGCACCGAGGCCGAACTCGGTGTCGTTGGCGATGGCCAGGGCTTCGGCTTCGTCCTTGAACGTGGTGATGCTCACCACCGGGCCAAAGATTTCTTCCTGGAACACACGCATTTTGTTGGTGCCCTTGAGCAGGGTTGGCTGGATGTAATAACCCGTCGCCAGACTGCCCTCGAGTTTTTCCACTTTGCCGCCGGTCAGCAGCTCGGCGCCTTCGCCCTTGGCGATTTCCAGGTACGAAAGGATTTTGTCGAATTGCTGCTCGGACGCCTGGGCGCCGACCATGGTGTCGGTGTCCAGCGGGTCGCCGCGTTTGATCGACAGGACTTTTTTCATCACCTCTTTCATGAAGTCGTCGTAGATCGATTCCTGCACCAGCGCGCGGGACGGGCAGGTGCAGACTTCGCCCTGGTTGAAGAATGCCAGCACCAGGCCTTCAGCGGCTTTCTCGATGAAGGACGGTTCGGCTTTCATGATGTCTTCGAAGAAGATGTTCGGCGATTTGCCACCCAGCTCCACGGTGGACGGAATGATGTTTTCGGCAGCGCATTTCATGATGTGCGAGCCGACCGGGGTCGAACCAGTGAAGGCGATCTTGGCGATGCGTTTGCTGGTGGCGAGCGCTTCGCCGGCTTCCTTGCCGAAGCCTTGAACAATGTTGAGCACACCAGGTGGCAGCAGGTCGCCGATCAGCTCGACCAGCACGGTGATGCCCAGCGGCGTTTGTTCTGCTGGCTTGAGCACCACGCAGTTACCCGCCGCCAGCGCCGGGGCGAGTTTCCACGCGGCCATCAGGATCGGGAAGTTCCACGGGATGATCTGCCCGACCACGCCCAGCGGTTCATGGATGTGATAGGCCACGGTGTTGCCGTCGATCTCGGCAGCGCTGCCTTCCTGCGCGCGGATGCAACCGGCGAAGTAACGGAAGTGGTCGGCGGCCAGCGGGATGTCGGCGTTGAGGGTTTCGCGAACGGCTTTGCCGTTGTCCCAGGATTCGGTGATCGCCAGCAGTTCCAGGTTCTGCTCGATGCGGTCGGCGATTTTCAGCAGCACCAGCGAGCGCGCCTGAGCGGACGTGGCGCCCCAGGCATCGGCAGCGGCGTGGGCAGCGTCCAGGGCTTTGTCGATGTCTTCAGCCGTGGAGCGCGGGAATTCGGCAATCGGTTGGCCATTCACTGGCGAGGTATTGGTGAAGTACTGACCTTTGACAGGCGCGACGAACTCGCCGCCGATGTAGTTACCGTATTTGGCTTTGAACGAAACGATAGCGCCTTCAGTACCGGGGTGAGCGTAACGCATGATGTTTTCTCCTTGGCTTTTGTACTTATTAGAGAGGCGCATGTGCGCTTGCTATAAGCGTAGAGCAAAGGTCGGGCCACTGCCCTGTGAGCTAGGAAAATCAAGGCCTTGCGCGTTTTTTGTCGGACGGATGGATGGCGGCTGTGACGCTTTCGGTACAGCCCCCGTGACAGTTTGTACCGCTTGTGGCACAAGCTGTGACTGACCGGTCTTGCCAGCATTGCAATGCGGGCTAGGCTGGAGGATGCTCGGCATGACCTGTAGGAGCTGCCGCAGGCTGCGATCTTTTGATCTTGAAAAACAAAATCAAAAGATCGCAGCCTGCGGCAGCTCCTACAGGGGGTGCAAACCGCACGGGGAGAATAATAAGAAATGCACGACAACCATTTGAGTCGCCATGCCCAGCAAGTGCTGACCGTGACCCAGGGGAAATCTCACCTGCACGGTCCCGGCAGCGATCCGTCCATCGCCCGTTCCTGGCTGCGTTGTCTTGAGGACTATCACCTCGACCCGGCCCTGACCATGGCGCCGACGGTGCTGGAGCATGGTCGTGTCCTCGAAAGCCGCGAACGCTTGCAGCAAGTGCTGCACATCGCCGGCAATGAAATGAGCAGTCTTCATCAGCAGCTGTCCGGCGCCGGCCATGCGGTGTTGCTGACGGATGCGCGCGGGGTGATCCTCAATTGTGTGACGGCACCCGCCGAGCGGAAGATTTTCGAACGCGCTGGCCTCTGGCTCGGTGCCGACTGGAGCGAAGCCTGTGAAGGCACCAATGGCATTGGCACCTGCCTGGTGGAGCGTCAGTCGCTGACCATTCACCAGGACGAACATTTTCGCGGACGCCACACTGGCCTGACTTGCTCGGCGAGCCCGGTGTTCGATCCGCATGGCGAACTGCTGGCGGTGCTCGACGTGTCCTCGGCGCGGCACGAGGTGTCGCGGCAAAGTCAGTTCCACACCATGGCCCTGGTCAATCTGTCGGCGAAGATGATCGAGAGCTGCTATTTCCTGCGTTACTTCGACAATCAATGGTTGCTGCGTTTTCACCTGCAGGCGGAATCCGTCGGACTATTCAGCGAAGGGCTGCTGGCGTTCGACGGCGAAGGTCGGATCAGCGCGGTCAATCAGAGCGCGCTGAACCTGCTGGGGCATAGTCGTGGCGGGCTGCTGGGCAAACCGGTCGAGGCGTTTTTCGATTGCTCGCTGGATGAGTTGCTGGGCCGCGCGAGTGTGAATGCCAGCGCCAGTTGGCCGTTGCGCGCACGTGACGGGCGCGGCCTGTTTGCCGTGTTGCGCGGTCAGCCGCGCAGCATTCCGGTGCCGGTAGTGACCAGTCGGGTCGTTGCCGAACCTGCGCGCCTGTCGGGCATTTGTCTGGGCGATGCGGGTTTGCAGGAAGATTTCCGCAAATCCTTGCGTGTGTTCGAACGGGATGTGCCGCTGTTGATCAATGGCGAAACCGGGTCCGGCAAGGAGGCCTTCGCCAAAGCGGTGCATCAGGCCAGTCAGCGGGCCGAAAAAGCCTTTGTCGCGCTGAACTGCGCGGCCATCCCGGAAAGCCTGATTGAGAGCGAATTGTTCGGCTATCGCGGCGGCAGCTTTACCGGCGCACGCAAGGAAGGCATGCGGGGCAAGTTGCAGCAGGCGGATGGCGGGACCTTGTTTCTCGATGAAATCGGCGACATGCCGCTGGCGTTGCAGACCCGGCTATTAAGAGTGCTGGAAGATCGGCAAGTGGTGCCGATTGGCGGCGAGCCGGAGGCGGTCAACGTGCGGATCATCAGCGCGACTCACCGTAATCTTCTGGAGCGGGTGCAGGACGGAAGCTTCCGCGAGGATTTGTATTACCGGCTCAATGGGTTGGAGATTGCGTTGCCGGCGTTGCGCGAACGCAGTGACAAATCGCAGTTGCTCGACTTCCTGCTGGCGGAAGAGGCGGGCGGGGAGACGGTGCTGATTGATGAGCCCGCCCGCCAGGCGTTGCTGGGTTTTGCCTGGCCCGGAAACGTGCGGCAACTGCGCAACGTGCTGCGCACCTTGGCGGCGTTGTGTGATGGCGGGCGGATCGGGCTGGAGGATTTGCCGGCGATGATTCGACAGGCCAGGCCGGTGCCGGTTGTTGCCGTCGAACCGCCTTGCGAACATCCGCTGGATGATGCCGAGCGCCTGGCGTTGCTGAATGCGCTGGAGCAAACCCGTTGGCACATGACCCATACCGCCGAGCAGCTGGGTGTCAGCCGTAACACCCTCTATAGAAAGCTGCGTAAACACGGCATCGCCCGGTGAATGCAAACCTGTAGGAGCCGGCTTGCTGGCGATGGCGGTTTCAAGGACGCCATCGCCGGCAAGCCGGCTCCTACAAGAATGGGGGCGTTTCCCATTCTTCGGTTAAAACGCCGGACCTGTAGGAGCCGGCTTGCTGGCGATGGCGGTTTCAAGGACGCCATCGCCAGCAAGCCGGGCTCCTACAAGAATGGGGGCGCTCCCCGTTCATCGGTTAAAACGCCGGACCTGTAGGAGCCCGGCTTGCCGGCGATGGCGATTTCAAGGACGTCATCGCCTGCAAGCCGGCTCCTACAAGAATGGGGGCGTTTCCCATTCTTCGGTTAAAACGCCGGACCTGTAGGAGCCCGGCTTGCCGGCGATGGCGATTTAAAGGACGCCATCGCCAGCAAGCCGGGCTCCTACAGAGGCTGACACGAAACAAAGGTGCGATTTTCGCCTCCCTACGCTAACCTGCGGCCATGTTTTACGAGGTCGACTAATGCACATTCATATTCTTGGTATCTGCGGCACTTTCATGGGTTCGATGGCGGTTCTGGCCAAAGAGTTGGGCCATCACGTGACCGGCTCCGATGCCAACGTCTATCCGCCGATGAGCACTCAGCTTGAGGCGCAGGGCATTGAACTGACCCAAGGTTATGATCCCGCGCAGCTCGATCCGGCGCCGGATCTGGTGGTCATCGGCAACGCCATGTCCCGCGGCAACCCGGCTGTTGAATACGTACTGAACAAAGGCCTGCCTTACGTCTCCGGTCCGCAATGGCTGGCCGATCACGTGTTGCAAGGCCGCTGGGTGCTGGCCGTCGCCGGTACGCACGGCAAAACCACCACCAGCAGCATGCTGGCCTGGGTGCTGGAACACGCGGGCATGAGCCCCGGTTTCCTGATCGGCGGCGTGCCGCAGAATTTCTCGGTGTCGGCGCGTCTGGGCGGCACGCCGTTCTTCGTGATCGAAGCCGACGAGTACGACAGTGCGTTCTTCGACAAGCGCTCCAAGTTCGTTCACTACCGCCCGCGCACGGCGATCCTGAACAACCTGGAGTTCGACCACGCTGACATCTTCCCTGATCTGCCGGCCATCGAGCGGCAGTTCCACCATTTGGTGCGGACCATCCCGAGCGAAGGTCTGGTGATCCATCCGACCACCGAGCCGGCGTTGCAGCGCGTGATCGAGATGGGCTGCTGGACCCCGGTGCAAACCACCGGCGCCGGTGGTCAGTGGCAGGTCAAACTGCTGAGCGAAGACGGTTCGAAATTCGAAGTGATGTTCGAAGGCGTCGCTCAAGGCGTGGTCGAGTGGGACATGACCGGCCAGCATAACGTTGCCAACGCACTGGCCACCCTGGCAGCAGCGCGGCATGTCGGTGTTGTGCCGTCGATGGGCATTGCCGCGTTGAGCGCGTTCAAAAGCGTGAAGCGCCGGATGGAAAAGGTCGCCGAGGTTCGCGGCATTACCATCTATGACGACTTTGCCCATCACCCGACGGCCATCGCCACGACCCTCGACGGTCTGCGCAAACGCATCGGCGACGCGCCGCTGATCGCCATCATCGAGCCGCGCTCCAACTCCATGAAGCTCGGCGCGCACCGCGACGGCTTGCCGGAAAGCGTGGTCGATGCCGATCAGGTGATCTGGTACGCACCGGCCAACCTCGGTTGGGATCTGGGCGCAACGGCGGCGCTGTGCACGGTGCCGTCGATTGTCAGCGACTCGCTGGAAGGCATCATCGAACGCGTGAAGAGCCAGGCCCAGCCCGGTACTCACGTGGTGATCATGAGCAACGGCGGCTTCGGCGGCCTGCACGGCAAACTCGCCGAGGCGCTGCAATGAACAACGGCCCGGAACGCATCACGCTGGCGATGACCGGCGCTTCGGGCGCCCAGTACGGTTTGCGCCTGCTGGACTGCCTGATCCGCGAAGACCGCGAGGTGCACTTCCTGATTTCCAAGGCTGCGCAACTGGTGATGGCCACCGAGACTGACGTCACGCTGCCGCCGAAAACCCAAATGATGCAGGCCTTCCTCACCGAGTACACCGGCGCTGCCGCCGGGCAGATTCGGGTGTACGGCAAGGAAGACTGGATGTCGCCGGTAGCCTCGGGTTCCGGTGCGCCGTCGGCGATGGTGGTCGTGCCGTGTTCGACCGGCACGTTGTCGGCCATTGCCACCGGTGCCTGTAACAACCTGATCGAGCGCGCCGCCGATGTCACGCTGAAGGAGCGTCGCCAGCTGATTCTGGTGCCGCGTGAAGCGCCGTATTCGAGCATTCATCTGGAGCACATGCTCAAGTTGTCGAACATGGGCGTGACCATTTTGCCTGCGTCGCCGGGCTTCTATCATCAGCCGCAGACCATCGATGACCTGATCGATTTCGTGGTGGCGCGGATTCTCAACCTGCTGAACATTCCACAAGACATGCTGCCGCGTTGGGGCGAACACCATCTGACCAGCGATGAATAAGCTGCTGACGATTGTGCTGGCGCTGCAACTGGCGGGGTGCGCCACGGCACGCACGCTGGATGCTGCCAAACCGGGGGCGCCGGTGGTGTATGCGGGGACGCGCCTGGATTTGTACGCTCTGAATGGCGGTTGCTGTGCGATGGATCGTTTTGGGGCAGAGGCGCCTAGCTATCCGGGTGTCGATCTGCCGGCCAGCGCGTTGCTTGATACGCTGCTGTTGCCGTTGTCGGTGTTGACGGTGATCGGCGTGAGTTTTCAGGCGACGGGTGGATTGTAGGAGAGCGCTTCGCGCTCTATCGCGAGCAGGCTCGCTCCCACATTGGATTTGTGAGCGACACAGATCAAATGTGGGAGCGAGCCTGCTCGCGATGGTTCATCCCTGACTCAACAAATTACTTGCCTAGCTTCCTCAACTCATCCGACTCGACAATCCGTATCCCATCCTGTTCTTCCAGCGCCAGTCGCCACATCGCCCTGGCCAGTTGGCAAGCTTCGATGCCGCGGTATTTGCCGGGGATCAAGCGGGACAACGGACCGGCGACCTGCTCGGCCAGACGCGGTTCGAGGCGCTCACCCAGCAACACCGAAGGTCGACAAATGGTCAGCTGTGGCCAGTTTTGTGCGCGCAATGCGTACTCCATCTCGCCTTTGACCCGGTTGTAGAAAACCGAGGATCTGCGATCGGCCCCCAGGGCGCTGATCACGATCAAGTGTCGCGCACCCATTTCCCGCGCCCGTTTGGCGAAGGCCACTACCATGTCGAGGTCGACCGCGCGGAACGCCGCTTCCGAGCCGGCCTGCTTGATCGTGGTGCCGAGGCAGCAGTAGGCGATGTCGACGCGACCGCTAAGTTGCGGCAGGAACATCGCCGGGTCGCCGACCGGGTTTTCCAGATGCGGATGCTCGGCCAGCGGCCGACGTGAGGGGGCCAATACGCGCGTGATCGTGGGCTCGTTGAGCAGGCGATCAAGCAAGTGTTCACCGGTTAACCCGGTAGCTCCGGCAAGCAATACGTGCTGAGGCGTCAAGTACATAATATGTCCCCCTTGATACTGATCAGCTTAGTTGCTCTTTGCGTCCTTGCTGTCGTTAGAGACACTTTGTAGCGCTTTTCGTGCCTGCTGTTTGCGTAACAGCTGCCAATGGGAGAGAACGGTTTTCGGCGCCCAGATTTGCGGTTCAGAGGCTTCGAAGCTGTCCGCCAGTTCACGCTCGGCCACGGAGGCCTTGGCCAGCTTGAAGGCTTGTTCCAGGTCGTCGGTCTGGTTCAGTGCCTGGGCGAACAACGCGTCGCCGAAGTAGGTGAAGTTGGCTTCTTCCGAGCACCCGAAGGACACGCGGTCGGCGCGCGACGCGGTCATGATCAGGGTGCGTTCGTCCTTGAGGGCGGGGATGAAACCACCGGAGTAGCAAGACGAAATCACGATGATCTTGTCGCGGTTTTTCAGTGGGGCGAGCACGGCGCCGAGTTCGTTGGCCGGCAGGTCGGACAGCTCCATGCGTGGCTGGTCGAGCACCAGTTCGTGCTCGCTGGTGCCGTGGCTGGTCAGGTAGATGAAGATCAGGTCTTCCGGACCGCTGCGCTCGGCCAGCGTCAGCGCCGCACGGCGCAGGTTTTCCCGGGTGGCCATCGGCCGGTCGACGAGGTGGTCGCGATGGTTCACCAGGCGGATCTGGCCAAACGCACCGAAACGGCTGGTGAGCATGTTGCTGACGTAATCGGATTCACGCAGGAACACGCTCTGCTTGCCGTCACCGCCGACGGTCAAGGTGTACAACTCGATCGCCGGGGTCGAAGCCGGCACATTGGCCAGCGCGTCTTCGAGCAAGCGGCCCTGGGCCAGCAAGCCGAGTTCAAGGCTGTCGGGCAACAGCTTGCCGTCGGCATCGCGTACTCGCTGGCCGTTGGCCCAGGTGCCGCTCTGCACGGTGCCATCGGTCAGCACCAGCGTGCCGCGTCCCTGATAACTGTCGCTGTCGAACTGGCCGATGTAGAAACTGCCATCTGAAAGGTTCAGTCGACCCTGACCGGTGAAGCGCCAGTCGCTGAACTGGCCGATGTAGTGACTGCCGTCGGCGCCGATCAACTCGCCTTTGCCATTCAGCGAGCCTTCCTTGAACTGGCCGAGCCAGACATCACCGTCGGCGTTTTCGTAGCGGCCCTTGCCGTGCAGTTGGTTGTTCTTGAAGCTGCCGACGTAAATGTCGCCTTCAGCGCTGTTGAATGTCCCGTTGCCTTCCAGTTGACCGTCCTTGAAATGCCCGGTGAACTGATTGCCGCTGGCGTCGCCACGCTGGCCTTCGCCGTTGGGTTTGCCATGGGCGAACTGGCCTTGATACGAGCTGCCGTCTTCGAGCTCCAAGCGGCCGAGCCCCGAATATTGATCGGCCTTGAATTCGCCGCGGTAGGTCATGCCGTTTTCTTTGAGGGTGCCTTCGCCTTCGCGCCGACCCGCCTTGAAGCCGCCGGTGTAGCTGCTGCCGCTGGTGGTCAGCGTGCCCTGGCCGTCGAACAGCCCCAGGTTGAAATTGCCGCGATACAGCTCGCCGTTGCTGCCGTGCCATTCGCCCTGGCCGTGCCACTGGCCCTTGTCGAAACTGCCGGCGTACCAGCTGCCGTTCGGGTAATCGACGCGACCCTGGCCTTGCAGCAATCCGTTGACCAGGTCTCCGCGATAGCGGCCGCCGTCCGGCAGGCGCGCATCGGGCGGCAACAGCGATTCGCTGTCGCCGCAAGCGGTGAGCATCAGGGTCAGGGCAATGAGTGCAAGTGAGCGCATAGCGGGATCCGGGCAATTAGGCGACCGAGTATGCCGCAGCTCTATGACTGAGATATAGAGAGAGGTCGCGAAACAGCGTGAGCTGCTTCGCATCCGGGAGGGTTTACACGAAGCAGAGCGACAGTGGCTCGGCGATATAGGCCGGTTTGTCCGAACCTTCGATCTCGAGCGTGGCGGTGGCCTTGAGCAGCCATTGGCCGGGCTTCTTCTCGGTGACTTCGGTCAGATCGACCTTGAGGCGCACTTTCGAATTGACCTTGACCGGCTGAATGAACCGCACGCTGTCGAGGCCGTAATTGACCACCATCTTCAAGCCTTCAGGCAGGATGAGGATGTCTTCCATCAGTTTCGGGATCAGCGACAGCGACAGGAAACCGTGGGCAATGGTGCTGCCAAATGGCGTTTGCGCGGCTTTGACCGGGTCGACGTGGATGAACTGATAGTCTCCAGTGGCTTCGGCGAACAGGTTGATGCGCTCCTGATCGATAGTTAGCCATTCGGAACGTCCAAGTTCCTTGCCGACATAATCTTTGAGCTCTGCAACTGGAACATAGGGCATTGAGACTCTCCTTGGGTTCATCGGTTTTATAGTTTTGAGGTGGGGGGATTTGACCTCCCGGATTACCACTTTAGATCAACATGGCAAATTGCTCCGGTCAACTGACCATGCTTTTGGCGAATGCCGGTCTATAGCGTTGGCATGCTTATAATGCCGGGCGCGATTTTTCGGGGGAGAGGACGGATGTTGTTACGTGGCCTGACCTGGCTGGTGTTGTTCCAATTGCTGGGCACCGCCATCAACCATTTGTTTTTACCGGTGCTGCCGGGGCCGATCATTGGCCTGCTGCTTCTGCTGGTGTTCCTGATCAGCCGTGGCCAGGTCGGCGAACCGCTGAGCCTGGCGGCCGGCAGCCTGCTGCGTTACCTGCCATTGCTGCTGGTGCCGCCGGCCGTGGGCGTGATGGTTTACGCCAAGGACATTGCCGCGGACTTCTGGGCCATCGTCGGTGCACTGGTGTTGTCGCTGCTGCTGTCCATGGCGTTCGCCGGTGTGCTGATGCAGCGCATGGTCAAACGCCACGCGCACCGCGAGGACTCGCAATGATCTTCGACTGGCAGGGCGCCTGGGTGTCGGTGATTCATCATCCGTTGTTCGGCATCGGCATCACCCTCGGCGCCTATCAGCTGGTGTTGGCGGCGTTCGAGAAAACCCGCTGGATTTTTCTGCAGCCGGTGCTGGTCTCCATGCTGTTGGTCATTGGCGTGCTGGTCGGCTGCGGCCTGACCTACGCCGAGTACCGCAAGAGCACCGAGATCCTCAGCATTTTGCTCGGCCCGGCCACCGTTGCGCTGGCCGTGCCGCTTTACCTCAACCTGCGGCGGATTCGGCAGTTGTTCTGGCCGATATTTACTACGCTGGTGATAGGTGGCGTGATTGCCACCGGCATGGGCGTGTTGCTCGGGTGGTCGTTTGGTGCAGAGCACATGATCCTGATGACCATGGCGCCGAAGTCGGTGACCTCGCCGATCGCCATGCTGGTGGCCGAACAGATCGGCGGCGTCGCGGCGCTGGCGGCGGTTTTTGTGTTGATCACCGGCGTGATCGGGGCGATCTTTGGGCCGAGCCTGCTGAACCGGCTCGGCGTCCACAGCCCCGAGGCGCGCGGCATGGCGCTGGGCATGACCGCCCATGCGGTGGGCACGGCCGTGGCGATGCAGGAAAGTGAAGAATGCGGCGCCTTCGCGGCGCTGGCGATGAGTCTGATGGGCGTGGCCACGGCGGTGTTCCTGCCGTTGGCGGTGTCGATGGTGGTGTAAGGAAATGTCTATGAGCTTGCCGCTTTTCCCGCTGAATACGGTGCTGTTTCCGGGCTGCATCCTCGACTTGCAGATCTTCGAGGCGCGCTACCTGGACATGATTGGTCGCTGCATGAAACAGGGCGGCGGCTTCGGCGTGGTGTGCATCCTGGAGGGTGAAGAGGTCGGCATCGCCCCGTCAGGTTATGCGCTGGTCGGGTGTGAGGCGCTGATCACCGATTTCAAGCAGCAGGACAATGGCCTGCTGGGCATTCGGGTGCAGGGCGGGCGGCGTTTTCACGTGTTGCGCACCGAGGTTCAGCGCGATCAGTTGACCGTCGCCGAGGTCGAGTGGCTGGAAGACGAGCCAGAGCAACCCTTGCAGGATGAGGATGCCGATCTCGTCGCACTGCTCAAGGCCCTGGCCGAACACCCGATGGTCGAAGCGCTGAACATGGGCACCGAAGCGACCGGGCAACAGTCGCTGGCCAATCAGTTGGCGTACCTGCTGCCATTCGCCGAGGTGGACAAGATCGACCTGCTGCAACTCGACGATCCGCAGCAACGACTGGATGCGATCCAGGCGCTGCTCGATGAATTACAGGGTGAGTTGTTCGCTTGAGAGCGAAGGACTGATGAACGCATTTGGTAGCAGTTTGGGCCTCAGGCCAGCATTGTCGGAAGCAACGGATGCGCATAGTTTCAAGTCTGCCCACAGGAAGTGGGTTCGCACTTGAAAAGGAAGATGTAGATGGATTCCGACGCAACACAAAAACAGGCTATCTGGGATCAATGCGCCGTTGAGGTCATGCTGGTAGTGCTGAAGAGTCAACAGCGATTCAATTATGAAGTCGCTGCTCAGGCTGCCGTCGATGCCGCGGATGCACTGATCGAAAAACGCGAAGCTCGACGTACTTGAACAATTTCGCTGGATAAAAAAGCCCGAGCAATGCTCGGGCTTTTTGTGTTCGATCAATAGGCATACCGCAACATCGCGTGCGGCAAATGCCGCAACGCAAAGAAGCCGAATAACACCGCCATTGCCGGCAACACCAGCCACCAGACTTTGGGTGGCATGGCGTTGAGCGGCGTCTGGCGCTGACTCAACCCCAGGCTCGCCGCACACACGCACGCCGCCAGCATGGCGCCGGCCAGCACATCCGTTGGCCAGTGCGCGCCCAGGTACACGCGTGACAAGGCAATCGCCAGCGCCGGCAGGCAACCTAGCAGCAACCAGGTCAGGCGCATCCTTGGCGGTTGTCCGCGACCGGCCAGCACGGCGAGCGTCAGAAACAGCGCGAAAGAGCCTGAGGCATGGCCGCTGGGCATGCTGTAGCTGGTAAGCGGGTCGCTCAGGACTTCCGGGCGCAACCGGGCGAAAAAGTGTTTGGTGAGCGTATTGCCGAGTGCGGTGACGAGCAGCGTGCTGCCGGCGAAAATCGCTTGGCGCCATTGCCGGGTCAGCAGCAGCAAAACGGTGAGCAGGGCGCTGAACAGCAGCATGTTGCGGAACTCGCCGATCAGGGTGAAAGTCACGGCGACTTCATCGAGCATCGGGCTGCGGTGTTCCTGCACCAGCGTCATCAAGCCTTGGTCGAGAGCGGTGAGGTGCGGGTAGCCGATAAACAATCCGGCCAGAATCAACAAGCTCATGCTGGCGATCAGTATCGTGGCCTTGCGATGACGGCGCAGGCTGCTGGTTGCGCTCAGGCCGATCATCACGGCGATGCTGCCGGCGACGATCCCGGCCTCAGGCCAGAAACCTTCCGGTAATGGCAAGCGAATCGCCGCGCCCGTGGCCCAGCCGGGCAGCAGGTAGGCAACACTCCAACCGGCAGTGGCCAGCAGGCTGACGGCGACGAAGCGCGGGAACGGCATGTCAAACATCCCGGCGACCATCGGCAGCATCGGCCTTAGTGGCCCGATGAATCGCCCGACCAGCAGGCTGGCGATGCCGTAGCGCTGGAAGTAAGCCTCGGCACCGGCGATCCACTCCGGGTGATGGCGCAGACCGGGCAGGCGCCGGATGTTCTGATGGAAATGTCGCCCAACAAAGTAGGAAACGATATCGCCCAGCACGCCGGCGACGAATCCCAGCAGCAAGGTTTCGCTCAACGACAGTGCACCGCTGCCGGCCAGCACGGCGACGGCAAACAGCAACACCGTGCCGGGTACGATCAGTCCGGCAATCGCCAGGCATTCCACGAAGGCCACGATGAACACCGCCGCAGCCAGCCATTGCGGGTTGACCGTCAGCCATCCGGTCACGCTATCGAGCCATGGGCCCATAAAAACAACTCCATTGAATAATCAATCTTCAAAACACCGCGGCCCCCCCCCTGTAGGAGCAAGCTTGCTCGCGATGGTCGTTAACGATAACGCGTGCCGTCTGGATAAACGCAGCGTTCTGGAGACCATCGCGAGCAGGCTCGCTCCTACAGGGGGGCACAATTATTCAGGTCAGCAAAAAATAATCGCGACCTTCGACTTGCCCCCGTCGCAGCGGGTTCCGCGTGCAATACGGCGCGTAAGCCGCATCTACGAAGCGGTACATCAGATGCTCATCGCGCCCATGGGGAATACCCAAGCGTGTGGTTTGAATAATGTGGCCCGGTGCCGGGCCGACATCCTCCACCAGCAGCACTTCATGATCAAAACGCTTGGCGTCCCAGACCGGCACCTTCAAACCCAGCGCCTTGCACAACAGCGTTTGCCCGGCACAGAGTTTTTGCGACGGGCGAGGGCGTCCCTGGGCGTCGGGATTGTTCAGCAGCATCTGCGCCAGGCTAGCCGGGCCGCTCAACTCATCGACCCACGGATAAGCGGATTTGATCAAAACCGCATTGCCCGGACCTTGAGCGCTGAAATTCAGGGAATCGCCGCCCCGTGCGTAATACATATAGATGTGGCCGCCATCCAGAAACAAAGCCTTACGCTTTTCTGTGTAGCCGAGAGAGGCATGGCTGCCTTTTTCTTCGAAGTAATAGGCTTCGGTCTCGATGATCCGGGCGCTGAGCCACAGTTCACCGACCCGATGCCGGATGACTTTGCCAAGTAAATCCCGGGCCAGCGTTTGCGCATCCCGGTCGAAAAATGCGTCCGGGAGCCCGGTGGGCAGGCTCGCATCGGTCGCACGAACAGTCAGGTTGGACATGATGAACGGCATTTATCAAAGCTGATTGAGTCGTGATGATAACAATTTGCAGCTTAATCACGGCTGAACGTCGGCAAATTGCCCTCCATTTCGACCATCCGCCCGTCACCGCTGTTAGTCAGGGGACGCGACAGCTATAATCTGCCGCTTTCATCTTTGCCAAGATCACAGCAGACAATGACTGAGTCCGTTCTCGACTACATGACCCGCCTGGGTCGCGCCGCCCGTGAAGCGTCGCGCATCATCGGCCGTGCCAGCACCGCGCAGAAAAACCGCGCCTTGCAGGCGGCTGCCAATGCGCTGGATGCCGCGCGTGCCGAGCTGACGGCCGCCAATGAGCTGGATCTGGCGGCTGGTCGAGCCAATGGCCTGGAACCTGCGCTACTGGAACGTCTGGCGCTGACCCCGGAGCGTATCGACGGCATGATCGTCGGTTTGCGCCAGGTTGCAGCGTTGCCGGACCCGGTCGGAGCCATTCGCGACATGAGCTTCCGTCCGTCGGGGATTCAGGTCGGCAAGATGCGTGTGCCGCTGGGCGTGATCGGGATCATTTACGAATCCCGGCCCAACGTGACCATCGACGCCGCCAGCCTGTGCCTGAAGTCCGGTAACGCGACCATCCTGCGCGGCGGTTCCGAAGCGATTCATTCCAACCGTGCCATCGCCGCCTGCATCCAGCGCGGCCTGGCCGAAGCCGATCTGCCCGCCGCCGTGGTTCAAGTGGTCGAAACCACCGACCGTGCCGCCGTTGGCGCGCTGATCACCATGCCTGAATACGTCGACGTCATCGTGCCCCGTGGCGGCCGTGGCCTGATCGAACGCGTCAGCCGTGATGCGCGCGTGCCGGTGATCAAGCATCTGGACGGTATCTGCCACGTTTACGTCAGTGCCCACGCTGATCTGCCGAAGGCCCAGCGTATTGCCTTCAATGCCAAGACTTACCGTTATGGCATTTGCGGTGCGATGGAGACGCTGTTGGTGGATCAAACCGTTGCCAAAGATTTCCTGCCATCGATGGCTGCCCAGTTCCGCGAGAAAGGCGTTGAACTGCGGGGGTGCGAGCGCACTCGGGCGATCATCGATGCCGCAGTGGCCACAGAAGAAGACTGGCACACCGAATACCTGGCACCGATCCTCTCGATCCGCGTGGTCGACGGGCTGGACCAGGCCATCGAGCACATTAATAAGTACGGCTCCCATCACACCGATTCGATCGTCAGCGAAAACCTTGCGGACACCCGGCGTTTCGTCGCGGAAGTCGATTCGTCGTCGGTGATGATCAACACCCCGACCTGCTTCGCTGATGGCTTCGAATACGGATTGGGTGCCGAGATTGGCATTTCTACTGATAAGCTGCACGCCCGCGGCCCGGTGGGTCTCGAAGGTCTGACCTGCGAGAAGTACATCGTGGTCGGTGATGGCCAGTTGCGCGGCCAGGCGTCGGTCTGACTTGGGCGACCTTAATCCGTCGGCCCCGGTAACCACCAGCGAACCTGCGCCTCGACGTATCGGCATGCTGGGCGGGACGTTCGACCCGGTGCACATCGGCCATTTGCGCGGTGCGCTGGAAGTCGCCGAAGCGCTGGGGCTCGACGAGTTACGCCTGACACCGAGTGCCAGGCCGCCTCATCGCGGTACGCCGCAGGTGTCGGCGAAGGATCGTCTGGCGATGGTCGAGTGCGCGGTGGCCGGTGTGGCGCCGTTGGTGGTGGACGCCCGCGAATTGCAGCGGGACAAGCCGTCCTACACCATCGACACCCTGGAACTGATGCGCGCCGAACTGGCCGCTGAAGACCAGGTTTTTCTACTTTTGGGCTGGGACGCATTTTGCGGCCTGCCCACTTGGCACCGCTGGGAAGAGTTGCTCCAGCATTGCCACATCCTGGTGCTGCAACGCCCGGATGCCGACAGCGAACCGCCGGATGCCTTGCGCAACCTGCTGGCAGCGCGCTCGGTGAGCGACCCGCTGGCCCTTAAAGGGCCGAGCGGACAGATTGCATTCGTCTGGCAGACGCCGCTCGCGGTATCCGCCACCCAGATCCGTCAACTGCTGGCCAGCGGTAAGTCGGTACGTTTCCTGGTGCCCGACGCGGTCCTGGCCTACATCGATGCGCACGGACTTTACCGTGCGTCGAACTGAAAAAGGGTGCGCTTCAAGGCACGTGAATGCGTGTAGCGAAGCGCCCGAACATACGAGCAAAACGAGTTTTATATGACTGACAAAGACGTAGCTAAAGTAAAGCGCAAAGGCACATTCAAGAGCGCCCCGCTGCCAGTAGAAGCGCCAACCGGCCCTGAGCTGGCTGGCGAAGCGCTGGTCAAGGTTGCCGTGGCAGCCCTGGAAGACGTGAAGGCCCAGGACATCCAGGTCATCGACGTTCGTGAAAAGCAGAGCATCACTGACTTCATGATCATCGCTACCGGTACGTCCAACCGCCAGATCGGCGCCATGCTGGACAAGGTCCGCGAAGCCGTCAAAGCCCAGGGCGTCAAGCCTTTGGGTGAAGAAGGCAAGGGCGACAGCGACTGGGTCCTGCTGGATATGGACGATGTCATCGTGCACATGATGACCGCCTCGGCTCGCCAGTTCTACGACCTGGAGCGCCTGTGGGCCGGTGCAGAGCAGAGCCGTTCGGCCAGCGCTGCGCATCACAGCCCGGAAAACACCCACGAGCATTTCACCAAGCTCAACAAAGACCAGCTGTAAGGGATTGCTGTGCGACTGCGACTGATCGCCGTCGGTTCACGCATGCCCAAGTGGGTGGAAGAAGGCTGGCATGAATATGCCAAGCGTCTTCCGTCCGAGCTGGCGCTGGAACTGGTGGAAATACCGCTCAACACCCGTGGCAAGAACGCCGACGTGGCACGCTTCATCCGTCAGGAAGGCGAAGCCATGCTGGCCAAGGTCGGGCCGAACGAGCGCGTTGTCACCCTCGAAGTCCACGGCAAGCCCTGGAGCACCGAGCAGTTGGCGGTCGAGCTCGATCGCTGGCGGCTGGACTCGCGGACGGTGAATTTCATGGTCGGCGGCCCCGAAGGGCTGGCGCCGGAAGTTTGTGCGCGGGCCGATCAGCGCTGGTCGTTGTCACCGTTGACGTTGCCGCACCCGCTGGTGCGGATTCTGATCGGCGAACAGCTGTACCGTGCCTGGACAGTTCTGTCCGGTCACCCTTACCACAAGTAGTTCTGCCTCATGTCCCAGCCGATCCGCATCAAGGACCACGAAAAAGACGCCCGTCTGGTGCGTGGCCGCGTCGTGTTCGGGGCTATTGCAGTGGTGGTGCTGATCGGCGTGCTGATCGCTCGCCTGTATTTCCTCCAGGTGATCCAGTACGAGTACCACTCGACCCTGTCGGAAAACAACCGCGTCCATGTGCAGCCGATTCCGCCGACCCGCGGATTGATCTTCGACCGCAATGGCGTGGTGGTGGCCGACAACCGGCCCAGCTTCAGCCTGAGCATGACCCGCGAGCGTTCCGGCGACTGGCAGCAAGTGCTCGACGTGATCGTCGAAGTGCTGGAGCTGACGCCCGAGGATCGGGTGATCTTCGAGAAACGCATGCGCCAGGGGCGTCGGCCATTCGAGCCGGTGCCGATCCTGTTCGAGCTGACCGAAGAGCAGATCGCCCGCATCGCCGTGAACCAGTTCCGCCTCCCGGGTGTGGAAGTGGTTGCGCAGCTGGTGCGGCATTACCCGCAGGGCGCGCACTTTGCGCACTCGGTGGGTTACATGGGGCGGATCAACGAGAAAGAGCTGAAGTCTCTCGATCCGGTCAATTACAGCGGCACCCACCACATCGGCAAGACCGGCATCGAGCGTTTCTACGAGCCCGAGCTGCATGGCCAGGTGGGTTACGAAGAAGTTGAAACCAACGCACGAGGCCGTGTTCTGCGGGTGCTCAAGCGTACCGATCCGATTCCCGGCAAGGACATCGTCCTGAGCCTGGACATCAAGTTGCAGGAAGCGGCCGAAGCGGCACTCGGCGGTCGCCGTGGTGCGGTGGTCGCGCTGGACCCGAAAACCGGTGAAGTGCTGGCAATGGTCAGTCAGCCGAGTTTCGACCCGAACCTGTTTGTGACCGGCATCAGCTTCAAGGCATATTCCGAACTGCGTGATTCCATCGACCGGCCGCTGTTCAACCGCGTGCTGCGTGGTCTTTACCCACCGGGTTCGACCATCAAGCCAGCGGTGGCCATTGCAGGCCTGGACTCGGGCGTTGTCACCGCGTCGACCCGGGTCTTCGACCCCGGCTACTACATGCTGCCCAATTACGATCACAAGTATCGCAACTGGAACCGTACCGGTGACGGCTACGTCGATCTGGACACGGCGATCATGCGGTCCAACGACACCTACTTCTATGACCTGGCCCACAAGCTGGGGATTGATCGCTTGTCGGCCTACATGGGCAAGTTCGGCATCGGCCAAAAGGTCTCGTTGGACATGTTCGAAGAGTCGCCGGGGCTGATGCCGTCCCGTGAGTGGAAGCGCGCGACCCGGCGCCAGGCCTGGTTCCCGGGTGAAACGCTGATTCTCGGGATCGGTCAGGGCTACATGCAATCCACGCCGCTGCAACTGGCCCAGGCCACGGCGCTGGTGGCCAACAAAGGCGTGTGGAACCGTCCGCACCTGGCCAAGACCGTCGAAGGCGAGCGGCCGAAGGATGAAAATCCGATGCCGGACATCATCCTGCGCGATCCGTCCGACTGGACCCGGGTCAACCACGGCATGCAGCAAGTGATGCACGGTGCGCGCGGTACGGCGCGCAAGGCTTCGATCGGCGCGCAATACCGGATCGCCGGCAAAAGTGGTACCGCCCAGGTGGTCGCAATCAAGCAGGGCGAGAAGTACGACCGCTCGAAGGTTCAGGAACGTCATCGCGACCACGCCTTGTTTGTCGGCTTCGCGCCGGCCGACGACCCGAAAATCGTGGTGTCGGTGATGGTCGAGAACGGCGAGTCCGGTTCCGGCGTCGCCGCGCCTGTGGTGCGTCAAGTCATGGACGCCTGGCTCCTCGACCAGGACGGCCGACTGAAAGCCGAATACGCCAGCCCTATCAGTGCGGAGGCTACGGCCCGTGAAGAGTAATTTCGATCGCATCCTCTCCAGCGAGGATGTGATGCGTCGCCGTGCGACGCTGTTGCAACGCATGCACATCGACGGACCGCTGCTGATCCTGCTGCTGACCCTCGCCGCCGGCAGCCTGTTCGTGCTGTATTCGGCCAGCGGCAAGAGCTGGGACCTGCTGGCCAAGCAAGCTACTTCGTTCGGCATCGGCCTGGTGTCGATGATCGTCATCGCCCAGTTCGAGCCGCGCTTCATGGCCCGTTGGGTGCCGGTCGCTTATGTCGTCGGCGTGCTGTTGCTGGTGGTGGTGGACGTCATGGGTCACAACGCCATGGGCGCCACGCGCTGGATCAACATTCCGGGGGTGATCCGCTTCCAGCCTTCGGAGTTCATGAAGATCCTGATGCCGGCAACCATCGCCTGGTACTTGTCCAAGCGTACCTTGCCGCCTCAGCTCAAGCATGTGGGCGTCAGTCTGTTCCTGATCGGTTTGCCGTTCATTCTGATCGTGCGTCAGCCAGACCTCGGCACTTCGCTGCTGATCCTGGCGGGTGGCGCATTCGTTTTGTTCATGGGCGGGCTGCGCTGGCGCTGGATCATCAGCGTGCTGGCCGCCGCTGTGCCGGTGGCCGTGGGGATGTGGTTTTTCATCATGCACGACTACCAGAAGCAACGAATCCTGACGTTCCTCGACCCGGAAAGCGATCCGCTGGGCACCGGCTGGAACATCATTCAGTCAAAAGCCGCCATCGGTTCCGGCGGCGTGTTCGGCAAGGGTTGGCTGCTGGGCACGCAATCGCACCTGGACTTCCTGCCGGAAAGCCACACCGACTTCATTATTGCGGTGATGGGTGAAGAGTTCGGCCTGGTGGGCATCTGCGCACTGCTGCTGATTTACCTGCTGTTGATCGGTCGCGGGCTGGTGATTACCGCCCAGGCCCAGACATTGTTCGGCAAACTGCTCGCGGGCGCCCTGACCATGACGTTTTTTGTTTACGTTTTCGTCAACATCGGTATGGTCAGTGGCCTGTTGCCGGTTGTAGGGGTGCCGTTGCCGTTCATTAGCTACGGAGGAACTTCGCTGGTAACGCTGCTGTCAGCGTTTGGGGTTTTGATGTCGATCCATACCCATCGCAAGTGGATCGCACAGGTTTGAATAAGGTGAAGATTTCAATGCAAGTAATGCGTGGCTGGGCGACTCGATACGCGCCATGGGTCGGCCTGGTAAGCATCCTTGGCACAGCGCAGGACGCGTTGGCCGGCGATTACGAAGGCTCACCCCAGGTGGCCGGCTTCGTCGGTGAAATGACCCGCGACTACGGTTTTGCCGGTGAACAGCTGATGGGCGTGTTCCGCGAAGCCGAGCGCAAGCAGTCGATTCTGGACGCGATCTCCAAGCCCGCCGAACGGGTCAAGCAGTGGAAAGAATATCGCCCGATGTTCATCACCGACGCGCGCATCGCCCGCGGCGTGGATTTCTGGCGGCAGCACGAGGCGGTACTCGCCCGTGCCGAGCAGGAATATGGCGTACCGGCTCAGGTGATTGTCTCGATCATCGGCGTTGAGACCTTTTTCGGTCGTAATACTGGCAATTACCGGGTAATCGACGCCTTGTCGACCCTGGGTTTCGACTATCCTCCCCGTGCTGAATTCTTCCGCAAGGAATTGCGTGAATTCCTGTTGCTGGCCCGGGAAGAGCAGGTCGATCCATTGACCCTCAAAGGCTCCTACGCCGGGGCGATGGGCTTGCCACAGTTCATGCCGAGCAGTTTCCGCGCCTATGCGGTGGACTTCGACGGTGACGGCCACATTAATATCTGGACCAATCCGGACGATGCAATCGGCAGCGTCGCCAGTTATTTCAAGCGTCACGGCTGGGTGGCCGGCGAACCGGTGGTCAGCCGAGCCGATGTGCGTGGCGATCAGGTCGACGAAGGTTTGACCACCGGCATCGAACCGACTAAAACCGTCGGGGAGTTGCGGGCTCTAGGGTGGTCAAGTCATGATGCGCTGCGCGATGATATGCCGGTCACGGCATTCCGCCTGGAAGGTGACAATGGCCCTGAATACTGGATGGGCCTGACGAATTTTTACGCAATCACGCGTTATAACCGCAGCGTGATGTACGCCATGGCAGTACATCAACTGTCTGAACAGCTGGTCCAAGCACGGGGCGTCAAGTAATGCGGGCATTGCCTATGAATAAACCCCTGAAGCTGATGGCATTCGCCGCGTTGGCAGTGCTGGTCGCCAGTTGTTCGACCAGCCGCGCACCGTCGCAGAAATCATCCACCGCCGTGCGCTCGACGCCGGGGCTGGACATCAACCGCGCCCACAAAGATGGCGCACCGTGGTGGGACGTCGACGTATCGCGCATCCCGGATGCCACGCCGACCCTGCACACCGGGCCTTACAAGGCCAACCCGTACACCGTGCTGGGCAAGACTTACTTCCCGCTGCAAGAATCCAAGACCTACGTCGCCTCGGGCACGGCGTCCTGGTACGGCACCAAGTTCCACGGCCAGAACACCGCCAATGGCGAGGTTTACGACCTGTATGGCATGAGCGCCGCTCACAAGACCTTGCCACTGCCGAGTTACGTTCGGGTGACCAACCTGGACAACAACAAGTCAGTGATTTTGCGGGTCAACGATCGCGGGCCGTTTTACTCGGATCGCATCATTGACTTGTCCTACGCTGCCGCGAAGAAACTCGGCTACGCCGAAACCGGCACCGCACGGGTCAAGGTCGAAGGCATCGACCCGCAGCAATGGTGGGCGGCCAAAGGCCGTCCGGCGCCTTTGATGCTCAACGAGCCACAAGTAGCGCAAAATGCCGCCCCGACGATTACCGCATCGGCCGGCACGGTCGAGCAATGGACGCCTCCGCCGCAGCAACACGCCGCGGCCGTTGTACCCGTGCAGATCGATGCAAAAAAAAACGCTTCTGTACCAGCCTCTGGCCAGTATCTGCAGGTGGGCGCGTTCGCCAACCCGGACGCTGCAGAACTCCTGAGATCGAAGCTCAGCGGGATGGTGAGCGCTCCGGTGTTCATCAGCTCGATCGTGCGCAATCAACAGACACTGCATCGGGTGCGCCTGGGGCCGATCGGCTCGCCGGGTGAAATCCAGCAAGTGCAGAACAGCGTGCGCCTGGCCAATCTCGGTTCGCCGAGCGTGGTCACCGCCGAGTAATACGTAGTACTTGATTGACGGTTCACTTGCGGTTTTGAGGGGTGGACCTGGTTGTTGGCTCGTTGAAGAACAAAAGCCCGGCAAGGGTACTGAGTGAACGACTGAACACGCGACAGCTCGTTAGAAGGCTGTCTGATTAGTTTTGCCTTCGGGCAGTTTCCATTAGCGATTTCGAGAGACGGATGAACATCACCACCTTTGCCAAACGCCTGTGCCTTCTAGTCCCGCTGCTCCTCTCGCCTGCCGCTTTCGCGGTCGAGATGATGCCGTCGCCGCCACAACTGGCCGCCAAAGCCTATGTGCTCATGGATGCCAGCAGCGGCAACGTGCTGGTCGAGAACAACGGTGACCAGCGTCTGCCGCCTGCCAGCCTGACCAAGCTGATGACCGCGTACATCGCGACCCTGGAAATCCGTCGCGGCCAGATCGGCGAAAACGACCCGGTGACCGTCAGCGAAAACGCCTGGCGCACCGGCGGTTCGCGGATGTTCATCAAGGTCGGTTCGCAAGTGACCGTCAGCGACCTGCTGCACGGCATCATCATTCAGTCGGGTAACGACGCCAGTGTTGCGCTCTCCGAGCACATCGCCGGCAGCGAAGACGCGTTCGCCGACATGATGAACAAAACCGTGGCCGACCTGGGCATGACCAATAGCCACTTCATGAACCCGACCGGTCTGCCGAACCCTGAGCACTACTCGTCGGCTCACGACATGGCTGTGCTGGCTCGCGCGATCATCCACGAAGACCCGGCTCACTATGCGATCTACTCGCAGAAAGAGTTCTTCTGGAACGGCATCAAGCAACCTAACCGTAACCTGCTGCTGTGGCGCGACAAGACTGTCGACGGTCTGAAAACCGGCCACACCGACGAAGCCGGCTACTGCATGGTGTCTTCGGCCGTACGTGATGGCATGCGCCTGATCGCCGTGGTGTTCGGCACCAACAGCGAAGTGGCACGTGCGTCGGAAACCCAGAAGCTGCTGACCTACGGTTTCCGTTTCTTCGAAACCCAGACCTTCTATCAGAAAGGCGCCGAGCTGGCTCAGGCCCCTGTCTGGAAGGGCAGCACCAATCAAGTCAAGGCCGGCCTGGCTGAAGACCTGACCATGACCCTGCCCAAAGGCCAGCTGAAAAAGCTCGCTGCCAGCATGACCATGAACCCGCAACTGGTTGCGCCAATCGCCAAGGGCGACGTGATCGGTAAAGTCGAAGTCAAACTGGACGACAAGGTGGTGCACAGCGCTGACCTGATCGCTCTGGATGGCGTCGAAGAGGGTGGTATCTTCCGTCGCATGTGGGATAGCATCCGTCTATTCTTCTACGGCTTGTTCAACTGAATTAGTGTGCACCTGCATGGTCCCGCGCTCATCCGGCGCGGGGTCATGCCCGTCGCCACGGCTTACGCTTACGAGGCCGTTACGCCATGACCGATACTGAAGTAAAGGCGCCCAAGATCGAATTCCCCAACGTTGATTACCCGGTTAAGGTGATCAGCGATACCGGTGTTGGCAACAAAGACAGGATCATCGAGATCGTCAAGAAACACGCGACGATCAACCATGACCGTGTGGATGAGCGCCAAAGCACCAACGGCAAATACACCACGATTCAATTGCACATCGTCGCCACCGACCAGGACCAGCTGTACAACATCAACAGCGAACTGCGGGCTACCGGCTTCGTGCACATGGTGCTGTGATGTCTGGCACGCTGGGCTTTCGCGAGCTCGGCCAGATGGCGTACGAGCCGGTCTGGCATGCCATGCAACGCTTCACCAACGAACGCGGCAGCGATGCCGCAGACGAGATCTGGCTGGTTGAGCACCCGCCGGTGTTCACCCAGGGCCAGGCCGGCAAGGCCGAGCACTTGTTGCTGCCGGGAGATATTCCGGTGGTGCAGGTCGATCGCGGTGGTCAGGTGACTTATCACGGTCCAGGCCAGTTGGTCGCCTATCTGTTGCTCGATGTGCGCAAGCTGGGGTTCGGTGTGCGTGACCTGGTCACCCGCATGGAACACTGCCTGATCGAGCTGCTGGCCAGCTACGGCGTGACGGCTGCGGCCAAGCCGGATGCTCCGGGTGTCTACGTCGATGGGGCGAAAATCGCTTCCCTGGGTCTGCGGATCCGCCACGGTTGTTCCTTTCATGGCCTGGCCCTGAACGTGGACATGAACCTGGAACCGTTTCGACGGATTAATCCCTGCGGCTACGCCGGGCTGGCGATGACCCAGCTGAGCGATCACGCAGGATCGATTGAATTTGCCGAGGTAAGTGCCCGGCTGCGCGCGCAGCTCGTCAAACACCTCGACTATGCTGAGCAGACGACCCTAACGGGCGGAATCGACTGATATGACTACTGATGCAGTGCAAACCATGATCCCGACGCTGGATGTCACCGAGCGTCCGGCCCCGCGTGCCAAGGTTGAAGCCGGCGTCAAGCTGCGCGGCGCCGAGAAGGTTGCACGCATCCCGGTAAAGATCATTCCTACCACCGAACTGCCGAAGAAACCTGACTGGATCCGCGTGCGCATCCCGGTTTCCCCGGAAGTCGACCGCATCAAGGCGTTGCTGCGCAAACACAAGCTGCACAGCGTGTGCGAAGAAGCGTCCTGCCCGAACCTGGGCGAGTGCTTCTCCGGCGGCACCGCGACCTTCATGATCATGGGCGACATCTGCACCCGTCGCTGCCCGTTCTGCGACGTTGGCCACGGCCGTCCGAAACCACTGGACGTGAATGAGCCGGAAAGCCTGGCCATTGCCATCGCCGACCTGAAACTGAAATACGTAGTGATCACTTCGGTTGACCGCGATGACCTGCGTGACGGCGGTGCCCAGCACTTTGCCGACTGCATCCGCGAAATCCGCAAGCTGTCGCCGAACGTGCAGCTCGAAACCCTGGTCCCGGACTACCGTGGGCGCATGGACGTGGCGCTGGAAATCACCGCCGCCGAGCCACCGGATGTGTTCAACCACAACCTGGAAACCGTGCCGCGCCTGTACAAGGCTGCGCGTCCGGGTTCGGACTACCAGTGGTCGCTGACCTTGCTGCAACGCTTCAAGCAGATGATGCCGCACATTCCTACCAAGTCCGGCCTGATGCTGGGTCTGGGCGAGACCGACGAAGAAGTCATCGAAGTCATGAAGCGCATGCGCGAGCACGACATCGACATGCTGACCCTCGGCCAGTACCTGCAACCGTCCCGCAGCCACTTGCCGGTGCAACGTTTCGTGCACCCGGACACCTTCGCCTGGTTCGCCGAGGAAGGTTACAAGATGGGCTTCAAGAACGTCGCTTCCGGTCCGTTGGTACGTTCCTCGTACCACGCCGACGAGCAGGCGAAGCTGGTTAAAGCTGAACTGATCTCGTCGTTGTAACAAAACGCCCGCAAGGCTTTTCAGCCTTGCGGGCATTTTTTTGGCCGTGCCTACGGCAACTACAGTCTTTTCCTGCACGCTGTGGGGCGACTGTCCCTCTTCTGTTTATTCCCGTTCCTGACTACTGTGTGCAGAAGCTTTCGCGCAGGGAGATTCATGGATGACCGTTCGACCGACCCACACTCTTTTTCCCCACAAACCCGTACCGGCCTTGCCCTCGCAAGGGCTGATCGGCGTCATTGCGCCCGCAGGCCCCGCTGCACTGGACACCGATAAGGCCATCAGCTGGATGCGCGCGCGCGGTTACGCATTGCGGATTTTCCCTGGTGTGTATGAGCAGGACGGCTACCTGGCCGGCAGCGACGACGTGCGGCTCAATGACCTGCACGCCGCGTTCGCGGACAGCGAGGTCGATGCGATCATTTGCCTGCGCGGTGGTTACGGCACGCCGCGTTTGCTCGATCGCATTGATTTCGAACTATTGCAGAACAACGCCAAGCCGTTCATCGGCTACAGCGATATCACGGCGCTGCACCTGGCGATCAGCCGTTATGCCGGGTTCGTGACTTTTCATGGCCCGCTGCTCAACGCTGATTTATTGGGGGACAAGCAAAAGCCTACCGAGTCCTCGTTTTTCAACATGCTCAGGGGGCAGGTGAAGGCGGGCAGTGTCTTGACGCACCCGGTGGCTTACCCGTTGACCACAATCGAGCCAGGCATCGCTCATGGGCGCTTGCTGGGCGGTAATCTGTCGATGATTGCCGCGACCATGGGTACGCCTTATGAAATCGAGGCCGAGGGCGTCATCCTGCTTATCGAGGACATCAACGAGCCGTTGTACCGCATCGACCGATTGCTGACTCATCTGCGTCTGGCCGGCACGCTGGGCAAGCTGCGCGGGGTTCTGGTGGGCGATGTGGCGGGGGTCGACTCGATTGCGCTGGAGCGGTTGCTCAAGCAGACGTTCGAGCCGTTGCGGATTCCGGTGTTGTCGGGGTGGCGCAGCGGGCATTGCGATCCGAACCTGACGCTGCCCATGGGGGCATTGGTCCGGCTGGATGCGGGGAGCAAGGAGTTGGTGTTGGAGCAGGATGTTGTGATCAAGCGGTAGATATTGTCGCCAGATAGTCAGTCATCGCCGGCAAGCCGGTCTCGCTCCCACAGGTTATGCGCGAACCCTGTGGGAGCGAGCCTGCTCGCGATGCTTTTAGCGGTTTCTCAGGCCTTCGAGCAACTTGTGCGTCGGATACCCGTCCGCCGGCCAGCCAAACGACTGCTGGGCGCTGCGGATCGCTTTGCGGGTATTGGCGCCGATGATGCCGTCGGCGGTTCCCGCTTCGTATTTCTGCGCGCTCAGCAGGTTTTGCAGCTCGATCCGTTCGGTACGGCTCAGCGGCAAATCATCCTTGGGCCAGGTGCCATTGATGAAACCCGCGCCGTTGAAGCGCCCAGCCAACAAGCTGACGGCCAGCGCATAGGACGACGAGTTGTTGTACTTGAGGATCGCACGGAAGTTGTCGAGCACCAGGAATGCCGGGCCACGATAGCCCGCCGGCAGCAGCAGGGCCGCCGACAGGTGTTCCGAACCGGCCGGAACCTGGCCGCCGTTAGGCAGCGTGACGCCCAATTGCTGCCATTCGGCGACGCTCTTGCGAATCGAGCCATCGGCCAGCACGTAGTTGAAGCTGCCCGGCAGCTGCACTTCAAAGCCCCATGGCTGGCCTTTCTGCCAGCCAGAGCTTTGCAGGTAGTGCGCGGTCGACGCCAGGGCGTCGGCAGAGCTGCCCCAGATGTCGCGACGGCCGTCGCCATCAAAGTCCACGGCGTGGGTGTTGTAGGTGGTCGGGATGAACTGGGTCTGGCCCATGGCGCCGGCCCAGGAGCCGAGCATTTTCTCCGGCGCGATGTCGCCCTGTTGCAGGATCTGCAGGGCCGCGATCAATTGCGCGTGGGCGAAACCAGGGCGCCGGCCTTCGTAGGCCAGCGTCGCCAGGGAGTTGATCACCGACTTGCTGCCCTGAAACTGGCCGAAGTTACTTTCCATGCCCCACACCGCAACCAGTGCCTGACGATCGACGCCGTAGCGTTGTTCGATACTTTGCAGGATGTCGGCGTACTGGCTGACCAGTGCCTGACCTTTGCGCACGCGCAGCGGCGACAGGGCGCCATCGAGGTATTCCCACACCGGGCGGGAAAACTCCGGTTGGCTGCGGTCGGCACGGATCACGCTGGTGTCCAGGCTGACATTGGCGAAGGCGCGGTCGAACAGGTCGGCGCGGATGCCGGCGGCCAGCGCATCCTTGCGGAAACCCGCCTGCCATTCGGCGAAGGTCTGGGTCGGCTGGATGTCGAGATTCTCACCGGTCGGCACCACGGGCGGGATCACCGCTGGGGCTGTCGCGACGGGAAGGGTCTGAAGCGGTTGGGCGTCGGCGGCGGTCGGTTTTTCCGCGCAGGCGACAAGCAGAACGAGGCTGGAGGCAGCAATCAATTGGCGAAAATGCCAACGACGGGAAATACAAAGGGGCATGCACGGGTCCAGGGAATACGGATCAGGTGCAGACCTTAACATGTTGAGCGATGGCTTGCCTTTCAGGCCGCCAGAAAGTAAGAAGCCTCCCAGTTGTCAGACTGGAAGGCTTCGCGGCGGTAGCTGCCTTTGCCCTTGCCGGCTCGTTCCTGACGGCTGCGGAACAGTGGCTGGGCGATGATGGATTTGGCCTTGTTGGGGCCATGTTTAGATGGCTTTTTGCTCATGATCGGATCTCTCGATTGAGTGGGGTTTTGCGGGGGGAAATAATCTGCCGAAGTTGGGGTTCTGTCTAGACCCCACATTGCGTAGGACCTTTCGGACGTCTTCGCGGGCAAGCCTCGCTCCTACAGGTTTAGCATCGGATCTGTAGGAGCGAGGCTTGCCCGCGAATGGCCGTGATGCGGTCGAACGCCTTATTCGGCAGGCAATGTCAGCCGCTGCCCAGACATCAACAACGACAGCCGACTCAAACTCATCCATGGCGAACCCGCCGCCTGACCTTTGATCTGTGCGTCGATGCGCTGCGCTTCCAACAACAACTGTGCCCAGCGTTGCGCCGAGTAGCGTTGCAAGGCTTTGCTCATCAGCGGTTTGCGTTTGTCCCAGACCGGCGGTCGGGCAGAGCTGAAGGCTTTGTCCAGCGGCACACCCTGGCTGTATTGCAGCGAGAGGTTGGCCAGCAAGCGCAGTTCCCGGGCCAGCGCCCAGAGAATCACCGGCGGCTCGACGCCTTCACCGCGCAGCCCTTCGAGCATGCGCAGGGCATGAGCGGCTTCGCCGTTGAGAATCGCGTCGGTCAGGCCGAAGACATCGAAGCGCGCACTGTCGGCCACCGCGGCTTGCACGGTTTCGACGGTAATCTGCCCGCCTTCGGCCATCAGCTTGAGCTTTTCGATCTCTTGCGCGGCCGCCAGCAAGTTGCCCTCGACTCGCGCGGCAATCAGTTCCACGGCGTCCTGGCTGGCGGACAGGCCTGCCTGGGACAAGCGCTGCCGGATCCAGCCCGGCAACTGGCTGGCGTCCACCGGCCAGATTTGCACGAACTGAGTGTGCTGACCTTCGATCAGCGCCTTGCCCCACTTGGTTTTCTGCGCGCTGCCGTCGAGCTTCGGCAGGCTGATCAGTAACACGGTGTCTTCGGCCGGTCGCGAGCAGTACTCGATGAATGCGGCTGCGCCTTTGTCACCGGGTTTGCCGGATGGCAGACGCAGTTCCAGCAGGCGTTTTTCAGCGAACAACGACATGCTTGCGCCGGCTTGCAGCAGCGTTCCCCAGTCGAAACTGGCTTCGGCGGCGAACACCTGACGTTCATCGAAGCCCTGTTGACGGGCGGCTGCGCGAATGGCGTCGGCGGCTTCCTGACACAGCAGCGGATCGTCGCCACTGATGATGTAGACCGGCGCGAGCGTACCTTGCAGGTGTTTGGCGAGTTGGGCGGGGGCGAGTTTCATAGGCGAGGGCAAACGGGGCGCCTGAGCGCCCCGCAAGTCTTATTGCTGCGGGATTTCGACAGGCGACTGACGCGGCGTTTCCGCTTCAGCCTTCTGCGCTGCTTCCAGTGCTGCAGCGTCAGCTCTGACCTTGGCGTCGGCGGTCTGTTGCATTTGCTCCAGATGAGTCGGCGTAAGCTGTTGCAGGCGGATCATCATGCGTTGAACCAGTTCACGACTAGTGTCCTTGCGGGCATCGGCGGCTTCCTGGTCGGAACCCACCAGATTGTTGCCGTCGTGGATGAAGACCCGCTGCATTTCGATCTTGTCGCTCAACAGCGGCACGTCGCCGTGGCCATTGATGTCGTAGCTGAGCACGGTAGTGAGCTCATACTCGCCAGTACGGCCGGCACCTGCGTAGCTGAGAATGCGCTGGCTTTCCTGTTCATTGGTCAGCACCAGCTTGAACGGAGCACCGCTGTAGACTTTGACGCCGCCGCTTTCCAGCGCCTGACGCATCAGGTTCACGGTGTCGCCATAGGCATTGCGCGCGCTCAGGTCGATTTCCTTGATCGCCATTTCATAGGTGCCGGTGCCGCGCAGCTGGAAACCGCAGGCGCTCAACAGGACCGCGAGGCCCATCACCAGCAAATTGCGTTTGATCATCTTGTTGCTCCCCTTGAAACCATGTGGGCCGATCATGCGGCCCGAAAGGTTTTACTCGGCGCCAGGCTCACCTGGCGCCTGATCCAATTAGCTGGCGACGATATTGACCAGTTTCCCGGGCACTACGATCACTTTACGAATAGTCAGGCCATCGACAAAACGCAGCACGTTTTCGTTGATACGGGCAGCGGCTTCGATCTCTTCACGCGTCGCGCTGGCCGGCATTTCGATCTGGCCGCGCAGCTTGCCGTTGACCTGGATAACCAGTGTCAGGCTGTCCTGCACCAGTGCGCTGTCGTCCAGCACTGGCCAGCCGGCGTCGATCACCGGATCGGCGTGACCCAGGCGATGCCACAGCTCATGGCTGATGTGCGGGGTGATCGGAGCCAGCAGCAGCGTCACGGTTTCCAGACCTTCGTGAACCAGCGCGCGATCCTGTTCGGTCGCCTGCGGGGCTTTTTCCAACACGTTCATCAGCGTCATCACCTGGGCGATGGCGGTGTTGAATTTGTGGTTCTGGCCAACGTCGTGGCTGGCCTGTTTGATCGCCTGGTGGATCGAACGGCGAATGACTTTCTGCTCGTCGTTCAGGCTGGCGATGTCCAGTTTGCCCGGCAGGCCCTGAGTCACGTGCGCTTGAGCCAGACGCCAGACGCGCTTGAGGAAGCGGTGCGAACCTTCTACACCTGAGTCGGACCATTCCGCGCTCATGTCAGGCGGCGAGGCGAACATCATGAACAGGCGGCAGGTGTCTGCGCCGAACTGGTCAATCATCGACTGAGGGTCGACGCCGTTGTTCTTTGACTTGGCCATCTTCTCGGTGCCGCCGATTTCCACCGGCAGGCCGTCGGCGATCAACTTGGCGCTGATGACCTTGGCCTTGCTGTCGCGTTCGAGTTCGACGTCCGCCGGGTTGAACCAGGTGTAAGCACCATTGGCTTCGCGACGATAGTAAGTCTCGGCGATCACCATGCCCTGGGTCAGCAGGTTCTTGAACGGCTCGTTGGAGCTCACCAGGCCTTCATCGCGCATCAGCTTGTGGAAGAAGCGCGCGTAGAGCAGGTGAAGAATCGCGTGTTCGATACCGCCGATGTACTGATCCACCGGCAGCCAATGGTCGGCCGCGGATTTCTCCACCAGGCCGCCTTCATAGTGCGGCGAGGCGTAACGGGCGTAGTACCAGGAGGACTCGACGAAGGTGTCCATGGTGTCGGTTTCACGCTTGGCCGGTGCGCCGCATTTCGGGCAAGTGCACTCGTAGAACTCGGGCATGCGGGCCAATGGCGAACCGGCGCCATCCGGCACCACATCTTCCGGCAGTACGACAGGCAGCTGGTCTTCCGGGACCGGCACGTCACCGCAGGTGCCGCAGTGGATGATCGGGATCGGGCAGCCCCAGTAACGCTGACGGCTGATGCCCCAGTCGCGCAGGCGGAACTGGGTACGCGAGGCGCCGAGGTTTTTCTTGATCAGCGCGACTTCCATGGCGTCGAAAGCGCCTGCGAAGTCGAGGCCGTCAAATTCGCCGGAGTTGATCAGCGTGCCGTGCTCGCCGTAGGCGTCTTGCCACGGCGCCGGGTTGGTGTCACCTGAACTGGTGCGCACCACCGATTTGACCGGCAGGTTGTACTTGTGGGCGAACTCGAAATCACGCTCGTCGTGCGCCGGAACAGCCATGACCGCGCCATCGCCGTAATGCATCAGCACGTAGTTGGCGACCCACACCGGCAGCTTCTCGCCGGTCAGTGGGTGCTCGACGAACAGGCCGGTCGGCAGGCCTTTTTTCTCTTGGGTGGCGACGTCGGCTTCAGCGACGCTGCCGCCCTTGCATTCAGCGATGAACGCTTGCAGCTCAGGGTTGTTCTGTGCGGCCAGGGTGGCCAGGTGGTGTTCGGCGGCCACGGCGACGTAGGTCGCGCCCATCAGGGTGTCCGGACGGGTGGTGAAGACTTTCAGCGCGCCGACTTCGCCGATGGAATCGACGTTGTACGGGAACTGCACTTCCATGCCGCGGGACTTGCCGATCCAGTTGCGCTGCATGGTCTTGACCTGTTCAGGCCAGCCCGGCAGATCGTCGAGACTCTCCAGCAGTTCATCCGCGTACGCGGTGATCTTGAAGTAGTACATCGGGATTTCGCGTTTTTCGATCAGCGCGCCGGAACGCCAGCCGCGACCGTCGATCACTTGCTCGTTGGCCAGGACGGTCTGGTCGACCGGGTCCCAGTTCACGGTGCCGCTCTTTTTGTAGATCACGCCTTTTTCGAACAGGCGAGTGAACAGCCATTGTTCCCAGCGGTAGTAATCGGGCTTGCAGGTGGTCACTTCACGCGACCAGTCCACCGCCAGGCCCAGGCTGCGCAGCTGGTTTTTCATGTAGGCGATGTTTTCGTAGGTCCACTTGGCGGGCGCTACGTTGTTCTTCATCGCGGCGTTTTCCGCCGGCATGCCGAAGGCGTCCCAACCCATGGGTTGCAGGACGTTCTTGCCTTGCATGCGCTGGTAGCGGGAGATCACGTCGCCGATGGTGTAGTTGCGCACATGCCCCATGTGTAGCTTGCCGCTGGGGTAAGGGAACATCGACAGGCAATAGAACGTCTCCTTGCCTGGCTGTTCACTGACTTCAAAGGACTTTTGCTCGTCCCAGAACGACTGGGCGGCGGCTTCGATTTCACGGGGCTGATATTGTTCGTGCATGGCTACTTTTGAACTGAATAGGGGTGGCCTAATCCTCTTCAATGCGACGCTGGACGGTGATCACGCCAAATCGGCGTTTCGGTGCCCAGACGAGCTGGAAGTGGAGTTACAGGAAGCGCCGTAGCATACATGACCGCACTCTACCGAGGGAAACCCTGATTACTGCCGCGCGTCTCGCAGAAATGGCTGCGAGGGCCGTTGGTCGCGGCGTTCAGCCGGTTTGTTCATGGAAGCTAAGCTCTAAATGGGGAGTGAGTCTTATCTTCAATGAGGTGAGGGATGGTTGAGTCACAGCAAAAAGTTACAAAACCGGAGTTGTACGAAAGACTGATCGATCGTCTGGGATTGGCCTTGGACGCGGCAAAAACCGCTGGCCGGTTGCGCGATGAACGTCCCCTGGAGCTGGAGCTGCGTGGCCTGAGCCCCGCAGAGTTTGAACTGGTCAAGGCGTATCTGGACCGCAGTGAACGTGAAACACACGGATGCTTGTCAGAAGCAGTGAAGCAACTCGACGCACCACGTTCGGCCAAGATCATCTGGCTCAAGGACAAGGCACCCGGCAGAGACGCGGTAAAGGTCCGGTCTCTGCAATTCAAGTAAGGGCACTTGAACCCATGGCGTATGGTTTTTTAAAGCTTAGTCCTTTCGCATTTGTTGTCGCATTGCGTCAACCCACTTAGGCTTCGGGCATCTTCAGGAGATGCTCGATGCCTTTTCGTTACTTCGTTAAACAACTTCTGCTGCCTCCCGGCATTTTATTGTTGTTACTGGTGCTTGCCTGGTGGCTTCGCCGCTCAAGGCCGCGCCTTGCGGGCGTGTGCTTTGTATTGGGCGCGGGCGGTTTCTGGTTGATGAGTTTGCCGGTGGTGGTGCAGTGGAGCGCCGAAGCCCTTGAACGTATGCCCCCACTGGCTCGCGACGAATGGGCCGCCCTGGCTCAGCGTGCCGATGCAATTGTGGTGCTGGGATCGGGGCGTGAACGTGGCGATCCGGCCTGGGGCGCCGATCAGCCGACCGGTGTCGGTCTGGAGCGAGAGCGTTATGCCGCCAGACTGGCCAAGGCGTCTGGCTTGCCGATCCTGACCAGTGGCGGCCTGCATTACGGCACGCCACCGACAGAAGCCAAGTTGATGGCGGACTCGTTGCTCGATGATTTCGGCGTAACTGTGCGCTGGCAGGAAGGGCGCAGCCGTACGACCTGGGAAAACGCGCAGTTCAGCGCCGAGGTGTTGCTGCCACAAGGGATCAAGCGCGTTGTGGTCGTGACTCAGGCCTGGCACATGCCTCGGGCAGTCTGGAGTTTCCAGAAGGCAGGATTTGAGGTGGTGGCAGCACCTGTAGGGTTTTTAGGCGTAGACAACGCCCGACCGCTGGGTGGTTGGATGCCGGAGTTCAAGTCGATCTGGCAGAGCGGGCAGTTATTGAATGAGGCAGTGGGGCAGGTGGGGTATTCGTTGTTTTATCGATAACCCGAAGTTCACCCATTTCCTGTAGGAGCGAGCTTGCTCGCGATGAGTCTGAAAGCGGCGCTTGTTTGCGGCAAACACGCGTCATCGTTCACGTCCATCGCGAGCAAGCTCGCTCCTACAGAGATTCAGACGGTTTTGGCCATCCGGTTCGCGACTAGCGCCCAGCCGAACAACAGCACGCACACGATGATCAGCGGCCACGAACGCCATTCAAGATACGGCGTCAGGTTGTGCATTGGCACCACTTCGCCATACAGAATGCCGCGTTCGAACTGTGGGATCTGGACAGTGATCTGCCCAAACGGGTTGATCAGGCCGGTGACGCCGTTGTTGGTGGCGCGGATCATCCAGCGACCGGCCTCAAGCGCGCGCATCTGCGCCATCTGCAAGTGTTGCAGCGGGCCGATGGAGGTGCCAAACCAGGTGTCGTTGCTGATGGTCAGCAACAGATCGCTGCGAGCGGCAAGGCTGGCGGCGAATTCCGGATAAACCACCTCGTAACAGATGAACGGCGCAATCTGATAACCCTTGGCTTGCAGCATCGCCTGATCGGCGGGGCCGCGGGCAAAGTCCGACATCGGCAAATCGAAGAACGCGATCAGCCCACGCAGCACTTCCTGCAACGGTACGTACTCACCGAACGGCACCAGTTTCTGCTTGAGGTACGTGCCATCGCCTTCACCCACTACGGTAATGCCGTTGTAGAAGCGCTTCTGGTGGTGGACTTCTTCACGGATCGGTACGCCGGTAATCAGCGCGCTCTTACGTTCCGCGGCGAAGTTTCCCATCATGTTCAGGTAGCCCTGGGCGGACTCCTTGAGCACCGGGACGGCGGTTTCCGGCCAGATCAGCAGGTCGACCGGCTTGGAGCTGAAGCTCATGTCGCGGTACAGCGCCAGTTGTGCATTGAGCTGCGCCGGGTCCCACTTCATGCTTTGTTCGATATTGCCTTGAATCGCCGCGACGCTCAGCGGCTCGCCGGCCGGGGTGGTCCAGGCATGGCCCTTGAGTGCGATGCCGACGACCCAAGGGCCGAGCAACAGCAATACGCCGGCGGCGATGAAGGCTTTACGTCCCGCTTTCACCAGGCGCAAGGCGTTGTAGATCAGTGCGGCGGTCAGGGCCAGGGTGAAGGAAATCAGCCACATCCCGCCTACAGGCGCGAGCCCGGCCAACGGGCCGTCGAGCTGGCTGTAACCGGAGTAGAGCCACGGGAAACCGGTCAGGAACCAGCCACGAAACGCTTCCTGGCCGACCCACAACGCCGCAAACGCCAGGGCATCGGCCAGCGGCGCCTCGTTGCGTCGCAGCCAGCGCGCCCAGATCCAGGCGGGCAGAGCGAAAAACCAGGCAATCGCTGCGGTGAAGAGCAGCATCAGGAACCCGGCCAGCAGCACGGAAGCGCCACCGAAGTTGTGAATGCTGTAGTAGATCCAGCTGGTGCCCGCGCCAAACAGACCAAAACCGAAACACCAGCCACGGCCAAGGGCCTGACGTGGGTTCAGTTCGCGCAAACCGGCATAAAAGAACCCGACCGCCAGCAGTGCCAGCGGCCAGATATCGAACGGCGCCAGGGCCAGGGTGGTGAGTGCACCGGCCGCCACGGCCAGCAGGTTACCGGGCCAGCCGGGGCGGGTTACGCGGAGCATGTCAGTCCTTAACGGGCAATAGGTGTCAGGCGCAGCAAATGAATCCGACGGCTGTCGGCGTTCAGGATGCGGAAGCGGTAAGGGCCGATTTCAGTGATTTCGTTGCGTTTTGGCAAGTGCCCGAACGCGCTCATCACCAGGCCGCCAACGGTGTCGAATTCGTCGTCGGAGAACTCGCTGTCGAAGAATTCGTTGAAGTTCTCGATCGGCGTCAGGGCCTTGACCAGGAAATCACCGCTGGGCAGCGGCTTGATGTAGCTGTCTTCCTCGACGTCATGCTCGTCTTCGATGTCGCCGACGATCTGTTCCAGCACGTCTTCGATGGTCACCAGGCCCGCCACGCCGCCGTATTCGTCGATGACGATGGCCATGTGGTTGTGGTTGGCGCGGAACTCGCGCAGCAGCACGTTCAGGCGCTTGGACTCGGGCACGAAGGTGGCCGGGCGCAGCAGGTCCTTGATGTTGAAGCTGTCGCCGTTCTCCCTGAGGATCAACGGCAGCAAGTCCTTGGCCAGCAACACGCCCATCACGTCATCGTGGCTTTCGCCGATGACCGGGTAGCGGGAGTGGGCCGAGTCGACCACGGCGGGCAAAAACTCGCGGGGTGTCTGGGTCGCCTTGATGCTGATCATCTGCGAGCGCGGGACCATGATGTCCCGTACTTGCAGGTCTGCAACCTGGATGGCGCCTTCGACGATGGCCAGCGCTTCGCTGTCCAGCAACTTGTTTTGATGTGCATCGCGCAGGAGCTCCAGCAGCTCCTGACGGTTCTTCGGCTCGTGGGCAAAAGCCTGGGTGAGCTTACCCAGCCATGACTTCTGCCCGTTGCTCGATCGATCTTCGCTCATAGCGATTACTCTGAATCCTTTGTTGTAACGATAGGGGATGTTTCTGTTTCGTCGTCCGCGTACGGGTCGGGGTAGCCCAACTCAGCAAGCAACGTTCGTTCCAGTGCTTCCATTTCTTCGGCTTCGTCGTCATCTATATGGTCGTAACCCAGCAGATGCAAGCAGCCGTGAATGACCAGATGTGCCCAGTGGGCCTTGGGTTCCTTGCCTTGTTCGGCGGCTTCGCGCTCGACCACCGCCACGCAGATCACCAGATCGCCCAGCAGCGGGATGTCGAGAAACTCGTCAGGCACATCGGCAGGAAACGACAGCACGTTGGTGGCGTAGTCCTTTTGCCGCCAGGTGTGATTCAGCTCGCGACCTTCCGCTTCGTCGACCAGGCGAATGGTCATTTCGGAGTCGGCGGTGCGCTGGCGCAGGGCCAGTTCGCACCATTGGCGGAACTCGGCTTCACTTGGCGCAGATGCTTCGGTGGCCAGTTGCAGATCAAGCTCAAGCATCGCGGCGGCTGTCCTTTGGTGTTTCGTCTGCCCCGCGATTCTCGAAGCGCTCGTAGGCTTCGACGATCCGCTGCACCAGTGGATGGCGCACGACGTCCTTGGGCATGAAGTGGGTGAAACTGATACCCGGCACGTCTTTCAGCACTTCGATCACGTGGTGCAGCCCGGACTTGGTGCCTTTCGGCAGGTCGACCTGGGTGATGTCACCGGTGATAACCGCTGTGGAACCGAAGCCGATCCGGGTCAGGAACATCTTCATCTGCTCGACGGTGGTGTTCTGGCTTTCGTCGAGGATGATGAAGCTGTTGTTCAGCGTGCGACCGCGCATGTAGGCCAGCGGCGCGACTTCGATCACCTGGCGCTCGATCAGCTTGGCGACGTATTCGAAGCCGAGCATTTCGTAGAGTGCGTCGTAGAGCGGACGCAGGTACGGGTCGATTTTTTGCGACAGGTCGCCGGGCAGGAAGCCGAGTTTTTCGCCCGCTTCAACCGCCGGGCGCACCAGCAGGATGCGGCGGATTTGCTCGCGTTCCAGCGCATCTACCGCGCAGGCAACGGCCAGGTAGGTCTTGCCGGTACCGGCCGGACCGATGCCGAAGTTGATGTCGTTGCCGAGGATTTCCTTCACGTAGCGCAGCTGATTCAAGCCGCGAGGGCGAATCATGCCTTTCTTGGTGCGCAGGGCCACGGAGGGTTCGGACGGCGAAACGTTGTCCAGCTCTTCGACGGCCGATTCCTGCAGGAACAGGTGAACCATGTCCGGCGACAGCTCGGTACCCTTGGTTTCCCGGTACAGACGGCGCAGGAGATTTTCCGCGGAGGTGGTGTGTTTGGGATCGCCGATCAGCTCGAACTGATTTCCGCGGTTGCGGATTTCGATGGTCAGGCGTTGCTCGATCAAGCGCAGGTGCTCGTCGAACATCCCGCACAGATTGGCAAAGCGGCGAGCCTCAAAGGGCTCGAGGATAAAACGATGTGGTTCTATGGGTGCGTTCAAGGTCGTATTTAGCCGCCCTGGGGCAATTAAGATGAAATCAAGGATAACGCCAGTGAGGCGGGTGCGAAAGCTCTTAAATATCTCGACCTGACACACCTCGATTCTGTAGGAGCCGGCTTGCTGGCGATGAACGATAACGCGGTCTTGCTGATCTACCGCGGTGTTCCCATCGCCAGCAAGCCGGCTCCTACAGTTAGATAATCAGCGAGCCGCGCAGCGAGTGCGGCTGAGCGGCGTCGATATGCACGTCGGCAAACTGGCCTATCAGGGTTGGATTGTCGCAGCGGAAGTTGACGATCCGGTTATTCTCGGTCCGGCCCTGCAGCTCGCCGGGGTCTTTTTTCGAGTAATCGGTCACCAGGATCCGCTGGACCGAACCGACCATTTGTCGGCTGATCTCGAAACCTTGCTGGTTCAGGCGATGTTGCAAGGCGTTCAAGCGTTCTTTTTTCAGTTCTTCCGGCGTTTCGTCGGCCAGATCGGCGGCCGGCGTGCCTGGGCGCTGGCTATAGACGAACGAATAGGAGAAGTCGAAACCGACGTCTTCGATCAGCTTCATGGTCTGTTCGAAGTCTTTTTCGGTCTCGCCCGGGAAGCCGACGATGAAGTCCGAGCTGATGCAGATCCCTGGAACGGCGGCGCGCAGCTTGCGCAGTTTGGATTTGTATTCCAGCGCCGTGTGGTTGCGCTTCATCGCCGACAGAATGCGGTCCGAACCCGATTGCACCGGCAAGTGCAGGTGTTTCACCAGTTCCGGTACCTCGGCGTGGGCCTGGATCAGGCTGTCGGAGAACTCCAGCGGGTGGGAGGTGGTGTAACGAATCCGGTCGATGCCATCGACAGCGGCGACCACGCGGATCAGTTCGGCGAGGTCCGCCAGGCGACCATCGTGAGTGGTGCCGCGATAGCCGTTGACGTTCTGGCCCAGCAACGTCACTTCACGCACGCCGTTCTCGGCGAGGTGGATGATTTCGGCAATCACGTCATCGAACGGGCGGCTGACTTCTTCGCCGCGGGTGTAGGGCACCACGCAGAATGTGCAGTACTTGCTGCAACCTTCCATCACCGACACATAAGCGCTCGGGCCATCGATGCGCGGCTCTGGCAGGTGGTCGAATTTTTCGATTTCCGGGAACGAGACGTCGACTTGCGGCAGCTTGGTAGCGCGTGCGGCGTCGATCATTTCCGGCAAACGGTGCAGGGTTTGTGGGCCGAACACCACGTCGACGTACGGTGCGCGATCGCGGATGGCGGCGCCTTCCTGGCTGGCGACGCAACCGCCGACGGCGATCACCATCTCCGGGTTCGCCAGTTTCAGTTCACGCCAGCGGCCGAGCTGGGAATACACCCGGTCCTGGGCACGTTCGCGGATCGAGCAGGTGTTGAGGAGGATCACGTCGGCGTCTTCAGCGCGAGCAGTGACTTCCAGGGCCTGATGTTCACCCAGCAGATCAACCATGCGCGAGCTGTCGTACTCGTTCATCTGGCAACCGTGGGTTTCGATGTAAAGCTTCTTGGCCATGGATACAGTCATCACGTGATTCAAAGAACCGCGCATTATAGGGAACATGTCCCAAGGTTCCTACCGTTGCGCGTCCGGTGGCTATGCTATAGTTCGCGCCCTCATTTTTATCCCCCGATGTGTTGCTCGCCCACCATGACCAAACGTGAAGCTCCAATCTACAAGGTGATTTTCCTCAATCAGGGCCAGGTGTACGAAATGTACGCCAAGCAGATCTATCAAAGTGATCTGTGGGGCTTCCTGGAAGTGGAAGAGTTCGTCTTTGGCGAGCGCACGCAAGTGGTCGTCGACCCGAGCGAAGAGAAGCTCAAGGCTCAGTTCGAGGGCGTGGTGCGCAGTTTTGTGCCGATGCATTCGATCGTGCGCATCGACGAAGTCGAGCGTCTGGGCACCCCGAAAATCAGCGAAGCCCGTGGCGCGGTCGGCAATGTGATGCCGTTTCCGATGCCGATGCCTGAGAAGTAAGGCTCAAGACCGCGTTGCCCCCATCGCGAGCAGGCTCGCTCCCACAGTTAATCTCAAGTGTTCACAGATATTGTGTTCACTGAAGATCCAATGTGGGAGCGAGCCTGCTCGCGATGGGGCCAGTCAGAGCAACGCAGATTCAGGGAAGCGGCGAGAAAGGCGTGCGCCCATCGGCGCTCTGCAATTCCATCAGGTACTTGCGGAAGATCTGCCCAAGCACCTGAGTCGCCACTTCAAGTTCTTCACGCGGCATCTTCTCGGCGACTTCATCCGCCGTATCCAGCGCTTCTTCCGCACCATTGACCGCCGCCATTTTCAGCACGATGTACGCCTGAACGTTATTGGCCGGTACGCCTTCGCCGTGGAAGAACATGGTGCCGAGTTTGAATTGCGCCTGGGCATGGCCTTGCAGCGAGGCCTTTTCGAAGTAATCCAGGGCTTTTTTCAGATCGCGCGGGGTGTTTTTGCCGTCGTAGTAGAACTCACCCAACTCGTATTGCGCTTGCGCATCCCCTTCATCCGACGCTTTCTGACAGGCGGCGAGCGCCTGTGCCAGGTCTTGCGGCTGGGTATTGAGGGTGCAGCGACCCATCGCTGGGATTAACAACGAGTTGCCGCCTGCTTGTGCGAGCGCGAGCAGGGGCTGAAGGAGCAACAGGCAGCCCATTGCAAGGGCGCGGCCGGTGCGGTTCATGGGAATCGACTTACCTCTGAAGGGCGCGCGGACCCAACGAGGGGATCCAATAAGCGCGCATTATGAAATAAGCAGGGCCAACCTTACAAAGTCTTTACTCGTTTTTCTGCTGCACGGGGAATATATCGCCCACTTTACGGGGGATTATCGGCAGGTGAGTAGGAAAAGAGGCGGGAATGTAGGTGAAAGCTGACGCTGGCAATCGCCAACGTCAGCGGCACAACGTTATTTCAATGCAGCGAAGGCGCGCTCGGCGGCATCCAGGGTCAGTTTCAACTCGGCTTCGCCATGGGCGATCGAGGTGAAGCCGGCTTCGAATGCACTTGGTGCCAGGTACACGCCACCTTCGAGCATCAGGTGGAAGAAACGGCCGAACAGCTTCGCGTCGCTGGCCATCACGTCATCGAAGGTGACGATGTCGTCGGCGCCGCTGAAGTACAAGCCGAACATGCCACCGGCCTGGGTGGTCACGAACGGAATGCCGGCGGCGTCGGCGCGCTGTTGCAGGCCATCGAGCAGGCGGCTGGTGTAGTCGCTCAGTTCGGCGTGGAAGCCTGGGCGGCTGATCAGGCGCAAGGTCGTCAGACCTGCCGCCATTGCCAGCGGGTTACCCGACAAGGTGCCAGCCTGGTACACCGGGCCCAGTGGCGCGATGTGCGACATGATTGCGCGTTTGCCGCCGAAGCAGCCAACCGGCATGCCCCCACCGATGATCTTGCCGAACGTGGTCAGGTCTGGCGTAACGCCGTAATGCGCTTGAGCACCGCCGAGGGCAACGCGGAAACCGGTCATCACTTCGTCGAAAATCAGCACCACGCCGTGCTTGTCGCACAGGGTCCGCAGGCCTTCGAGGAAGCCCGGTGCCGGCGGTACGCAGTTCATGTTGCCGGCCACCGGCTCGACGATGATGCAGGCCACGTCCTGGCCCACTTCAGCGAGCATGGTTTCCACGGCATCGATGTCGTTGAACGGCAGGGTCAGGGTGTGTTTGGCGAAGGCCGCCGGTACACCGGCCGAGCTCGGCACGCCTTGGGTCAGGGCGCCGGAACCTGCTTTAACCAGCAGGCTGTCGGAGTGACCGTGGTAGCAGCCTTCGAACTTGATGATGCTGTCGCGACCGGTGAAACCACGGGCCAGGCGAATCGCACTCATGGTCGCTTCGGTGCCGGAGCTGACCATGCGCACCATTTCCATCGATGGCACGATCGAGCAGACCTGGTCGGCCATCTCGGTTTCCATCTCGGTCGGGGCGCCGTAGGACAAGCCGTGTTCCAGCTGCTTGCGCACCGCGTCCAGCACGTCCGGATGGCTGTGGCCGAGGATCATCGGCCCCCAGGAACCGACGTAATCCACATAACGCTTGTCGTCTTCGTCGGTGACGTAGGCGCCTTCAGCATGTTTGAAAAACAGGGGAGTGCCGCCAACGCTCTTGAACGCGCGAACAGGCGAATTCACGCCACCGGGAATGTGTTTCTGGGCATTGGCAAACAGCGTTTCGGAACGAGACATGATGGGGCTCTCAAATCAGATTTTTAGTAATTCGTTAAATGCGCGGGCGCGGCGGGTCACTTCAGCCGTGCTCTCGGCGCCAAACAGGCCGTGGACCACCGCCAGCAGATCGACCCCGTGGGCCACCAGCGGGGCGGCGTTTTCCAGGGTGATGCCGCCGATCGCGCAGATCGGCAGGTGCAATGTGCTGCGGGCCTGGTCGAGCAGTTCGAGGCTGCAAGTCGGTGCGCCGGGTTTGGTACTGGAATTGAAGAAGCGGCCGAAGGCGACATAACTGGCGCCTTCTTTGGCTGCTTGTTCGGCGAGTTCGAGTTGCGCGTGACAGGTCGAACCGATGATCGCCTGGCGACCGAGCAACGCACGGGCCGGGGTCAGCGGGCCGTCGGTCTGGCCCAGGTGCACGCCGACGTTCAGGCGTGCGGCCAGTTCGGCATCGTCATTGATGATCAGATGGGTCTTGTAGCGTTCGCACAGATCGCGCAGGGCTTCAGCTTCACGCAGACGGCGGGCCTCGTCGCTGCTCTTGTCGCGGTATTGCAGCAGGGTGACGCCGCCTTCCAGCGCCGCCTCCACGTACGAAAGAAATTTACCGGCCAGTAACTGGCTGTCGGTAATGGCGTACAGGCCACGTAGTTTCATCGGGCAAGCCTCATGGCGTTACGAACAGAAATCCAGTGGCAGGCGGCGCGGCACGAACTGGCCTTTGCCCAACTGCTCGGCATCGCGCAGGGTGCGCCACGTGTAGTTAAGCGCGCTCTGCACGGCTCTGACGAGGTTTTCACCCTGGGCCAGACGACCGGCGAGGGCGCTCGCCAATGTGCAACCCGAACCGTGGTAACTGCCGGGCAAGCGCTGGCAGGTATAGGTTTCGCGCAGACCGTCGCGGCTGTACAGGCGATTGTGTATTTCGTGTTCATCACCGTGGCCGCCGGTGATCAGCAGGTGTTTGACGAACGGCAGGAGTTTTTCAGCGCACTCGTCGGCGGTGCCTTCTGGCAGTTCAGCGAGGATGCGGGCTTCGGGAAGGTTAGGGGTGGCGATGATGGCCAGGGGCAGCAGGCGTTCGCGCATGGCGTAGCCGACTTCGTCCTTGCCCAGTCGTCCGCCACCGCCGGCGCGCAGCACCGGGTCGCAGACCATCGGCAAATGCGGGTGCGCCTGAAGCAGTTCGACGACGGTGTCGACCATTTCCAGGGAACCGAGCATGCCCAGCTTGACGGCGGCGACTTCGGAGTCGTTGAGCACGGCGTTGGCCTGAGCCAGCACCCACTCACGGTCGAGGACGCGGAAATCCGTGACGTTGACCGTGTCTTGCACGGTCAGGGCGGTGACGGCCGGAGCCGCATGACATCCCTGGGCAAGCAGGGCTTCGATATCTGCCTGCAAGCCGGCGCCACCACTTGGGTCGTGGCCGGAGAGACAGAGGACAACGGGGCGAGAGCTGTAGATATTCATGGTGCGCGAGCTTACCACCAAACATCGATTTTCGGGTGCAGTGCCCGCCAGGTCTGCCGATAGAGAGTCATGGGCTGGCAATGCAGCCCTCCGGGATTGTCATAATCTGACCGAGCAAACAGCAATGGCTCGATATGCTTCGCTGGAACGCCCGTGCTAGAGCCTTTACGATAAAAATTTCAATGGTGTTCAATGGCCATCAACGGCTATGCTAGAGTGGATCCAAACCAATAACAGGTAATGCCGGTTTTACGTCTACTCAAAAGGAATGAGGGGCTTCCTGAGATAACCGGACAGGCCACGCTGGGGCTTAAATGCGCTATTTGCTGATGTTGCTGTTTTGCTTGCCCCTCATGGCAAGCGCAGTCGAGTTCGATGAGTTCACTCAAAGCCTGCCCTTGGGCCGAACCCTGCAAGTGTTCGAAGACGCCGATGGTCAGGCGAGCATTGCCGATATCCGCGCGCAAGCCGCTGCCGGACACTTCAAACCCCATGACAAGGCCACGCTCAACGCCGGTTACTCGCGTTCGGTGTTCTGGCTGAAAATCGACCTGCATTACCGCCCGACCAATCCCTCTGCACAACGGACGTGGTTGCTGGAACTGGCCTATCCGCCCCTCGATCACCTTGATCTGTATTTGCCTGATGCCGGCGGTGGCTATCAATTGGCCCGTCAGACCGGCGACGCCTTGCCGTTCAGCAGCCGCGAGATTCGCCAGAACAACTACCTTTTCGATCTGAACTTCACGCCCGACCAAACGCAAACCGTGTACTTGCGCCTGCAAAGCGAAGGGTCGATCCAGGCGCCGGTCACGTTGTGGTCGAGCACCGCGTTTCTCGAAGAACAGCCGGTGCGGCTTTATGTGTTGGGCATGATTTACGGCGTATTGCTGGGGATGCTGGTCTACAACCTGTTCATCTACCTCAGCGTGCGCGACACCAGCTACCTCTATTACATCTTTTATATTGCCTCGTTCGGCCTGTATCAGCTGTCGGTGAATGGCGCGGCCGTAGAGTATTTCTGGCCAGACAACCCGTGGTGGGCCAACGCCGCGACGCCGTTCTTCATCGGTTGCGCAGGGCTGTTCGGCAGCCAGTTCGCCCGCAGCTTCCTGCAAACGGCGACCCTCAGCCGCTGGCTCGATCGCTTGCTGCTGGCGTTGATTGCGTTCAGTGCGGTAGTCGTCGGGTTGTCATTGATGACCAGTTACGCCCTGGCCCTGCGCCTGGCGACGACGCTGGCCCTGTCGTTCACCGTGGTGATTTTCGCCGCAGGGTTTTTCGCCTGGTGGCGCGGCTTGCGGGTGGCGCGCTATTTCATCATCGCCTGGTCGGCGTTTTTGCTCGGCGGCATCATCAATACGATGATGGTGCTGGGTTACCTGCCGAACGTATTCCTGACCATGTATTCCAGCCAGATCGGTTCGGCGATTGAAGTGGCGCTGCTGTCCCTGGCCCTGGCCGACCGCATCAACGCCATGCGCGAGCAACAGGCGCAAACCTTGTTTGATGCCGGCCAGAAGCTTGAAGTGCTCAACCAGCAACTGGCGCACAGTAACAAGCTAAAGGATGAATTCCTCGCCACGTTGACCCACGAATTGCGCACCCCCATGAACGGTGTGATCGGTTCCCTGGAATTGATGCAAACCGTCGAGATGGACCCGGAGCTGGAGCAATACCAGCAAACGGCCGCCGGTTCTGCGCGCGACATGATGCGCATGGTCAACGGCATTCTTACCCTGACCGAATTGCAGGCCGGCAAGCTCAAGGCTTCGGCGTCCACCTTCAGTTTGCGCAGCGTGGTAGATACCTTGCGCGTGCAGTTCGAAGGCAACGCGTCGGGCAAGTCGCTGGACTTCAAGGTCGAGGTGACACCGGGCCTGCCGGACCGTTTGTACGGCGATAACGTCAAGTTGGCGCAATGCCTGGAATGCCTGCTGGATAACGCGATCAAGTTCACGCGAGTGGGCGGGGTGGCGCTGCGGGTCTCGGGTAAAAACGTGGAGCCCGGCAAGCTGGCATTGTCCTTTGCGGTGATCGACACCGGCATCGGTTTCACTGATCTGGGCGAGGCGACGCTGTATCAGCGGTTCTTCCAGCTCGACGGCTCGATGACCCGTGAATATGGCGGCCTCGGTGTCGGCTTGGCGATCTGTCGACAACTGGTCGACCTGCTCGGCGGGAACCTGACTCACCGCTCCGAACCTGGTCGCGGCAGCCGCTTTCAGCTTGACGTCGAGTTTGAATTGCCGGTGGTCGAGCGCGTGACAACGCCATTGATGATCCGCGAATTCCCGCGTCTGCGCCTGCCTCAGGACTGCACGGTGCTGCTGGTGGACGACAACAGCATCAATCAATTGGTGATGCGCGGCATGTTGCTCAAGCTCGGGTTTCGGGTCCGTACGGCGGACAACGGGGCGACCGCGCTGGAAGTCCTGCAGCGTGAAACCTTTGACGCCGTACTCCTCGATTGTCAGCTACCGCCCCTCGACGGGGAGTCTGTCTGCTGCCAGATCCGGGACTTGCCGGGGTGTGCCGAGTTGCCGGTGTTCATGATTGCCTTGAGCGCTGATCGGGAGCGCTGCCCAACCGGTGCACTGATCGATTACCTGAGCAAACCGGTGAAATTCGAAGATTTGCAGGCCGCGTTGTATCGACGCGTGCTTTGTCCAAAACAAGGCGAAAGCGCCGACAGTTAGGCGGATATGCCACTTTGTTCGGCCTCGAGGCAGTGCTTAACTGAACTCCTTGGCTGACCAAAGGAGCCCCGTCATGAACCTGCATCAGTTCGCCGAAACCCACGAAGTCACCAACCAGCCGCCGTCGCTGGACGGCGCCAACCTGTATCGCATCGACCTGCCTTTGCAGGAGTGGTCGCGGCGTTTCGGGGCCGGTTGGGCCGAGTCGCGGATCGACGCATACGGCGCGCTGGCCGGCGGGCCGCTGATGGAAGCGGGGTTCCTGGCCAACCAGAACAAACCGGTGTTCAGCAGCCACGACCGCTACGGTCACCGCATCGATCTGGTGGAATTTCATCCGGCGTATCACGAGCTGATGCGCATGGCAATCGAGCACGGGTTGACCTCGCTGCCTTGGGCGCATCCACAGGACGGCGCCCATGTCGCCCGCGCCTCCATGACCTACCTGCACAGCCAGGCCGAAGCCGGCAGCGGTTGCCCGCTGACCATGACCTTCGCCAGTGTGCCGGCGATGCGCTTGCAACCCGATCTCGCCCGGCAGTGGCTGCCGAAAATCCTCGCCACCGAATACGACCCGCGCAATGTCGGCATGGCCCATAAGGCTGGTGTCACCATTGGCATGGCAATGACTGAGAAACAGGGCGGCACCGATGTGCGGGCCAACACCACCAAGGCGTATCCGGTGGGTGCCAGCGGACCGGGCCAGGCTTACGAACTGGTGGGCCACAAATGGTTCTGTTCTGCGCCGATGTGCGATGCCTTCCTCACGCTGGCGCAGACCGACAAAGGATTGACCTGCTTCCTGTTGCCACGCCATCGCCCCGACGACACACGCAATCAGTTCTACATCCAGCGCCTGAAAAACAAACTCGGCAATTGCTCCAACGCCTCCAGCGAAGTCGAGTTTCGCGGTGCACTGGCGTGGATGGTCGGTGAAGAGGGGCGCGGCGTTCCGACCATTATCGAAATGGTTGCCATGACCCGCTTCGATTGCATGGTCGGTTCCAGCGCCTTGATGCGTCAGGCGCTGAGCCAGGCCAGTCATCACTGCGCCCATCGCAGCGTCGGCGGCAAGCTGCTCAGCGAACAACCGTTGATGCAGAACGTCCTCGCCGATCTGGCCCTGGAGAGCGAAGCGGCGTTGGCGTTGAGCCTGCGAATGGGCAAGGCGCTGGATCATCTGGATGACGGGCACGAAGCGAAATTCGCCCGCCTGGTGACCGCAGTGGGCAAGTACTGGATCTGCAAACGCGCACCCGCGATGATCAACGAAGCCGCCGAATGCATGGGCGGTGCCGGGTATGTCGAAGACAGCATCCTGCCGCGCTTGTACCGCGAGGCACCGGTCAATTCGACGTGGGAAGGCTCCGGCAACGTGCAATGCCTGGATGTGTTGCGGGCGCTGTCGAAAGAGCCGGGCGTGCTGGATGTGTTGTTCAGCGAGTTGGGCGATGGTCACGGCGACAAGCGGCTGGCCGCGCACATCAGCCAGTTGCAGGCGGCGTTCAAGGACACCGGCGATATTCAGTATCGTGCGCGACAGCTCACCGAAGACATCGCGTTGGGGCTGCAAGCCAAACTGTTGCTGGAGGCCGGTAACTCGGCGGTCAGCGATGCGTTCATCGCCAGCCGCCTTGGCTCCGCCGGTCGGGTATACGGTGCGTTGCCGCGTGGGCTGGATGTCCAAGCGATCGTCGCCCGCTCGACCCCGCTCGTGTAACCGACACCGGTCTACTGTGGGAGTGAGCCTGCTCGCGATATCGGTCTGTCAGCCACATCAATGTCGAATGTGCCTACGCTATCGCGAGCAGGCTCGCTCCCACATTGGATCTGCTGTGGACTTGGCATTTGTGTAGCCACCGCTGTTCCCGTGAAGCGACGATGCAGGCAAGATGAAGGCCTGCAAGTCAGAACACAGGATGCTGATCGTGACCGAAGCTTTTATTATCGTTCAAACCGCCGAGCAAGCCGTGGACCGGCTTGCTCACTTGCACAATCGCGCAACCACCGCACTGAGCCAGGCGCTCAAGCGTTACCTCAAGGATCGAGTTGAACCGGACGCCGAACAGCGTGCGATGTTTCGTTATCCTGAACTGCGTCTGACCTACCACTGCCAGGGCGAAGTCCCGCAAACCACCCGCGCCTACGCCAAGGTGCAGCTGCCGGGGACCTACAGCGTCACCGTCACCCATCCGGCGGCTTTCCGTAAATACTTGCTGGAACAGCTCGTGCCGTTGATGCACGACTTCACCGTGACCGTGGAAGTCGGCATCAGCCAGCAGAACATTCCTTATCCGTATGTGGTCGAGCAGGGCGATGAACTGGCTGGTTCCGGCGTGACCGCGGCCGTGCTGGCGCGGGTGTTCCCGAGTACCGATCTGTCCGCCGCCACCGATGGCATCGCGGACGGTTTGTACGATTGGGAAAACACCGATCCGCTGCCGCTGGCCCTGTTCGACGCCGCGCGGGTGGATTTCTCCCTGCGCCGCCTCGTGCACTACACCGGCAGCGACTGGCGCCATGTGCAGCCGTGGATTCTGCTGACCAACTACCACCGCTACGTTGACCAGTTCATTGTTCATGGTCTTGAGCAGTTGCGCAGCGATCCGCGTTTCGTGCGCATGGTGCTGCCGGGCAACGTGATCATCGAAAAGAGCATGGATCACGGCGAAGCGTCGGCGATTGCGGCCGGCGTGGTCTGGCATCGCTATCAAATGCCGGCCTATCACCTGATCGCCAGCGACGGTCACGGCGTGACCCTGGTGAACATCGGCGTCGGCCCGTCCAACGCCAAGAACATCACCGACCATTTGGCGGTACTGCGTCCGCATTGCTGGCTGATGATCGGTCACTGCGGCGGTCTGCGTCAGTCGCAGACCATTGGCGATTACGTGCTGGCTCACGCCTACATGCGTCGCGACGGGATTCTCGACCGGGTCGTGCCGCCGAACATTCCGATTCCGGCCCTGGCCGAAGTGCAGATGGCGTTGCAGCAAGCGGCGGCCAACATTACTGGCGAAAAGGGCGACGAGCTGAAGAAACGCCTGCGCACCGGCACCGTGCTGACTTACGACGACCGTAACTGGGAATTGCGCTGGGCCCAGGAGCGTCCGCTGATCAACCTGTCCCGCGCCGTGGCGGTGGACATGGAAAGCGGCACCATCGCCGCGCAAGGTTATCGCTTGCGGGTGCCGTACGGCACATTGCTTTGCGTCTCGGACAAACCGCTGCACAGCGAAATCAAGCTGCCGGGTTCGGCCAACGCCTTTTATGAGCGCGCGGTCAGCCAGCACTTGAAGATCGGTATCGAGGCGGTGGACTTGTTGCGCACCGAACTCAACTCGTTGCACTCGCGCAAACTGCGCAGCTTCGACGAGCCGCCGTTCCGGTAATAGTTGTCATGGTCATTTGGCGGTCAGGGCACTAGCATTAGCAGCCCTGACCGTTAGATGTTCTCTTCGCCATGTCCCGTCCCCAACGTCCCGTGTCCCGCCGCCCTGGCGCGAACACCCCGTCATCAGCCCCGCGCCGTGTCGCCAAAGCGCCGCCGGCCGAGCCGAAGCTGATCCTGTTCAACAAACCATTCGATGTGCTGACGCAATTCAGCGACGGCGAAGGGCGGGCGACGCTCAAGGATTTCATCGAGATTCCCGGGATTTACCCGGCAGGTCGTCTGGATCGCGACAGCGAAGGGTTGCTGTTGCTGACCAACGACGGCCAGCTCCAGGCGCGGATTGCCGACCCCAAGCACAAACTGGCCAAGACGTATTGGGTGCAAGTGGAGGGCGAGCCGAGTGCCGAGCAGTTACAGCGTTTGCGTGATGGCGTCGAGCTGAATGACGGCATGACCTTGCCCGCGCAAGCGCGGCAACTGGATGAGCCGCAACTGTGGCCGCGAAACCCGCCGGTGCGCTTTCGCAAAAGCGTGCCGACCAGTTGGCTGGAACTGGTGATTCGCGAGGGGCGTAACCGTCAGGTCCGGCGCATGACCGCCGCGGTCGGCTTGCCGACGTTGCGGCTGGTGCGGGTCAGGATCGGCGACTGGTCGATCGAAGGGCTCGATCAGGGCCAGTGGAAAGAAGTGCCGGCGCGCTTATAACGTGCCGGATTCGATCAGGCCGATTACCACGCTTTTGATCACGAACGCGGCCACGCCCAGGCCGAGCACGAAGAACAGGATGAACGAGCCAAAGCGCCCGGCCTTGGATTTTTTTGCCAGATCCCAGACGATGAAACCCATGAAAATGATCAGAATGCTGACCAGTCCGGTCATCATCCACTCTTCGAATACTGCAGGATCCATCGGACATCTCCAGCGGGGGCGGGGCTAAAAGGCGCTGGAGTATACGGCATGGGGGATTGGTGCGGCATTGACCTGCGGCAGCGTGTCGCAGCTATTCGTCACTTGTTCCGGCCTCTTCGCGGGCAAGCCTCGCTCCTACAAGGGCTCGCGCAAAACCTGTAGGAGCGAGGCTTGCCCGCGAAGGCGTCGTCAGCTACGCAGATGAGTCAGCGGCAGTTCGGTGCTGTTGAGCACCTGATTCAACACAAAACTCGACCGCACACTCGTCACCCCTTCAATCCTTGTCAGGTGCCCCAGCAGCAATTTCTGATAGTGATCCATGTCCGGCACCACCACCTTGAGCTGATAGTCCGCATCCATCCCCGTCACCAGGCTGCATTCAAGCACTTGCGGCAAGGTGCGAATCGCCGCTTCGAAGTTCTCGAATCGCTCCGGTGTATGCCGGTCCATGCCGATCAGCACGTAAGCCGTCAGGCTCAGGCCAAGCATTTTGCGATCCAGCAGGGCCACCTGGCGGGTGATGTAGCCGTCGTCTTCCAGTTGCTTGACCCGGCGCGAGCACGGTGAAGGTGACAGGCCGATGCGTTCGGCCAGCTCCTGGTTGGAGATGCGCGCGTCGCGCTGCAATTCCGCCAAAATGCTCAGGTCGTATCGGTCGAGTTTGCTCATCAATCAGGCCTTTGTCATATCGATTGCGGCAGATTATCTATCCAAGGTTAAAAATTGCGCAAGTCATGTTTATTTGAGCAATCTTCGCAATCCTCTGCCGGCGCCCCAGGCCTATTCTTATCACCAGAATCACTGCTCGGACAAACAGTCCACAGCGGCTCGCCCAATCAGGCCAGTCGCGGCCGCCACCCCCACCGGGGATGTGCCGGCCCCCGAGCTACACACTGTCCAGAAGACGGCGTGAGGTGAGCCGACGTCATAAGCGTCGAGCACGGACGAAGTTCTCAAAGGGAGGCCGACGGGTCTCCCTTTTCTTTTGCCCGCAATTTTTCACCCGCCCTCAATAAATAAGTTGCGCGACTGATAACCTGTTGCAGAACCGGCCTGTGCTTTCCCAGTCTTACGTACAGGCCCTAACCCGCAGTGAGGAAAAGCATGAAGTCGCGCATCTGGCGTTTGGCCGGTGTTGGTTTGCTGTGTGTCAGTGTCACTGCGCAATCGCTGGCCGATGAGCCGCAGAACCGGGGGCCCGACAATGGACAACGCGGTGACGGTCATCAGGGCAACAATCAGGGCCATGGTGGCAATAATCAGCCGCGCCCGCAAAACAACGACATCATTCGTGGCGACAACAGTCGTCAGTTCGAGAACAACGGCCAGTCGCGCAATGGCGGGCAGTGGCAAAACAATCAGCCGCGAGACAACCCGCCGCGCGACTTCAACAGTCCCGTCCGGCCACCACCGCCGCCGCCACAATTGCCGGCCAACGACTTGCCGATCCAGGGCCGGCCCGACACCGTGCGCCAGACCCAGCAGCCGCAACGTGGTTACTATCAGGACATCCCGCGAAACAATGGTTACAACCAGCAATGGCAGACCGGCGGGCCGGGTTCACGTCCCGACGATCATCATTGGGCCGGTCGTCCGAATGGCCACGGTAACGGCTGGGGGCCAGGCCCGCAGTACCGTCCCGGGCATGTGATCGACCGCTTCCCGGACCGCGACTACCGCGTGCCGTATCGTGGGCAGGATTATTTCTTCTCCGGCGGCTACTGGTATCGCCCGCTCGGCCCGCGTTATGTCGTGGTGCAGCCGCCGCGCGGGATTCGCGTCAGCTATCTGCCTGATTACGCCCGTGAAGTGTGGATCGGCGGCGCGCTGTTGTTCCTGGCGGCGGGCTCGTATTACGCCTATCAGGAAAGCACTCAGGATTACGTGGTGGTCGAGCCGCCCGTGCAACCGCAACCGCAACCGACCGGCAATGGCTATGACGTGGTGGCGTATCCCGCCAACGGGCAGTCGCCGCAGCAGGTCAATCAGGACGGCTACGAGTGTTATCAATACGCGGTGCAGCAGAGTGGCTTCGATCCGCGCACGGCCACCTACCAGCCGGATCCGTCGGTGGTGCAAGCCTACCGCCAGGCCCAGGGCAACTGCCTGGGCAGTCGCGGGTATCAGGTGAGTTTCTGATTTGCCCTGGCGGCCTTCACCACTTCCTGCGGGTCGGCGTGCACCAGCACCTCTGCTCGCGGGTACGCCGCGTGAATTGCATCGGCCGCCTGATCGCTGATGCCGTGAGCGACTGACAGGGTCAGCTCCCCCGGCAATTCCAGGTGCAATTGCACGAACCACTGGTTGCCGGACACCCGTGTGCGCAGGTCATGCGCGCCCAGCACCCCCGGTACGCTACAGGCCAGTTCGAGCATGTGTTGGCTGACGTCTGGCGGCAGCTCCTCGTCCATCAGCACCGTAAAACTTTCCCGGGCGATTTGAATGGCGCTCCAGAAGATGTAAGCGGCGATCCCCAATCCAAACCACGCGTCCATCTGATGCCAGCCAAACCCGGCCAGCACCAGCGCAACCAGAATGCTGCCATTGAGCAGCAAGTCCGAACGGTAATGCAGGGAATCGGCACGCACCGCGTTGGAGCCGGTTGCCTTGACGACCCGATGCTGCAACATCAGCAGGACCAACGTCAGCGCCAGGGAAAACACGATCACGCCGATGCTGATCCACGGCGCACCCACCGGTTCCGGATGCTTGAGCCGATCAAACGCCTGCAACGCAATCAGCACCGCACTGCCGCCAATGAACAACGCCTGCGCCATGCCCGCCAGCGATTCGGCCTTGCCGTGCCCGTAACGGTGATCTTCATCGGCGGGGCGCAAGGCGTAATGCACTGCCAGCAGGTTGAGCAGCGAGGCGATACCGTCCAGGGCCGAGTCGGTCAACCCGGCGAGCATGCTCACCGAACCGCTCAACCACCACGCGATGGCTTTGGCGACGATCAACGTGCACGCCACCGCCACCGAGGCACGGGTCGCCAGCCGCAGCAGGCGGGCGTGTTCGGAGCTGGAAATCATAAGTGCGGCTATTCCTTTATGTGCACGGATTACGCGGCAGGTTGCAGGCCGAGCAAGGCCAGTTGCTGAGTGCTGCCCTTGTGTTGAATCAAACGTGGGTCGTCCAGCGGGAAGCTGCGGCCCAGTTCGGTTTCAAGAATAGTCTGCAATTTGTGGGTATCGACCTTGCCGTCGGCACCGATCGCTTCCTTGAGTTTTTCCGGCGCCACCTGTGCGGTCTCGCCCGGTGCGTAGTAGATCGCGCCGGTGGCGAAGTCCACGGCAAACGCGATCAGGCCGGGGATGATGTAGAACAGCAGGCCCACGGCATCCAGCGCGGCGATGGCCGGGTCGATCTTGCCTTCGATCTGCCCGCGGCGATCAGGGTAGAAGATCGATCCGCAAGCGGTTACCTGGGTCAGCAAGGTGGCAACCAATACACCGCCAATCAGGCGAAAGGGAACACGCATATGAAATCTCCTGGGTAATTTCAAAACGAAAGGGCGTCTCTATGAATTAGGACCCTGATAAACGCCGAGCAGTTCGCCGTTATACTCGGCCCTCTGTTTGGGAGCCAGCATGATTTCTTTGCCGATTGATGAAGTTTTACCCGCCCTGCGTGAAGCCTTGGCGACACGCCACGAAGCCGTGCTCGAAGCACCGCCCGGCGCCGGTAAAACCACCCGTGTTCCATTGGCCCTGCTTAACGAGCCGTGGCTGGCCGGGCAGACCATTCTGATGCTTGAACCGCGTCGGTTGGCTGCACGTGCGGCGGCTGAGCGCTTGGCCAGTGAGCTGGGCGAGAAGGTCGGTGAAACCGTCGGCTATCGCATTCGGCTGGACAGCAAAGTCGGGCCCAGGACGCGGATTGAAGTGGTCACCGAAGGCATCCTCACCCGGCGCTTGCAGGATGATCCGGCGCTGGAAGGCGTGGGCTTGCTGATCTTCGACGAATTTCATGAGCGCAGCCTTGATGCCGATCTGGCCTTGGCCCTCAGCCTGAATGGCCGAGAACTGTTCCGCGATGATCAGCCGCTGAAGATTCTTTTGATGTCGGCCACCCTTGAAGGCGAACGCCTGGCCGGGTTGCTCGATGACGCGCCGATCCTGCGCAGTGAAGGGCGCATGTACCCGGTGGCGATGCGCTGGGGCCGACCGTTCCAGCCCGGTGAATTCATCGAGCCGCGCCTGGTGCAAACCATCCTCGAAGCCTTGAACGATGAAACCGGCAGCCTTTTGGTGTTCCTGCCGGGACAAGCGGAAATCCGCCGGGTGCATCAACAACTGGCCGATGCGTTGGGCGAAAACACACAGGTGTTGCTCTGCCCGTTGCACGGTGAACTGGACCTCGCCGCGCAACGTGCCGCGATTGATCCAGCGCCGGCGGGCAAACGCAAAGTGGTGCTGGCGACCAACATCGCCGAGACCAGCCTGACCATCGACGGCGTACGTGTGGTGATCGATGCCGGGTTGGCGCGGGTGCCGCGTTTCGATACGGGCAGCGGCATGACCCGCCTCGACACGCAGCGCATCTCCCGCGCCAGCGCCACGCAACGTGCGGGGCGGGCAGGGCGGCTGGAGCCAGGCGTGTGTTATCGCTTGTGGTCGCAGGATCAACACGAGCAACTGGCGGCGTATGCCAGTGCGGAAATTCTCTCGGCGGACCTTGCCGGTCTGGCGTTGCAACTCGGTCGCTGGGGCGTGACACCGACGCAACTGGTGTGGCTCGACGTGCCGCCCGCCGCCGCGTATGCCCAGGCTCAGGACTTGCTTGATCGCCTCGGCGCACTGGATGGCGAAGCGCTGACCCGCCACGGTCAGGCCATGGCCGAACTGCCGGCGCATCCGCGCATCGCCCATTTGCTACTGCGCGGTCAGGCGCTGGGCTTGGCGGACATGGCGTGCGATGTCGCGGCGTTGCTCGGCGAGCGGGATATCTTGCGCGGTGCCGGCGCGGATCTGCACAGTCGACTGGTGCTGTTGTCCGGCGAAGAGCGTGCTGCACGCGGCGCTCAGGGCGGTGTTCAGCGAGCGCGGCAACTGGCGCGTCAATACCGTGGTTATCTGCGTGGCAAGGCGTCGGAACCGGTCAGCGATCCGGAGCACCCGCGCTGGCTCGGCGCCTTGCTGGCGCTGGCCTATCCCGACCGTGTGGCGCAGCAACGTCGAGCGGGTGGCGCGGAATATCGCCTGGCCAACGGTCGTGCTGCGTTGTTCGCCGAAGCCGACAGCTTGATGAAACAACCGTGGCTGGTAATCGCCGATCTCGGCAGTCGTCAGGGGCAGCGCGAGGAACGGATTTATCTGGCGGCGGATTTCGATCCGGCGTTGTTCGATTCGGTGCTCGCCGAACAGGTGCGGGTGGTCGATCAGCTGGATTGGGACGAGCGTGAAGGCGTGTTGCGCGCCGAGCGTCAGCGCAAGGTTGGCGAGTTGATCCTCAGCCGTGAACCGTTGACCGGGCTCGATGAAACCGCGCGCAGTCAGGCGCTGGTGAATCTGGTGCGGCGCAAGGGGCTGGAGTTGTTGCCGTGGACGCCGGAGTTGCGTCAGTGGCAGGCGCGGGTGGCGTTGTTGCGGCAGTTGGACCTTGTCGGCAAGGGCGAGAGCGAGTGGCCGGATGTCAGCGATGCTGCGCTGCTCAAAAGCCTCGAACACTGGTTGATGCCGTATCTGGGGAAGGTTTCGCGGCTCAGTCATTTTGCCAATCTGGATCTCTCAAGCATTGTTCATAACCTATTGCCGTGGCCGCTGCCGCAACGGCTCGATGAGCTGGCGCCGCATCATTTGAGCGTGCCTTCAGGGTCGTCGATTCGTCTGGATTACAGCGAGCAGCCGCCGATTCTGGCGGTGCGGTTGCAGGAGTTGTTCGGCCTGGCCGAAACCCCGCGCATTGCCGGTGGCCGGCAGGTGGTCAAACTGCATTTGCTGTCCCCGGCGCGGCGGCCGGTGCAGGTGACGCAGGATCTGGCGAACTTCTGGCGCAGCACGTACGCCGAGGTGAAAAAGGATCTGAAGGGGCGGTATCCGAAGCATTACTGGCCGGATGATCCGTTGGTGGCCGAAGCGACCGCACGAATCAAACCCCGGAAGTGAGGTGCCCCCCACTGTAGGAGCCGGCTTGCTGGCGATAGCGGTGGGTCAGTTATAGATTTATTGGCTGGACGGACGCCATCGCCAGCAAGCCGGCTCCTACAGGTTTGCGTTTGCCTTGATCCCTCAAACATCCACGCACCTTGTAGGAGCCGGCTTGCCGGCGATGGGGCCGCTGGATTTTGCATCGGTCTTTCGGACGCCATCGCCGGCAAGCCGGGCTCCTACAAGGTCGGGTGTGATCTTTCGGCCTTGGCGGTGAGTTGTTCGCGGCAGTAATCGGCAAACAACTGCGCCGGTTTGGTCAACTGCCCGCGCTTCAGCCACGCCGCCACCAGCCCTGAGCCGGTAATGTCTTCGACGATGTCCACGCACACCACTTTCTGCCCGTCGTAGGTGCATTCCGAGTGCGGGCGGGTGACCAGGATCGAGAAGCCGAACCCTTGCCCGACCATGCCCCGGACCATCTCGATCGACGGTGAGCTGAACGCAATGTTCGGCGACAGGCCCAGTTCTTCGAACAGGCTGACGAAGTAGGTCCGGCTCGGTTGCACGTCCAGCAGAATCATCGGCTCCAGGCACAGATCGCGCAGGGACACTTGCTTGAGTTGGGCAAAGCGATGATCCGCCGGCAGCAAGGCATAAGGCCGCTGCGCGGGCATCAAGGGTTCGGTTTCGATGGTGGCGTCGAGGTCGTGTTCATAGAGGATCGCCAGGTCGAAGGTGCCCGAGGTCAGGCCTTGCACCAACTCCTGCTGCTCGCCGTCGCGGATGCGGATTTTCACGCCGGGATACAGCGCCGAGAACCCGGCAATCAATTGCGGCAGGTACAGCGGCGCGACGGTTTCGAAGCAGCCGATGTCGATTTGCCCGGCCACCACGTCGTTGTCGGCCAGGGCGTTCTGTTCGAACTCCTTGGCCATGCGCAACAGTTCCTGGGCCTTGCGGTAGAAGCGTGCGCCGCTGGGCGTCAGGGACACGCCTTGTGCGTGATGACGGATCAGCAGTTGCACGCCGAAGCTGTCTTCCAGGCCTTTGATCGCCGTGGAAATGGCCGGCTGGGCGATGTACAGCTTGCGCGAGGCCTCGGCGACGCTGCCGCATTCGACGGTGGTGATGAAGTATTTCAATTGACGCAGGTTGTAAGCAGCCACGGCAAACCTCGGGGTGGATGGACTCGACATCCAGCAATTTTTGCGCCGACTGCGTCCGTTCTGACGACGGTGTTGTTGTGCCTGAACAATAACCACATACCGCGACACCGGGGAGATGGGCTGCCCAGTTTTTTCATGGTCTGCGAAGACATTTTTACTATTTTTCCTCGACACGGGCCTGGGCCACCATCCAATTCACAAGAAAAGCCCATGGAGCATCTGAACGTGTTCGAGCTTACCTACTGGCAAAACAAGGCCGCTGCGCTGGCGTTTCCCGACCAGGCCCTGATTGATGGCAAACCCCGTTCGGCGCAGTTGGGGCAAACCTTCGCCGCGATCAACCCGGCCACCGGCCAGCGCCTGGCCAACGTGACAGCGTGCGGTGATGAAGAAGTGAACGCCGCCGTCAAAAATGCGCGGCAGGTGTTCGAGGCCGGCACCTGGTCGTCGCGTTCGCCAAACGAGCGCAAGCAAGTGCTGCTGCGCCTGGCCGATCTGATCATGACCCACCGCGAAGAACTGGCGCTGCTGGATTCGCTGAATATGGGCAAGCCAGTGATGGACGCCTACAACCTCGACGTGCCGGGCGCGGCCGGGGTGTTTCGCTGGTACGCCGAAAGCCTCGACAAACTCTACGACCAGATCGCACCGAGCGCGCAGAACGTACTGGCGACGATCACCCGCGAAGCGCTGGGCGTGGTCGCCGCCGTGGTGCCATGGAATTTCCCGCTGGACATGGCCGCATGGAAACTCGCCCCCGCGCTGGCGGCAGGCAATTCGGTGATCCTCAAACCCGCCGAGCAATCACCGTTTTCCGCCCTGCGTCTGGCCGAGTTGGCGCTTGAAGCCGGCTTGCCAGCAGGCGTGCTCAACGTGCTGCCGGGACTCGGCGAGCAGACCGGCAAAGCCCTCGGTTTGCACCCGGACGTCGATTGCCTGGTGTTCACCGGCTCCACCGAAGTCGGCAAATTTTTCATGCAGTATTCCGCGCAATCGAACCTGAAACAGGTGTGGCTGGAGTGCGGCGGCAAGAGCGCCAACCTGGTGTTCGCCGATTGTCAGGACCTGGATCTGGCGGCCGAAAAAGCCGCGTTCGGCATCTTCTTCAATCAGGGCGAAGTGTGTTCGGCCAACTCGCGGTTGCTGGTGCAGCGTTCGATCCATGACGAGTTCGTCGAGCGCCTCAAGGCGCAGGCCGAACGCTGGCTGCCGGGCGATCCGCTGGACCCGTCGAGCAGCGCCGGGGCGATCGTAGACAGCCGCCAGACCGCGCGCATCATGAAGTTCATCGAGCAAGCCCAGCGCCAGGGTGCGACCAAGGTATGCGGTGGTCGGCAGTCGATTTTCAACGGCTCCGACAACTTCATCCAGCCGACTATTTTCACTAACGTGACCCCGGGCATGCCGCTGTTTCGCGACGAGGTGTTCGGCCCGGTGCTAGCGGTCACGGCGTTCGATGACGAGGCACACGCCTTGCAACTGGCCAACGACAGCGTCTACGGCCTGGCCGCTTCGCTGTGGACCGACGACCTCAATCGCGCGCACCGCGTGGCGCGGCAATTGCGCGCCGGCACGGTGTCGGTGAACAGCGTCGATGCACTCGACGTGACGGTGCCGTTTGGCGGCGGCAAGCAGTCCGGTTTCGGCCGTGACCTGTCGCTGCACTCATTCGATAAATACACCCAGTTGAAGACCACCTGGTTTCAACTGCGCTAATAACAAAACGGAGAACTGGCGATGACCACACCACGTGAAACCCGCGACTACCAGGCCGCCGACGCTGCGCACCACATCCACGCATTCGTCGATCAGAAAGCGCTCAACGATGAAGGACCGCGGGTGATGGTCCGTGGCGAGCGCTTGCACCTGTGGGACAACGATGGTCGGCGCTACCTCGACGGCATGTCCGGGCTGTGGTGCACCAACCTCGGTTACGGCCGCAAGGATCTGGCGGCAGCAGCGGCTCAGCAGCTTGAGCAACTGCCGTACTACAACATGTTTTTCCACACCACTCACCCGCAGGTGATCGAGCTCTCGGAGCTGCTGTTCAGCCTGTTGCCGGGGCACTACAGCCACGCGATCTACACCAACTCCGGCTCCGAAGCGAACGAGGTGCTGATCCGCACCGTGCGCCGTTACTGGACCATCCTCGGCAAGCCCGAGAAGAAGGTCATGATCGGTCGCTGGAACGGTTACCACGGTTCGACGCTGGCAGCGACGGCGCTCGGTGGCATGAAGTTCATGCACGAAATGGGCGGCATGCTGCCGGACATCGAGCACATCGACGAGCCGTACTTCTTCGCCCACGAAGGCAATCTGACTCCGGCTGAATTCGGCCTGCGGGCGGCGCAGCAACTGGAAGCGAAGATTCTCGAACTGGGCGCGGACAAGGTCGCCGGGTTCATCGCCGAACCGTTCCAGGGCGCGGGTGGGATGATCTTCCCGCCAGAAAGTTACTGGCCGGAAATTCAGCGGATTTGCCGTAAGTACGACGTGCTGTTGTGCGCCGACGAAGTGATCGGCGGCTTCGGTCGCACTGGCGAATGGTTCGCCCATGAGCACTTCGGTTTCGAGCCGGACACGCTGTCGATTGCCAAGGGGCTGACCTCCGGCTACATCCCCATGGGCGGGCTGATCCTGTCGAAGAAAATGGCGCAGGTGTTGGTGGAGCAGGGCGGGGTGTTTGCCCACGGCCTGACCTATTCCGGACACCCGGTGGCGGCCGCGGTGGCCATCGCCAACCTCAAGGCGTTGCGCGATGAAGGCGTGGTGACGCGGGTCAAGGACGACATCGGGCCGTACCTGCAACAGTGTTTGCGCGAAGTGTTCGGCAATCACCCGTTGGTGGGGGATATTCAGGGTGTCGGGATGGTAGCGGCGTTGCAGTTGGCCGAAGACAAAACCAGTCGCAAGCGTTTTGCCAACGAGAATGATATTGCCTGGCGCTGCCGCACGATTGGGTTTGAGGAGGGTGTGATTATTCGTTCGACGCTGGGGCGGATGATCATGGCGCCGGCGTTGATTGCCAGTCGTGAGGAAGTTGATGAACTGGTTGGCAAGACGCTGAAAGCGGTTGATCGTACGGCTCAGGAATACGGCCGGCTTTAAGATTGTCGGAAGGTCCTTCGGACCTTAATCGCGAGCAGGCTCGCTCCCACATTGGAACTGTGTTGACCTCGGTAGAGAGGGCAACATAGAACCCCCTGTGGGAGCGAGCCTGCTCGCGATTGCGTTAGACCATTCAACACAACTCTCATGTTTTGCACTCACCCCGTGCACCTCCGCCCACACCGCCCTTTAGCAGTGCGCACTACCCAGTTTTTTCATCGCTCGCCTCGACATATTTCCTAATTTTCCTATTCCTGGCCCTGGTCCAACATCGACCTCGCCAGTCAGCCGAACACTGCCCACCCAAAGGTCCATCAGAGACCACCCGTGGCAGCTCTTCTCCAAAGGCTGCTGGCCGTACTGCCCATGACAAAACTAAATCAACAGCTTTGGGAGTGCTCCATGATCAAGTCCTTGCTAACCCGCGTCGCTCATCCACTGGCGATCACCGCCATCGCCGCCATCGCCGCCACGGTCGCCACCAGCGCCCAGGCCGGCACCCTGTCCATCGGCCATACCACATGGGTCGGTTACGGCACGCTCTACCTCGCCCAGGACCTGGGCTACTTCAAGGAAGGCGGTTTGACCGTCGAGTTGCCCGTCGTCGAAGAGGCTTCGATGTACATGGCCGCGCAAGCCTCGGGCGAATTGTCCGGCTCGGCCTCGACCATCGACGAAGTACTGAAATACCGTCCGCAATTCTGCTTCAAAGCCGTAGCCGCACTCGATGACAGCCATGGTGGCGACGGTGTTCTGGTGGGCAAGGACATCAAGAGCCTGCAGGAGCTGAAAGGCAAAGCCGTGGCGGTGAACGAAGGCTCGACTTCGCAGTTCTGGCTCTCGTATCTGCTGAAAAAACACGGCATGAGCATGAGCGACATCACCGTGCAGAACATGACGGCTGACGACGCAGCCACCGCGTTCATCGCCGGTCGTGTGCCCGCCGCCGTGACCTGGGAACCGCACCTGTCGATGGTGCGTGACAAGAAGCAAGGCAAAGTCTTGATCGACAGCAGTAGCACGCCTGGCGTGATTGTCGATGTGGTCGCGCTCAACTGCACGGTCATCGAGAAGCAGCCGGAAGACGTCAAGGCGTTGGTCGCCGGTCTGTACAAAGCGGTGCAGTACACCAAAGACCATCCGCAGGAAGCCTACAAAATCATGGCCAAGGGGGTTGGCGGCTACCTCGCCGATCCGAAGGAACTGGCCGCTGCCGCGCAAGGCGTGCGCTTCTACGATCAGGCCATGAGCGAAAAACTCCTGGGCTCGCCGGGCAATCCGGGCGACAGCGAACCGTTGATCAAACTGGCCAACGAAACCGCCAGTGAATTGCAGGGCAAACCCTACAACGTCAGCAATGACGACCTGATCGACAACCGTTTCGTCAGCCCGCTGTAGGAGGTTCGCATGTTCAAGCGCAATTCATGGCTGAGCCGTTGCATCACGCCCAAGACCGGCTTGCCGGTTTCGGTGATCTGGAGCGCGAGCGGCCTGGCCTGGGTGTTGTTGGTTGGCCTGTGGGCCGGGTTGTCTTACGGCGGCGTGGTGCCAGGCATGTTCTTGCCGACACCGGGCGCGGTGGTCGAAGCCGCCGTGCGCCTGAGCCGCGATGGCACGCTCGGTTTGCACGTGTGGGCCAGTCTTGAAGTGGTGGTGGTCGGTTTCGTCGTTTCGTCGCTGGTGGCGGTGCCGCTGGGGTTGCTGATGGGCAGCTTCCGCATCGTTCAGGCGTTCCTCGAACCGATGGTCAATTTCATCCGCTACCTGCCGGTGACCTCGTTCGTGCCGCTGTTCATTCTGTGGATCGGTATCGGTCTGGAGCAGCGTGTCTCGGTAATCATCTTCGGCGTGTTTTTCCAGCAACTGGTGATGATCGCGGACGTGTCCAAAGGCATCTCCAAAGACCTGATCAACGCCTCCTACACACTCGGCTCTAACCGCCGCGATGCGGTGTTGCATGTGATCGCGCCGGCCTCGTTGCCGGGTGTGCTCGACACCTTGCGCGTGACCATGGGCTGGGCCTGGACGTACCTGGTGGTCGCCGAACTGGTCGCCGCTTCCAGTGGCCTGGGTTACCTGAGCCTCAAAGCCATGCGCGGCTTTCAGGTGGATGTGATTTTCCTCGCCATCGCGATCATCGGCCTGTTGGGCCTGGTCACCGATCAACTGTTCCGTTTCCTTCGTCTGAGGATTGCCGCATGGGCTCAGTAACCGCCGTCAACCCGCGTATCGTCACACCGATGGCTGCCCCGGCCTACGCCGCGCCTCGTTTGCAAGTGGACAAAGTCAGCCTGCGTTACCAGAAGCCCGACGGCGGCGTGTTCACCGCGCTGGATCAGGTGTCGTTCGAAGTTCCGGATCAGCAATTCGCCGTGCTGGTCGGGCCGTCGGGCTGCGGCAAGTCGAGCTTGCTGTACCTCACCGCCGGTTTGAACGAGCCCACGGAAGGCGAGATCTACGTCGGCGGTCAGCAAGTTCAAGGGCCGGGCGCGGACCGCGGCATGGTGTTCCAGAGCTACACGCTGTTCCCGTGGCTGACCGTGCGGCAGAACGTCGAGTTCGGCCTCAAGCGTCGCGGTATGGCGGCGGCACAGCGCAAGGACATCGTCGATTACTACGTCAACGAAGTCGGTCTCAGCGGGTTCGCCGACAACTACGCCAAGCAGCTGTCCGGCGGCATGATGCAGCGGGTGGCGATTGCCCGCGCTTTGGCCAATGACCCGCAAATCCTGCTGATGGACGAACCCTTCGGCGCCCTCGACAGCCAGACGCGCCTGCAAATGCAGCAGCTGTTATTGCGCGTTTGGGGCAACAGCAAGAAGACCGTGCTGTTCGTGACCCACGACATCGACGAGGCGATTCTGCTGGGTGATCGGGTCTACGTGATGGGCGCCAGGCCTGGGCGGATCAAGCAGATCCTCGACGTGCCAATCGAACGTCCCCGGACCCTGGACATGGTCATGGAGCGCTCATTCATCGAGATGAAACGCGATATTTTCGGGCTGCTGCATGATGACCTGGAGGAGGTGCATTGAGTGTCACGCAATCCCCTGTAGGAGCCGGCTTGCCGGCGATGAGGCCATCACATCCAACATCTTCGTTGACTGACCCACCGCTATCGCCAGCAAGCTGGCTCCTACAAGGTTTGTGTTTGGCTGGGGTTACGGCGCAGCCGGCAGGAGGAAACGCGCAATCACCGGCAGGTGATCGGAGATCCTCAACGTATCGTCCTGTCGCACCGTCGCCTCGACCCGTTTGATCCGAGGGCTGTAAAACAGGTAATCGACGGTCCGGTCCGGGCCGTTCAGGCCTGGATCATTCGGGTAGTGCGTCAGCCACCGCGCCCGATCGATGCCGCTGGCTTCGTTGTTGGTCGGGATCATCGGGTACTTGTCCCACAACAGATGCAGCGCGCTGTCGGCGGAGTAGGGCGTGCGTTGTTCGGTGGGCAGGCGTCGATATTGCCCCAGCGGCAACAGGTTGAAGTCGCCGCCGATCAGCCACGGGGTGCTATGGCTTTCGTATTTGTCGAGGACTTTGGCCACCGCCGTCACCTGGGTCTGTAGCGTTTCATCCGGTTGGGTCGCGCGGTCCAGATGGGTGTTGAGGACCGCCAACTGCCCGCCGTCACTCAACGGCAGGTAAGTGACCAGCAAGGCATTTTTCGGCTGGAACTGACGGCTGATGAAGTTAGTCGGCGCCACCGGCAGTTGCAGGCGTTCGGCGTGTTCGATCCGGTAGCGGCTGAGGGTTGCCAGTTGCCGGCCGACACTGCCGAAGATGTGCGGTTGCGGCACGAAGTCGGCTTTCCAGTCGAAGGCATGGGCGCTGCACGGATAGAGGTCGGCGAGGCGTTCCTGAAGCAGTTTGAACTGGTTCTGGTAATCGCTGGCCTTGGCGCCGTCATCGAGCTCTTGCAGCAACACGATGTCCGGTTGTTCGTCGCGAATCACCCGCGCCACTTCATCGAGGCTGAAGGCCATGTCTTCAGGCGTCGGTTTTTCGTCGTCGCCGGCGGCCAGGTCATTCCAGAACACATAGCGCTTACCCGCCAGGTACTGAACGTTCCAGGTCATCACTTTCAACGCCTGGCCGGGCACCAGTGTCGGTGCTTGAGCGTTGCAACTGACGGGCAAAACTTCCTTGGCTTCGGGGCGCCAGGTCAGGCTGTAGATCAGCAAGGCAATCAGGCCGATTGCTATCAACAGGCCCAGCAGGGTGTAGCGCAGTAGTCGGGTCATGGCTCGGCTTATAGCGTTACAAAAGATGGATCCGAGCATAACCGAGAGCCGGGCCGAAGCCCACGATCAGAGCGGCCGGTCGATTTTCTCGGGAACGTCGCTGATCAGCATGAACAAACGGAACAACACCACGCTGGTGAACAGTTGCAGGAAGCTGTGGGCGCTGTCGATCAGCAGGGAAATCACCGGGTTCTGCGGTTCCGGATACACGTTGAGCGTCACACCCTTGAGTACCCACAACGGGCCCATCACACACAGGATGCACACCAGAATCCGCAGGAAATGACCGCGGGTCAGGCGCAGGCTTTCCTTCATTGCCGCCAGCGGCGCCAGGCCGCGCAGCACCAGCAGGTATTCGCTGAACGCCAACGTCACCATCAGCCAGATGCCCGGCAGGAAGTACAACGACAGGCCGAGCAGGATCATCAATGTATTGAGCGCCGTGAGCAGGGCGAAGCGCGGCCACAGGTACGCGGACCTCGCCAGCAGGTCACGGTTGCGCGGCGATTCGCCACGGCTGCGCGCGTCGAGAAACAGGATCAGGGCGGCGGTGTATAGCGGGTACACCAGCAGGCCGACGATCACGCTGACGCCGGGAAAGCTGTCCGGCACGGTGTTGTGGTCGACCACTTGTTGCAGCAGCGCTTCGAAAATCACCAGCGGCAGGCACAGCCGCACGATCTGGCTCAGATTGCGCTTAAAGAAATACAGCGAGTCACGCAGTACATCGAACGGATTCATCAGTCGGTATCGCAGGTTGAAAGCAGTGGCCCACTTTAACCGATGCAGCGCGTCGGGGCGCAAACGTAAACGTTCGGTAAAGGTCATTGAAACAACTTGTTTCAGCCTCCATTAAGGTCGAGCGCCGTATCCTCCCTGGAGAAGGTCAACGATTTCCCCGGCAATCTACGAGGTCGCCATGAACACTGAAGAACAAACCCTGATCGATGGACTGTTTTCCCGGCTGCAACAGGCCGAAACGGAAGCAGCCCCGCGCGATGCCCTGGCCGAGGCGCGGATCAAGGAACATCTGGCTCGCCAACCCGCGGCGGGCTACTTCATGACCCAGGCGATTCTGGTGCAAGAGGCAGCGATCAAGAGCCTCGACGCACAGAACAAGCAACTCACCGAGCAAATCCAGCAATTGCAGGCCGAACTGCAATCGGCCAAGTCCCAGGCACCTGCTCCGGCGCCGAGCAGCGGTGGCTTCCTGTCGAGCATTTTCGGTGGCAGTTCCCGTGAAACGCCTGCGCCAAGTGCACCGCCCTCCAGCGGCGGCTGGCGTGAGCCGGGACGGCCTTCGTTCAACGCGCCGCCGCCACAGCAGAATTTCGGTGCGCCGCCACCGCAGCAGAACTACGCGCCGCAACAGCAGGCGCCGGCGGTTGGCAGCGGTTTCCTCGGCGGCGCGCTGAAAACTGCAGCGGGTGTGGCGGGTGGCGTGATGCTGGCACAAGGCATTAGCAGCCTGTTCCATCACAACCAGCAGCCAGAAGTGGTGGAAGTGATCAAGGAAGAGCCGGCGCAGGTCAACGACCACGGCGGTGACAACGGCTGGGGCGATGACCAGCGCGTGGCTGACAACTCCCAAGACTATGCCGACACCGACTACAACGATGACAGTTCATCGTTCTTCGGCGGCGACGACGATTCCTTCGTCTGACACGCCATTCGTCCGGAGCGCTGCGGCGCTCCGGGCCGATTATTCGCGGAACAATCCTCCAGGCTGGCATACTGGGCAACTTTTCGGGCCCGGTGCCTGATCCCGCCTGCGCGAAAGAGGATGCACGGTGAAAAAAATTGCAGTGTTCGCCGATGTCCAGAACCTCTACTACACCGTGCGTCAGGCCTATGGTTGCCACTTCAACTACGCCGCGCTGTGGGCTGACATCAGCAAGCAGGGCGATATCGTCGAAGCCTATGCCTACGCGATCGATCGCGGCGACAGCAAACAGCAGCAGTTCCAGCAGATCCTGCGCAACCTCGGCTTCACCGTGAAGCTCAAACCCTACATCCAGCGCAGCGACGGCTCGGCCAAGGGCGACTGGGACGTGGGCATCACCCTCGACATCATGGACGCCGCCGATCACGTCGACGAAGTGGTGCTGGCCTCCGGTGACGGTGATTTCGACATGTTGCTGGAACGCATCATCGCCAAGCACGGCGTACAAGCGGTGGCCTACGGCGTACCGGGCCTGACGGCCAACTCGCTGATCCGCGCCGCCAGCCGCTACGTGCCGATCGAAGGCGCGTTGCTGCTCAAGAATTGATTTTTACGGAGTTGAAACAGGTTTGGAACGCATAGCAGTCATCGACTTTGAAACCACCGGGATCTCCCCGAGCAGCAGCTGCCGGGCCACGGAAATTGCCGTGGTGATCCTTGAACAGGGGCGCATCGTCGAGCGTTACCAAAGCCTGATGAACGCCGGCGTGCGCGTCCCGGCCTTCATCGAACAACTCACCGGCATCAGCAACGCCATGCTGCGCACCGCGCCATCGGCGGAACAGGTGATGAACGAGGTCAACGAATTCGTCGGCACCACGCCGCTGCTGGCGCACAACGCCGCGTTCGACCAGAAGTTCTGGGACTTTGAACTGGGGCGGATCAAGCGTACGCGGTTGCAGAATTTTGCCTGCTCGCTGCTACTGGCCCGTCGGCTGATGCCGGCTGCGCCGAATCACAAACTCGGCACCCTCACCACCTTCGCCCAATTGCCCGACACGGGTAAAGCTCACCGGGCGATGGCTGACGCCGAGATGGCGGCCAACCTGACGGCGCATCTGGCGCAGGAGTTGCGACAGAAGCACGGGTTGCGCGAGTTGTCCCATGATTTGTTGGTCAGCCTGCAGAAAGTGCCGGCGGCCAAAATCAATGAGCATCTCAAGCGCCATCGCGGGTTTTAAACGCACCGAAAACCCCTGTAGGAGCCGGCTTGCCGGCGATGGCGGTTTATCAGTCGACATCAATGTTGAATGATGAATTGCTATCGCCAGCAAGCTGGCTCCTACAAGGACCGTGTTGGATCAGGGCTTTCCATTGCCTTCCAACTGCCCCAACGGTACGCGCTTCTCTATTGCGCTCGACAATACGATCGACGTCTTGCTGAACCCGAACGTGGCAATCCGGTTGATCAGCTCTTCCAGTTCCGGCATCGAGCCCACCGCCGCTTGCATGATCACGCACGGATCACCCGTCACCCGGTGGCACTCCGTCAGCTGTGGGATTTTGATCAGGTCGTCGTAGGCTTTCTGATTACCGTGCTGGTTCAGCCGCAGTTCGATCACGCATTGAATCGGCAGCCCCAGCTTGGCCATATCGACTTTCGCCTGATAACCGGTAATCACCCCACTGGCCTCAAGTTTGGCCACGCGCTCGGCCACGGCCGGGGCGGACAGGTTGACCTTGCGCGCGAGGTCGGCGTAGGACGCACGACCGTTTTCCAGCAGGGCGCTGAGGAGCATGCGGTCGTATTTGTCCATGAGCGAATTCCTGAAAAATGACTGACTTTCGAAAGCATGGTTTATAGCGCTGATCTCCGTGATTTGAAAAGTGTACCGGCGCTATAAACAGGTTTTGTAACTTATTTTCTGCTGTTCGCCTTTCTAGAATAGCTGTTCATTTGTCCTTGCCTGCGAGCTGCCCCCATGCCTGGCCTCCGTCGTTTTCCCTTGCCGTTGATCGCTGCCTTTTTCGCCTTGTACGTGATTTGGGGCTCGACTTACCTGGTGATCCGTATCGGCGTGGAGTATTGGCCGCCCTTGTTGCTCGCCGGTATTCGCTTCGTCATCGCCGGCACGTTGATGTACGCGTTCCTGCGCTGGCGCGGGGCGCCGGCACCGACCTGGGCGCAGTGGAAAGCGGCGGGGATCATCGGGATTTTGCTGCTGGCGTGCGGTAACGGTGGGGTCAGTGTGGCGGAACACATGGGTGTCGCTTCCGGCGTCGCGGCATTGGCGGTGGCGACGGTGCCGTTGTTTACCTTGCTCTGCGGCTATTTCTGGGGCGCGCGTAATACTCGTCTTGAATGGGCGGGGATTGTGCTCGGGCTGATCGGCATCGCCATGCTCAACCTCGGTTCCAACCTGCAATCGAGCCCGCTGGGTGCGATGTTGCTGATCTTTGCGGCGGCGGCCTGGGCGTTCGGTTCAGTCTGGAGCAAACACTTGCCGTTGCCCCAGGGCGCGATGGCCAGTGCCGTGGAAATGCTGGTGGGCGGCGTGGCGTTGCTGATCGGCAGTGCGATGAGTGGTGAACATCTGGAAGCCATGCCACCGATTGAAGGATGGGCGGCGCTGGCCTACCTGACCTTCTTCGGTTCGATCATCGCCTTCAACGCCTACATGTACCTGCTGAAAAACGTGCGGCCGGCAGCGGCCACCAGTTATGCCTACGTCAACCCAGCGGTGGCGGTGTTGCTGGGGATCGTGTTTGTCGGCGAGACCATCGGCATCGAAGAAGCCCTGGCCATGCTGGTGATCATCAGTGCCGTGGTGTTGATCGGTTTGCCGCAGTGGCGCCGGACGCCGGAACGACCTGCTGCGGTGGTGCAGACAGAATCGAGTGTGAATTAGGGTAAACTGCGCGCCATTGCACACTTGTTTCGCACAACCGCGCTGAATTTTCCTACGGTAATCCCATGACTTTCGCCACCCTTGGCCTGATCGAACCCTTGCTGCGCTCTCTCGAGACGCTCGGCTACCAGACCCCGACGCCGGTTCAGGCGCAAGCCATTCCGGCGGTGCTGGCCGGTCGCGACCTGATGGCCGCCGCCCAGACCGGCACCGGCAAGACCGCCGGTTTCGCGTTGCCGCTGCTGCAATTGCTGGCCATGGAAGGGCCGAAAGTCACCGCCAACTCGGTGCGCGCATTGATTCTGGTGCCGACCCGCGAACTGGCCGAGCAGGTTCACGAAGCCGTGCGTCAGTACGCTGAGAACCTGCCACTGAGCACTTATGCGGTGTACGGCGGCGTCAGCATCAACCCGCAAATGATGAAGCTGCGCAAAGGGGTCGACCTGTTGGTGGCAACACCGGGCCGTCTGCTCGATCTGTTCCGCCAGAACGCGCTGAAGTTCAACCAGTTGCAAGCCCTGGTGCTGGACGAAGCCGATCGCATGCTCGACCTGGGCTTTTCCGAGGAGTTGGGGAACATTTACCGCGTGCTGCCGAAGAAACGTCAGACGCTGCTGTTCTCCGCGACCTTCTCCGATGCGATTCGCCTGCTGGCCGGGCAAATGCTCAATGACCCGCTGAGCATCGAAGTCAGCCCGCGCAACGTTGCTGCCAACACCGTTAAACAGTGGGTGGTGACGGTGGACAAGAAGCGCAAGCCGGAGCTGTTCATCCACCTGCTGCGCAAGGGCAAGTGGAAGCAGGTGCTGGTATTCGCCAAGACCCGCAACGGCGTGGACGCGCTGGTGGAAAAACTCCAGGGCCTGGGCATCAACGCCGACGGCATCCATGGCGACAAACCTCAGGCTACGCGTCAACGTGCGCTGGACCGTTTCAAGGCCAGTGAAGTACAGATCCTGGTGGCCACCGACGTCGCGGCCCGTGGTCTGGACATTGAAGATTTGCCATTGGTGGTCAATTTCGACCTGCCGATCGTGGCAGAGGACTACATCCACCGCATCGGTCGTACCGGCCGTGCGGGTGCCACCGGGCAGGCTATTTCGCTGGTGTGCGCCGATGAAGTGAATTTGCTGTCGGCCATTGAGACGTTGACGCGTCAGACGTTGCCTCGGCAGATGGAACACGATTTCGAACCTGAGCACCGCGTGCCGGACACCGATGCCAGCGGGCAGGTGGTGAAGAAGCCGAAAAAACCGAAGAAGCCGAAGACGTCCAGCGGCGGTAAGCGCAATTTGGGTAAGTGGGTCGAGAGCGGGGATGCTTCGGCGCCGGAGCCTTCTATCAAGCCTGTGCGTAAGGTGCCGGTGTTTAATACTGGGCCGCGTAAGCGTAAGCCTTGATTGGTTGCGGCGGCTGTTAGGCCGCCTTCGCGGGCAAGCCTCGCTCCTACAGGATTTACGTCGAACCTGTAGGAGCGAGGCTTGCCCGCGAAGGGCGCAACTCGGTCTCAAGACGTGCGCTTGAGCCACTCCACCATCCCCAACCCCGCCGCTCGCCCACTGGCGAAACACGCGGTCAGCAGATAACCGCCGGTCGGCGCTTCCCAATCCAGCATTTCCCCCGCGCAGAACACGCCAGGCAACTGCTTGAGCATCAAACGTTCATTCATCGCCTCGAACATCACGCCACCGGCAGTGCTGATGGCCTCGTCCAGTGGACGGGTTTTCACCAATGTCAGCGGCAACGCCTTGATCGCTTTAGCCAGCAACGCCGGATCGGCGAAGCATTCTGCCGGCGTCAATTCGCGCAGCAGCGCCGCTTTCGCGCCATCTATCCCGAGCTGACTGTGCAGATGTTTGGACATTGAACGAGACCCGCGCGGTTTGCTCAGCGCCGCCTGAACTTTATCCACAGGCCGGCCCGGCAACAGGTCGAGGTGAATGGTCGCCGAGCCCTGCTGATTGATCGCTTCGCGGATGGGCGCCGACAGGGCGTAGATCAAACTGCCTTCAATCCCGGTGGCCGTGATCACACATTCGCCGAGCCGAGGGATGTCGTCATTGAGACCGATCGCGATATTTTTCAGCGGTGCGCCGGCGAATTTGCTGACGATCAATTCGCTCCAGGCCTGCACCTCGAAGCCGCAATTACTCGGTTGCAGCGGCGCCAGTCCTACGCCGTGCTGCTCCAGTGGCAGCATCCACGCGCCATCCGAACCCAGGCGCGACCAACTGCCGCCACCGAGGGCGAGCAGCGTTGCTTCGGGCTTCAGGGTTTTTTCACCCTCAGGACTTTCAACACGCAATCCACCGTTGTTATCCCAGCCGAGCCAACGATGGCGGGTGTGGATAACTACGCCGGCCTCTCGCAGGCGTTTGAGCCAGGCGCGCAACAGCGGCGCGGCTTTCATGTCGGTCGGAAACACCCGGCCGGAGCTGCCGACAAAGGTTTCGATGCCCAGGTCATGAATCCACTGGCACAGCGCCTCGGCACCAAAGGCTCGCAGCAGCGGTGCAATCTGCGGTGCGCGCTCGGCGTAGCGCGAGAGGAATGCCGGGTAGGCTTCGGAATGGGTGATGTTCATGCCGCCCACGCCAGCGAGGAGAAATTTCCTGCCTACCGAAGGCATGCCGTCGTACAGATCGACCTTGATTCCGGCCTGGCTCAACACTTCGGCCGCCATCAGGCCGGCGGGGCCGCCGCCGATGATGGCGACTTTAGGGGGGAGGGCGGCGGAAGATTGGGTCATGGTGTGCGCTGCGGTTCGGCGGAATAAGCCGGGCATTCTACCAGCCCAGATCCCTGTGGGAGCGGGCTTGCTCGCGAAAGCGATTTAACATTCAACACAAATATCGACTGATCCACCGCTTTCGCGAGCAAGCCCGCTCCCACAGGGGATTTATGTCGGGTTGAAGAGTTGGTTAAAAAACAACCACCCCTTTGCAGGCTATATGCAGCATGGCCTGTAGGCCCTTTCACTCAGGTTATCCACAGGCAGTTCCACAGGCATTGTGGGTAAAGGCGCACACCTCAATGACAACCTGATGACGCCCACACCCGCTGCGCGCTGTGATGCAGGATGCCGTGACGCCGCGCCAGCGCCTTGCGGTCCTTGCTGTAGCCGCCGCCAATAACCCCGACCACCGGAATATCCCGCCCGAGGCAATGGCGCATCACGCTTTCATCCCGCGCGGCCACGCCTTCGTCTGTCAGCTTCAGGTAACCGAGCGCGTCGTCCTTATGCACATCGACACCGGCGTCGTACAGCACCAGGTCCGGCTGGTAGAGCGGCAGCAAATAATTCAGCGCGTCGTCGACGACCTTCAGGTATTCGACATCGCCCATGCCCTTGGGCAGCGGGATGTCCCAGTCACTTTCGGCCTTGCGTGCAGGAAAGTTCTTCTCGCAGTGCAGGGAAACGGTCACCGCGTCCGGGGTGTTGTGCAGAATCCGTGCAGTCCCGTCGCCCTGATGCACGTCGCAATCGAAGATCAGCACCCGATTCACACGACCGCTTTCCAGCAGGTAATGGCTGATCACCGCCAGGTCGTTAAAGATGCAGAACCCTGCCGGGTAGTCGTAATGCGCGTGATGCGTGCCGCCGGCCAAGTGACAGGCCAATCCATGCTCCAGCGCCTGTTCTGCCGCCAGTAGCGAACCGCCGACCGCCCGCACCGTGCGCCGGGCCAGGGCTTCGTTCCACGGCAGGCCAAGACGCCGCTGGTCTTCGCGGGACAACTCGCCGCTCATGTAGCGCTCGATATAGGCAGCGTCATGTGCGAGGGCGAGAATTTCCGGCGGGCAGAGTTCCGGGCGCAGCAGGTCGGCGTCCCGGGTCAGCCCGCTGTCCACCAGGTGATCGCGCAGCAGGCGAAACTTGTCCATGGGGAAGCGGTGGTCCGCCGGGAACTCGGGGCTGTAGTCTTCGTGGTAAATCAATGGCAGCGGCATGACGGGCTTTTATGAGTACGGCGTGTAGGAATGAGTGAACGATCCTACCAGCGATGTAGACTTGCGGCATGGAAACGGAGGGGCACGATGGAGCCGATACTGGAACTCGAGAGCGCGCGACTGCTGTTGCGGCAGTGGCGTGACGAGGATTTGCCGGCGTTTGCGGCGATGTGCGCCGATCCACAGGTGATGCGTTATTTCCCGGCGCCCTTGAGTCGGCTGGAAAGTGCTTCGCTGATCGGGCGGATTCGTGGGCATTTCGCCGAGCATGGTTTCGGCCTCTGGGCGCTGGAGCGCAAGGACACCGGTGCATTCATCGGTTTTACCGGGCTCGGCGTGGTCGGTTTCGACGCGCCTTTCACGCCGGCCATCGAGATCGGCTGGCGCCTGGCCCGTGAACACTGGGGCTTGGGTTACGCCAGTGAGGCGGCGTGGACCGCTCTGCGCTGCGGGTTTGACCGGTTGGCGCTGCAAGAGGTCGTGTCCTTCACCACGGAAACCAACACGCCATCGCAGAAAGTCATGCAGGCCATCGGTATGCACCATGATTCAGCCGGTGACTTCGACCACCCGAAACTCGCGGTCGATCATCCTCTGCGTCACCATGTGCTGTACCGCATCACCCGTGAACAATGGCTGCAAACCTTGCATGGATAAGACGGCCCGGACGTTTACAATGGCGCCAATGATGGCCCTGGCCGGAAACTGAATCGACCGCCGCAGCCAAGACTGCGCGGCATTGCGATGTGTGAGGAGAGTCTGAATGAGCCAAGTGTTGGATGATCTGGTCGATTTGCTGACCCTGGAACCGATCGAAGAAAACCTGTTCCGTGGCCGCAGCCAGGACCTGGGCTTTCGTCAGTTGTTCGGCGGCCAGGTGATCGGTCAGTCCCTGTCGGCGGCCAGCCAGACTGTCGAAGTCGCGCGTCATGTGCATTCGATGCACGGTTATTTCCTGCGTCCGGGCGATTCCACGTTGCCCGTGGTGTATCAGGTTGATCGGGTTCGCGACGGCGGCAGTTTCAGCACGCGTCGGGTCACGGCGATCCAGAAGGGCAACCCGATCTTCACGTGCAGCGCATCGTTCCAATATGACGAAAAAGGCTTCGAGCATCAGGGCCAGATGCCGACGGTGGTCGGGCCGGAAAACCTGCCCTCGGAACTGGAGCTGACCCATCAGCGCGCGCACCTGATCCCCGAGCACATGCGTGAAAAACTGCTGTGCCCGAAGCCGATCGAATTCCGCCCGGTCACCGAGAAAGATCCCTACAACCCGCAGCCATCCGATCCGGTCAAGTACGTCTGGTTTCGCGCCGACGGCGCGCTGGCCGACTCCCCGGCGCTGCACAAATACCTGCTGGCCTACGCGTCGGACTTCAATCTGCTGACCACCTCGATGTTGCCCCATGGCAAGTCGGTCTGGCAGAAAGACATGCAGGTCGCCAGCCTCGATCACGCGCTGTGGTTCCATGCGGATCTGCGTGCCGATGACTGGTTGCTGTACGCGATGGACAGCCCGTGGGCCGGCAATTCCCGTGGGTTCAGCCGTGGCAGCGTGTTCAATCGCGCCGGGCAACTGGTGGCGTCGGTCACTCAGGAAGGCCTGATCCGTCACCGCAAGGATTGGGCATGAGCCTGGCCGAGGTGCGGCACTGGGTGTTCGACATGGACGGCACCCTGACGGTGGCCGTGCATGACTTCGCGGCGATTCGCGTGGCGCTGGCGATCCCGGCCGAAGACGACATCCTGACCCACCTCGCCGCGCTGCCGGCCGCTGAAGCCGCGGCCAAACATGCATGGTTGCTGGAGCATGAACGGGATCTGGCGCTGGGTTCGAAACCGGCGCCGGGTGCTGTGGAACTGGTGCGCGAGTTGGCGGGGCGCGGTTATCGCCTGGGCATTCTTACGCGCAATGCTCGGGAGTTGGCGCATGTGACGCTGGAAGCCATTGGCCTGGCGGACTGCTTCGCGGTGGAGGATGTGCTGGGGCGTGATGAAGCGCCGCCCAAGCCGCACCCCGGTGGTTTGTTGAAATTGGCCGAGGCCTGGAACGTGCCGGCGAGCGAGATGGTGATGGTCGGTGATTACCGGTTTGATCTGGATTGCGGAAGAGCGGCGGGGGCGCGGACGGTGTTGGTGAACTTGCCGGATAACCCGTGGCCGGAGCTGACCGATTGGCATGCGGCGGATTGCGTGGCGTTGCGGGAAATGTTGTTGGCTTGAGGGACCCTTCGCGGGCAAGCCTCGCTCCTACAGGCGCATGCAAAACCTCGTAGGAGCGAGGCTTGCCCGCGAAGGCGTCATCACTGCCCGAACAACACTTTCTGCCCCTCCGGCGACGTAAACATCCCATCCCCGTTATGCCCAACCCCGGGCACTTCGATCAATTGCTGATTGAATCCTTGCGGATGGCTACGCTTCAAAAACTCAAAATAATTGTGCCCGCGAATCAATCGATTAGCGCCCTGGGCTTTCGCCTCACAACTTTTATCCAGCGCCGGATGGTTCGGATCAATGTCCTGCTGCCCCAGTAGATAAACGATGTCACGCTGAACGTAGTTTTCCTCCAGTTGTGCGGGTGTTTGTCCTTCGGCGTAAGCGGGCAAATCTGACAGGCCGTACTTCCAGCGATTGAACGCCGGGCAGCCGGCGTGACTGAACGCCACTGGCCGCCGCTCATCGAAATACGCGTAGGAAGACGGGTTGGCGATGACGTAGCGCACGTGCACGCCAGCCGCCTTGAGCTCCGGTTGATCGTGACTCAACAACGCATAACGCTGAACCACCTGAGCGCCGCCCGAGTGGCCCGCGATGACGACATCCTTCACATCCGGAAACTGTCGACGATCGCCGAGCCGGGCGATGATCTGGTCGAGTGCCGCGTAGGAACTCAGCGCAAACGGAGCGGTGGATAAACCGCCGGCCATCCAGTCATTGCCCTGCCAACGCAACACGGTGTCGGCGACGGGATGGAGTGCCACGTCGGTTTCATTGAGAAATTGCGGAGCGATCACCAACGTATTGGCGCTTTGCCCGGCTTGTTCTGCCGCCCGCTCGGCACTCTGGCGGTAGGTTTCAGCATTGCGCAACCGACCGTGGATGATGATCAGCACGCGCTCGATTTTCGCCGGCGCCGGGCCGATGCCCACCGCCATCTCACCTTCTTTCAACAAGAGTCGGCCGGGGCTGATCTCCTTGACCCCATGCTCGGCAGCCTGGGTACAGGTGCAAGTAAACAACAACATCAACAACCACTTTTTCATTTACAGATTTTTCGCCGCAAAGGTATCGCACTGGCCCACCTGGCCTTGCGCAAATCCGGTTTTGAACCAGCGCACCCTTTGCGCCGACGTGCCATGGGTAAACGAGTCCGGCACCACGCGACCCTGGCCTTGCTGCTGCAAGCGGTCGTCGCCGATGGCGTTGGCGGCATTCAAGGCTTCTTCGATGTCGCCCGGCTCCAGCCAGTTCAGGCGTTGCTGTGCATTGTTGGCCCAGACACCCGCGAGGCAGTCCGCTTGCAGTTCCTGACGCACCAGCAAGCCACCGTCGCCTTCCATTTGCCGGCCTTGCTGACGGGCGGCCTGAATTTTCGCGGAAACGCCGAGCAAGGTCTGAACATGGTGTCCGACTTCGTGAGCGATCACGTAGGCCTGAGCGAAATCACCCGCAGCGGCAAAGCGTTGCGACATTTCCTGGAAGAAACTCATGTCCAGGTAAACCTTCTGGTCTGCTGGGCAGTAGAACGGACCGGTCGCCGAGGTGGCCAGGCCGCACGCCGAGTTCACCCGGTTGCTGAACAGCACCAGCGTAGGATCTTTATACTGTCGGCCGGCCTGCTGGAAAATCTGGCCCCAGGTGTCTTCGGTGTCACCGAGGATCGAACGGACGAATTCCGCCCCTTCATCATTGGCTGGCGGTGCCTTGCGGGTTTGCGTCGGTGCCGGTGCCGATTGCTCGGTCATCTGCCCGGTGAGTTGGCCGAGGATCTGCAACGGGTCCTGGCCGGTGATCCAGCCGATCCCGACAATCAGAATGATCGCGGTCAGGCTCAGGCCCTTGCCGCCACCAAAACGCATCCCGCCGCCGCCACCACCGCCGACATCATCACCACGGGCATCGACCACGTTGTCGCTGCGTCGGCCTTTTTTCCATAGCATGTGGGAATCCTCTGATTATCGTGGGGATGAGTGTTGCTGGTGAGTGGGAGCGGCGCCAGTCCGGTCGTCCGGCTTTTATGCGGGCGGGAACATTACTGAGTGTATTGAACATGGATAGCCCATCGAATTCCGTCAGGTGATGGGTTTTTTATGACGTCAGGGCGAACGCCCGATGACTTGTAGGAGCCAGCTTGCTGGCGATAGCGTCCGTGAGATCGCCATCGCCGGCAAGCCGGCTCCTACGAAAAGCAGTTCTGTGCTTACCGGTCGAACGCATCCCACACTGGCGCAAAGTCAGGGCTGACCAGTCGTTCGCGTTTCGACAACCCGGCAATCAACGCCCGGTCTTCGTCATTGAGCTGGACGTCCAGCGAGGCCAGGTTGGCCAGTTGATTAGCCTCGCTGCTGGCCTTGGGAATCGCCGCAACGTTCGGTTGATCAAGCAGCCATTTGAGTGCCACTTGTGTTGGCAGAACCCCGTGTCTGGCGGCGATCTGCTGGATTTGCGGGATGTCCGAGACCTTGTTGCGGGCCAGCGGCGAGTAGGCCGTCAGTGCCAGGTCATGTTGACGGGCGTAGTCCAGCAGCGCGTTTTGTCCGAGCAACACGTGGTATTCAACCTGAATGGCTGACAGCGGCGCGCCCAGTTCTTCGACGACTTTACGCAGCAGCGGCAGCGGAAAATTCGCCACGCCGATGTTGCGCGCCAAGCCTTGCTCCTTGAATGACACCAGGGTTTCGATCGTGCGTGGCAGGTCCCAATCGGTGGTCGGCCAGTGGATCATGAACAGGTCAACGTAATCGCTGCGCAAGGCCTTGAGGCTGCGGTCCATGGAATGGCGCATGGCATCGGGTTGCAGTTGATCCCACCAGACTTTGGTGGTGACGTGGATCTGCTCGCGAGGCGTAGGACTGTTCGCCAGCGCCTGACCGACGGCCTCTTCGTTGTTGTAGGCGGCAGCGGTGTCGATGTGCCGATAACCCAACTTCAACGCCTGTTCAACGGCTTGTGTGCATTCTTCGCCGAGCATCGGCCAGGTGCCGAGGCCGAGTTTGGGCATGTTCAAACCCTGTGCATTAACGATGCGCTGCATGGTCGATCTCCTGTTCGTAAGCAGTGATGCCGGCGATATGTCGCGCGGCGATGTAGCCGAACGTCAGCGCCGGGCCGAGATTAATGCCGCCGGCGGGGTAATGCCCGCCCATGATGCTGGCCATGTCGCCGCCCGCGGCGTACAGCCCGGTGATGGCTTGGCCGGATTCGCCGAGGACCTGGGCGTGTTGATTGACCTTGAGCCCGGCGAAGGTGCCGAAGCAGCCGGGCTGGACCTTCACCGCGTAAAACGGCCCTTGCTCGATGGGGGCGACGCACGGGTTGGGTTGCTGCAAGGCGTCACCTTGTTTGCGGTTGTAAGGCGTCGAACCGCGGCCAAACAAGGGGTCTTCACTGTTGCGCGCATGCTGGTTGTAGTCCGCCACAGTGCTGCGCAAGCCGTTTGGGTCGATGCCGCAGGCGTGGGCCAATTCCTCGATCGTGTTGCCGGTTTTCAGATAGCCGCTGCGGATAAAGGATGACAACGGAACCGGAAACGGCCGAGAGATGCCCAGCCCATATCGGCGTTGAAAACCATGGGTGCAAATCAGCCAGGAGGCAACCTCTTCGCCGGCAGGCGCAGCGGCAACCATGGCCGTTACATAGTCGTAGTAGCCGTTCGCTTCATTGACGAAGCGCTGGCCGTTGCTCAGTACGCCGATGATCCCCGGTTTGCCCCGTTCGATGATGTGCGGGAAGTGACCGATGCTGCCATCCCTGTGTGGCACTTGCGAAACCGGCGCCCACGCTACGGGAGAGGCCATGTCGGTTTTGACCCGGGCCCCGGCGCTTTCGCCCAGGCGCAAACCGTCACCGGCCACGCCGAGGGGGGGCAGCGCCCAGTGTTCGTTGCCGGTCGGTGTGCGCGGGAACAGTGCCTTGCGCCGCTCGATGTCATTGGCAAACCCACCGGCCGCGAGCACCACAGCCTTACGCGCATGGATGCGGACCTTGCCCTTGGCGGTGCTCACCAGCGCGCCCCGGACCTGATCGCCTTCGCGAAGCAACTCACTGACAGGCGCTGATTCCCAGAGCAGTACGCCAAGGTCTTCGGCAGATTTTGCCAGGCGTGCGACCAGCGCCACGCCGTTGACCAGTTGCATCGCCCGGCCATGCACAATGAGGTCGAGCAGGTGCCGGGTGAAGCGCCGGGTGACGTGCCACGCGGCGGGCACCGAACGGGTCAGGTTGAGAAACGCGGCCAGGTCCGCCCCCGCCATGATTGGCATGCCCATGAACGAAGTTTCCCGCATGGTTTTGCGAAGACGCCTCAGCAGCGTGCCGACTTTTCGCCCGTCATAGGGCGCAGCAATCACCGAACGTCCGCCCGTTCCGGCACCGGGCGTATCGCCATGTATGTCGGCGATGGCATTGCCATCGGCGAATTGCAGCGAGGTGTGCTGTTCGAAAAAGGCGACCATCCGTGGGCCCGCCTCAAGGAATGCATCGATCATTGCCTGTTCGTAGCGTTCACCGAGTTCATGCTTGAGATAGGTGCGCGGCAACTCGACGTCTTCGACGATGCCGGCGCGGCGGGCCAGAGGATTGCACGGCACCCAAGCCCAGCCGCCGGACCACGCCGTGGCTCCGCCGAATACCGGGTCTTTCTCCACCACGATGACTTTCAATCCGTGCCATGCAGCAGTAACCGCTGCCGATAACCCGGCTGCACCGGAGCCGACGACCAAAACATCGCAGTCGATGTCTGGAGAGCTGTGGGATTCGGCAGGCATTGTTTAAAACTCCAGTGCATATTTTTAGAATTTGATTCCAGAAAATATAGCGACGTGAATCCGCTCGGCAACCACTCAGCCGATAAAACGGGCGGTTACCGAACAAGCAGTTCCAGATTTCGCATTAGGCGGTTTGTCTTCTAGAATCGGGCAAATTTCAGGCGGAACCTTCCATGGCCGGCAGTCAGATCGAACGTGTTTTCAGCGTGCTGGAAAGCCTCACCAGTGACCCTCGCGGCCTGCCGATGCAGACGCTGGCAGAGCAATTGGACATCCCTAAAAGCGCGACTCATCGCTTGCTCGCCGAGCTGATTCGGCTGGGTTACGTGCGGCAGAATCCGGATAACCTGCGCTATCACCTGTCGACAAAACTGGTGGCCATGGGGTTCCGTTATCTGTCGGGAAGCGGCGCCGATATCGTGCAGCCAGTGCTTGATCGCCTGGCCCAGGAAACCGGCGAACTGGTGCGCCTCGGGGTCATCGAGGGCGAGCGTCAAACCTGGATCGCCAAGTCCCAGGGCGCCCGCTCCGGTCTGCGTTACGACCCGGACATGGGCCGTGATGCGCCGCTGTTTTACACGGCGTCGGGCCATGCGTGGCTGGCGTGCATGAGCGATGCCGAAGCATTGTCGCTGGTGGAACGCCAGGGCGGCGAGCGGCCAAAAGACCTCGGGCCGAACGCGCCGCGCTCCAACATTGAATTGCTCGAGCGCCTGCGTCTGGCTCGGGAGCAGGGCTACGCCTGGGTTGAAGAGAGCTCGGCCGTGGGCACTTCGGCGATTGCGGCGGTGGTGCGTCACCCGAGCGATGGGCGAGTGATTGGTGTGCTGAGTATTGCCGGGCCGAGCGCGCGGATGCCGGGTGCGCGGCTGCATGAGTTGGCGCCGCTGTTGTTGAGATTTGCCGAAGAGTTGTCGGCGGCGAGTCTGGCGTCAGAATTCTTCAGTTAACCACCGCCGCACAGGTAACCCTGTGGGAGCGGGCTTGCTCGCGAATGCGGTCTATCAGCGCATAAATGCTGCGACTGACACACCGCATTCGCGAGCAAGCCCGCTCCCACATGGATCTTTGTTCGCCGGAAAGTTGTGCGTTGTTCGCACGCTTTCGTGAATCGCTTGTGTAAGAATCTGGAACCAGGTTCTAAATTGTTGAGGGTCAATCAACAATAATCACAAGAGGACCGCACCATGACTTCGCCCGTTCGCATCGCCCTGATCGGTGCCGGCAACATGGGCCAGCAGCATTACCGGCATCTGCACACCCTGAAGGACGCGACTCTGTGCGCGGTAGCCGATCCTGGCCCGCAAGCGGCAGGCCTCGCCGCCGAATGGGGCGTGGGGTATTTCTCCGATCACCGTCAGATGCTGGAGCAGGTGAAGCCGGACGCGGTCATCGTGGCCAACCCGAACACGCTGCACGTCAGCACCGCACTCGATTGCCTGGCTGCCGGCGTGCCGGTCCTGCTGGAAAAACCGGTCGGCGTGCACCTGGATGAGGCGCGCGAGTTGGTGGCTGCCTCGAAAGCCACCGGCGTCCCGGTGCTGGTCGGCCATCATCGTCGGCACAATCCACTGATCGTCCGCGCCCGCGAACTGGTGCAAAGCGGTGCTTTGGGACGGCTGACGACGGTGACCGCGCTCTGGCAATTGCGCAAACCCGACAGTTATTTCGAAACGCCGTGGCGCCGCGAACCAGGCGCGGGAATGTTGCTGACCAACCTGATCCATGACCTCGATCTGCTGCGTCATCTGTGCGGCGAAGTGCGGCAGGTTCAAGCGATCACCAGCAATGCCGTGCGCGGGTTTGCCAACGAGGATTGTGCGGCGGTGTTGCTGCAATTCGACAACGGCGCATTGGGCAGCCTGACCGGTTCCGACGCGGTGGCGGCGCCCTGGAGTTGGGAGCTGGATTCCGGGGAGAACCCGGTGTATCCGCGTCAGGCGGATCAGCCGTGTTACTTGTTGGCCGGTACCGGCGGCGCGTTGAGCATTCCGCAACTCAAGCGCTGGCATTACGCCGACGCTGATGGGGGATGGCATCAACCCTTGTTGCCGATGCAGGAAAGCGTCAGCTCCGATGAAGCCCTGGGTTTGCAGTTGCAGCATTTCGTGCGCGTGGTGCGTCGGGAAGTCGAACCGTTGGTCAGCGCTGCCGATGCGGCACGCACACTGGCGTTGATCGAAGCCATCCGCGAAGCCGCCGAAACCGGTCGCGCCTGCACCCCGGTGGTGATCGAGGAATGAACATGAGTGAACGGATCTTTTCCCTGGCCAGTCTGACGGTACTGGAATTGTCACCGCCGCAGATGGTGGACGTCGCGGCACGTGCCGGGTACAGCCACGTGGGACTGCGCCTTGAGCCGGCGACACCCGAAGAACATCACTTTGCGCTGGTAGCCGATGTCGGTTTGCGGCGTGAGACGCTGACGCGGCTGCGCGATACCGGTATTCGTGTGCTGGATGTTGAAATCCTGCGTCTTAAACCGGACACCGTCGTCGCCGACTTCGAGAAAATTCTGGCAGTCGGTGCGGAGTTTGGTGCCAGTGAATTGCTGGTGGCGGGTAATGATTCTGACGAGCAACGGCTGACGGAAAACTTCGCCCGGCTTTGTGATCTGGCGGCGCCTTACGGACTGCACCCGCACCTGGAGTTCATGCCCTGGACTGATGCGCGCAATCTTGAACAAGCGGTGCGCATTGTCGAAAACGCTGATCGTGAAAACGGCGCGGTATTGGTTGATGCTTTCCATTTCGACCGTTCGGGTTCGCGGCTGGAAGATCTGGCCAAAGTCGCCCCGTCACGGTTACGGTATACGCAGTTGTGCGATGTGGCGGGGCCGCGACCGACAGACATGGCGGAGATTTTGCGTCAGGCCCGCAACGAGCGACGTTTTCCAGGTGATGGCGATTGTGATCTGGCGGGGTTGTTGCAGTGTTTGCCGGCCGATATTCCGCTAAGCCTGGAGATTCCAACGGTGAAGTTGTTGGAGCAGGGCGTGAGCGGGTTGCAGCGGGCGCAGATGGCGCTGGATAAGGCCCGGGAATTGTTGGCGCGGCTTTAAGCGGTGCTACGCACCTATCGCGGGCAAGCCACGCTCCTACAAGGAAAATGGATAACCCTGTAGGAGCGAGGCTCGCCCGCGAAGCTTTTGACTTTCGATGTAAAAAAGGATCCCCAATGACCGTCAGCACCCCGCTCTCCGGCGTAAACCAACCCTTCAAAGGGATTTTGCTGATCGTCTTCGCCACTTTTCTCTTCTCCAGCCATGACGCCTTGTCGAAATACCTTTCGGGGTTCTACCCGATCGTCATGGTGGTGTGGGCCCGGTATGTGGTTCACACCTTGTTGATGGCAGGGATTTTTCTGCCGCAATCCGGGCTGCGAGTCCTACGCACCAAACGGCCGTTGCTGCAGCTGCTGAGGGCGTTGTGCCTGTTGGGCACCAGTCTGTTTTTCACCACCGGCTTGCAGTACATCCCGTTGGCCGAAGCCACCGCGGTCAACTTTCTTGCACCGGTCCTGGTGACTGCGTTGTCGGTGCCACTGCTGCGTGAGCGCGTCACCCGTGGCCAATGGATCGCGGTGATTTGCGGATTTATCGGCGTATTGATCATCGTCCACCCCGGCGGTGATCTGTTCACGCCAGCGGTGCTGCTGCCGCTCTGCTCGGCGCTGTTTTTCTGCTTCTATCAATTGCTCACCCGCAAGCTCAGCAGCGTCGACAGCCCGACCACCAGCAACTTTTTCGCCGGGTTGTGCAACACCCTGGTGATGAGCGCGCTGGTGCCGTTCTTCTGGCAAGTGCCGAGCCTTGGGCATGGATTGATGATGGTGGCGCTGGGTGCGTGCGGGATGACGGCGCACTTGTTTCTGACTCAGGCATTCCGCTACGCCGCCCCTGCGCTGTTGGCGCCGTTCGGCTATTGCCAGATTGTCTTCGCCGGTTTGCTCGGCTGGTTGCTGTTTTCCCACACGCCGACCCTGACCACGGTGGTCGGGATCGCGGTGATTTGCTGCAGTGGTTTGGCGGCGGCCTGGCAGCAAAGCCGTCGCTGAACAGGGTCAGAATCTGAAGCGCACCACCAGGTTTTGCAGGCCGGTCGCCAGTTGCGACAATTCCTGGCTGGTGGCGCTGGTCCGGGTCGAGGCGTCGGCACTTTCCAGCGACAGGTCGCGGATATTCAGCAAATTGCGATCCACCTCGCGGGCCACTTGCGCCTGTTCCTCTGACGCGCTGGCGATCACCAGATTACGTTCATGGATCTGCTCCATGGCCCGGGTGATTTCTGCCAGTGCCAGACCCGCCTGTTCGGCAATCGTCAAGGTATCGGCGACGCGCTGACTGTTGTCGTGCATCGACAGCACCACGCTGTCTGTATCGCCCCGCACCCGGCCAATCATCTGTTCGATTTCGCGGGTCGATTGCTGAGTGCGATGAGCCAGCGCCCGTACTTCATCGGCCACCACTGCAAACCCACGCCCGGCTTCCCCGGCGCGGGCGGCCTCGATGGCTGCATTGAGCGCGAGCAGGTTGGTCTGTTCGGCGATGGCGCGGATCACGTCCAGCACCTTGCCGATTTCCCGGGATTGCTCGGCCAGCGTTTGCACCTGCTGCAGAGCGATGCCGGCATTGCTGCTCATCGCCTGAATCGAATCCAGTGTCTCAATGACCCGCGTCTGGCCCTGGTTGGCTTGCTGCGTGGACAGGCGAGTGCTGTCGGAAGTCGACACCGCGTTACGTGCGACTTCTTCCACCGCGACCGTCATCTCGTTGACGGCCGTGGCGGCTTGCTCGATTTCATTGTGTTGCTGTTGCAGCCGGGCGGAATCCTGCCGAGTGTTCTGATTCATCTGCTGCGCAGCCGCCGCCAATTGCGTCGAGGTGCCGCTGATCAGTTGCAGGGTTTCGCGCAGGCTGGTTTGCATGGCCGACAAGGCCTTGAGCAAACGTGCGGTTTCATCGCTGCCGTGGCTGTGGATCGGTTTGCTCAAGTCCCCGGCGGCGACTTGCTCGGCCACGGCGACGGCCTGACGGATCGGAACGACGATGCTGCGAATCAGCAGCCAGGCCAGGCATAAGGTCAGGAGCGCAACGGCGATCAGCGCACCGATCACGGTGAACTTCACTTGGTTGTAAAGCGTATCGGCCTGGTTGGCCGACAGGCTGACTTCATTGGCGGCAAGGGCCATCAATTCGGCGAACTGGTCACCGGTCTGGGTCGAGTACTCCTGGATTTTGCCGTTGAGCAGCGCGGTCATGTCTTCGCTGCGGTTCTCCCGCGACAGCGCTTCGTATTGCGCCAACGCCTGACGGTAACGGGTGACGGTGGCAACGAACTTTTCGTACGGCTCCCGGTTGTAATCACCGACCAGCGGGGTGAATTTTTCCAGCGTCTCGCCCAGCCAGCCTTGTACTTGATGCAGGCGTGTGACGGTAGCATCGAGCACTTTCGGGTCGCGGTTGAGTGCCATGCGCAGGCTGAGTACGCGAATGCTCAGGACGTAGTCGCGGATTTCACCCAGGTAGCGAACGCTCGGCAGGGAGATGTTTTCCGTGTGCTGGCCGGTGGCGCGGACCTGCGCAACCTGTTTGAGGGCGAACAATCCCTGCAACAGAACCAGCAGGGCGATAACGCCGAAGCTGATCACGGCGCGTTTGGCAATGCTCAAGTGACCTGGCGACATGGTGGGTCTCTGTGGTGTTGAGAAAAAAGGGGGCATTCATAAATCCTGCGCATAAAAAAACGCAGGCCCGGGATCAGGCCTGCGTTTGGGGTGTATCAGTTTTCGACTGTAGGAATCTTGCGCGGCGCCATGAAGTACATCCAGGTCAGCGCGATGAAGTACATCGCCGGAATTATGGTGAACAGCACGGTGTAGTTGTTGTTGGTGATGGTCAGGATGTGGCCGACCAACTGGGTCATGAACATCCCGCCAATCGCCGCACACATGCCGCCGAAGCCGAACACCGTACTCATCATGTGTTTAGGCGTGTAGTCCATCACCAGGCTCCAGATGTTCGCGGTCCAGGCCTGGTGTGCACCGATGGCCAGGGATATCGCAAACACCGCCACCCACAGGCTGCTCGAACCGGCGGCCATGACCACGCCGATGATGCAGCAGGCGAACAGGAACATCGACATCAGGCGCGCCTTGATCGGGTTGATCCCGCGACCGATCAGGAACGAGGACAGGATGCCGCCGCCAACGCTGCCGAAGTCGGCGGTGAGGTAGATGATGATCAGCGGGATACCCATCTGGGTCACGTTGATCCCTAGGTTGTATTGCTGATTGAGGAACGGCGGCAGCCAGTACAGGTAGAACCAGAACACCGGCGCGGTGATCGAGTAGGCGAGGGCGAAGGCCCAGGTGCCACGCATGCGCAGGATTTTGGAGAACGGTACGCGGGATTGTTCCGGTTCGACTTCCTTCTGGATGTAGTCCAGTTCCGATTGTTTAACGCTTGGGTGATCTTCCGGGTTGAAGTACTTCAGGCCCCAGAACAGCAGCCAGATACCGCCCAGCGACGCCATGCACAGGAACGCGGCCTGCCAGCCCCACACATGCAGGATCAGCGGCAGCAGCATCGGGGTGAACATCGCACCGACGTTGGTGCCGGCGTTGAAGATGCCGGTGGCCACGGCACGCTCGCCGGCCGGGAACCACAACCGCGTGGTTTTCACGCAAGCCGGGTAGTTGGCGGCTTCGGTCAGTCCGAGGATAAAGCGGCAAACCATGAAGCCGACCGCTGACGTGGCCAGGCCGTGGGCGCCGGTCGCCAGGCTCCAGAGCAGCACCGCGCAGAAGAACACGCGCTTCACGCCGACCCGGTCGATCAGCCGGCCTTGCAGCACGAAACCGATGGCGTAGCCGACCTGGAACCAGAAGTTGATGTTGGCGTAATCCATCGCCGTCCAGCTCATTTCCTTGGCCAGGATCGGCTGCATCACGCCCAGTGCGGCACGGTCGATGTAGTTCAGGGTGGTGGCGAAAAACACCAGCGCCAGCATGCCCCAACGGGTCTTGCCGACGGCCATGGCGCCGCGGATCTTGTCGCCGATGCCACCGACGGCAGGAGTCGTGGAGGAACGCTCCACGGGAGAGCTTTGAGAAGGAGTCATGTAGGCCACCGATTATTTTTATGTGGTGTTCTGAGTCTTGGGTCACCGAGACCGATGGTTGTGACCGGACTCAATGTGTAGTGGATGGTGGGCAGTGGACGAAAAATCGTCAATTCGCCAAAGGCCATTGTGTTCGATAATCGCACGGAAAACTAACCGGATAGTACACTTTGAATTGCTGTGCTCGATACTACGGCCAATAATTTACTCCATGAAAAACGCGGTCCCTGTAGGAGCCGGCTTGCCGGCGATGGCGTCCGCGAAATCGCCATCGCCGGCAAGCCGGCTCCTACAAAACCTCTAACAAGACAGTCTCCACCACCGGGAGTCGAAACATGCAGCGTTCCATTGCCACCGTGTCCTTGAGCGGTACCCTGCCGGAAAAACTCGAAGCCATTGCCGCCGCCGGTTTCGACGGGGTGGAGATTTTCGAGAACGACCTGCTCTATTACGACGGTAGTCCTCGGGAAATTAAACAGATGTGCGCCGATCTCGGGATCGCCATCACGCTGTTTCAACCGTTCCGCGATTTCGAAGGCTGCCGCCGCGACCGCCTGCCGCGAAATCTGGAGCGGGCCGAGCGCAAGTTCGACCTGATGCAGGAACTGGGCACTGACCTGGTGCTGGTGTGCAGCAACGCTTCCGCCGATTCCGTGGGTGATGAGCAAATCCTCGTCGACGACTTGCGCCTGTTGGCCGAACACGCCGGTGCGCGTGGCCTGCGAATCGGTTACGAGGCGTTGGCCTGGGGCCGGCACGTCAACACCTGGCAACAGGTATGGAACATCGTTCGCCAGGCGGACCACCCAAGTCTGGGCGTGTTGCTGGACAGTTTCCACACGTTGTCGCTCAAGGGCGATCCGAGTGCCATCGCCGACATTCCCGGCGAGAAAATTTTCTTCGTGCAAATGGCCGACGCGCCGATCCTGGCCATGGACGTGCTGGAATGGAGCCGGCATTTCCGCTGCTTCCCGGGGCAGGGCGAATTCGATTTGCCGGGGTTCCTCGCGCCGATCATCAAAAGTGGCTACACCGGGCCGTTGTCGCTCGAAATCTTCAACGACGGCTTCCGCGCCGCACCGCCACGGGCCAACGCCGCCGATGGTTTGCGTTCGTTGCTGTACCTGGAAGAGAAGACCCGCGAGCGGCTGGCGCAGGAAACCAAACCTGCGGCCAGCCCGGACATTCTGTTCGAGACGCCGAAGGCCAGTGAATACAACGGCATCGAATTTCTTGAGTTCGCCGTGGACGAAAGCCTCGGCGCCAGGCTTTCTCATTGGCTGGAACGGCTGGGCTTCGTCAAGGCCGGTCAACACCGTTCAAAAAGCGTGAGCCTGATGCGTCAGGGTGACATCAACCTGATTCTCAACTCCGAGCCCTACTCGTTTGCCCACAGCTTTTTCGAAGCTCATGGCCCGTCGCTTTGCGCCACTGCGGTGCGGGTCAATGACAGCGCCAGCGCGCTGGCCCGGGCCGTGGCTTACAAAGGTCAGCCCTATCGCGGACTGGTCGGCCCCAATGAGCTGGAACTGGCTGCGGTGCGCGCGCCGGATGGCAGCCTGATTTACCTGGTGGACCAGGACGCCGACGTCTACGGCACCGACTTCAATCTGCAACCGACGGAAACGGCCAGCGGTGGCCTCAAGCGCATCGACCACATGGCCATGGCGTTGCCGGCCGACAGCCTCGACAGTTGGGTGCTGTTCTACAAAAGCCTGCTGGATTTCGAAGCTGATGACGAGGTGGTGCTGCCCGATCCGTATGGTCTGGTGAAGAGCCGGGCGCTGCGTAGCCGCGACAGTTCGATCCGCTTGCCGCTGAACATTTCCGAGAACAGAAACACCGCGATCTCACACGCGCTGTCGAGTTATCGCGGCTCCGGTGTGCATCACATCGCGTTTGACTGCGACGATATCTTTGCTGAAGTCCGTCGGGCCAAGGAGGCGGGCGTACCGCTGCTGGATATCCCGCTCAACTATTACGATGACCTGGCGGCGCGGTTCGATTTCGACGACGAATTCCTCAGCGAACTGGCTTATTACAACGTGCTCTACGACCGTGATGCCCAGGGCGGTGAGTTGTTCCACGTTTACACCGAGCCGTTCGAAGGGCGGTTCTTCTTTGAAATCATCCAGCGCAAGAACGGCTATGCCGGTTACGGCGCGGCCAACGTGGCGGTGCGGCTGGCGGCGATGGCCAAATCCCGTAGCGGCGCCATTCGTCAGGCGAAGTTGTAGCAATTTCGTAAACGCGAGGTTAAACCGCTGCCGCGCGGCTTCCTTCACTGTGCCGTGCGGCTCATAATCGCCAGCCTGTGCAGTGATGGCCGTGAGCCCGCAATGACAATGACATCAGAACTCTCCGTAGCGCCCGACGAACCCTTGGCCGAGCCACGCAAGAGTCGCAAGAACAACCCGGAAAAGACCCGCGAGAACATTCTTCAAGAGGCCATTGTAGAGTTCGTCCAGCAGGGGCTTTCCGGCGCTCGCGTCGATGCGATCGCCGAGCGTATCCACACCTCCAAACGCATGATCTATTACTACTTCGGCAGTAAGGAACAGCTCTACATCGAGGTGCTGGAGAAACTCTACGGCGATATCCGCAGCACCGAAAACCGCCTGCACCTGGCCGAACTGGCGCCGGTGGAGGCGATTCGGCGGCTGGTGGAATTCACCTTCGATCACCATGATCGCAATGTCGATTTCGTGCGCATCGTCAGCATCGAGAACATTCACAACGCCGAATTCGTGAAGCGCTCCGATGCGATCAAGGCGATGAACAACACCATTCTTGATTCACTGGGCGTGATATTGCGTCGCGGGGTTGAAGAGGGTGTGTTCCGGGCGGGGCTTGAGCCGCTGGATGTGCATCTGTTGATCAGTTCGTTCTGTTTCTATCGCGTGTCGAACCGCCATACATTTGGTGAGATTTTTCAGATCGACCTGCCTGACGAAAGCATCAAGCAGCGTCATCGGGAGATGATTTGCGAGTCGGTGTTGCGATACCTGCAGGCCTGACGCCTTCGCGGGCAAGCCTCGCTCCTACAGGTTTTACGTTGATCTGTAGGAGCGAGGCTTGCCCGCGAAGCTTTTCAGCTATTCATACTTTGAAAATGCGCCAGCATTCGCTGCGCATCCGGCACCACGCCGCTGAACAATTCAAACGCCTTCACCGCCTGAAACACCGCCATGTTGCCGCCATCCAGTGTCCGGCATCCCAAGGCGCGGGCGTTGCGCAGCAGTTCGGTTTCCAGCGGGAAGTACACGATCTCCGCCACCCACAACTGTGGCCTTAGCAACTCCACCGGGACCGGCATGCCAGGCAGTTTTTTCATGCCCATGGGCGTGGTGTTTACCAGGCCGTCAGCCTGAGCCAGCGTGTTCGGCAAATCATGACCCGCCACGGCTCGGCCAGCGCCGAAATGCTGATTGAGATTGTCTGCCAGACTTTGCGCGCGACTGATTTCCACATCGAAAATGCTCAGCCGCTGTACGCCTTCGCTCAACAGCGCGTGGGCCACTGCCGCCCCGGCACCACCGGCGCCCATCTGGACGACACGCTCAAGGGCAACGCCCTGCAAGCCACGGCGAAAACCTTCGGCAAAACCCAGGCAATCGGTGTTGTGGCCGATGCGTTTACCGTCCTTCAACACCACCGTATTCACCGCGCCGATACCGCGGGCTTCCGGCGACAATTCGTCGAGCAGCGGGATGATCGACTGCTTGCACGGAAAGGTGATGTTCAGGCCAGTGAAGTTCATACGTTCCGCCGCCATCAACAGGTCGGGGAGGGCGCTGCTGTCGAGTTTCAACTGATCGAGATCGATCAGGCGGTAGAGGTAACGCAAACCCTGGGCGTCGCCTTCATGTTCATGCAGTGCGGGCGTACGGGACGCCTGAATGCCGGCGCCGATCAGCCCGGCCAGTACCGCGTAGTTCTGAGTCACGGCGTTCACCCTTTCAAGCGCAGGCTGAAATGCTCCAGCGCCAGGCGATAGCCGTGGCTGCCGAAACCGGCCATTACTGCGGTGGCAATGGCTGAAACAAAGGAGTGGTGGCGGAAAGGTTCACGAGCATGGACGTTGGACAGGTGGACTTCGATCACCGGCAATTCGCTGGCGACCAGGGCGTCACGAATGGCGACCGAGGTGTGAGTCCAGGCGGCGGGGTTGATGACGATCCCGGCGCAACGGCCGCGGGCGGCATGAATCCAGTCGAGCAGTTCGCCTTCATGGTTGGTCTGGCGAAACTCCACCGCCAGGCCGAACTCTTCGGCGGCCCGGCCGCACAACGCTGCGATATCCGCCAGGGTTTCGTGGCCGTAGGTTGCCGGTTCACGGGTGCCGAGCAAGTTCAGGTTCGGGCCGTTGAGCACCAGAACGATAGGGTTCATCAGGGTCTCTCCACATATTATTTTTGGCATGGGCTGATGCTTCAGCCTGTGGAGATAAATTGTACTAGATGGTTAATTTGGTCAATTGAACAGGCGCCGAGACGGAGGTTTGTGTGCGGTGATCGGACGGTTTCGGCATCTCAACGCGGCAAATGCTCGATCAGGAAATCAATAAACGCCCGTAATCGCAGAGGCACATGGCGGCTTTGCGGGTAAAGCAGGGTGAATGGTCGTGACCGTCCGCCGTAAGGTTTGAGGATTTCCACCAGCGAGCCATCGGCCAGCTCTTTTTCGACGATAAAACGATAAGTCTGGAAGAGCCCCGCCCCATGTTTGGCCAGCGTCACACCGCCCAGCACGTCGTCGGAACAACTGAGATCGCCCTCGGCGAGGATTTCGCGCTGCACGCCATCGTCGTTGAACAGCCAGGCAATCCGCCGACCGCTGCTGGGCAAATCGTACTGGATGCATTCATGATTTTTCAGGTCATCCAGGGTTTGCGGCGTGCCCGCGCGGTTCAGGTAATCGGGGCTGGCGATCATCACCAATTGCGCGTCCTCCAGTTGCCGGGCGATCAGCCCGGAATCCGGAATCGCCCGCACGCGGATGGCCAGGTCATAGCCTTCACCAACGAAATCGATGTTGCGATTGCTGATGTGCGACTCGACTTTCACCTGCGGAAAACGCTCCCGAAACGCCGGCAGCAACGGCAGGATCCGGTGATGCGCATACGTCGTGGGAATACTGATGCGCAAGGTGCCGGAAGGCTCTTGCTGCTGGCCCATCACTTCGCGCTGAGCCTCGACCAATTGCGCCAGCGCCTGACGACATTCTTCGTAATACCGGCGCCCGCTATCCGTCAGTTTGACGCTGCGAGTGGTGCGCGCGAACAGCCGCACACCCAGGCGTTCCTCCATGCGCGACACGGACCGACTCACCGCTGCCGGCGTCACGCCAGCGACCAGCGCTGCGGCGGTGAAGCTGCCCGCTTCGGCGGCGAGGCAAAACAGTTCGATGCTGCCGAGCTGAAGATCGTCGAATGTTCGCTGCATGATTGATTACACCGGGGATCAAATGAAGGGCTTGATGCAGTGTTTATCAAATTGGTGAAAGGATTGCTTACCATTTTTGCAGCGTATCGCCATGCCCGATGCGAGTTGGAACGCTAGCCTCAAGTTCGGGAGATAACGTGCAGGCTTGCACCGGTTATCGGATTTTCAAGGGAATGACGAGTCATTGGGCTCATTAACCTAACTGATGGGTTAGCATGAAATTGTTCCTCCAGTGCGACCAACATGATTTATTCGGCTTGCTATGAGCCCGAGACGAACAAGACCTTACTGGCGCTGTTTGGCGTTTCGGAGGGTGTGGAGATCAAGTTATGAAATCGATAGAGGCGAAAACACTGGCGGATCGGCCTGTGACAGAGGCCGCGCTGGATATGGCCATCCGTCGTGGGCAAGTGCGCCACAAAGCTGGTTTGCACGTGACGGCCGTGTCCTATGTGGAGCCGTGTCTGGCAGTCAGTTTCGTTGATGGCAGTGGCGTGCTGCTGCCGGTGCAGCACTATCCGGAGTTCAATGGATTCGAGGTCGAGGATTTCGCCGACCTGAAAGTCGGCTTTTCCGGAACCGCCCTCTGCCATGAGGGCAAGGATTTGCATGTATCCATCGCCGGCATGATCTCGGCGAGCAAGCCGCTGATGGACATGGCCGCCTCGGTCATTGCTTCGCGCAATGGTCGCCAAAGCAGCGCAGCCAAAGCGGAGGCTGCGCGGGCCAATGGTCGCAAGGGCGGACGTCCGCGCAAGCCAGAAATCACCGAATGAGCACGCACAAAAAAGCCGTCGAAATGACGGCTGTTTTGTATCGCTCAGCAGCAATCAACGACGGGTCAACAACACCCCGGATTCCATGTGGTGAGTCCACGGGAACTGGTCGAACATTGCGCATTGGGTAATGCGGTGGGTGTCGTGCAACTGGGCGATGTTGGCCGCGAGGGTTTCCGGGTTGCAGGAGATGTACAGGATATTGTCGAAGCGTCGGGTCAATTCGCAGGTGTCCGGGTCCATGCCGGCGCGAGGCGGGTCGACGAAGACGCTGCCGAACTCGTAGCTCTTGAGGTCGATGCCGTGCAGGCGACGGAACGGGCGAACTTCGTTCAGGGCTTCAGTCAGCTCTTCAGCGGACAGGCGCACCAGCGTGACGTTATCCACCGCGTTTTCGCTGAGGTTGCTCAGCGCCGCGTTGACTGAGGTCTTGCTGATCTCTGTGGCCAGCACTTTGCGTACGCGGGTCGCGAGCGGCAGCGTGAAGTTGCCGTTGCCGCAATACAGCTCCAACAGATCGTCGGGACGATCGCCGAGCTCGTCAAAAGCCCAGTTCAACATCTTCTGGTTCACGGTGCCGTTGGGCTGGGTGAACGCGCCTTCCGGCTGACGATAGCTGAACGTGCGGCCACCGACTTCCAGTTTTTCGACCACGTAATCGTGGCCGATCACTTCGCGTTTGCCCTTGGAGCGACCGATCACGCTGACGTTCAAGTCGGCCGCCAGTTTCGACGCCGCCGCGTGCCAGTGTTCATCCAGCGGGCGGTGATAGCACAGGGTAATCATCGCATCGCCGGCCAATGTGGTCAGGAACTCCACCTGAAACAGCTTGTGGCTCAGGGCCGCACTGGCTTTCCACGCGGCCTTGAGCTGCGGCATCAGTTGATTGATGCGCAGGCTGGCAATCGGGAACTCTTCGATCAGGATCGGCGTGCGTTTGTCTTCCTGGGAAAACATCGCGTAGTGACGCTCGCCGGCTTCACGCCACAGGCGGAATTCGGCACGCAGGCGGAAGTTCTTCAGCGGCGAGTCAAATACGGCTGGCTCAGGCGCATCGAACGGGGCCAGCAGGTCGCGCAGGCGCGTGACCTTTTCTTCAAGCTGAACGGTGTAAGCCTGGGAATCAAAAGTCATGCGTTGAACCAACCCAACTTGATCACAAACAGAATCGACAGAATCACCAGCGCCGGGTTCAGCTCACGGCCGCGACCGGACAGCAGCTTGATGGCGGTCCAGGAAATGAAACCGAAGGCGATGCCGTTGGCGATGGAGTAAGTGAATGGCATGGCCAGCGCAGTGACCACGACCGGTGCGGCAACGGTGATGTCGTCCCAGTCTATTTCGGCCAGGCCGGAAGTCATCAGGACAGCGACGAACAGCAGTGCCGGCGCTGTGGCAAATGCCGGAACACTGGCGGCCAGTGGCGAGAAGAACAGCGCCAGCAGGAACAGGATCGCCACCACAATGGCCGTCAGACCGGTGCGGCCGCCGGCGCTCACGCCCGCTGCGGATTCGATATAGCTGGTGGTGGTCGACGTACCCAGCAACGAACCGGCCATGGCCGCGGTGCTGTCCGCGATCAGGGCGCGGCCCATTTTCGGCATGTGGCCGTCCTTGCCCATCAGGCCGGCGCGCTTGGCGACGCCGATCAGGGTGCCGGAGTTGTCGAACAGGTCGACGAACAGGAAGGCGAAGATCACGCTGACCAGACCGATGTCCAGTGCACCCTTGATGTCCAGTTGCAGGAAGGTCGGCGCCAGCGATGGCGGCATCGACATCACGCCGCCGAACGGGGTGAAACCGAGGGCAATCGACGCAATGGTCACGACCAGAATCCCGATCAGCACCGCACCGCGCACGGCGAGGGCTTCAAGGGCAACGATCAGGGCAAAACCCAGGGTGGCGAGGATCGGTGCCGGTTGTTTCAGGTCACCGAGGCCGACCATGGTCGCCGGATTACTGACCACGATGCCGGCGTTGTGCAGGGCGATCAGCGCCAGGAACAGGCCGATACCGGCAGCAATCGCCGAACGCAGCGGCAGCGGGATGCTGTTGATGATCCATTCCCGGATGCGGAAGATCGACAGCAGGAAGAAGCACACTGCCGAGATGAATACCGCGCCCAGCGCCACTTGCCAGGTGTGGCCCATGTGCAGGACCACGGTGTAGGTAAAGAAGGCGTTCAGGCCCATGCCCGGTGCGAGGGCGATCGGGTAGTTGGCGATCAGGCCCATGGTCGTGGAGCCGATGGCGGCTGCCAGACAGGTGGCGACAAACACCGCACCTTTGTCCATGCCGGTCTCGCCGAGGATGCTCGGGTTGACGAACAGAATGTAGGCCATGGCCAGGAAGGTCGTGACGCCCGCAAGAATCTCGGTCCGCACGTTGGTGTTGTGTGCCTTGAGTTGAAACAGCCTTTCCAGCATGTCTGCTCCCCGTGGCGCGCCCGGCGCCGTGAATGTATCGACCTCAACAGCAAAGCACAGACCGCTGCAGGCGCCTGGTAATTTTCTGTGGGTCGGAAAAAGCCGCGCATCATACCAGCCGCGTGGGGTTGTGGCTGCTTATGGTGGTGATCGTCGTCGATGTTTTGCGTTAAAGCCAAGTGCGCCATACTGCGCGCTGGTTTTGGGGGACATGGGGATTGCATGAAAAAGCGTCTGGTTAACGTATTCGCAGTATTGATTGCCTTGATGCTGGGGGCGCAAACCGCCTCGGCTGCCTCGGCGGCGCCGTTGAGCCAAGTCAAGGTGCTCAAGGTCGAGTCGCCAGGCTGTGGGTTTGAAGACATCAGTGAGGGGCAGGAAAAGACCCGCTGCGATCACAGCGGTCCGAGCATCAAGATCTACGTGCTGGAAGTCGGCTATGGTCGCAAGGCGCAAGTCGGGCTGGACGGTTTTGATGTGGACGGCACCCGGACCCCGGTCTGCGCCTTTGATAACGGCAATCTGACCGAATGCACCGTCGGTAGAAAAACAGTCGGCTATCTGTATGTCTTCGATCTGGCCGGCAAGCAGGAAGGCACGTTCACCTTCAGCAACACGTCCATCAACGCACCGGGCAACACGCTCTCGACGCAGCTTTACATCAAGTAACGGCCGGCTCGAACAAGGGTCAGGAAAGCTGACTACGCTTTAAAGATCATTCTGTGGACTGCGCCCATGACCTTTAGAGCCCTGATTACCCTCGCCGAGGGCATCGATGATCTGCAAACCGTGACGCTGATCGATGTGCTGCGTCGCGCCAAGGTTGAAGTGGTGGTGGCCAGCATCGAGGGCCGGCGCATGCTCACCTGTGCCCGCGGCACCCGCGTGACGGCCGATGCAATGCTGGTGGATTTGCTGGCCCAGCCGTTCGACCTGGTCGCGCTGCCTGGCGGTGCCGTCGGCGCGCAACATCTGGCCGGCCATCAACCCTTGCAGCAATTGATCAAGGATCAGGCGGCAGCCGGCCGTCTATTCGCCGGCATCGCGGAAGCCCCGGCCCTGGCACTTCAGGCCTTTGGCGTCCTGCGTCAACGGCGGATGACCTGCCTGCCGACGGCCAGCCATCAACTGTCGGGTTGCAACTTCGTCGATCAACCGGTGGTGGTCGACGGCAATTGCGTGACCGCTCAAGGTTCAGGGGGCGCACTGGAGTTTGCCCTGACACTGGTGGAACAACTTTGCGGTAAGGCCATGCGTGCGACGGTGGCGGGGGAGTTGGTGGTTTAACGAGTGTCAGGCCGTCGTTTCTTCCACTGGCACATGCATGCGATCCCGGTTGGCCAGGGTCGGAAACAGTTTGATCCAGACCCCGGTCACCACCAGCGTGCCGATACCGCCCATGACCACCGCCGGCACAGTGCCGAACCAATGGGCGGTGAGACCGGATTCGAACTCGCCCAGCTGGTTCGAAGCGCCGATGAACAGGCCGTTGACGGCGCTGACCCGGCCGCGCATTTCATCTGGGGTTTCCAGTTGCACGAAGGACGCGCGGATCACCATGCTGATCATGTCTGCTGCGCCCAATACGACCAGCACCGCCAGCGAGAACCAGAATGAAGTGGACAGGCCGAACGCAATGGTCGCGACGCCGAATACACCGACGGCGGTAAACATCACCCGACCGACCTTGCGATCCACGGAGAATCGCGCCAGCCATAGCGACATCAGCAACGCGCCCACTGCCGGAGCCGAACGCAACAAGCCCAGGCCCCATGGACCGGTCAGCAGAATGTCCTTGGCAAACACCGGCAGCAAGGCCGTCGCGCCGCCGAGCAGCACGGCAAACAGATCCAGAGAAATCGCCCCGAGAATATCTGGCCGACTGCGAATGAAGCGGATACCCGCCAGCAGCGAATCCAGGGTGGCCTTGCCTTTGTTCAACGGCGTTTGCCGCGCGGGCAGGTTGAGCATCAGCAGGCAGGCAATCACGTAGAGAATCACGGTCGGGCCATAGACCCAGACGCTGCCAAAGGCATACAGCAAGCCGCCGAGGGCCGGCGCGACGATGGTCGCCGATTGTTGGGCGGACTGTGCAGCGGCAACGGCGCGAGGGAACAGCGCGGAGGGAACGATACTTGGCAGCAGCGCCTGGGTGGTCGGCATCTCGAAAGAACGCGCGGCGCCGAGCAGAAACGCGAGGATGAAGATCATTTCCCGCGTGACATGGCCGGTGGCACCGCCAATCGCCAGGGTCAAGGCAATCAAGGCTTGCAGCGACTGACAGATCGCCGCGACTTTACGCCGGTCATAGCGGTCGGCGACATGCCCGGTGTGCAACATGAACAGCACGCGCGGGGCAAATTCCACCAGACCGACCAAGCCCAGATCCAGCACGTTGCCGGTCAGTTGATAGAGGTTCCAGCCGATGGCCACGGTGAGCATCTGAAAGCCGCTGGCGGTAAATACCCGAGCCAGCCAGAACGCGATGAAAGGGCGGTGATGACGTAACAGCAAAGGCGCTTGGCTGGGCATCGGAGGCAGATCTTGAGCGAGGGGAGGCCCGAGATTATCACCAACCTGTAACCAGAAGTTGCAGAGGCGGGAAATTTAGTTAGCTAGACACCGATCCCGAAAACCCTGAAATCCCCCTGTAGGAGTGAGCCTGCTCGCGATGGCGTCGGTACATCCAACATTAAAGGTGACAGACAGACCGCTTTCGCGAGCAGGCTCGCTCCCACAGGAATGTGTTGCCAGCTATGACTGTGGCTATGAGGCAACCTGTCACGCGGCAAAAGACCACACCGTCCATCGCCAAAAACCGGACTACTCTTTTACCCAAGCTTGATCCAGATCAAGGCCTTTGCGGAATTGATCTGGTGGCCAGATGGCCAGACTCCCTACGTGTGATGTTTGTAAAAAGAAGAACGAATTCAAATTCGCCACACTCCTATTCGTGGGGGCCGTGGGTGTAGGCCGCAAGCCTTCAGCCGGTATTACCTGACAGAGGAAGACTTATGTTCGGTTTGGAGGCGCTTGATCTCGCCCGAATTCAGTTCGCGTTCACCATCTCGTTCCACATCCTGTTCCCGGCCATCACCATTGGTCTGGCGAGTTACCTGGCGGTACTCGAAGGCCTGTGGCTGAAAACCAATAACGACACCTACCGCGATCTGTACCACTTCTGGTCGAAGATCTTTGCCGTCAACTTCGGCATGGGCGTGGTCTCCGGGCTGGTCATGGCCTACCAGTTCGGCACCAACTGGAGCCGTTTTTCGGACTTCGCCGGTTCCGTCACCGGGCCGTTGCTGACGTACGAAGTATTGACCGCGTTCTTCCTTGAAGCCGGTTTCCTTGGGGTCATGCTGTTCGGCTGGAACAAGGTCGGGCGCAATCTGCACTTCTTCGCCACGGTCATGGTCGCCATCGGCACGCTGATCTCGACCTTCTGGATTCTGGCGTCCAACAGCTGGATGCAGACCCCGCAGGGTTTCGAAATCGTCAACGGCCAGGTCATTCCAACCGACTGGCTGGCGGTGATCTTCAACCCGTCGTTCCCGTACCGTCTGATGCACATGGCGACGGCCGCGTTTGTCGCGACCGCATTCTTCGTCGGCTCCTCGGCGGCCTGGCATTTGCTGCGCGGCAAGGACAACCCGGCGATCCGTACCATGCTCTCGATGGCCATGTGGATGGCCTTGATCGTCGCGCCTATTCAGGCGGTCATCGGTGACTTCCACGGTCTCAATACGTTGAAGCATCAACCGGCGAAAATCGCCGCGATCGAAGGCCACTGGGAAAACCACGGCGATGAACCGACCCCGCTGATCCTGTTCGGCTGGCCGGACATGAAAGAAGAGAGGACCAAGTTCGCCGTCGAGATTCCGTACCTGGGCAGCCTGATCCTCACGCACTCGCTGGACAAACAGGTGCCGGCGCTCAAGGAGTTCCCGCCGGAAGACCGGCCGAATTCGACCATCGTGTTCTGGTCGTTCCGGATCATGGTCGGCTTGGGCATGCTGATGATCTTTACCGGTCTGTGGAGCCTGTGGCTGCGCAAAAGCGACAAGCTGTATACCTCGCGACCGTTCCTGTACCTGGCATTGTGGATGGGGCCGTCCGGCTTGATCGCGATCCTCGCCGGTTGGTTTACCACTGAAATCGGTCGTCAGCCTTGGGTCGTCTACGGCCTGATGCGCACGGCGGATGCGTCTTCCAATCACAGCTTCATGCAGATGAGCATCACGCTGATCCTGTTCGTCGTGGTCTATTTCGCGCTGTTCGGTGCCGGTCTTGGCTACATGATGCGCCTGGTGCGCAAAGGGCCGAAGATCGACGAAGGCAAGGAAACCAACGACGGTGGTCCCGGCCAGAAACGCACACCGGCGCGTCCCCTGTCTGCGGCTGACGATGATGGCGCCGAAAACGACCACAGCCCCAGCCTGACCAAGGAGATTTGAGTCATGGGTATTGATCTTCCGCTGATCTGGGCCGTGATCATCATCTTCGGCATCATGATGTACGTGGTCATGGACGGCTTCGACCTGGGGATCGGGATTCTCTTCCCGTTCATTCCGGGCAAGACCGACCGTGACGTAATGATGAACACCGTCGCACCGGTCTGGGACGGCAATGAGACCTGGCTGGTGCTGGGCGGTGCGGCGCTGTTCGGCGCCTTCCCGCTGGCGTATTCGGTGGTGCTCTCGGCGCTGTACCTGCCGCTGATTTTCATGCTGATCGGGCTGATCTTTCGCGGCGTGGCGTTCGAGTTCCGCTTCAAGGCCAAGGACGACAAGCGCCACCTCTGGGACAAGGCGTTCATTGGTGGCTCCATCGCCGCGACCTTCTTCCAGGGTGTCGCATTGGGTGCGTTCATCGATGGGCTGCCGGTCGTCAACCGTCAGTTCGCCGGCGGATCACTGGACTGGCTGACGCCGTTCACGATGTTCTGCGGCGTGGCGTTGGTGGTGGCTTATGCGCTGCTCGGTTGCACTTGGCTGATCATGAAAACCGAAGGCAAGTTGCAGGAGCAAATGCACAACCTGGCGCGGCCGCTGGCGTTCGTGGTGCTGGCGGTAATTGGTATCGTCAGCATCTGGACGCCGCTGGCTCACGCGGAAATCGCCGCGCGCTGGTTCACGTTGCCGAATCTGTTCTGGTTCCTGCCGGTGCCGATTCTAGTGTTGGTGACCATGTACGGCTTGATCCGCGCTGTGGCTCGCAATGCTCACTACACGCCGTTCCTGCTGACGCTGGTGCTGATTTTCCTCGGCTACAGCGGTCTGGGCATCAGCCTGTGGCCGAACATCGTGCCGCCGTCGATCTCGATCTGGGACGCCGCCGCACCGCCGCAAAGTCAGGGCTTCATGCTGGTTGGCACCTTGTTCATCATCCCGTTCATCCTGGGTTACACCTTCTGGAGCTACTACGTGTTCCGCGGCAAGGTCACCCATGAAGATGGTTACCACTAATCCTGTAGGAGCCGAGCTTGTTCCGGGCGGCGCTCCGACGATGGCGTCATCACAGACGCCATCAACCTTGAAGAGGAGGTCTTGAACGCCATGACTGGTAAACACACTTTGGAAGAAATTCAGGCGGCAGAGAAAAAGCCGCTCTGGCAGCGGCTCGGCTGGCTGGCGATGATCTGGGCCGGCAGCGTGGTGGCGCTGTTCATCGTTGCGAGCCTGATGCGCATGTTCATGAATGCCGCAGGCCTGTCGACCCACTGAACTCGCAAAATCCCATCCCGATGCCTTGCGGCACGGATTTACAACCCTCCTGCGCTGGAGGGTTTTTTTTGCCCAGGATTATTTTCGGGCTTTGAGGATCACGAACTTCGGCGTGGCGGCCACTTGTTCGACGCCACGGAACAACCGCGCCAGTTTGCTGTGATAACCCAGATGACGGTTGCCGACGATGTACAGCGCGCCGCCGACCACCAGCGCTTCGCGCGCTTGCTGGAACATCCGCCAGGCGAGGAAGTCGCCCACGACTTGTTGCTGGTGAAACGGGGGGTTGCACAGCACCACGTCCAGTGACTGCGGTTCCTGTCCGGCCAGACCATCCCCAGCACGCACGATCACGTCCCGGTCACCCAGCGCCGCGCGCCAGTTTTCGGCGGCCGATTGCACGGCCGTGAAGGATTCGTCCACCAGCGTGTAGTGTGCCTGCGGGTTTTGCAGAGCGCTGGCAATGGCCAACACGCCGTTGCCGCAGCCCAGATCAGCGACCCGTGCCGCGCCGAGGTTTGTCGGCAAGTGCGGCAAAAAGGCTCGGGTACCGATATCCAGCCCCTCGCGACAGAACACATTGGCGTGGTTGAGCAGTTCAATCGCCGGCGCATCGAGCCGATAGCGAGTCGGGTAGGGCGACGTCGCGGGGGCTTTCGCTTCAGCGGTGGCCATCAACAGCCGAGCCTTTTTCACCGCCAGCGAGGCTTGAACCGGACCGATGTAGCGCTCCAGCAAATCCCCGGCGGCGCGTGGCAGATGCTTGATCATGGCGCCGGCAATCACTTGGGCGCCGGGCGCCAATTGGCTTTGCAGACGGATCAGTTGTTCCTCCAGCAAGGCCAGGGTTTTCGGCACGCGGATCAGGACCCGATCAAACGGGCCGCTAAACCCTTCGCTGGCAGGCACGCGAGGCACGGCATCAAATGCCTGAGCGTTACGGATCAGATTTTTTTCCAGGCCCTGAAAGGCCAGGAACGAGTCGCCGCTGCTGGTCACCTGAACCTTGCCCGCGAGGCTGGCAGCCAATGCGCCAAAGCTGTCATTGAGCACCAACACTCGAGTGTTCGCGCCCGGTTGTTGGTCGGCCAGGTGATTGAGCAGATATTCGTCGGCGGCATCAAACGCTTGCAGCGGTTCGTTCTGCTGTTCTGGCTGGCGGATCAGGTCGAGGCGGGCGAAGGGTGTTTCGAGCAAAGGCATGGGGCGGGGCTCTGGGTAAATCAACGGGTATCCCGCGGCCCAGGGGCGTTGTAGCGGGCGAGACTGTCCGAGTGCACTGCGTCGTGAAGCTTCACACGTCAACACTCAGGAGGAATCGCAAATGGTACGTTACTCGCAGGTTTTAATCGATCAACGTGTCAAGGTGCTTTTGAGGTAGCCGGCCTTGATCGCGGCGATGATCGCGGCAATCTTGTTGCTGACCCCGAGTTTACAAATCACGCTTTGAATGTGGAAATGGATGGTCCGTGCGCTCAGATTGAGAATTCGTGCGCTTTCTTCAGCTGTTTTACCGGCTGCCGCCAGTTCCAATACGTCGATTTCCCTTGGAGTTAACTGCGGAGCAGGCTGTTTCAGCATTTTCCTGGGCAGCGATTGTGCGATCAACGCATGAAGATGACGGCACATGAATACCGAGAAACCGAGATTTTCATACAGCTCCAGGACCGTGATCGGACAATGGCTCCTGGCCAGGCTCAGAATGCTGCACAGGCCGCTATCTTCGTCATGCAGCGATTGTGACCAGCCGTGCTGCAAACCTTGTGCTTCAAGGGCCTCCCACAGTAAAGGAGCCTTGGAAAAAAGATTTTCGCTCCACAGGATTGGCAGCATAGAGTGATTGCAATGAGCTACTAACGGATCAATCGAGCTTAAATTTTTTTGTTCATACTCCTTGTTCCAACTGGTTGGGTAATTGTTGTGTTGGATAGTATTGAATTGGTTGTTTTTTGTTTGATAAGTAGTTGAAAAAGCGAAAAATTTAAACCCGATATTTTTCGCGAATTCAAGTGCGATCGGGTACGCGGCATCCATATGCTTCGTGCTCGATAGTTGGTTGAGTTGTGACTCCTTCCACCGCTCCATCATGTATCTCCAATTTGAATCTACTGGGGTGCTGTTTGGATCCGAGATCAAGCACGAGCCGAGTGTAGGATGAATCCTACATTCAGGTGAGACTTTTTCGCTTTACCAGGCGTTAAAAAATAAATATCAAGATCTAATAGGGTGTTTAAACATATGACCGATTTTGAATGTCGAGTTTAATTTCATAGATAGTTATTTTTAACTGAATGGTACGTATAGAAATAAAATACTATTTGTAATGTTCAGCTCGACAACCGCATTAAAGGCACTACAAATCGTCGGTGTTTGTTTCCCATGCTTTGCGGGACACTGGACGCAATCTGTTGAATGGAGCGCCCCATGACTGCCAGTGCAGAAAAATTCACGCGCCAGACCCTGCTCGACGTCAAGCCGTTGACCCCGAACCTGTTCACCCTGCGCACGACGCGGGATCCGGGTTTTCGTTTTCGTGCAGGGCAATTCGCCCGGCTGGGCGTGACCAAGGCTGACGGCAGCGTTGTTTGGCGTGCCTATTCCATGGTCTCTTCGCCTTACGACGAGTTCCTCGAATTCTTTTCCATCGTGGTGCCGGGGGGCGAGTTCACCAGTGAGCTGAGCCGGCTGGGCGTCGGCGATACACTGCTGGTTGACCGCCAGGCCTTTGGTTACCTGACGCTTGACCGCTTCATCGATGGGCGGGATCTCTGGTTGTTATCCACAGGCACGGGCGTGGCGCCGTTTCTGTCGATCCTGCAGGACTTCGAGGTCTGGGAGAAATTCGAGCGAATCATCCTGGTCTACAGCGTGCGCGAAGCCCGGGAGCTGGCGTATCAGGAGCTGATCGCGGAGTTGGTGCAGCGTGACTATCTGGCCGAGTACGCGCACAAGTTTCAGTACATTGCCACCGTCACCCGCGAGCAGCATCCAGGCGCCTTGAATGGCCGGATCACCACCTTGATAGAGAGTGGCGAACTGGAGCAGGCGGCAGGCGTGGCACTGACGGCCGAGCATGCGCGGGTCATGCTGTGTGGTAACCCGCAGATGATCGATGACACGCGAAAACTGCTGAAACAGCGTGACATGCACTTGAGCCTCAGCCGACGCCCCGGGCACGTTGCGGTGGAAAATTACTGGTAAAAAAACGGCGCCACGAAGGCGCCGTTTTTACCTGCATCCGATCATTAAGGCCGATTGTTCTGGGCCTTCAACAGATCGCGAATCTCACCCAACAGCTCTTCTTCCTTGGTCGGAACCGGCGGCAGGGTGGGCGCAACGGCCTCTTCGCGCTTCAAGCGGTTGATGGCTTTGACGCCCATGAAAATCGCGAATGCGACGATGATGAAGTCGATCATGCTCTGGATGAATTTGCCGTACGCCAGCACCACTGCGGGGGCGTCGCCGCTGGCGGCCTTGAGCGTAATGGCGAGATCACTGAAATCCACCCCACCGATCAGCAGGCCGATAGGCGGCATGACCACATCGCCGACAAACGACGAAACGATCTTGCCGAAGGCGGCACCGATGATGATACCGACGGCCATGTCGACCACGTTGCCTTTTACCGCGAAGGCCTTGAACTCATTTAGCACGCCCATAGGTTATTTCCTTGTTACAGATGAGGTTGGTAATGCAGTGTAAATCAGCCAAATGGTTCTTGCCCGAAACAACTGCTTACAGCGCTTGCCTGCTATCGACCGAGGCAACGGTAAAAAGTTTTCAAAATGCCATCACTGATGCGCAGGTCTGCGTGTTCCAGGCTTGCTTTCGCTATCCATCTGAGGTGGCGTTGTTCGTCATTCAGCGATGGAGGTGGTGGTTGTCATTAAAGGTGTGTGCGTCTCAGGAGTGACTTATTGAGAGTAGTGGGAGTGTGCGCAATAAGTTTTACAGTGCTGCATTTCAGGTGTCAGTTCTCGGCTAAAAAGTAGTGGCCGGAAAAACACAGGGTGCACGATGTCATAAAGCCATTTATTTGATTCTCTGTATTAAATTATTTATTTTTGGATGATGTTGTACATTAAATTTTTAGAGTGCTATGGCGTGTATAGCTTTGTGGGGGCTTATTTTGAGTTTGACAGTGTTATTTGAGTGGTGCGTTGTACAAGTTATTCCAGTTGCAACACTGTAGGTGTCTCGAGAACCGAATAAGTTGCAGCGAATCTCCATTGAGTAACTCCGTCGCACTGATCCAGTCCAGCTGAGCTATCATCGCGGTTTTTGCCGGGAGTTCAGATGGCCAAGGCCAAGCGCATGTACGGCTGCACCGAGTGCGGCTCAACCTTCCCCAAGTGGGCCGGCCAGTGCGGCGAATGCGGGGCCTGGAACACGTTGACCGAAACCATGGTCGAGAGCGGCGGTGCCGCAGCTCCCAGCGGTCGCACCGGCTGGACCGGCCAGCAGGCGCAGATCAAGACCCTGGCCGAAGTCAGTGTTGAAGAAATACCACGTTTTTCCACCGCCTCCAGTGAGCTCGATCGCGTCTTGGGTGGCGGACTGGTGGATGGTTCGGTGGTGCTGATCGGCGGTGATCCGGGCATCGGCAAATCAACCATCCTCTTGCAAACCTTGTGCAACATCGCCAAGAGCATGCCGGCGTTGTACGTCACGGGCGAAGAGTCCCAGCAGCAAGTGGCCATGCGCGCCCGACGCCTGGGATTACCGCAGGATCAACTGCGGGTCATGACCGAAACCTGCATCGAAACCATTATCGCCACCGCCCGGGTCGAAAAGCCCAAGGTCATGGTGATCGACTCGATTCAGACGATTTTCACCGAGCAGCTGCAATCGGCACCGGGCGGCGTGTCCCAGGTGCGGGAGAGCGCGGCGTTGCTGGTGCGTTATGCCAAACAGAGTGGCACAGCGATTTTCCTGGTTGGCCACGTGACGAAAGAAGGTGCGCTGGCCGGTCCTCGCGTGCTGGAGCACATGGTCGATACCGTGCTGTATTTTGAGGGCGAATCCGACGGTCGCTTGCGCTTGCTGCGGGCGGTGAAGAACCGTTTTGGCGCGGTCAACGAACTGGGCGTGTTCGGCATGACCGACAAGGGTTTGAAAGAAGTCTCCAACCCTTCGGCGATTTTTCTCACTCGTGCACAGGAAGAAGTCCCGGGCAGTGTGGTCATGGCAACGTGGGAAGGCACCCGACCGATGCTGGTGGAAGTTCAGGCGTTGGTGGATGACAGCCATCTGGCCAACCCGCGTCGGGTCACGTTGGGGCTGGATCAGAACCGACTGGCGATGTTGCTGGCGGTTCTGCATCGACACGGCGGCATTCCGACCCACGACCAGGACGTGTTCCTCAACGTGGTGGGCGGCGTGAAGGTGTTGGAAACCGCTTCCGACCTGGCGCTGATGGCGGCGGTCATGTCCAGCTTGCGCAACCGGCCATTGCCCCATGACCTGCTGGTGTTCGGCGAAGTCGGTTTGTCTGGCGAAGTGCGTCCGGTGCCGAGTGGGCAGGAACGCTTGAAGGAGGCCGCCAAGCACGGTTTCAAGCGGGCCATCGTGCCCAAGGGCAATGCGCCGAAGGAGTCTCCACCGGGATTGCAGATTATTGCCGTGACCCGCCTCGAACAGGCCCTCGACGCATTGTTCGAATAACCCCAATCCTTGTAGGAGCCAGCTTGCTGGCGAAGGGGCCTTGAGTTGTTCTTGAGGCCGCCTTCGCCAGCAAGCTGGCTCCTACAAAGGGAGGTTCACACCTCTATAAGTGCGCCCAATTCGCGCTCCAGCTCCTGCGGATCCCCCAGATTGAGCTCGATCAATCGCCGCAGGCGTTCTATGGATTCCAGGCTGATGTATCGGCAAACGAATCCCAAATGGCGAGGATCATCGTGCGTCAGTTGCACATCCATCTTGATGTCAACGTCGTTGCTGAGATGAATGTCGACGGAAAAGATCTTTTCCGGGTCGCCCAGCCACGGCTCGGGCCGCTCGATCAATATTCCCTTGAGCGACAGGTCGATAAGCTTCGCTGGCCAGATGAATTCCCCTTGGCAAAGCTCGGTTTTGGCATCGAACGCGATACGTTTGAAGCGGCGGCGATTGGCAGGGTGTTCGCTCATGGCTTATTCCTCTTAATGTCCGCTGACTATAGACCCGCATTGTCAAAGCCTGCCAGCCGACACAGGCGTCTAGACCAATGTCGGGTATGGCCTTTGCCGTCAGGAGAGCTAAACTCGGGGTGGCTGTCTTTCTTGTCCACCCTGGCTGGAATAAAAAAATGAAAAATAATAATAGCCCGCTACGCCACCTACCCTGGCTGCTGCTGGCAATCGTAGGAGCGTGCGCCCTTGGCGTAGTGGCATTGCGCCGAGGCGAGGCAATCAACGCCTTGTGGATTGTGGTCGCTGCCGTGGCCATTTATCTGGTTGCGTACCGTTACTACAGTCTGTTCATCGCTAACAACGTGATGCAACTCGATTCACGACGGGCCACCCCCGCTGTGCTCAACAATGATGGTCTGGACTACGTCCCTACCAACAAACACATTCTCTTCGGTCACCACTTCGCGGCCATCGCTGGCGCAGGTCCGCTGGTCGGTCCGGTGTTGGCGGCGCAGATGGGCTACTTGCCCGGCACACTGTGGCTGATCGCCGGTGTGGTGCTGGCCGGTGCGGTTCAGGACTTCATGGTCCTGTTCATGTCCACCCGCCGCAACGGTCGCTCCCTGGGCGACATGGTCCGCGAAGAAATGGGCCGCATCCCAGGCACCATTGCGCTGTTCGGCTGCTTCCTGATCATGATCATCATCCTCGCGGTGCTGGCGCTGATCGTGGTCAAAGCCCTGGCCGAGAGCCCGTGGGGCATTTTTACGGTGATGGCGACCATCCCGATCGCGATGTTCATGGGCATCTACATGCGCTACATCCGCCCGGGCCGCATCGGTGAGATCTCCATCGTCGGCGTGCTGTTGCTGCTGGGTTCGATCTGGCTCGGCGGGCAGATTGCCGCAGACCCGGTCTGGGCCAAGGCCTTCACCTTCACTGGCGTACAGATTACGTGGATGCTGGTCGGTTACGGTTTCGTGGCCGCCTCGTTGCCGGTGTGGCTGATTCTGGCGCCGCGTGACTACCTGTCGACGTTCCTCAAAATCGGCACCATCATCGCGCTGGCGATCGGCATCCTGGTGACCATGCCCGAGCTGAAAATGCCGGCGCTGACCCAGTTCATCGATGGCACCGGCCCGGTATGGAAGGGCGGTCTGTTCCCGTTCCTGTTCATCACCATTGCTTGTGGCGCTGTCTCGGGTTTCCACGCGCTGATCTCTTCCGGCACCACGCCAAAACTGCTGGATAACGAGGTCAACGCCCGTTACATCGGTTACGGCGGTATGTTGATGGAATCGTTCGTGGCCATCATGGCGATGGTTGCCGCTTCGGTGATCGAGCCTGGCGTGTATTTCGCCATGAACAGCCCGGCGGCCGTCGTCGGTGGTGACGTGGTCGCGGTTGCACAAACTGTCAGCAGCTGGGGCTTTGCAATTACCCCGGAAGCGCTGCAAACGGTGGCCAAGGACATCGGTGAAACCACCATCCTGGCCCGCGCCGGCGGTGCGCCGACCCTGGCGGTCGGTATCGCGCAGATCCTGCACAGTGTCCTGCCGGGTGAAAACACCATGGCGTTCTGGTACCACTTTGCGATCCTGTTCGAAGCGTTGTTCATCCTGACAGCGGTAGACGCCGGCACCCGTGCCGGTCGCTTCATGTTGCAGGATTTGCTCGGCTCGTTCGTGCCGGCGCTGAAACGCACCGAGTCGTGGACCGCCAACCTGATCGCCACCGCCGGTTGTGTGGCGATGTGGGGCTGGTTGCTGTATCAGGGCGTGATCGATCCGTTGGGTGGCATCAACACCTTGTGGCCGCTGTTCGGTATCTCCAACCAGATGCTGGCCGGTATCGCGCTGATGCTCGGCACCGTCGTGCTGATCAAAATGAAACGCCAACGCTACGTCTGGGTGACCATGCTGCCTGCGGTCTGGCTGTTGATCTGCACCACTACCGCCGGCTTCATCAAGCTGTTCGACGCCAACCCGGCGATCGGCTTCCTGTCGCTGGCCAAAAAATACAGCGATGCGCTGGCCAACGGTCAGATCCTCGCCCCGGCCAAGGACATCACCCAGATGCAACACGTGATTTTCAACGCCTACACCAACGCAACGCTGACCGCGCTGTTTCTGTTCGTGGTGTTCAGTATCCTGTTCTATGCACTCAAGGTCGGCATTGCCGCCTGGGGTAAAAAAGAGCGTACGGATAAAGAATCGCCATTCCAGGCCTTGCCGGACGCGTAATCGAGGATTGCAGCATGTTCAATGACCTGAGTCGCCTCGGTAAATACCTCGGTCAGGCCGCGCGCCTGATGGTCGGCATGCCCGACTACGACAACTACGTCGAGCACATGCAAACCAAACACCCGGACAAACCGGTGATGAGCTACGAAATGTTCTTTCGGGAACGTCAGGAAGCCCGTTACGGTGGCAAGGGTGGGCCGAAGTGCTGTTGACCCGGTTGTCGGGTTAACAGCAATCCCTGTGGGAGCTAGCCTGCTGGCGATGGCGGCTGAACATTCAACATCACTGTTGATTGACAGTCCGCCATCGCTAGCAGGCTAGCTCCCACATTTGTTTTATGTTGTTTTCTAATTTTGTAAAGCAGGAGACTCCAGTTGTCCTCTCCCATCCCCGTCACGATCCTCAGCGGCTTCCTCGGCGCCGGCAAGACCACGCTGTTGCGCCACCTGCTCAAAGCCGAGCACGGCCTGAAAATCGCCGTGATCGAAAACGAATTCAGTGACGCCGGCATCGACACCCAACTGTTGGGCGACGAGCCGGTGCAAGTGATGACGCTGTCGAACGGCTGCGTCTGCTGCACCATCCACACCGACCTGACCAAGGCGCTTTACCTGTTGCTTGAACGCCTGGACAGCGGCGAAATCGCCTTCGACCGTCTGGTGATCGAGTGCACCGGCCTGGCTGATCCGGCACCGGTGGCGCAAACCTTCTTCATCGACGAAGAACTGCGTGAGCGTTACATCCTCGACGGCATCATCACGTTGGTCGATGCCGCGCACGCCGACGTACACCTGACACAAACCATCGCCCAGGCGCAGATTGGTTTCGCCGACCGCTTGCTGGTGAGCAAACGCGATCTGGTGGACGAGCCGACCTTCACTGCGTTGAGCGAGCGCCTGACCCGTATCAACCGTCGCGCGCCGATTCGCGTGGTCGACCACGGCCAGATCGATCTGGCCGAACTGCTCGATGTGCGCGGCTTCAACCTCAATGCCGACCTGGGTGGCGGCGTGAGTTTGCGCCCGGTCAGCAAAGCGCCTTCCATCGACCGCATTTCCAGCCTGGTGCTGCGCACCGACAAGCCGCTGGATATCGACAAGCTCAGCGAGTTCATGAACGAACTGCTGGAAGAACATGGCAAGCAGTTGCTGCGCTACAAAGGCGTGCTGAACATCCTTGGCGAGCCGAGGCGCATGGTGTTTCAGGGTGTGCTGAAGTTGTATGGCTTCGACTGGGACACGGAATGGGCAGAGGGCGAGGCGCGGGAAAGCGTGATTGTGTTTATTGCCGATGAATTGCCGGAGGAGAAGATTCGCGAGGGGTTTGCGCGGGTGGCGGCGGATTGAATCGTTTCGTTCGTCAGTGATAAAGCCTTCGCGGGCAAGCCTCGCTCCTACAGTCGGTGATATCCGTAGGAGCGAGGCTTGCCCGCGAAAGCGATCTAACCAGCAACACGATCCTGACCAAGCCCAAGTCCTGAGTTCAGCAATATTTCCTCAAGATCATCCAGATGCCCGCTCAGCAGCGAGACCGCCTTCACCGCATCCCCACGCTCCACCGCATCCAGAATTGCGGAATGCCCCCGCCAATCGCAATAACCCTCCACCGATACATCAAACTGCGCAATCGCCAGTGAAGTCAGTGGCACCAGGCTGCCCAGAAAATGCGCCAACGGTGCATTCCCCGCCATTTCGGCCAGCTGCAGATGAAACGCCCCCGCCAACCTGATCGCCGAGCCATGTGTGGCACATTGGCGCTCGCGATCAATCAACCCACGCAGACACTTCAAGTCTTGTGCACGGGGCTGCTGGCACGCCAGCCGCACCACCGTGGTTTCGGTCAGCCGCCGCGCATGCAGCGTCTGCCGGACTTGCTCATGATCGAGCGCCGCGACTCGGGGACGATGGTGAGTGCGTAACACGATGATCTGCTGATGGGACAGCTGCGTCAGCACCCCACGCATGTCACTGCGGCGAACGCCGAACATCTGCGCCAGGCTTTCTTCGGTAAAGCGACTGGCCGCATCGATGCGCTGTTCAAGAATGGCGTCGAAGACTCGCGAGTAGAGATCATCCGTCGGCGCGGGAAAGGGCAGGGCAACAAGAGTTTGCGCTGAAGCGAAGCTGTTCATGGCCTGTCTCCGGTTCCAAGAGGGTTCAACTGCCGAGGTTGTCGTCCGGGATATTCAATTCGATGCCCATCCGCTGGCCTTCGCGAAGAATGTGCCGACGCATTTCGGCACTCGCCAGGGCGCTGTTTTTGCTGCGGATCGCGCGTACCACGGCTTCGTTTTCTTCGAGGCGTTCGGCCAGATGCTCGGGTGAGTTGCGCAGCACCTCGGCGCTTTGCTTGAGGGCGTTGCTGGTCTGCTGTACCACGCTCTGGAAAATCGGGTTCGAGGTCAGCGTGAACAGCTCTTCGTGGAACGCGATGTAGGCGTTGACCCCGGCTTCGCTGTCGTTCGCCTCCAGAGCTTCGCGCATGTCCATCAGGGTCAGGCGCAGTTGCCCGACTTCCTTGCTGCTGATCGACTGCGCCACCAGGCCGACGATAAACGGCTCAAGGGTGTAGCGCAGTTGCAGCACGTCTTCCAGGCTCGCGCCGGCCACTGCACTGTCGTGGCTTTGACTGTCAGCCAGATGGGCATCGAGCACCACCACGCCTTTGCCCGGCATCGAGCGCACCAGGCCGAGGGTTTCCAGGACGATGACCGCCTCGCGCAGGCTCGGGCGGCTGATGCCCAGTTGTTCGGCCAGTTCACGTTGCCCCGGCAGCATCTCGCCGGAGCGCCATTGCCCACGTGCCAGCGCGGCACGAAGTTTTTCCACTACTGAATTTACGACGGTTGACGAGGTAATCACTGTTCGCTCCAAGTCGCGATAATGTGCCCGCCCAAAGGCAGGCACACGTTGTTTAAAATTCCTGCTGGTGCGCGGGCGCGACCGGTTTTCGAGGCTGGAAGGTATAACCCACCTGGCCGGAAAGCACCTTGTTTGCGCGTTGGATATCGATGTCTTTTTCCCAGCGGGCGATGGCCACGGTGGCGACGCAGTTGCCGATCAGGTTGGTCAGCGCGCGGCCGATGCCCATGAACCAGTCCACCGCCAATACCAGCACCAGACCGACCACCGGAATCGCCGGGATGGCCGTCAGTGTCGCTGCCAGAATCACCAGCGCCGAGCCGGGAATCCCGTGAGCTCCTTTGGAGGTGATCAACGACACCAGCAAAATGGTCAGCAAATCGGACATGGCCAGCGGCGTGCCCGTGGCATTGGCGATGAACACGATGGCCAATGTCAGGTAGATCGAAAAGCCGTCGAGGTTGAACGAGTAGCCGGTGGGAATCACCAGCCCGACCGTTGAACTGCCGATGCCCAGGTGTTCGAGCTTGCGCATGATTTGCGGCAGCACGGCGTCGGACGATGCGGTGCCCATGACGATCATCAGTTCTTCGCGCAGGTATTTGAGCAACGGCCACATGCGCAGGCCGGACAGGCGCATCACCAGGCCGAGAATCAGCGCCACGAACGCGACACACGTCAGGTAGAAAAGACCGACCAGACTGCCCAGGTGTTGCAGCGAGTCCAGGCCATATTTGCTGGTGGTGAAGGCAATCGCGCCGAACACGCCGATCGGCGCCAGGCGCACGATCATGCCCATGATGCGGAAGATCACGTGGCTCAGCTCATTGATCAGCCGGGAAATGCCCGACGCGGCTTCGCCCACCAGGTTCAGTGCGCTGCCGAACAGCACTGAAAACAGCAGGACCTGCAGGATGTTGTTGTCGGCGAAGGCGCCGATCACCGAGGTCGGAATCAGGTCCATCAGGAACTGCGTGGTGGTGTGCATGTGCTGGCCGCGCTGGGCGATGTCGCCCATGTCGGCGGCAGACAGCTGCTCCAGATGAATGTTCGCGCCGCTGCCGATGCCGGTGCTGAAGGCGAACACCAGGCCAATCACCAGGGCGATGGTGGTCAGCACTTCGAAGTAGATTACCGATTTGAGGCCGATGCGCCCGACCTTCTTCAGGTCGCCGGCGCCGCTGATGCCGCTGACCACCACGCAGAACACGATCAGGCCGATGAGCATCTTGATCAGTTTGATGAAGCCGTCGCCGAGGGGTTTGAGCTGGGCGGAGTATTCGGGAAGGGTCAGCCCGCAGATGATGCCGAGCACCAGTCCGAGAACCACTTGAAGGAAGATTGAACGCGAGCACCATCTGAGCATGGGAGGAATCCTGGTCGGTGTCCTGGCTGCCGTGCGCTGCGCGCATCAGATTCAGGACTTAATTATTGTGGTCTTACCGGTATGTCCAGTGCAGGCGCAGTCTACGCCGGATTTTTTTACGATGACAAGTGAAAACCTGAAAATTGGCATGACCGGTCTGACCAGTGGTGTAGGCGGTCAACGTCAGATCCTTGCGGGAGCCAGCTTGTCTGCGATAGCGGCGCAGGGACAGCTCATACATGGCCATCTAGTTGTAAGTGAATGTTTTATTTTAATGTTCGTAAACTAAGGTTGAATCAGTTTAGTTTGTTGTGATGAGGGGGAAATTGCTGTTTTGTTAAGTTCTGAAAAATGTTTTTAGTTCCGGTTTTGTTGTCTTTCTCTTTGGGATGAGGCTCATCTGTTTCAGGATGTATGAACGTCGTTGTTTTTTATGTTGATGCTCGTGTAGGTGTCAGAGTTGATCGTTGATCAAGTGGCTTATATTTGGTTTTATTTAATGGCTGGGTGCCGTCGGTCTGTGAGTGATAACTTCAACTTTCGCCAACTAGGGCGACTTGTTTTTTATCAGGAGAAGTCTCATGCAAGAACACATTATGGATCTGTCCGGTGAACTGGGTGCCGAGTTCGAAGCTTATGTAAATTCTGGTAGTGCCGGTATCAACGGCGGGGAAACCATGTGCACCATGGTTTCGTGCGAGACCCTGGGCTGCACCGTTATCGGCTGCACCTGCTGATCCTCAAATAATACAGGGCGGGTCTCTGACCCGCGCTGTTCGTCGAGAGTGGTTGGCGATGTTGACTGATGTTTTGAGTTTCAATGAACGACTGATCGGGGGCGTTAAAACAGCGGTAGACCATGACGTCCTGCGCAAGACTCTCGAACTTTTGCATAAGGACGATAAAGCTGTTCGGCGATATTTTGGCGTCGATCGACAAGCACTTCTGGGCGAATGTCATCGCCTTTCATCGTCGTCGAATAATAAAGAATCCCCAGCGATTGAAATGCTCGAGCAGAAGATAAAGCTTATTGCTTCGTTGTCGTTCGACAGTGAGCTTGATAGTCAGGAGGTATTCAGTATTTTTTATACGCGGTGGTATGCGTATTTTAAATGTATCTTTGAAGGTGATCCAAAATACAATTCGATAAGTGAGTGGGTTAATACAGAGCTTTTTCTTTCCGGCATTCGATTGCATATAACGGCCTTGGTTAAAGGCTTTTCGGAGAAATCACTGGTTTACCAGTTAAACAGCCAGATAACCGAAGGTGCCGATCTGGATCTGCAGGGGTTTGACCAGGCCCTGGCAGGCGATGGATTCAGCTCGTTCCTCCGCTCATACCCGGTGCTGGCCCGTTTGCTCATGGTGCGAATCGAAGACACGGTGGCCTACCTGTACAAGGTGATCGGGCATTTCGCGGACGATAGCCAACGACTTAAAACCGCTTTCGCATTGCCCGACACACGAATCGACTCGATCACCCTCGGTCTCGGGGACTCACATGCCAACGGCGAAACCGTCTGCTGTCTGCAGATCGGCAATCAGGCACTGATGTACAAACCCAGGAGCAACCGTGAAGCATTGTTTTACGGCGCATTGCTCAGGCAACTGCATGAACGCAGCGGTGAGGCCTGTTTCTCCGTTTACGTACCGCTCATGGTGTCACTGGACAATCATTGCTGGATTGAAAAAATCGACAACCGGGCCTGTGAAACCCACAGTGACCTGTCACTTTTTTTTCAGCGTCTGGGCGCCCAGGTCGCGGTGATTCATGCGCTGAACGGCATCGACTTTCACTACGAAAACATCATTGCCTGCGGTAGCAGCCCGGTGATGATCGATCTGGAATGCCTGTTCACGCCGGTCATGGTCGACTTGAGGGTCAATTTGCCTCACAGCCGTGCGCTGTTCAAAACCATCAAACTCAACAGTCAATCAGTGTATGCAAGCGGATTCGTGCCTAATTCGCCGGACTCCGACAATGACTACAGTGGTCTGAGCTGCCAGCAACAGTTCGTCGCGAAAAAAAAACAATTGGTCCGTGAGCAGCGTTTGTACCGTTTGAAGCCCATCGACGCCCACAGCCGCCCGGTCATTCGGCACCTGCCCGTTTTCGAAAGCAGGACGCATTCGGTCACGGATCACAAGGACGCCTTTTTTCTCGGTTTTGAGGCGGGTTACGACGAGATGATGAACCACCGCGGTGCGGTGCTTGAGTTGCTCGAACAGCATGCCCAGTCGTTGAAAACCCGGGTTCTGATCAAAAATACCCAGCGTTATGCTGATTTCATCGGGATGATGCTCCATCCACGGTTTACCCGCTGTGGGCTTCAGCGGGATCTTTTACTGGCAACCTTATGGTCGGAGCTGAACGAAACGCTCAATGACTACGGGATTCCCAGGCATGAAATCAGCGATCTGGCGAAGGCCAACTTTCCTTGTTTTACCTTGCCCTTACTGTCCAATGGCTTGCTGGACGCGCATGGACAAGCCGTAGCTTCTTTGGCCATTGAGCGCCCGTTCGACAGTTGCCGCCGCAAGTTGGAAAACCTTTCGCCCGAACACAAAGCCTTTCAGATACACATCGTGCAGATGTGCCTGTTTCCTGTGGCCAATGAAGCCTTGCCACTCAACCGGGAGCATCACCTCAAAACAGCGCCTGAGCTGAGCCGGGCGCACTACCTTGAACACGCGATGACCATTGCCGGAATCATTGAGCGAACGCGTGTCGAGGGCGAGGAGGGCGATGTGGCGTGGACGTTCATGGATACGCAGCCGCGTACCCGGCGCCACTTCATTTCGCCCATGGGTAGTGGTTTGTACAACGGGATGGGAGGCCTGGCGATTTTTTACTTGAGCCTGTTCAGGGCCAGCGGTGCGACGCGTTATCTGCAAGAGGCTGAGCGGATCCTCGTGGGCATCAGTAAATCCCAAGGGCATTTTGCAAGCGAGCTGACCGTCAGCGCCTATTTCGGCTTGACCTCCTACTTATACGTTCTGGTCAACTACCAGATCATGACCGGTCGCCAGACGTATCAGGCAAGCATCGACGAAACAGTGCTCCAACTGGCCGACTTTCCCCGTGAGGGTGATGAGTTCGACTTCATTCATGGCTGGTGCGGCGCGGTGACGGTTCTGGTGAATCTCTACCAATTGGAGAAACGCGAAACGTTGCTGCCCTTGATCGAAAAGTTCTCGCAAGCCATTCAGTCAGCACTGACGCTGGACAATGGAACGCTGTTGCTCAAGGCAACGGGCAAGCCGCTGTTGACGGGTTTCTCCCATGGCATTTCAGGCGTTCTGCACGCGTTGGGAAAAGTCTGGGAGGTGACGAAAGCGCCGGGTTTGGCCGAGCTGATCGCGCAGGTGTTGCAGGCAGAAAACCGCCTGACAATCGATGGTTTCTGGCTTGATCTGCGTGAAACCGCGAAGTCAGCGTCCACCGTCAAATGGTGTCATGGCGACGCCGGCATTCTCATTTCCAGACGCGGGCTGACTCGGGCGCTGGGTGAGGCGCTGGACGTCGATACCAGGGCGGTGCTCGAGCAGGATGCCGAACGGTGTGAGCGTCATCTCTGGGAGCAGGGCCTGGGGTCTGGTTACAGTCTGTGTCATGGAGACTTCGGCAATCTGATGTGCTTGCTCAGACTCTATCGCGACACACGTAATGAGCAGGGTATCGCCCGGGTGGAGCGAGCACTCTCACAGGTGACCCAGAACTTCTTCAATGAAGATTTTCTGGATGAGCGCACTATCCCTGATCCGGGCCTGATGCTCGGGATCGCGGGCGTCGGTCAGGCGCTGCTGCATGCTGTGGCGGACGGTTTGCCTGATGTGTTGTCCCTCGAGTTTGCAAGACCGGCTGCTGCCTGAGTGGCACAAAACCCAGGCGAAAAAAAACCGGCCATCACTGGCCGGTTTTTTTATCGCAGCGGTTCAGCGATGCAATTAAGCGCCGTATACCGGCAGCTTCTTGCAGATGGCCTTGACCTTCTCACGAACGGCGTCGATCACCGCTTCGTTGTTCAGGTCAGCCAGGATGTCGCAGATCCAGCCGGCCAGCTCTTTGCACTCTGCTTCCTTGAAGCCGCGAGTGGTCACAGCCGGAGTGCCGAAGCGCAGGCCGGAGGTGACGAACGGGGAGCGTGGATCGTTTGGCACGGAGTTCTTGTTCACGGTGATGAATGCTTTGCCCAGAGCGGCGTCAGCGTCTTTACCGGAGATTTCCTGCTTGATCAGCGACAGCAGGAACAGGTGGTTTTCAGTACCGCCGGAAACCACGTCGAAACCGCGCTCGATGAAGACGCTGGCCATGGCCTGGGCGTTTTTCACCACTTGTTGCTGGTAAGCCTTGAACTCAGGCTGCAGCGCTTCCTTGAAGCAGATCGCTTTAGCGGCGATCACGTGCTCCAGCGGGCCACCCTGGGCGCCCGGGAATACTGCGGAGTTCAGCTTCTTCTCGATGTCGGCGTTGGCGCGAGCCAGGATCAGGCCGCCACGTGGACCGCGCAGGGTCTTGTGCGTGGTGGTGGTCACGACGTCAGCGAATGGCACCGGGTTCGGGTAGACGCCAGCGGCTACCAGACCGGCCACGTGGGCCATGTCGACGAACAGGTAGGCGCCAACCTTGTCAGCGATTGCGCGGAAGCGCGGGAAGTCGAGGATCTGCGAGTAAGCAGAGAAACCGGCCACGATCATTTTCGGCTTGTGCTCAACGGCCAGGCGCTCGACTTCGTCGTAGTCGATCAGGCCATTGGCGTCGATGCCGTACTGAACGGCGTTGTACAGCTTGCCGGAGGACGAAACGCTGGCACCGTGGGTCAGGTGACCACCGTGAGCCAGGCTCATGCCCAGGATGGTGTCGCCAGCTTGCAGCAGGGCCAGGTAAACGGCGCTGTTGGCTTGCGAACCGGCGTGCGGCTGAACGTTGGCGTAATCGGCGCCGAACAGTTCTTTGGCACGGTCGATGGCCAGTTGCTCAACGACGTCGACGAACTCGCAACCACCGTAGTAGCGCTTGCCCGGGTAGCCTTCGGCGTACTTGTTGGTCAGTACCGAGCCTTGAGCTTCCATCACCGCAGGGCTGGTGTAGTTTTCCGAAGCGATCAGCTCGATGTGTTCTTCCTGGCGCTGAGCTTCTTGCTCCATGGCGGCAAAAAGATCGGCGTCGTACTTGGCAATAGTCAAATCACGGCTGAACATGGCGGTCCTCAAGGATCGGGGCAGAAAAGGGGGGCATTCTAACCCAATGGGATTTAGATGGCATATGAAAGGGCATCATGTCGCAGACAAGTGGGCTTCATGTCGGGATCAGCGGTGATCATGCCGCCCACATCGCCGGCAAGCCGGCTCCTACAGGGGAACGCATTCCAAATGTAGGAGCCGGCTTGCCGGCGATGGGGCCATCAGCCCCACTGCACAACCTCAATCGAACATGAACAACGCATCATTACTGAACTGCGCTTCAAACCGTCCCGCCGGCATCGGCCGCCCGAACAGGTAACCCTGAACCTCATCGCAGCCATGCTCACGCAGGAAGTCCAGCTGCTCATGGGTTTCCACACCCTCGGCGATCACCGCCAGGTTGAGGCTGTGGGCCATGGCGATGATCGCCCGGGCGATCTGCGCATCCTGTTCACCCGACGGCAAGCCATCGACAAAGGTACGGTCGATCTTCAGCACGTCGATCGGGAACTGCTTGAGGTAGTTGAGCGACGAATAACCGGTGCCGAAGTCGTCGACCGCGATGCTCAGCCCGAGGTTTTTCAGCCCGGCCAGAATCTGCATCGCCTCGCTGACTTCGCGCATCAGGATACTTTCGGTCAGCTCCAGCTCCAGGCACGCCGGTGGCAGGCCGGTTTCCTTGAGGATAGTGGCGATCCGCGTGCCGAGCTGGCCGTCGGAGAACTGCCGGGCAGAGATGTTGACCGATACCTTCGGCACCCGCACCTTGGCCTGATGCCAGGTCTTGAGCTGACGGCAGGCCTCGCTGATCACCCAGTCGCCGACGTCCACCACCAGGCCCAGTTCTTCGAGCACCGGAATGAAATCCCCCGGTGGCACCAGGCCACGGCGGGGATGACGCCAGCGCAGCAAGGCTTCGGCACCGGTCAGGCGTTTGCCGTCGCCGCTGAATTGCGGCTGGTAGTACAGCACGAATTCGTTCTGTTCCAGGGCGTGACGCAAGTCGCTTTCCAGCTCCAGGCGCTCGAGGGCACTGGCGTTCATGTCCGCCTGATAGAACTGGAAGTTGTTCTTGCCGCGTTCCTTGGCGTGGTACATCGCGGTGTCGGCGTTCTTCATCAGCTGGCTGAGTTCGTTGCCGTCCTGCGGGCTCAGGGCGATGCCGATACTGGCGGTGACGAAGAATTCGCGGCCTTCAAGCACGAACGGTTTCACCAGGCTGGCGAGAATCTGTTCGGCCACGTGAATCGCCCGATTGAGGGCGATTTCGCGGTTGGCCCGCGGTTGCAGGAGCAAGGTGAATTCATCGCCGCCCATACGCGCCACGGTGTCGTCGTCATCGACGCAACCGAGCAGGCGCGTGGCCATTTCCTTGAGCATGCGATCGCCGGCGGCGTGGCCCAGGGAGTCGTTGATCGGCTTGAAACGGTCGAGGTCGAGGAACATCAGCACCACCCAGGACTTCTGCCGTTCCGCCGATTGCAACGCGGTGTGCAGGCGGTCCTGGAACAGCGTGCGGTTGGGCAGGTGCGTCAGGGCGTCGTAATAGGCGAGGCGGTGAATCCGTTGTTCACTGGCCTTGCGCTCGCTGATGTCGCTGAAGAAACACACGTAACTGGCCAGATCGCCTTCATCGTCGAGCACCGCCGTGATACCGACCCACGCCGGGTAATGCTCGCCGTTACGACGCCTGAGCCAGACTTCGCCTTCCCAGGTGCTGTGCTGGTTCAATTGCTTGAGCACATAGCGCAGGTGCGCTTCCTGCTGCTCGTCGACGGTCAGCATGTTCGGCAACTGGTCGAGCACTTGCTCCACCGCATAGCCGCTCACGCGACTGAACGCTTCGTTGGCCTGCACGATGTAGCCTGCCGGGTCGGTGATCAGGATCGCCGACGTCGAGTGTTCGAATACCGTGGCCGCCATGCGCAGGTCTTTCTCGGCGCGGCGTTGCTGGCTGATGTCGCGACCGACACCGAGCACGCCTTCGAAGGCGCCGTGTTCGTCCCAGACCAGCACCAGCCGCAACTCGATCGGAATCTTGCGCCCGTCGGCACGCAGGCAGTCGAACAGGAACAGTTGGGTCTGCACCTGGCTGCGCAACAGCGCCAGTTGGTCGGGCTTGCCCAGCGCTTTGCTGACGCGGTCCATCAGGTTGTAGATGCCGGTCAACTGTTGCGGGTTGGCGATGGTCGACTGCCAGCCGTTCTGGAAAATCCAGTCGGTGTCGTAGCCCAGCACGGCTTGCACCGACGGGCTGACGTAGTTGAGCGAGAGCTTGCTGTCGGTGGAGAAAATCACGTCGCTGATGCTTTCGGCGAGCATCCGGTAGCGCTGCTCGCTGTCGCGCAGGGACTCACTGGCCTCGATCTGCTCGGTGATGTCCTTGGCCACGCCGATGATCCGTGTGACCTGGTCGTGTTTGTCCCGCGCCAGCGCCTGTTCACGAATATCGAAACGCCGCCATTTGCCGTTGCGGTGACGGAAGCGCAGTTGGCATTGCAGCAATTGCGTATAGCCCGCGTGTCGCTGGGTCTGGCGCGCGCGATGGTAGTGGTCGGCATCTTCGGGGTGCAGCAGGATTTCCCAGAAGTACTCGCCCATCTGGTGTAGCTCGGTGCGGTTGTAACCGAGTGTCTGGCCCAGGTGATGGTTGCTGAAGATCATGCGCTGGCTGATCACGTCCTGGACGTACAAATGATCCGGCACGGTGCGCACCACATCGGACCAGAACCCTTCACGCTCAAGCAGCGACAGTTCGATGAGCTTGCGACTGGTGATGTCGCTGATGCTCAGGATCACCGCTTTATAGTCGTCCTGGTTTTCCGGCAGGCGCATCACCAGCCACAGGTGCTGATCGCGGCCATTGGCGTCTTGCAGTTTTATTTCCAGCTCAAACTGTTTCTGCTGATTGAGTACCGCTTCGAGCACTTGATTGCCGATGGCGGTGCCATCCAGCGGATTGCCGTCGATCAGCAACTTCCAGGCTTGTTCACAGGAATTGACGTTGAGCAGTTGCAGGGCAACCTGGTTGACCTCGGTGATGCGCAGTTCCTGCAACAGCTGCTGGCGCTGTTCCGGGGTTTCCAACCAGGCTTGCAGGTGTTCGGTGCTGAGCAACTGGTTTTTGTCGAAGACGTTCTTGAGGCCAGACACGTCGAGCACGCACAGGGCGACGCCGGTGCCTTCGAAAATATCCTGATAGCGCCGGCGACCTTCACTCACTTGGCGCTGACGGCGGCGTATGTTCAACAGGGCGATCAGCGGCAGCAGAGAGAGCGCCAGCCCCAGCAGGCATTTACCGATAAATGCCGGCAGCAGTTCTTCGATCACACGTTGCCGGTCGAACAACCCGCGCAGTTGCCAGTCGCTGCCGGTCAGGGGAACCGTCAGCACGCTGTTGGCCACATCATTTGCGGTCAGCTCGCTCGGCTTGGCCAAGGGCTGTGAATCATCGCGGCTGATGACCTGGTGATTGACGCGGTTTTCCACCAGCCACAATGGGCGGATCCCGGCCTCGCCTGGTTTGGTCAGTGACGAGAAAAAGCTTGGCGTCAGGCGCAGGACCCAATAGCCCCGAGAGCTGCCGCTGGCTTGATGCAGCAACAGGTGCACCACCGAACCGTTATCGGCGTTGCTGAAATAATGTGCCTGGGTACGGCTGCGGCGTACCAGCTCGACGAGGTAGTCGGCGTCCTCGCTGTCGGCGGTGGTGTCGCTGATGACTTTCCCTGAGGGGCTCAACAACGCGAGGCTGCGCAGGTCGGGCAAGGACTTTTGCAGCTTGCGCAGCAGCTCCTGCTGTTCGTCGGCGCTTTGCGGCTGTTCGACGATCGGTAGCAGGTTGAGGGCGATCTGCGCATTGAGCGACATGTTCAGGCTGACTTGCGCAGCCAGATCGGCGGTGTAGTCGATGGTGTATTGGCGCTGGTTTTTCTGGGTTTCGCGCATCTGATCCAGCAGTTGCCAGAACAGCAGCGCGAGCAGCAAAAGCACGAGTGTCGCCAGCGCGCCCTTTAATGTTCCGCGCAGGGGGGAACCGGACACAGCAGTCGGTGCACGGGTGGTCAAGGGCGGAGTGACATTAGACAAACTGTAATCCTGCGGTTTAGCTGGACTGGCGCGACGTGCACTATAAGCCGGACGCCCGGAGGGCGGCTAGCATGCCTTGAGTTGTGGCAAAGTGCCAGACCCTCCCGGCTGGACTGCCTTCTGTCAATAAGGTAGCTTTGCCGGTTACGCGGGAGCGTTCCAGCTCCTAGAATCAGGTTTTTTCAGCGCGCAGCATTGATACCTATCAGTCGTCGACGCGCACGGCCTGGCCGGGCATCGCCTGCGCTCCAATCATTCATCTGTCACTGACCCAAGGTTCTCCATGGCTCAATACGTCTTCACCATGCATCGGCTGGGCAAAGTTGTTCCGCCGAAGCGGGAAATCCTGAAAAACATTTCGCTGTCCTTCTTCCCCGGCGCCAAGATCGGCGTGCTCGGCCTCAACGGTTCGGGTAAATCCACGCTGCTGAAAATCATGGCCGGCGTCGACACCGAGTTCGAGGGCGAAGCCCGTCCGATGCCGGAGTTGAACATCGGTTACCTGCCACAGGAACCGATCCTGGACCCGACCAAGACCGTGCGTGAAGTGGTCGAGGAAGCGGTCAGCGTGATCAAGAACGCCCAGGCACGCCTGGACGAGGTCTACGCGGCTTACGCTGATGAAGATGCCGACTTCGACAAACTGGCCGCCGAACAGGCCAAGCTCGAAGCCATCCTGCAAGCCAGCGACGGTCACAACCTGGATCGCCAACTGGAAGTCGCCGCCGATGCGCTGCGCCTGCCGGCCTGGGACGCCAAGGTCGAATTCCTTTCCGGTGGTGAAAAACGTCGTGTGGCCCTGTGCCGCCTGCTGCTGTCCGCCCCCGACATGCTGCTGCTCGACGAACCGACCAACCACCTGGACGCCGATTCCGTCGCCTGGCTGGAACACTTCCTCCACGACTTCCCGGGCACTGTCGTTGCGATCACGCACGACCGTTACTTCCTGGACAACGTTGCTGGCTGGATCCTCGAGCTCGACCGCGGCGCCGGTATCCCGTACGAGGGCAACTATTCGGGTTGGCTTGAAGCCAAGTCCGATCGTCTCGCTGCCGAATCCAAGCAGCAGTCGGCCCACGAAAAAGCCATGAAGGAAGAACTGGAGTGGGTGCGCAAAGGCGCCAAGGCCCGCCAGTCCAAATCCAAGGCACGTCTGCAACGCTTCGAAGAAATGCAATCGCAGGAATTCCAGAAGCGTTCGGAAACCAACGAGATCTACATCCCGGCCGGTCCGCGCCTGGGTGACAAGGTCATCGAGTTCAAGAACGTTTCCAAGGGCTATGGCGATCGCGTGCTGATCGACAACCTGTCGTTCTCCATGCCTAAAGGCGCCATCGTTGGCGTGATCGGCGGTAACGGTGCCGGTAAGTCGACGCTGTTCCGCATGCTGATGGGCAAGGAACAACCGGATTCGGGCAGCATCGAAGTCGGCGAAACCGTGCAACTGGCCTGCGTCGATCAGAGCCGCGAAGACCTGGACGGCAGCAAGACTGTGTTCCAGCAAATCTCCGACGGTTCGGATCAGATCCGCATCGGCAACTACGAGATCCCGTCGCGTACCTACGTCGGTCGCTTCAACTTCAAGGGCGGCGATCAGCAGAAGTTCGTCAAGGATCTGTCCGGTGGTGAGCGCGGTCGCTTGCACCTGGCCCTGACCCTGAAAGAGGGCGGCAACGTCCTGCTGCTCGACGAACCGTCCAACGACCTCGACGTTGAAACCCTGCGTTCCCTGGAAGAAGCCCTGCTGGACTTCCCGGGCGCCGCCATTGTGATCTCTCACGATCGGTGGTTCCTTGACCGCGTCGCGACGCACATCCTGGCGTACGAAGACGATTCGCAAGCAGTGTTCTTCGAAGGTAACTACACCGAGTACGAAGCCGATCGCAAGAAACGCCTCGGCGAAGCGGCTTCCCAGCCGCATCGTGTACGGCACAAGAAACTGGCCTGATTTCGGGTTGGTTGCATGAAAAAACGGAGCCTTCGGGCTCCGTTTTTTTTATGGGTTTTTTCAGTGGCACCGTGGCGAATTCATCGCGAGCAGGCTCGCTCCCACAGGGGGAATGCACATCAAATTGTAGGAGTGAGCCTGCTCGCGATAGCGGTGTAGCTAATGGTGCAAAACCCAGATTGCGAATCCCTTTTTAGGTGCGAAATCAGCCTGAAAATGGAGTTTATTTATATCCTGCGCACCATTTAATTTCATAAACGCGACATTTTGCTCTATTGCTGTGCGCACTCCGTTTGCTAAAGTCCGGCCCAATCTCTTCCAACGACAATAAATTTGCCGAGACTTTTCCATGATCGAATCCGTCGAAACCTTCCTTGCCCGACTGAAAAAACGCGACCCGGACCAACCTGAATTCCACCAGGCCGTCGAAGAGGTCCTGCGCAGTCTGTGGCCGTTTCTCGAAGCCAATCCGCATTATCTGACCTCCGGCATTCTGGAGCGGATCTGCGAGCCGGAGCGGGCGATTGTGTTCCGTGTTTCCTGGGTCGACGATCACGGCAAGGTGCAGGTCAATCGCGGTTTCCGCATCCAGATGAACAGTGCGATCGGTCCGTACAAGGGCGGCTTGCGTTTCCATCCTTCGGTGAACCTCGGCGTACTGAAATTCCTCGCCTTCGAGCAAACCTTCAAAAACTCCCTGACCTCGTTGCCCATGGGCGGTGGCAAGGGTGGCTCGGACTTCGACCCGAAAGGCAAAAGCGACGCGGAAGTCATGCGCTTCTGCCAGGCCTTCATGAGCGAGTTGTACCGCCACATCGGTGCAGACGTTGACGTGCCGGCCGGCGACATCGGCGTGGGTGCCCGCGAGATCGGTTTCCTGTTCGGTCAGTACAAGCGCCTGAGCAACCAGTTCACCAGCGTGCTGACCGGCAAAGGCCCGAGCTATGGCGGCAGCCTGATTCGTCCGGAAGCCACCGGTTTCGGCTGCGTGTACTTCGCCGAGGAAATGCTCAAGCGCAGCGGTGAAGCCGTCGAAGGCAAGCGCGTAGCCATCTCGGGTTCCGGCAACGTTGCGCAGTACGCGGCGCGCAAGGTCATGGACCTGGGCGGCAAGGTGATTTCGCTCTCGGACTCCGAAGGCACGCTGTACTGCGAGGCGGGTTTGACCGAAGAACAGTGGCTGGCGCTGTTGGAGCTGAAAAACGTCAAGCGTGGACGGATCAGCGAACTGGCCACGCGTTTCGGCCTGGAGTTCCGTGCGGGTCAGTGCCCATGGGATCTGGCGTGCGACATCGCGCTGCCCTGCGCCACTCAAAACGAACTGGATGCCGAGGCCGCGCGCACGTTGCTGCGCAACGGCTGCATCTGCGTGGCGGAAGGCGCGAACATGCCGACCACCCTGGAAGCCGTGGACCTGTTTATCGAGGCCGGGATTCTGTTCGCGCCGGGCAAGGCGTCCAACGCCGGCGGTGTCGCGGTGAGCGGGCTGGAGATGTCGCAGAACGCCATGCGTCTGCTGTGGACCGGCGGGGAAGTGGACAGCAAGCTCCACGGGATCATGCAATCGATCCACCATGCGTGTGTGCATTACGGCGAAGAGAACGGCCGCATCAACTACGTCAAAGGCGCGAACATTGCCGGTTTCGTCAAAGTCGCCGACGCCATGCTCGCCCAGGGCGTGGTTTAAGCCGGTTCGATGCGGATGATTTCGATCGTCTGATCGCCGGCCGGGCGTTGCCACAGCACCTCGTCGCCGAGTTGCGCCCCAAGCAATGCCCGGCCCAGCGGTGAGCCCCAGTTGATCAGGCCCGCAGACGCGTCGGCCTGGTCTTCACCGACCAATTGCACGGTTTGCTCGGTGCTGTGCTCGTCGGCGAAGGTCACGCGGCTGCCGATCTGCACCTTTTGCGTCGAACTGGCGGCGGTCACGACCTGAGCGCTTTGCAGGCGCTGATTGAAGTAGCGCAAATCCCGCTCAAGGTCCACCAGGCGTTGCTTGTCGGCCTGTTCGCCTTTGGCCGATTGTTCATTGTGCAATTGTTGCAACCCGGCGACTTTTGCCTGCAGCTGGGCAAGGCCTGCGGGCGTGACGTAATTGGGCTGCGTGCTGACCTGCCGTTCGACGGGCTGATCAACTTGCGCGGCGGCGTTATCTTCATTGACGAAGGCGCGACTCATGGTTTCCTCCCGTTATAGGGTTTAGGCCATGGTCACAGGCTTTTAGTTTCGGCGGATGTCTGTCAGCGACTCATTGCGAGCGAAACGCACGGGCGGCGTCCTGATCTTTCTGCTGTTGCCAGGCTTTTTCACGTTCGTCCCAGTGATGGCTGCGATAGTCCTCGCGGTCTTCGCTTTCGCGCATGGCCTGGCATTGGCGGAAACCATCGCTCCAGCCTTCGGCGTATGGCTTGTCCTTGAGATACCGCGGCACGTTCTTGCGAAATTCACCGGTGATCGCCCCGGCAGCCTGTCGACCACTGCTGCAGCCGTCATCGAAACCATCGGCGAAGGCCGGAGGATAACCCTTGGCAATCAGGTCTTCGTGAGTCGTCTGGCAACCCGCGCACAACAGCAACACACCCACCACACCCACACAACGCCACATCTCGGACTCCCGGCCGTTCAACGGCCTATGGTTCAAGTCTAGAAGTGCATTCGTGAGACCTTCGTGAAAGGCCTGTGATGAATCCGTTGAACAACGCATATCCAATGTGGGAGCGGGCTTGCTCGCGAAGGCGTATTGTCAGTCACCATCAGTGTTGAATGACACTACGCCTTCGCGAGCAAGCCCGCTCCCACAGGGATGGTGGTGTGTCAGGTCAGTAGTGATACCACTTCAGCTCAAGCATCACTTCATTCTCGGGTGTAGCCAGATGGCTGAATTCGCGCTGGGCGCTCAGACGCAGACCCAGGTTGCGCGACAATTCCCACTGCTGGTTCAGACTCAAACTACGGCGCACTTCGCCATTGGTGAAGAAATCCCCCTTGGCCTCCAGGCTGAAATTGCCCAGCGGATTCTTCCATAGCACACCGCTGTTGAAACCTGCCGCGGGGGCGATGAAACCGGCGAAGTCGTTATTGTGTTCGACGCGCACGGTGCCCAAGGCAAAACCAAGCATGTCGTCGCCCAGTTGCCACGTGCCGCCACCACCGCCGTTGACATGGCTGACGAGGGTTTCATCGTCATGTTTGCCCGGCACCCGCTCCAGGCCGCCGGTGACCTGCCACGACAGCGGTTGCAGCAGCTCGTTGCGCGGCGTCAGGGAGCGAATGGTCGCCAGATCCAGTTGCTGCAACTGCCACTGATTGCCTTCGTACTGGCGCAGTTTCATCTGCAGGATTTCGATCTGCGCGCCGAGGGGAAAGCTTTCCGAGTTGTCGTTGAGATCGTGATACGCCATGCGCAGGCCATATTCGCCAAAGGCCTTGTCGCCCCGGGTGCCGAGGCCGGCCTGCCAGGTGCGCGATTCATGGCCATCTTCGGGCAAGCCCGGTTGCGGGATGTCCAGCTCCGGCGCCGGGTTCTGGTTGATCGCCCGCAGCAATTCAAAACTGCGCTGAGCCCGCTGCGGGTCGCGTTCCTGGCCGTTGGCGCGGTAGCGTTCGAGCCGGTAAGCCGCGTCGATGATCAGCGCCTGACGTTCGCGCGGTTGCGCCTTGAACGCCGGTTCCTGCAACTGTTTCTGGTCGGCGCTGACTTTCAGCACCCATTGCTGCTCTTCAGGATTCAACGGTTCGGCGCGGCTCAGCAGTTCGCGTTCGCGGGACGGCCGATACTGAATGGACTCCACCAGGCCGGCTTCTTTCACCGCTTTGACCGTGTCGGTGGGGATGGCGGTCAGCGGGAATTGTTCGGTCAGGCGCAGGCTTGGACGCGCCACTTGCAGCAGTTCCAGCAGGCGATAGGAGCAGTTTTCGTCGAAGAAGAAATAGTCGAACTGGATCTGCTTGAGTTCCCAGACGTGCTCGACCATGCGCTCGGTTTCCTGCTGTGTCAGGTTCAGCCGGTATTCCCACAGGTCACGGTTTTCGAGGCTGCGGTATTCCGAGAGTTTTTCCTGATACGGCACCAGCGCAAACAGGCCCGGGTAGCCGCCCATCAAACCTTTCCAGGCGTAGAGAATGCTGTTGTCCGAACCTTCGATGTAGGCGCCGAAGTTGATGGCGTAGCTGAGCAATGACGTCTTGTCGCTCTGCACATCCGCCTGATCGATGCGCAGCAGCGTGTGGCCGAACATCGATGACGGACTGTTCAAGTAGGCTGCCGGGAAAATCATCACCGCGCTGTGGGGCGAGACATCCTTGAACCATTGCTTGAATTCGGCGCAGTCCGGCGACGGCAGATCGCTCAGGTTGAGTTGTGCCTTGAGCCAGCGGGTACGCGCCGGGTAGACGCATTGCGCATGTTTTTCGCCGGCACTGGCCGGGGCGTACAGCGCCTGCACGGTGGCCGCCAGTTCGCGGTCGGGGTGTTCGTTGCCATCGGGCGCCAGAAAGAACTTCCTGTCGCTGACATAGCTGCGCCAGCCACCGAGCTTGGCGGTTTCGTAATGCCCCAGGGAAATCCAGAAGGGGTCGTTGGCCAGTTGCTGCAAACGTTGATTGTCGATGTGAGGCGCGGCGGACAGCGGGGCGCAGACACAGAGCGCCAGCCAGGCAAGGCGTTTGAACATAGTGGGCAACTTAAGTCGAAAAAAATAAAGACCCGGTACGGAAGATCCGTCCTTGTAGGAGCCGGCTTGCTGGCGATGGCATCGACACGGTGTTTCTGAATCACCGCGGTGATGCCATCGCCAGCAAGCCGGCTCCTACAATTGAACGATATGGCCGAAAGAGGGCAGGTCCAAAAAATAAAACCCGCTCCCCGAAAGGAGCGGGCGGGTCGAGCTTAAGCTTGAGTTGCGTACTTGGCCAGACGAGGATCGGCCTTCAAAACGGCCAGGGTGTTGGTATGCACATCTTCTGCAGTCACGTCAGCCTTGCTGAAGATCTGCTGGAAGTGCTCGTGAGTCACAGCCGCGAAATGCGCACGGTCTTCCGGCGCCACGCCCAGTACCACGGCGTAGGTCGTCAGCGCTTCGCCGTTACCTTTAGCCATGTCTTCGGACAGCTCGTTCATCATGCCATTCATGGCAAACCAGGATTTGCCGCCATAAGTCAGCGACGCATTAGTCGCGCAACCGTTGGTACCAGAGGTCATACCGAACGTTGCGTTGCCGGAAGTGCCGTTGGTGGTGGATGCCAGGAAGTGAGCCGGGGTGCCACGCTGACCTTCGAACAGCATGTTGCCCCACCCGCAATCCGGGCCGCCTGGCGCCTGTGCCATAGCGTTGATGGATACAGCGGTGAAGAGAGTACCGAGAAGAATCCGTTTCATAGCTTTGTTCTCTTTATGTGCATACCAATGGACAAGGGGTCTGGCCCGATCTGGCGCCAGTGGGCCGGTTATTGTTCCAGCCGCGCAGCTTGGAGTTTAGGCACGTTCCAAGGGTTCCGTGACTTTTTACGAAACATTCGTTGAAAACATTGATTTAGACCCGGCCCGCCTGGGGATGCCCGCTTGGCTATGCTTTGGCGAAAGGCGCGCCTTGCAAGTGGGGTATGGGCAGCGCCAGAATGCCGCTATCTGCCCCGCCTGATGTAAGGAAGCCCGATGCCTGATCCTGTTGCTGCCAGCTTGCGTCTAGCGCCCGAAGCGCTGACCCGTCCGTTTTCCGCTGAACAGTTCAGCTTCTCTACCACCAATGATCTGGAGCCCTTCCGCGGTGTGCTTGGCCAGGAACGTGCGGTCGAAGCCTTGCAGTTTGGTGTGGCCATGCCACGCCCCGGTTACAACGTATTCGTCATGGGCGAGCCTGGCACTGGCCGGTTTTCGTTCGTCAAACGCTACCTGAAGGCCGAAGGCAAGCGCCTGCAGACCCCGGCCGACTGGGTCTACGTCAACAATTTCGATGAACCCCGCGAGCCGCGCGCCCTGGAATTGCCATCGGGCACGGCCGGCGCGTTCATCGGTGATATCAACGCTTTGATCGACAACCTGCTGGCGACCTTCCCGGCGGTATTCGAACATCCGTCTTATCAGCAGAAAAAAAGCGCCATCGACCGCGCCTTCAACCAGCGCTACGACAAGGCGCTGGACATCATCGAGCGCCTGGCGCTGGAGAAAGAAGTCGCGCTGTACCGTGACGCGAGCAACATCGCGTTTACCCCGATGAGCGAAGGCAAGGCGCTGGATGAAGCGGAATTCGCCCAGTTGCCGGAAGCCGATCGCGAGCGTTTCCACGAAGACATCTCTGGTCTGGAAGAGCGTCTGAACGAAGAACTCGCCAGCCTGCCGCAGTGGAAGCGCGAGTCGAGCAATCAGCTGCGCCACCTCAACGAAGAAACCATCACCCTGGCCTTGCAGCCGTTGTTGTCGCCGTTGTCGGAAAAATACGCCGAGAACGCGGCGGTGTGCGGTTACCTGCAAGCCATGCAGGTTTACTTGCTGAAAACCGTGGTCGAGCAATTGGTCGACGACAGCAAGGTCGATGCGGTGGCGCGCAAGATGCTGGAAGAGCAATACGCGCCGAGTCTGGTGGTCGGTCACTCGGCCAGCGGCGGTGCGCCGGTGGTGTTCGAGCCGCACCCGACCTACGAAAACCTGTTTGGCCGCATCGAATACAGCACCGATCAGGGCGCGCTCTACACCACGTATCGCCAGTTGCGACCGGGCGCGCTGCACCGCGCGAACGGCGGTTTCCTGATCCTTGAAGCCGATAAAATGCTCAGCGAGCCGTTCGTATGGGATGCGCTCAAGCGCGCCCTGCAATCGCGCAAACTGAAAATGGAATCACCGCTGGGTGAGCTGGGACGTCTGGCCACCGTGACCCTGACACCACAACACATTCCGTTGCAGGTCAAAGTCGTCATCATCGGTGCCCGGCAGTTGTATTACACGCTGCAAGACCTCGATCCGGACTTCCAGGAGATGTTCCGCGTTCTGGTGGACTTCGACGAAGACATCCCGATGGTCGACGAAAGCCTGGAGCAGTTCGCCCAGTTGCTCAAAACCCGTACCTCCGAAGAAGGCATGGCACCGCTGACCGCCGATGCGGTGGCGCGTCTGGCGACCTACAGCGCGCGTCTGGCCGAGCACCAGGGGCGTTTGTCGGCGCGGATCGGTGACTTGTTCCAACTGGTCAGCGAGGCGGATTTCATTCGTCACCTGGCCAGCGATGAAATGACCGACGCCGGCCACATCGAGCGTGCGCTCAAGGCCAAGGCCACCCGCACCGGGCGCGTTTCGGCGCGGATTCTCGATGACATGCTGGCCGGGATCATCCTGATCGACACCGATGGCGCGGCCGTGGGCAAGTGCAACGGGCTGACGGTGCTGGAAGTCGGGGATTCGGCGTTTGGCGTCCCGGCGCGGATTTCCGCCACGGTGTATCCGGGTGGCAGCGGCATTGTCGACATCGAGCGTGAGGTCAACCTCGGCCAACCGATTCACTCCAAAGGCGTGATGATCCTCACCGGGTATCTGGGCAGCCGTTACGCCCAGGAATTCCCGTTGGCGATTTCCGCGAGTATCGCCCTGGAGCAGTCCTACGGTTATGTCGATGGCGACAGTGCGTCGTTGGGCGAGGCATGCACGTTGATTTCGGCGTTGTCGAAAACGCCGCTCAAGCAATGCTTTGCAATCACTGGCTCGATCAACCAGTTCGGCGAAGTACAGGCGGTGGGCGGGGTCAACGAGAAGATCGAAGGCTTCTTCCGTCTCTGCGAAGCCCGCGGGCTGACCGGTGAGCAGGGGGCGATCATTCCTCACGCCAACGTGGCGACGCTGATGCTGGACGAGAAAGTGCTGGCGGCGGTGCGCGCAGGGCAATTCCACGTTTACGCAGTGCGCCAGGCTGACGAAGCGCTGAGCCTGTTGGTCGGCGAGCCTGCCGGTGCGCCGGATGAAAATGGCGAATTCCCAGAAGGCAGCGTGAATGCGCGGGTGGTGGAGCGCTTGCGGGTGATCGCGGAAATGATCAGCGAAGAAGACCTGAAAGAAGCCGAGAAAGAAGCGGCACAAGAAGCGTTGGTCGAAGCCAAGCCGGCCTGATACAACCCTTACGGTCACACCGATCCATTGTGGGAGCGGGCTTGCTCGCGAATACGATTTATCATTCAACACATATGTTGGCTGATCGACCGCATTCGCGAGCAAGCCCGCTCCCACATTTGTATCGGGCCTATCCAGAACAATGTGCCATCACTCTGACGTCAAGATTCACACAATGACCATTCGGCGCCTTCTGGTCTCAGTTGGCGTGCGGGCCTGACTTTTCTTCTATTCTCAGCTCAAGGACATCGACAGTAATCACTGGATCGAGACAGTTCTCCCGTGGGAGCTGAATACCGGATCTACCGAGGGTCGCCGCCATGTCGCGCAACCTCTGCCTCACCCGTCAATGCCTGGGCCTTGTGACCCGTATCGAATGTGCCATCAAGCCATTGGCTGGTGATACGGGCATGTGGACTTTGCTTTTCGCCGCCGGAATGGCTGGCGAACAACCCTCAGCCATCAAAGCCCAAGGTCCGTTTCCTGGGCCTTTCGCGGCTGAATCGATCCTCGACACCATCGTTGAAAGCCTGACGTTGCATGGCTATGAACTGGCCGATGACCCGCAAATCTGGTGCCTGCACCTGCAAGCCCAGCTACGGGAAATCAATGGTGGGCGCTGCCGCAACATGGGCGGCTTCGAGTTCCGCCCCGATCACTGAGACGACTATTGGGCGAGGCTGGACGTATCAGCCTTGTCGAGTTTGACCTCGAATCCATATTGCACCGTGGTGAGATCGGTTCGCTGGTAGGTTTCCAGCTGCGCCGGCTGGCCGTAGAAGTAATGCACGCTGAATAACGCCGGGCCCTGCGCACTCGCATCGTGAATGACCGAGAGAATCTCCTTGAGATAGTGGCCGCTATCGTCCCTGGCGAAAAAGCGCCAGTCCTGGGCGGGAAACAGCTTCAGATCAACCAGCAGTGCATTGCCTTTCAATTCCAGGCCTTTGGGCAGCCGGTCGGTTTCAAGTGTCTGCTTGTCGACGGTGGCCAGGAACAGCGGCATGGATCCCACCGCAAACGCCGGCGTTTGCGCGAACAGGTTCAGGTCATAAGTGATGATGCCGCGCAGGGGATCGACCTGGTAAGCCTCGGGCGGCAGTTCGATCGGCTCGTCGCGTTGACCGCTGCTGTCCTCGGTAAAGAAGCTGACCGGGCTATCGCCAGGGCTGAAGGACGTGCCAAGCAGTTCATCGTTGAAGCTTCGGGTGTGATCGAACTCGATGCGCGCCGCGCTCGGGTCGTCCACCGATTGCCGGATGCTGACGCTCTTCTTCAGTTGCTCCTCGCTGAGCGTTGCGCCTTTGAGCCAGGTCGGTGCCTGATCGTCGTACACGACCACGGGTAAAGTCAGTGGCTGGATGGTTTTTGCCGTGGTGTGTTGATCGAAGCGACGGATCGGCAGGTCCAGGTCCTTGCGCGTGACCGTGGCCGCCGAAAAGTCCAGCAGGCTGACTTCAAGGATCTCGATCGGGCCGTTGAAATACACCTTGGAGTAATGCCTGGTTTGTTGCTTCTCAAACGCGCGTTGTTCTTCATCGAGCTGCCTTTCGAAGGCTTCGCTCCAGCTCTTCTGCTGTTGCATTTTCGCCAGTTGTTTCTGGTAGAAGGCAATTTGCGCGGCGGTTTGGTTGATCGAACCCGAGCGTGAAAGAAATTGCCCGGTGGCGTCCCTGGCCTGGACGACCGACGGGTTGAAGGGTATCTCGCTGACTTCCGGGGCCAGCGGCGCGCTGTTGCTGAACTCGATTTCGGCGTAGTTGTTTGTCAGCTTCAGCAGCGTGACACTCAGGTTGTCATTGCTGCGAGTCTGGCCGACGTCTTTTTTTGTCAGGTCGAAGCTATAGAGCCTGCGCGGGGCGATGACTTCGACCTTGCCTTGCAGGCTGACGGGCTGCGGCTGGTTCTTGATTTCCATGCCCAAGCCGTCGATGAAGGGGTAAGTCACCGTGAGATCGTCGGGGCTGGTCAGGTTGGAGCTCGACGGGCTCAGTTGAATGCCCGGATCGGTTTCCGACCACTCCGGCTGGAACGGGATCACGCGTTTGTTGCTCAAGGTCACCGACTGCCATTCCAGGCCGTGGGGAAAGAGAAACCCGGCCGGAATGTTGAAGTTGAACGGGAACACCGGTTGCAGATCGGTCAGGTAGTCGGAGCTGGAATCCTTGTGCAGCACGAACAGGCCATTAATGTACGTGTCGACCAGTGCCTGTGGCGTGGGGTAGTGCTTGAGCACGGCAAGGACGTCTTCGCCGTACTCGGTTTCCACCGGTTTGCTGTCGAGTTTGAGTTGAGCACGTTCGAGCAGCAGCAGGGAGCCACCGAGTTCGGCCACGGCATCCTTGAGTTTCGGGTCCTGGATCGCGTCGAGAGACGTTTCGAATTGCGCGGTCTTTTCCTCAAGGCTGACCTGGCGTTTGTCATCGTCCGGTGAACAGCCGCTCACCAGCAGGGCCAGACAAATCCCGGCGCTCATTAAAGGCAATCGCACATCCATTTCCCGTCGTCCTGTCCGATGTCGCAGAGGTGTCAATGCTTTGGACACTAGCAGAAAAACCTTGTCACACACGCGCAGGTGGCGGATTTTCCGAGTGTTTCTGGCGGCTTCTGGGTATAGCCGGGCGGCTGGTATACTCGCGACCATTTCCAAGCCCACGTGTGAGATTCAATGGAACGCTTTATCGAAAATGCAATGTACGCCTCTCGCTGGCTGCTGGCGCCGATCTACTTCGGTCTGTCCCTCGGGCTGCTGGCCCTGGCGCTGAAATTCTTCCAGGAAGTCTTCCACGTCATCCCTAACGTGTTCTCGATGGCCGAATCGGACCTGATTCTGGTGCTGCTGTCGTTGATCGACATGGCGCTGGTGGGCGGTTTGTTGGTGATGGTGATGATTTCCGGCTACGAGAACTTTGTTTCCGAGCTGGATATCGATGACAACAAGGAAAAGCTCAACTGGCTGGGCACCATGGATTCGTCTTCATTGAAGATGAAGGTCGCGGCGTCCATCGTGGCGATTTCGTCGATTCATCTGCTGCGGATCTTCATGGACGCCAAAAACGTCGATCCCGAGCATTTGAAGTGGTACGTGATCATCCACATGACCTTCGTTGTATCGGCGTTTGCCATGGGGTATCTGGATAAACTCACCAAGCACTGAGTGCGGCCCCATGTAGGAGCGAGCCTGCTCGCGAAGAATTCAAGGACTCCGCGTTTATCCAGGATGCACGCGCTATCGTTGACGTTCTTCGCGAGCAGGCTCGCTCCTACATGGGTGGTGTGAAACAGACGGGCGGTGGCGTTTATGGCTTGTACTTTGATGCTGTGAGGCCTATGCCTGTATGAATGCTGGCTCGCCACTGCGTGAGGTGCGTTCATGAACTTCGTAGAGTTACGTGCTTATGCCATCGCAGGGAAAGTCGATGAGCTGAACCTGATCTCCATGGAAGGCGGAATCTACCTGTTGGAGGCGCGCATGCACGGGGCCGCCTACCCGTTGAGTGATGCTCACGGCGAGATGGTTCACCTGCGCTCGGTCGAGCATGCGCGTGAAGTGCTGCATAACTTTCCCACCTTGCCATTCAACCTTGTGCATACATCGGTTCACGATGAAATGTGCGGGTTGGGTGCGAGTGCGGGGGAAAGCCTGAAGGTGCCGATTGCCTTCGGTTCTGCCTGGCAGCACTGACACCCCCTCATCAGCGCAACGACATCTGTGCTAGTCTGCTGGCCCTTTTGGTTCCGGGCGTTCCGGGACGCGCTGTGCACGCACGGCAAGTTCCAGGGCCGTCCGCACAGCGGAGCAGTGTCATGTCCGAAGTAAATCTGTCCACCGACGAAACCCGCGTCAGCTACGGCATTGGCCGTCAGTTGGGCGACCAACTGCGCGACAACCCGCCGCCGGGCGTTAGCCTGGACGCAATCCTGGCAGGCCTGACTGACGCTTTCGCCGGTAAGGAAAGCCGTGTAGGTCAGGAAGAAATGTCCGCCAGCTTCAAGGTTATCCGTGAAATCATGCAAGCCGAAGCAGCTGCAAAAGCTGAAGCGGCTGCTGGCGAAGGCCTGGCATTCCTGGCTGAAAACGCCAAGCGCGATGGCATCACCACCCTGGCTTCCGGTCTGCAATTCGAAGTGCTGACCGCCGGTGAAGGCGCCAAGCCGACCCGTGAAGACCAAGTGCGTACCCACTACCACGGCACCCTGATCGACGGCACTGTGTTCGACAGCTCCTACGAGCGCGGTCAGCCTGCAGAATTCCCGGTAGGCGGCGTGATCGCTGGCTGGACCGAAGCCCTGCAACTGATGAACGCTGGCAGCAAATGGCGTCTGTACGTGCCGAGCGAACTGGCTTACGGCGCTCAAGGCGTTGGCAGCATTCCGCCGCACAGCGTACTGGTCTTCGACGTCGAGCTGCTCGACGTTCTGTAAAACATGAGCCTGTAGGAGCGAAGCTTGCTCGCGAATGCATCACCTCGGTTTCAAGTCGGAACCGAGTTGTCGGGTTCGCGGGCAAGCCTCGCTCCTACAGGTTTTGTGGGGTTTCTCATATTTCTAGCTTGTGATGCAGTTCATGCGACGGGCGCAAGGCCCGGGCGTAGCAGAACAGAAACAGATTGCGCACCAGTTCCTTGAGCACCACCGGCTCGCTGGAACTCAAGCCGTTGACGTCCAGGTCACCCTGATCCTGCAGCTCGTTCAAGGCTTCTTCTTCAAGCACCGCACAGACTTCCCCGGTTTCCCGATGCAGGATCCTGAGGTAGGGGTGTGGGCGGTCCAGCCAGGCATCGATCAAATAAGTCATGGGTCTCATCTCCATTGATTGGTTTCAATGAGAATAATTCTTATTCATCAAATAGCAAGGGCCTATTGGCGGTTTGTGATTTTTTCCGGGTAAAGATTGCGTAAGGTCAAAGCGGCTGGCGTTTGGCTATTGCGAGGAAATGCGGGGCGAAGAGGGGGAGGGCGAAGCACCATCCCACGCCGGGCGCGGGATGGAATACAGCAGGTTCAGACTTTTCTGACGAACTCGGATTTGAGCTTCATCGGGCCGATGCCGTCGATCTTGCAGTCGATGTCGTGATCGCCATCGCACAAGCGGATGTTCTTGACCTTGGTGCCGACCTTGACCACCAGCGATGTGCCTTTGACCTTGAGGTCCTTGATCACGGTGATGGTGTCGCCGTCTTGCAGGACATTGCCCACCGAATCCTTTTTCACTGCGTCATCGGACGCCGCTTCAGCTTCGCCGCTGGCGGACCATTCGTGGGCGCACTCCGGGCAGATCAGCTGTGCGCCGTCTTCATAGGTGTATTCGGAATTGCATTTCGGGCAGGGTGGCAACGTGCTCACTAAAGCTCCTTGGATTCAGGATCGCTAAAAAGCGCACATTATATAGGGTTTTAGGCGGGGGGAGGTGACCTGTAGGAGCCGGCTTGCTGGCGATGGCATCACCGCGGTGTTTCTGGAACACCGCAGCGACTGGATCGCCAGCAAGCCGGCTCCTACAAATAGCGGATCAGTGCGTGCGGGCGACCGCGAATTCACTCAGCTCGACCAATGCATCGCGGTATTCGCTGGCGGGCAGCGCGTCGAGGCATTTGATCGCGCGGGCCACGTAGTCGCGGGCCAGTTGCGCGGTGTACTCAAGTGAACCGGAAGCATCAACAGCCTCGCGAATGCTTTCCAGGTCCTCGATGCCACCTTTCTGGATCGCCTTGCGCACCAGGGCAGCCTGCTCCGGCGTGCCTTCGCGCATGGTGTAGATCAGCGGCAGGGTCGGCTTGCCTTCGGCCAGATCGTCACCGACGTTCTTGCCCAGGGTCTCTGCGTCACCTTTGTAGTCCAGCAGGTCGTCGACCAACTGGAAGGCTACGCCCAGGTGATCGCCAAACGTGCGCAGGGCTTCAGCCTGTTCCGGCGTGGCTTCGCAGAGGGCGGCGGCGCTGTGGGTCGAAGCCTCGAAAAGCATCGCGGTCTTGCCGCGGATGACTTCCATGTAGGTTTCTTCGGTAGTGCTCGCGTCACGAACCTTCGACAGCTGCAACACCTCGCCTTCGGCGATGATGCGCGTGGCTTGCGAAAGGATCTTCATCACCGGCATGGAGCCCAGTTCGACCATCATTTCGAAGGAGCGCGAGTACAGGAAGTCGCCCACCAGCACGCTTGGTGCGTTGCCCCACATGGCGTTGGCGGTCGAACGGCCGCGGCGCATGCCGGACATGTCGACCACGTCGTCGTGCAGCAGGGTGGCGGTGTGCAGGAACTCGATGGTCGCGGCCAGCAGGCGCAGGTCGTCGCCTTCGCGGCCAAGGGCCTTGCCACACAGCAGCACTAACAAAGGACGCAGGCGTTTACCGCCAGCCGAGGTAATGTAATCGCCGATTTTCGAAACCAGCGGCACTCGGGAAGTCAGCTGCTTCTTGATGATGCCGTCGACGGCGCTAAAATCGTCCGCCACCGCGCGGTAGAAAGCTTGGGGTTGCATCAGCGACAGTCGCTCCAGAAGGGTTGCGCGGCATGCTAGGACCCACGTCGGCGGGTGTCAAGGCGCGATGGACGGCCTCTTGCAACGCCACGGCAGCTTGCGTACAATCGCGCACCCTGAACTTCCTGGGCAGCACCTGCCTTACGCAATTGCAAACTGGCCTTCCAGCCATATGCAGCCATGCCAGCCAATACCTCTTCTTATAAAGAGCTGGGTGAGCAGGATTATCGGAGAAATACCATGTCGTACGCAGTAATTGTTACTGGTGGCAAGCAATACAAGGTCGCCCCAGGTGAATACCTGAAGATCGAAAAACTGGAAATCGCTACCGGCGAATCCGTTACTTTTGATCGCGTTCTGTTGGTCGCCAATGGCGATGACGTGAACATCGGCGCTCCAGTTGTTGCTGGCGCTACCGTTGTGGCTGAAGTGATCTCCCAAGGTCGTCACGATAAAGTCCGCATCATCAAGTTCCGTCGTCGTAAGCACCACATGAAGCGTATGGGCCACCGCCAGTGGTACACCGAGATCAAAATCACCGGTATTCAGGCTTAATTTCAGCCTAATTCCTCACTAGGAGAATTGACTCATGGCACACAAAAAAGCTGGTGGTAGTACCCGTAACGGTCGCGACTCAGAAGCCAAACGCCTTGGCGTGAAGATGTATGGCGGCCAGGTTATCATTCCGGGCAACATCATCGTGCGTCAGCGCGGCACCCAATTCCACGCCGGTTACGGTGTTGGCATGGGTAAAGATCACACTCTGTTCGCTAAAATCGACGGCGTGATCAAGTTTGAAGTAAAAGGCGCTTTCAACCGCCGTTACGTGAGCATTGTCCCGAAGACTGAAGTCGTCGCGGCATAATTACGTAGATGCTGGAAAAGCCCTGTCTCGCGACGGGGCTTTTTCGTTTGTGGGGTGAGTCTCTTGCAAAGCTGTTTGTAATGAGCTCCAGCGCTGGATTTGCGGTCGTTGATTGAGGTCGCTGCGCTCATTTTTGCAAGAGTCTTATGTCTGGATTTTTTCGGCTCGTCCGTATGGCGAGAGGCGTTTTGTTATGAAGTTTGTTGATGAAGTATCGATTCGAGTAAAGGCCGGTGACGGCGGCAACGGTTGCATGAGCTTCCGTCGCGAGAAATTCATCGAAAACGGCGGCCCGAACGGCGGCGACGGTGGTGATGGCGGCTCGGTCTACATGATTGCCGACGAAAACCTCAACACCCTGGTGGACTACCGTTACACCCGGCATTTTGATGCCGAGCGCGGTTCCAACGGCGGCAGCACCGACTGCACCGGCAAGAAAGGTGAAGAGCTGGTACTGCGTGTGCCGGTCGGCACCACAGTCATCGACGCTGCCACTCAAGAAGTGATCGGTGACCTGACCAAGGCTGGTCAAAAGCTGCTGGTGGCCCATGGCGGCTGGCACGGTCTGGGTAACACCCGTTTCAAATCCAGTACCAACCGCGCTCCGCGTCAGACCACTCCGGGTAAGCCGGGTGAGGCGCGTGACCTGAAGCTGGAAATGAAGGTGTTGGCGGACGTTGGTCTGCTGGGTTTGCCGAATGCTGGCAAAAGTACCTTCATTCGCTCGGTATCGGCCGCCAAGCCGAAAGTCGCCGACTACCCGTTCACCACGCTGGTGCCGAACCTGGGTGTGGTCAGCGTCGATCGCTGGAAAAGCTTCGTGGTTGCGGACATTCCAGGCCTGATCGAAGGTGCCTCTGACGGCGCTGGCCTGGGGATTCGTTTCCTCAAGCACTTGGCGCGTACCCGTTTGCTGCTGCACCTTGTGGACATGGCGCCACTGGATGACACCAGCGCTCCAGATGCGGCTGAAGTGATCGTCAGCGAGCTGACCAAGTTCAGCCCGTCCCTGGCTGAGCGTGATCGCTGGCTGGTACTGAACAAATGCGACCAGATCCTTGAAGAAGAGCACGATGCTCGCGTCAAGGAAATCGTTGATCGCCTGGAGTGGACCGGTCCGGTTTACGTGATCTCCGCCATCTCCAAGCTGGGTACCGAGCGTCTGTGTCACGACATCATGCGTTACATGGAAGATCGTGCTGACCGCCTGGCGAACGATCCGGCCTACAAGGAAGAGCTGGCCGAGCTCGATCAGCGCATCGAAGACGAAGCGCGCGCTCAGCTGCAGGCCCTGGATGACCAGCGTGCCCTGCGTCGCAGCGGCGTGAAGTCGGTCCATGACATCGGTGACGATGATTGGGACGAAGAAGATGTGGATAACGAAGACGGTCCGGAAATCATTTACGTGCGTGACTGATCTGTTGCGATAAACTTGAACGCCGCTCCCTGGAGCGGCGTTTTAGTATCTGGAAATCGATTGTTGGTAACAAATAGCCACGATTAACGTCACGGGCAGTGCCAGGTCGTGCTGCCCTCAAGCTAAGGTTGAAGATGATGCGGAGCAAGGTGACAGGTGCGCAGCGTTGGGTCGTGAAAATCGGCAGCGCGTTGCTGACGGCGGACGGCAAGGGCCTGGATCGCGCGGCAATGGGTGTCTGGGTCGAACAGATGGTGGCCTTGCATGAGGCGGGCGTCGAGCTGGTGCTGGTGTCCTCCGGGGCGGTAGCGGCGGGCATGAGCCGTCTGGGCTGGACCGTGCGACCCAGTGCAATGCACGAATTGCAGGCAGCTGCCGCCATCGGCCAGATGGGTCTGGTTCAGGCGTGGGAGTCGAGCTTTGCCGAGCATGGCCGGCACACTGCGCAGATTCTTCTGACTCATGACGATCTGTCCGACCGCAAGCGCTACCTGAATGCCCGCAGCACCTTGCGTGCCTTGGTCGAGTTGAAAGTGATCCCGGTGATCAACGAAAACGACACCGTGGTCACCGACGAAATCCGTTTCGGCGACAACGATACGCTCGCGGCGCTGGTGGCCAACCTGGTCGAGGCTGATTTGCTGGTGATCCTGACGGATCGCGACGGCATGTTCGACGCCGATCCGCGCAACAACCCTGATGCCAAGCTGATTTACGAAGCGCGCGCTGATGATCCGGCGCTGGATGCAGTGGCGGGCGGTACCGGTGGTGCGTTGGGTCGTGGCGGCATGCAGACCAAGTTGCGTGCGGCGCGCTTGGCGGCCCGTTCAGGTGCGCACACCATCATCGTCGGTGGGCGCCTTGAGCGTGTGCTGGATCGCCTGAAGGCTGGCGAGCGCATCGGCACCTTGCTGTCGCCGGAGCGCGGCATGCTGGCGGCGCGCAAGCAATGGCTGGCCGGGCATCTGCAAACTCGCGGCACGCTGGTGCTGGATGCCGGTGCGGTGACGGCCTTGTCCCAAGGCAATAAAAGTCTGCTGCCGGTGGGTGTCAAACTGGTTCAGGGTAGTTTCCGTCGCGGTGAAATGGTGGTGTGCGTCGCGCCGGACGGTCGTGAAATCGCCCGTGGCCTGGCCAACTACAGCGCGCTGGAAGCACAAAAAATCATCGGTCAGTCGTCTGAGGCGATTGTCGGTCTGTTGGGTTACATGGCGGAACCGGAACTGGTTCATCGCGATAACCTGATCCTGGTCTGAAGGAATATTTGAATGCGCGTGGCAAAAGGATTGTTGGGCTTGCTGTTGGCAGTGCCGCTGCTGGCTTCGGCCGAGGAGATTGGTCAGGTGTCGACGGTGTTTAAATTCGTCGGCCCGAACGACCGCATCGTCGTCGAGGCATTTGATGATCCGAAGGTCGAAGGGGTGACGTGCTACCTGTCTCGGGCTAAGACGGGTGGTGTGAAGGGTGGTTTGGGCTTGGCTGAAGATCGGGCGGAAGCGTCCATTGCGTGCCGTCAGGTTGGTCCGATCAACTTCAAGGGTGAGTTGAAGGATGGCGAGGAAGTGTTCAAGGAGCGTACTTCGCTAGTCTTCAAGACCATGCAGGTGGTGCGTTTCCTCGACAAGAAGCGCAATACGCTGGTGTATCTGGTGTACAGCGATCGCTTGATCGAAGGCAGTCCGCAGAATGCGGTGACGGCGATTCCTATCCTGCCTTGGGCGCATCAGTGATCTGAAGGCCGCTATCGCCAGCAAGCCGGCTCCTACAAGGATTGCGCAATACCTGTGGGAGCCGGCTTGCTGGCGATCAGTTTCAATGAGATCTCAGGCGTGCAGCACAAATCGCAGGCAATAAAAAACCGACCCTGAGGTCGGTTTTTTAACAAGCGTGTTACTTAGGCAGCAGCAAGGTTCAGAGCCTTGACGTGGCCATTCAGGCGGCTCTTATGGCGAGCAGCCTTGTTCTTGTGGATGATGCCTTTATCGGCCATACGGTCGATAACTGGCACGGCCAGAACGTAAGCAGCTTGAGCTTTTTCAGCGTCTTTTGCGTCGATGGCTTTAACTACATTCTTGATGTAGGTACGAACCATGGAACGCAGGCTGGCGTTGTGGCTGCGACGCTTCTCAGCCTGTTTTGCACGTTTTTTGGCGGAAGGTGTGTTGGCCACCGTCG